>Ga0207695_10000071_pt1 | contig 315568 bp, 263 predicted proteins | sample KBSC54metaG_FD_184354 | JGI IMG/M metagenome (GOLD analysis project Ga0207695, IMG submission 184354) | Corn rhizosphere microbial communities from Kellogg Biological Station, Michigan, USA - KBS C5-4 metaG (SPAdes) (version 2) | ecosystem: Host-associated > Plants > Roots > Rhizosphere >...
GTCCGGCGACCGTATGCCGAGGACGCGGGTGGCTGCTACATTGAGCAGGAAATTATTCGAATCGGTGGCATAGTCGCGGGAGAAATCCCTGCCGGCTGCCATCGGGATGCCGTAAGTCTTGACAAAATCCTGATCCACGCCTACATATTTGATGTCGGCGGTAACGGGGCGGAGCGTGTCCCCGCTTTCGGTCTGGGCGCCCTGTTCATCCAGGAGCCGGCCGCTGGGAATACGCGAGGAGCGGGTGGTGTTGAGGATATGGGGATCCTGGAGAAGGGCGTTACGGAAGGACTCGTAGGTCTTGTCGAGTCCATTGTTATAGCCCATGGTAACGATATGCTCTTTGTCGAATCCAAGCGAAGCGTTCTGCACATAATTCAGCTGCTGGAAGACGACGGCGGTGGCTATCAGCAGGACGATCGAAATGGCGAATTGCGTTACTACGAGCACTTTTCGGAAAGAAACGGTCCTGTTGCCGGCCTTGAAAAGACCTTTCAGCACTTTCACAGGCTGGAAGGAGGACAGGAAAACGGCCGGATAAAGGCCCGAGAGCGCACCGACGAACAGCGGCGCCAGCAGCAGGGGAATGAGCACCCTTGTCTGAAGGATACTGTCTGTTGAAAGATCGAGACCTGTGATCGAATTGATCCAGGGCATGGAAAGTAACGTGATTGCCCCGGCTACCAGGACAGCCATGTAGGAGATCAGGATGGACTCCGAGAGGAACTGGGCGATGAGTTCCTGCCGGCGGGCGCCGGAAACTTTACGGATGCCGATCTCTTTGGCGCGGAGGGCCGACCGGGCGGTGGAGAGGTTCATGTAATTGATACAGGCGATCAATAGTATAAACAGCGCGATGGCCGAGAAGATGTAGACCCGGGAGATATCGCCGTTCGGCTCCAGCTCATCGTCGAGATGCGAGCGGAGATGGATGTCTGTGAGGGGCTGTAAGAAAATCTTTGTCAGCTTGTGAGGCGTGCTGCCGGTGCCGTAACCGGATCGGGAGGCCATGTGCCGGTCCAGGAAGGCCGGGAATTGGGCTTCCATCTGCCGAACCGGGTAATGCTCGGGGAGGAGCAGATAGGTCCAGAAAGAGTTGTTGCCCCAGTTCGATGCCAGGCCGTTCGCCCCGTATACGGCGGAATCATTAAGGGTCGGGAAGGAGAGGAGGATATCTGCGTGAAAATGCGAATTGGAAGGCAGCGGGGCGAAGATCCCCGTGACCTTGATATTGTATTGGTTGTTGACCCGGATGACCTTGTTGATGGGGTCCGCGTCGCCGAAATATTTGCGGGCAGTAGCCGGGTTCATCATGACGCAGAAAGGTTCGGAGAGAGCCTGGACGCGATCGCCCTCGACTATGGGAATATCGAAGATGCTGAAGAGATTGTTGTCGGCGAAAAAGACGTTCTGTTCGTTAAAGATCTTATTCTCATATCGGAAGGGCAGCGTTCCGGTGGGCAGCAGCCGGGTCATCTTCTGGATGTCGGGGAAATCGTTCTGCAGCAGGGGGCCGAAGGGTGGCGCCACAGAGGATAAATGCAGCGATTCGATGCCTTGCGGGTTGTTGAAACTTCGCGTGACGCGCCAGATCCGATCGGCCTTGCTGTTGAACTTGTCATAGCTGGTTTCATGCAGGATGTACGCCAGGATAAGCATACAGCAGGCGAGACCGACACTGAGCCCGAAGAGATTGATAAAGGAAATAAACTTGTATTTCCCCAGATTGCGGAAGGCAATCTTGAGATAATTCTTTAACATAATCAGCGATTTTGCGTCTATACCAGGATGTTCTCCGTCACCGTCTGACCGTCCAGCATGCGGATGATGCGATGGCTGAAACGCGAGTCGTGTTCGGAGTGCGTGACCATGATGATCGTGGTCCCCTGTTCGTTCAGGTCGGTGAGCAATTGCATCACTTCGTTGCCGTTGGAGGAGTCCAGGTTACCGGTCGGTTCGTCGGCCAGGATCAATTTGGGGTTATTGACAACGGCGCGGGCCACGGCGACGCGTTGTTGCTGACCACCGGACAGTTGTTGCGGGTAGTGGTTGCGACGGTGCATGATCTGCATCTTGTCGAGCACCACCTCTACGCGTTGTTTTCTTTCGGGACCTTTTACGCCGAGATAGATGAGAGGGAGCTCGACGTTTTCGAAGACGGTCAGCTCATCGATCAGATTGAAACTCTGGAATACGAAGCCGATATTGCGCTTGCGGAGGTCGGCGCGTTTACGTTCGTTGTAGTGAGCGACTTCGGTACCGTTGAAGAGGAAGCTGCCGCCATCGGGGTCGTCCAGCAGCCCGAGGATATTGAGCAAGGTGGACTTGCCGCAACCAGAGGGGCCCATGACCGCGACGAATTCGCCGTCTTTCACTTCGAAGCTGAGCTTGTTGAGCGCAATGGTTTCCACTTCTTCCGTTCGGTACGTTTTCTGGAGATCGGTGATCTTGATCATAATTATAAGCTGTTTAGGTGAATATGTGTTTGTAGGTTTAAATGTAAAGGAGTCTGCTGATGAGCAGTGTCGAGTGCTCGCCATTCACCGGTGTGACAGCGGCTGCCGGGACCGGAAGGGCAGTACTCACGGAGGAATGGCGTCCGCAGCGGGAACATTCCCTGGGTGCAGCGAACGTACTCAGTGTGAGTGCGAGACAGGCGGTGAATAGGAGTTTGAGTCGCATAAGATCAGTTTTTTCATTTGACGCCGTTTCGGCATACATGTTACACTATTTATTTAATACCAAAACCTGCATATTTCCATAATTCTCATAGCTGGACGTCACCACCTTGTCGCCGGGTTGCAGCCCGGAAAGCACCTCGTAATAGTCGGTACTCATCCTGCCCAGCTGGATATCCACGCGATAGGCCGTTTTCCCGTCCGGTGCGACCTTGAAGATCCAGTTGCCGCCGGTCTGCTGGTAGAAACCGCCTTTGGGTACGAGGATCGCGGTGGTCTGGTCGCTGAGGGCCAGGGTGACCTGTACAGTCTGTCCTTTGCGGATGCCCTGGGGCACTTTTCCCACGAACTTCATATCGACCTGGAACCGCCCGTTGGTCACCTGGGTGAAGACCTGGCTGATCCTCAGCGTATAGGTCGTATCGTTGAAGTTGAAGGTGCCGGTCTGGCCAGTGAAGACGCGGTTGATATAGTGATCGTCCACATCCGACAGCCGCACCTTGAAACCGCTCAGAACGTCCAGCTGTCCGATGACATAGCCGGGGGTCTTGGACTGGCCCAACTCTGCATCCAACGCCGTCAGCTGGCCATCGACCGGGGCACGGATGATGAGACCGGCTTCTTTTTCTTTCAGGATATCGAGCGTCTGTTGCGCCCGGGCCACGGATATGCTATCCTGGACCGCCTGTTGCCGCCGCGATACCGTATCCTGGTGGAGGATCTGTTGCTGGAGACGCCTTTTATCCAGGGCATAGTTATAGCTGTTTTGGGCCTGTTGAAATTCCTGCAAGCCGATCACCTTTTGGGCGTACAGTTTTTTGTCGAGATTGTAAACGCGTTCAGCTTCCCGGAAAGTGGCGTCCACGTCTGCCATCTGCTGCAGCTTTTGGACCGTATTCTGGTCGGCGTTGACACGGGCCAGCTGCATATTCTGGATCATGCTCGAAACCTGGGTCGACTGGCTGGAGAGACTAAGCTCGAGCTCGGTATTCGACAAGCGGATGATCGGGTCGCCTTTTTTCAATATGGCACCGTCCTCTACATACCGTTGTTCTACCCGTCCGCCGTCGGGGGTAGGAAGATATATGGTGGTCAATGGCATAATGGTTCCGTTCTCGGGTATGGATTCCTGGAAGGGGGCTTTCGTGATGGTAGAGATCGTAATGCGGTCTAAATCAACATTCAGCTTGGATTTTCCAGAGGTAAAGTAAAAACTTGCCGCAATCAAAAGAGCCAAAGCGGTAATACCACCGATCGTCAGGAGACGTTTGGTCGACCACTTTTTTTTGGGAAGAATTCTGTCCACGATAAAGAGATTTAATTTTGTTTCGGTGCTTTTTTTAAAACCACCCGATATAAAGATACCGGGTGAACTACACATGAGAAAATTCTAAAAAATTCTTATCATGGAGCTAACAAACACATGCCAGAATACAACAACCGTGATTTACAGGGGATTAGGACTAAAGTTTCGGTTTTATAGTTCATTTTTGATACAAAAAGTGTCCGGTTTCGATACACTTGGTTTTTCCAGCCGGATTGCATAAAAAATTAATTGCCATACTTTTATAATTAAGGTATACTTGTAGATTACGAATGTTGCACGCCTGGCTAAAAAAATTTAATATGCGCCCGGCGTGCAACATTATCTAATAATTTGAAGTCGCCTCCGGCGCCTTTGGTTGCACCAAGCCAACACTTTTTTTATGAACCTAAAGAATGCCTCTATACTCGCCATTGACGACGATCCGGATGTACTTACGGCCGTTCGGCTATTGTTGAAGACGGAGGCCGCGGACATCGTAACGGAAAAGAACCCCGAGAATATGCGTTCTATCCTGTCCAAGCGGTCGTTCGACCTGATCCTATTGGACATGAATTTCAACAGCAGCATCAACACGGGGAACGAGGGGTTGTTCTGGCTCCGGAAAATAAAGGAATTCGGGTCGACCGCCGCGGTGATCATGATCACGGCATACGGGGATATCGATCTGGCAGTGCGGTCGTTAAAGGAAGGGGCGGCGGATTTTGTCGTAAAACCCTGGCACAACGAACGGCTGATCACGACCATCAAGGAATCGCTGAAAAGGAACGATCCGAAAAAGGCCGGTTATGAGGAGATGTCGGATTCGGTGATCGGGTCCGAGCTGCTGGGCGAGTCGGAGGCCATGCAGGATATCTTTTTCAAGATACGGAAGATCGCCCCCACCGATGCGAACATCCTGATCCTGGGCGAGAACGGGACAGGCAAGGACCTCATCGCCAAAGCCATCCACCAGCATTCGCTGAGGGCTGAAAAGCCGTTCATCAAGGTGGATGTCGGCGCGCTGACCGAAACTTTATTCGAGAGTGAATTGTTTGGTCATAAGAAGGGCGCCTTTACGGATGCGCGGGAAGACAGGGTCGGAAGGTTCGAGTCTGGTAATGGGGGAACCCTGTTCCTGGACGAGATCGGGAATATTTCGCTGCATCAGCAGGCCAAGCTGCTGTCGGTATTGCAAAACCGGCAGGTGACGAGGCTGGGATCGAACCAGCCCGTGCCGATCGATATCCGGTTGATCTGCGCAACGAATGTCCCGATGAGCGAGCTGGCCAATGAAAGCCGGTTCCGCAAGGACCTCATCTACCGGATCAATACCGTGGAGATCGTGGTCCCGCCGTTGAGGAAGCGGGAAGAGGACATCGTCTTGCTGGCCCGGCATTTCGACCGGATCTATACAAACAAGTATATGAAACCCCAGCATGACTTCGATACCAAGGCAATGGAAAAGCTGCGGTCCTACCACTATCCGGGCAACGTACGCGAATTGCAGTATACCATCGAGCGGGCCGTGATCATGGCCGAAGGCGACGTGCTCCAGGCCAAGGACCTGATCTTTTCCCCGATCGAATCCGCGGCGCCGACGCCCGACGAACCGCAGGAAATGGATCTGAAATTGAGCACGATCGAGAAGAATGCTATATTAAAGGTGATCGAAAAGCACAGCGGAAATATTTCGAAGGCCGCCAAGGAGCTCGGCCTGACGAGAACGGCACTTTACCGGCGGCTGAGCAAATACGATATCTAATTATTCTTAACGAATGATATTTAAACGCTACCAGGAAAGGATACTGATCCGGGTGCTCCTATTATTCCTGACATTGTCGGTGGCCTCTTTCCTCCTGGTCAAAGGGATGTATGAGAAGCTGGCGCTGGTATTGCCGGTGATCATCGCGCAACTGGTCGATTTTTATAATTTCCACCGGAAGGCGCAGCAGGAAGTGGAGCAATTCGTGGAGTCCATTCACTACAGGGACTTCTCGCGCTATTTCGATGTCAAGGAGGCGCCGCTGGAACTGCAATCCTTACGGCAGGGCTTCAACGAGATCAATTCGACGTTCAAGCTGGTCAGCAGGGAAAAAGAGACGCAATATCAATACCTGCAGAAGATACTCGAGCTGGTCAATACCGGCATCCTTTCCTACGAACACAAGACCGGGGAGATCGGCTGGATGAACGAGGCCTTCAAGAATATGCTGGGTGTACCCTATCTGAAAACGATCCATAGCCTCGAGCGGAGGGACATCCATCTCTACCAGGAGATACTCGACCTTCGGCCGGGCGCGAGCAAGATCGTTTCGCTGACAAAGGACAAACATGTATTCAAGACCTTGCTGGCCGCCACTGCATTCCAGACCGACGGCAGGGTGTACAAACTGGTCGCCTTCCAGGATGTCAACGAGGCGCTCGACGAAACGGAGGCAAAGGCCTGGCAGAAGCTGCTCAGCGTCATGACCCACGAGATCATGAATTCGGTGGCGCCGATCTCAAGCCTGGCCGAGACGATGCTGCACCGGTTACAGGAGTCGGCGCGGTTGCTGGAGGGACAGGCCGGGGCGCTGGAGGACCTCCAGCTCGGCATCGGAACGATCCGGAGACGTAGCGAAGGGTTACTCAAATTCGCCGAGACGTATCGCAATCTGAATAAGATAACCACCCTCAACCTGAAAAGGATCTTTGCCCGCGATCTCTTCGAGAACCTGCATCACCTGATGTTGCCGACGCTGGAGCAAAAGAATATCGAAATGGATATCCTGCTGATGGACCCCGATCTGGCGCTGGAGGCGGATACGAACCTGATCGAGCAGGTGCTGATCAATCTCGTGGTCAATGCGATCGAGGCGGTCAAGGACCGGGACATGCCACTGATCACCTTGTCGGCCTATTCCGGTTCGAATTCGAGAGCCATCATTAAAGTTTCGGATAATGGGATGGGAATGTCTCCCGAGGTGATGGACAATATATTCATACCATTTTTTAGCACGAAAAAGAATGGCAGCGGCATCGGGTTGAGCCTTTGCAAACAGATACTCTTATTGCATAAGGGAAATATTCAGGTGCAATCCGTCGAGGGAGTGGGCAGCGCGTTCTTGCTACATTTTTAGGGTTCCCGTTCCGCGACCTATGCCTGCGCAATCCACTTTTTGAAAGATGCCGAATTCTCCTGGCTGATTATGATCTCCTCGTTGACCGGCAGCGTAAGCTCGACGCTGATCTTCGATCGTTCCAGCGGCTTGAAACGTTTGATATAATTCGCGTTGATGATGTATTTGCGGTTGGCGCGATAAAAAATGGACCTGTCCAGCTCATCTTCCAGCTCGCTGAGATTGCTTTTTTCCGCCATATATTTCCGGTTCTCTTTGTCTACCAAAAAGATGAGCTTGTGCTCGGTAAAGAAATAGCCGGCGTCCTCGACACGGACGGCCTGGAACTCGACTCCTTTCCTGACAAGGATACGCGATCTTTTCCGGTCGTTGTGATTGAGATAGTCGGGGAGAGATGCCTGGTTGTTCACGGGATGCTCCTGGCTGTTGACGAAATGACTCCGAAGGGTCTTGTATTTCCGGATGGCGTTCTTCAGCTTGTCCTGGCTAATAGGTTTTAGCAGATAGTCGATGCTGCTGTACTCAAAGGCCTGGGTGAGGTATTTGTCATAGGCGGTCGTAAAGATCACGGGGCAGGTGACTTCGCATGCCTTGAAGATGTTGAAGGAAAGACCATCCGACAACTGGATGTCCATCAGGATAAGATCGGGCTGCGGGTTCCGGTTGAGCCACCTGACCGTTTCATCTACACTGTTGCAGCCTGCGACCACGTCGATATTGTCATCCATTGCCAAAAGCTCTTCGACGAGGTTCTCGGAGGCCGGCCGTTCATCTTCCACGATAAGGACTTTCATTCGGCTAAGTTTTGTTGTTCAAAAAGGCTAAGCTTTGTTATTCAAAATTAGTAAGTTCTTCTGTGGTATCGTTACCGTTCGTCAGTTTATATGACGTGCGGGTTCGGAAAATGTTGCACGAAAAAGGCAAGCGGTTGAGGGAATAGGGTGAACGGTTGATTTCAGAAACGAATGACCGGTAATTTGACCGTAAACGCTTCGAAATTATTTTCTACCTGGATATTCCGTTTGGTTAACAGTTTATATCGGTTGTCAAGGTTGCTGAGACCGATCTTCGATGTGGGTTGCGGATTGGTCCTTCGGTTCATGGCGTTGCGGACGATGACGTAATCGGCCGAGATCGAGACGTCGATGGCCAGGGGTTTCCTTTCGCTGAATTCGTTATGCTTGATGGCGTTCTCCACCAGCGCCTGGAGCGAGATGGGAGGGATCAGGAAGTTCTCGGCGGACAGATCGGTTATTTCGATGACCATGCTGACGGCATCGCCAAAACGGATCTTCAGCAGATAGAAATAATTGCTGATGAAATCTATCTCTTCCCTCAGCAAGACGAGGTCCCGCTCCTTATTACTAAGGATATACCGGTAGACCCTGGCGAGCGTGTCGTTATAGAGCCGGGCGCTGGCCGGATCCCGCGTAATGAGAAAGGACAGCGTATTGAGCGAATTGAAGATAAAATGCGGGTCGATCTGGTTCTTGAGCGCTTCCAGCTCGGCCTGCGCTTTGGCGACATTGAGCTGTTCGACGCGGGATTCGTTGTATTCCTTTTCCTGGTGAAGGAAGACGATCTCATAGATATTGGTGATGAAGCAGGCCCCGATAATGATGACCAGCACGGTATTGAGCAGGTGTTCCTCCGATGGCCCTTCGCGCGAGCAGATAAGCCATAAACGCAGTAACAGGAAAGAGAGCACTCCGGAATAAACGACATTGGCGAAGAAAAGCGCCACGATGATCTTATAATACGCCCTGCGTGTCCATGGGAATTTTTCCCGGATGAAGTACATGAGCCGGACGTTCCCTTCCCAGACCAGGAAAGAGACAACGATGAAAAAAAGGTAACAGGCAGCCAGCTCGGAGAGACTATAACGCCGGTTCGTGATGAGGCTGGTCAGGTTGGGTATGAAGATACCTAGTACCGGAATGCCAATGGTCTTGACGATCCTGTCGTCCAAAGCGTGTTGTCTGTTCATAGCAGGTTAGGGTTAGGCACTCATGCCTAAGCGTAGATTTTAAGAGAATTGGGAATTGGTCGGCGTAAATCGGTTCGGCTGCTCCGTAAGCCACATGTAGTAGAAGGGAATAACGGCAATTTTGTAAAATGTACTGTAATATAAAAGTTAATTAATTGCAAAAGGACAAAGGCATGGATATTGCAAAGAAAAAAAAATGACCGGCGGTAAAGGCGTTCATACCATTATATAAGCCGTTTGGCACTGAATTCTCCCGTTTTAGTCAGTTTGTCGCTGCCCGATTTTAAAATGTAACTATCTTTCGCTGTCGCGCTGTTCACGCAGCGCGTCAAAGTTTTCTCATGTGACCCGCAGGTGGTTTCTACCACCTGCTCTTTTTTTTTAGAACAACCAGGGGCGGTTTGTCCGGTCACCCCCGACAATTGGCTCGGCCTTCTGACTTCGATCTTCCTATTACCGGTTTTGGTCACCCGTTTTCCGGCTTGGGTATTTTTCCGCAGACTACGGTGCGTCGAAAATTCTAATTTTTCTGTCCGAATAGGGTAGGACCAAATACTTTTTAACCATTTCAAAACTCGACAGCAAATGAGAAAACTATTTGCGCTTGTTCTAATTGCCCTGTTGTTTTCGGTGCTGGTGAAAGCGCAGAATCGGGAAGTTACCGGGAAGGTAATCGATTCCACCGGCAGCCCGGTTGCAGGGGCGTCCATCAATATTAAAGGAGTAAGAGGAGGCACCAGTGCCGGGCCGGACGGCAGTTTTCGTCTTTTGGCGCCGCCCAATGCCACGCTAAGCATCAGCGCTATCGGTTTTCTGACACAGGAAGTGCGGGTAGGGAGGGACAATACGGTCGACATCCGGTTAATGCGTGACAATCGAAATCTGAACGAGGTGGTAGTAACGGCATTGGGTATCCGCAAAGAAAAGCGGTCGCTCACCGTCGCCACGCAAACCATCAACAGCGACGAGCTGAACAAATCCGGGACCGGCAATCCCCTCGGCGAGCTGGAGGGTAAGGCCTCCGGTCTGACCGTTATCAACAGCACCGGCGATCCGGGCGGCGGCACCTATCTCCGGTTGCGGGGATCGACATCGATAACCGGGAATAACCAGCCCCTCCTGGTCATAGATGGCGTGCCGATCGACAACTCGATCAACAACTTCGACGCAACGGCTCCTTCGGGCAACAATTCGTCGGGGGCCAGCGGAAACCTTCCGGGCGGTCAGCAGCCGACCAATCGCGGCAACGACATCAACCCCAACGATATCGAGTCGATCAATGTCCTGAAAGGGCCGGCAGCCACCGCGCTGTACGGTATTCAGGCGGCCAGTGGCGCCATAATTATTACGACGAAGAAAGGCGGCCCCGGCAGGAGGACGTCGGTGAGCTTCAATTCCGCAGTGACCTTCGACAAGGTAGGCCTATTGCCTCATCTTCAGAACCAATGGTCACAGGGTTCGCACGGCGTTTATTCGCCACCGGAGGCGGGCGGGTCCACTTCGTGGGGCGCCGCCATCGATACCCTCTCCTGGGACGGAGCGACCAACTACCCTTTCGATAAACATGGTCACATCGTCGGCAGATCGAACCCCGCGGCCAAGGTACCGGTAACGCCTTATGACCGGTATGCTTTCTTCCAGACGGGAGAGACATTTAACAATAATATTGCGCTGTCCGGCGGAAACGAGAATTCCGGATACCGCCTGTCGCTGGGCAACCTCGCGCAGACGGGCATTATCCCCAAAGCAAAATACAACCGAACGACGATAAATCTGAGCGGGCAGTCGAAGATCAGCAGCCGGCTTACCACATCGGCCGCCCTGACCTATATTTATTCCACGAACTACAAGGTGCAGCAGGGATCCAACCTTTCCGGCGTCATGCTCGGTTTGTTGCGGACGCCCATTACGTTCGACAATTCCAACGGGTATGGTTCCGACGGCGCAAACCACAGGGACGCGTACGAGTTCCCCGACGGTTCGCAACGGGATTACCGCGGCGGCCCGGGTTATGACAACCCGTTGTGGGTGGTGAACAACAACCCAACCTACTCGGACCTCGACCGGGTGTTCGGTTTTGGCCAGGCCGACTTCGTCGTCAACCCCTGGATGACGCTGACTTACCGGCTGGGCGGCGACGTCTATGCACAGCACGACAAGACCGTCTATGATCTCAATTCGAACGCGTCGCCGGCAGGCGCCGTCTACCTGATCGAGTACACCAACCGCCAGTTCAATTCGGATTTTATCGTCAACCTGCATAAGAATTTCACCGAAGACTTCGGCGGATCGATCATCCTGGGGCACAACTATTTTACGCTTGCGCAGAACAATGTATTCACCAGCGGGAAAGGGTTTAACGTCAGCGGGTTCTACGACCTGTCCAACGCTCAATCCATTCAGGCCTCCGAGACGGAGGTGCGCAAGCGGACCATGGCCTTTTATGGAGATGCGGAACTGAACTATAAACGGATGCTCTTCCTGTCCATCACCGCGCGGAACGAGACCTCTTCCACGCTGCCTGAATCCAACAACAGCTTTTTCTACCCTTCCGTGGGCCTGGGTTGGGTGTTTACCGAGCTGCCGGGGATGAAGAGCAGCAACCTGCTTTCGTTTGGTAAGGTAAGGGGCTCCTATGCGCAGGTCGGCAAGGATGCGCCACCTTACGCCCTCTCCACTCCATTCACCAGCGCCGTGTTTGCCGACGGGTTTACGAGTGGTATCATCTTTCCGGCCAACGGCAGTTCAGGTTACCAGATCAGCTCGGCCATCGCGACCATCGGCAATAAAGCGCTGAAGCCGGAGAAGACGAAGTCCTACGAGGGCGGTATCGACCTGGGCTTTCTGCGGAACAGGCTGATCTTTAATGCCACCGCCTATTACAGCAAATCGACGGATGGCATCTTCCAGGTCTCGCTGCCTTATAGCACTGGTTTTGCCGGCAAATTGCTGAATGCGACCACCATCACCAACAAGGGCCTCGAGCTGACCCTGGATGGAACGCCTGTGCAGACCAATTATGGATTGAAATGGAATGTGATCGTCAATTGGTCGAGGAACGTGAGCAAGGTGGTTGAGCTCTACCCGGGTATTCAAACCTATTTCATGGGTGGTTTCGGCGCGGGAGAAGCGGGCATTTTTGCCGTCCAGGGACAGCCGTTCGGCGTGATCTACGGTTCGACGACGCCGCACTCCAACCTCAGCGATCTGAAGAGCCCACTGCTCATCGACGACCGGCCGACATCTTCGAGCTATGGTCAGCCTTTACCCGGTGGAACGGGTCCCAATCTGCCGATCGGCAACCCGGCCCCGGACTGGATCGGAAGCGTGATCAGCAATCTATCGTATAAGGGCGTTACGTTCGGGTTCCAGATCGATGTGCGTCATGGCGGCGCCATGTGGAACGGTACAAGGGGCGCCCTGGCCAACAAGGGGACGGCCGGAGAGACCTCCAACCGCGGAAAGCCCACCGTCTTCAAGGGTCTGCTGGGTCACCTGGATGACAATGGGAACGTCGTCCACCTCGAGAACGGCGTGGAGAAACCCGGGCCCGGAAGCGCGAATGCGATCCAATCGAGCTATAACCAGTTCTATTGGCAGAATACGGGCAACAGCTTTGGCGGCGGCCAGGAAACGGATATCGAGGACGGCGGGTTCACCCGTATCCGGCAAATGAGCCTTTCGTATGAGCTGCCGGGGACGCTCCTGAAGAAGGGGCCGTTCACATCCCTGTCGCTGACCCTCTTTGCGAATAACCTGCATGTATGGACGAAATATGACGGCGTCGATCCGGAGACCAGCCTGGGCGGCCCGAGCAATGTGCAGGGGCTGGATTATTTCAACAACCCGAATACCAGGAGTTACGGCCTTCGCCTGAGTGTAGGTCTTTGAGAAAATTAAAAATGAAAAAAATGAAACTCAAGTATAAACTACTCTTCCTGGTCCTGTTGCCCGGGGCCTTCCTGGCGGGCTCGTGTAAAAAGAGCTTCTTTTCCGGCCAGAACATCAACCCCAACGCCCTCCCGACAGTGGCGCCCAACCTGCTGTTGCCAACGGTGGAGGCCTCGCTCGCCTATACGCAGGGCGGGGACATGTCCCGCTATTCAGCCTTGCTGATGCAACAGATGTTCGGCGCCAACAGCCAGTCCCAACAGTATTACCAATACAATTTCAACCCAGGGAATTTCGACAACGTATGGCCGGATTATTATACCTCTACGCTGGAGAACAATTATACGCTGATGCAGATAGCCGACGCGGGGGGGTATCATGCATACAGCGGCATATCCCGGATCATCATGGCCTATGGCTTGCAGATAGGCGTCGATCTCTGGGGCGATATCCCTTATTCGCAGGCATTCAAGGGCAATGCTGAAAACAGCAATCTTCACCCTGCCTATGATAAGGCCCAGGGGTTATACGATACGATCGTTTCGCTGATCAACGTCGGCACGGCCCTATTGCAGAACCCGGATGCGGGACCTGTTGCGCCCGGCGGCGACGATGTGATCTATAAGGGCGACGCCAGCAAATGGATCAAGTTCGGGCATGCGATAAAGGCGCGTTTGGCCATTCATCAGAGCAAGGGCAATGCGCAAATGGCGGCTACGGCCCTTACCGAGATCGGACAGGCCTTTACAGGCAATGGCGACTATGCGCAGTACATTTTCGGTACGCAGCAGACCTCGGCCAATACCTGGTACCAGTTTTACCGCGACCGGCCGGGAGATGAAAATTTTCCGCAAAGTACGCTGGCAGCGAATATGCTTTCCGACGGCGACCCAAGATACGCTGCATTCAACCTGGATAGTTCGGATGCCGGCGGCAATGCCACCAGCTATTACAATCAGATCAATTCGCCGGTGGAATTGATCACCTATGACGAGTTGTTGTTCGTGAGCGCGGAGGCTACTTTGCGATCGAGCGGCAACATTGCGGGCGCCCAAACCTTGTTACAAGCGGCGATCACGGCCAACATGAAGAAACTGGGAGTGGCGCAGGCCGACATCACTGCCTATCTGGCGACGCATGGCACCCTGACGGGTACGGTGGCTGCGGCCATCAACACGGTTGCGAACGAGGAATATATCGCTTTATTCCTTAACCCGGAGGCCTGGACCCTTTGGCGTCGCACCGGCGCACCCACCCTGGTGAGCGTATCGGGCAATGCCATCCCAAGACGGCTGCTCTACCCGCAATCAGAGATAAATTTCAATGGCGCGAACGTGCCGCAGAACGTCACCCTTACATCCCCGAAGCTATTCTGGGATAATTGAGTATGTCAACATTGGGTGTTCGAAAACAAAAGGCCTCCCTGCGGAGGCTTTTTGCTATATTGTAGAATGGAAAGCGGCTTATCGCGACAGCTTGGCCCCCTGATGCTGTGGGGGTTAGGCGTGGGGTATGTCATCTCGGGCATGTATTTCGGCTGGAACCTGGGATTGGCGGCGGGCGGCACGGCCGGCCTGGCCATTGCGACGGCGGGCGTCATCCTTTTGTACATCACCTTTACGTTTTCGTATACCGAGCTGGCCTGCGCCATTCCCCGCGCGGGGGGCGTGTTCGATTATGCCACGAGGGGGCTGGGCCGCGAGTGGGGTTTTATCGCCGGCGTAGCGCAATGGATCGAATTTCTTTTTGCGCCCCCCGCAATCGCAGCGGCCATCGGAGCCTATTTTCATCTTTTCCTGCCCGCGGTCCCCGTAACGGCGATCGCTATAGGGGCATATCTTTTTTTTACAGCTTTAAATATTTATGGAGTAAAGGCGGCCGCGGGATTCGAGCTGGTGGTGACCGTGCTGGCCGTTTTCGAGCTGCTGGTCTTTTCGGGTTTCACGTTGCCGCATTTTTCCTGGAGGAACGTCGCGCATAATGCCTTTCCAAACGGCTGGAAGGGAGTATGGGCAGCCATACCCTTTGCAGTTTGGTTCTTCCTTGGTCTCGAGTGCGTGGCGAATGTGGCCGAAGAAACGGTTCGCCCGCAACGCAATGTGCTGATCGGTTTCGGGTCGGCGCTGGCGACGCTGGTAGTCTTATGCGTGCTCGTTTTTCTTTCATCGACAGGCGTGGCGGGGTGGGAAGCGATCGTATATCCCTCGCCGGGAGCCGCGCCGTCCGATTCGCCATTGCCGCTGGCCTTGTCGAAGATAACGGGTACCTCCGGATGGATCTATCATCTCCTGATCACCATCGGGTTGATGGGATTGGTTGCCTCTTTTCATGGGATCATCCTTGCCGCGGGCCGTGCTACGCTGGAATTCGGGCGGGTGCGCTATCTCCCGGCCGTGCTGGGACGGATAAACATCCGCCGCCGGACGCCGATGAATGCCCTGTTGGTCAATATGTGTATCGGCATCATCGCGCTGGTCACCGGCAGGACGGATCAACTGATCACCCTCTCCGTATTCGGCGCGCTGACGCTTTATGTCCTGGCGATGATCACGGTACTACGGCTGAGACGCCGGCAGCCGGACCTGGAGCGGCCCTTCCGTGTGCCCTTGTACCCACTCTTCCCTTTGGTGGCGCTCGTCATCGGCGCAGTATGCCTCGTGGCGCTGGCCAGTCTCAATATTAAATTATTCTGTATCTATGCGGCCCTTCTGGCAGTGAGTTATATTTGGTTTAATATGTTTGTAAAGCCTCAAAAAACTTCCGATGCACAACAACCAATCGCTTCCTGATCTGATGCGCCAAATGGCGGCGGACCAGGTGGAGAAAGTCAAGCTGGCGATCACGGACATCGACGGCGTTCTGCGGGGCAAGGTGATCAGCTTTGAAAAGTTTCGCTCCATCGTCGAAAAGGGTTTTGGCTTTTGCGATGTCGTATTCGGCTGGGATGCGGGGGACAGGGCCTACGATAACGCGGAGTTTACGGGGTGGCATACGGGTTATCCCGATGCACAGGCAATGGTGGATATCGCGACGTTCCGGCGGGTGCCATGGGAAGGGGACATCCCCTTCTTTCTGGCCGATTTCCGCGGGGCTGCGTTGGATGTATGTCCGCGGGGATTATTGCGACGGGTGATCGGCCAGGCCACGGCGGCGGGATATGATGCCTATTTCTCGCAGGAGTTCGAGTGGTTCAACTACAGGGCTGCCGCGGATGATCCCGGTCGGCGTCGATTCATCGATATGCAGCCGATGACCAGTGGCATGTTCGGCTATTCTATCGTCCGCGCGTCACAGAACAGCGCCTATTTCCACGACCTCTTCGATAGTCTCCGGCGTTGGGGTGTGCCGTTGGAGGGCTTGCATACCGAGACGGGGCCCGGTGTCTATGAGGCGGCCATTACCTATGCAGAAACGTTGGAGGCCGCGGATAGGGCGGTGCTTTTCAAAACCGGCGTAAAGGAGATCGCGCACCGGCACGGTATATTGCCCACATTCATGGCAAAGGTGAGCGAGACGCTGCCGGGTTGCAGCGGCCATGTGCATCAAAGCCTCTGGACTTCCGACAGAAGCCGGAATCTTTTCCACGATGCGAGCGACCCGCGGGGCATCAGTGCATTGATGGAAAACTATATGGCCGGTCAATTGCATTGCCTGCCGCACATCCTGCCCATGATCGCGCCGACGGTGAACAGTTACAAGCGGCTGGTGGAAGGGGCCTGGGCGCCGACGACCCTGACCTGGGCTGTCGATAACCGGACCGTCGCCTTGCGTGCTTTGCCCGGCGGAGCCAATTCCACGAGACTCGAAACGAGAGTCGTCGGTTCCGATGCCAATCCTTACCTGGCCATGGCGGTCTGTCTCGCGGCGGGGTTATATGGCATCCGGCAGGGATTGCGGCTGCCCCCGGAAACGAAAGGCAGTGGATATGCCGACAAACGTAATGGCGTCCTGCCGCGTAATCTATGGGAGGCGACACAGGCGATGAAAGCGTCCCCGCTGGCGGCGGAACTGTTCGGCGAGCTCTTCGTTAATCATTTTATCCGTACCCGGGAGTGGGAATGGCGACAATTCGGCCAGGTGGTGACGGATTGGGAACTAAAAAGATATTTGGAGATCATATGACAGATTTCAATACGATACGACAATACAATTTTCCAACTACGATCCGGTTCGGAGCCGGAGTGATCAGCGAACTGCCCGACCATCTGGCGGCAGTGGGTCTTCGGCGCCCGCTGCTCGTGACGGACCCGGTGGTTGAGCGGCTGGGATTCTTTACGGATATCGTGACGAGCCTGCGGACGAGAGGTTTGTCGGTGGAGGTATATTCGGGTGTCAGCAAGAACCCGGTGAAGAGCGATGTAGTGCGCGGCGGCGACGTGTTTGCGGCGACGGGGCGCGATAGCGTCGTGGGGATCGGAGGCGGGGCCGCCATGGATGTTGCCCGGGCAATCGTTTTGCGCGTGCATCACCGGCGCGATCTGTTTGATTACGACGATCTCATCGGCGGCGACCAGTATGTAACGGAAGAAGTTCCGTATTTTATTACGGTCCCCACGACGAGCGGGACAGGCAGCGAGGTCGGGCGGAGCGCAATCATCTCGGAAGACGATACGCATCGAAAGCGCATCTTATTCTCGCCGAAACTGCTGGCGCGGATGGTCTATGCGGATCCCGTGCTGACAATGCAGCTGCCTCCGTTTGTCACCGCTGCAACGGGAATGGATGCGCTGACGCATAACCTCGAGGCCTACCTGGCAAAAATGTTCCATCCGATGTGCGAGGGTATCGCGCTGGAGGGGGTCAGGTTGATCTGCCGTTCGATCGGTCGTGCCGTGAACAGTCCCGACCTGGAATCCCGCAGCCGGATGATGATCGGCTCGCTGATGGGGGCCGTGGCATTTCAAAAAGGGCTGGGCGTCGTGCATTCGCTGGCGCATCCGATGTCCTCGTTGCTCGACACGCACCACGGCCTGGCCAATGCGGTGAACCTTCCCTATGGGATGCGTTTCAATATCGCGGGTTGCGAGGAGAAGTTCCGTTCCATTGCGCGGACGATGGAATTGCCGCGCGAAGATGGGGAGGCGGTCGTTGAGCGGCTGTTCGAATTGAACAAAGAATTGGGTTTGCCGGTGCGGCTGCGGGACGTGGGTGTGCGCGACGAGCATCTTGGAACGTTGGCCGACCTGGCCGTTGCCGATTTCTGTCATCCCAATAACCCGAAGCAGGTGACAAGGGATGATTTTTATCAGCTGTACAAGGAGGCGCTATAGGGTGCGGAGCGCCAGTAAAAGATCATTATACAATGACAATCGGCCTCACCTATACGGGCAGCGATGCGAAGCACGACAATTACGTCCGATGGCTGCAGGGTGGCGATCCTTCGATAGAGGTCGTTCGACTGGACAACACCTCCGGCGCTCAGAACCTCGATGCCCTGGTCTTATCGGGGGGCATCGATATAGCTCCCGAATTCTATGGCGGGCCTGTCGCCTATGCGCATGCGCCTTCGGAAGGCTGGCAGCGCGACCGTGATCTGTACGAAATGGCGGTGTTGGAGTCGGCTCTCGAGCGCCGGTTGCCTGTCCTGGGCGTATGCCGCGGGCTCCAGCTGATCAATGTCGTACTGCAAGGAGACCTCGTACAAGACCTGGGCGCCGGGGACGCGCTGCATGAAGGTTCAGCCAGCGTCGACAAACAGCACCGAGTAGTCATCGAGCCCGGAACACTGTTGGGTGATATCGTTGGATCGCACAGGGGCGTCGTCAACAGCGCGCATCACCAGGCGGTGGGCAGGCTGGCTAACGGGTTGCGCATCAGCTGCCGCGCGGAAGATGGCACGATCGAAGCCCTCGAGTGGGCCGACCCGGTGGGCAAGCCGTTCCTGCTGGCCGTGCAATGGCATCCCGAGCGGATGTTCGTGAACGGCGTGGGGGATGCGGGCTTTTATGCTGCGGTGCTGGACAGGTTTATTAACGAAATAAAAAAGCACGATGCAAATCATTAATCCGGCAACGGAACAAGTAATCGGGCAGGTGACGGAAGATACAGCGGCGACGGTCAATGAAAAATACCATGCACTCCGCGGGGGCCAGCCGGAATGGGCATTGCGGCCGGTAGAGGAAAGACTCGCGGTGATCGCACGTTTCCATTCCGCACTGGATGACGAAAAAGAAACCCTCGCGCAAGCCCTTACCGCGGAAACCGGCAAACCCTTGCAACAATCCCATAACGAACTGAAAGGTGCGCGCTCGAGAATTCGGTGGATGATGGATCATGCAGCGCAGTGGTTGAAAGAGGAATGGATAGTAACGGATGAGGCCACGCGCGAAAAGATCGTCTACGAACCGCTCGGTGTCATTGCGAATATCTCGGCCTGGAACTATCCCTACCTGGTGGGGGTGAATGTGTTCATCCCAGCGTTGCTGGGAGGGAATGCGGTATTGTATAAGCCATCGGAATATGCGACGTTAACGGGAGGGCACATCGAACGGTTATTGCACCGGTCGGGCGTGCCGGAGGGCGTCTTCCGGATGGTCACTGGAAAAGGTTCGGCGGGCGAGTGGTTGTTGCAGCTGCCATTGGACGGCTATTTCTTCACCGGCAGTTACCGGACAGGCAGGAGCATTGCGGAGAAGGTGGCCTCGAAATTGGTGCCTTGTCAGCTGGAGCTGGGTGGAAAGGACCCGTTGTATGTGATGGATGATGTCGACGATATTGAAAAGGTGGCGGCCGCGGCACTGGAAGGCGTGGTCTACAATAATGGGCAAAGCTGCTGTGCGGTGGAGCGCATCTATGTGCAGGAGAAAATATATGACCGGTTCGTGCAATCGTACACGGAACAGGCGCGCCGGCTGGTAGTGGGCGATCCGACCGACACAGCCACCGAAGTGGGTCCGTTAAGCAGACCCGGTCAGCTCGAATTCCTCCTCGGCCAGATCGGTGATGCGGTGGACAAAGGAGCCCGGCTATTGTTCGGCGGGCGGCGGGTGCCGCGTCCCGGTTATTTCATCGAGCCGGCGGTCCTCGTGGACGTCGACCATCGCATGCGATTGATGACGGAGGAGTCTTTTGGTCCCGTGGTAGGCATCCAGCGTGTTGGCGATGATGCTGAAGCGGTGCGCCTGATGGCAGACACCGAATATGGCCTGACGGCGGCCGTTTATTCCGGCAGCTGGGAGCGGGCGGAGAAGGTCATGCGACAGCTGAATACGGGCACGGTCTACTGGAACTGTTGCGATCGGGTCAGCGCGGGGTTGCCCTGGTCGGGTCGCAAGCATTCGGGGCTGGGGATGACGTTATCGTATCAGGGCATCCGGGCATTCGTCCAGCCGAAAGCGTATCATCTGAGAGGTTAAAACAAAAAAGCCTGCCGGATGGGTTATCCACGAGTGTGTATATTTTGAGGTGGGAGAATTGCCGCCTATTTTCTAACATTATGGTGCAAGCAAAGATGGGTCAAGTAATATAGCGACCTTCGCCTGGCGGCGAAGGTTTTTTCATCATGTACAAAAAAAAGAGAGGGCAATAGAGATTGCCCTCGCGTCACGACTTTGTGACCATTCAAAACTAAAGATGTTATAATAAATGCGGAATAATTGCGCGGGTCATATAACCGTCAAATTTACCATTCTCCTTGAATCCAGCAAAAACCGAACCGACCAATTCATGAATTTAATCGGTATATAATGCTTTGCGTACCGACTACACGTGCTTGCAAGTTTCCGGGAACGATTGCGTAAACCGCCCAAAGCCTCGCCGGCCGCCTTTCGCCGCAAATCTCCTGCCAGGCCCTACAACAGCAGTCTATCCGGATTCGGAATGAAATTTAGGAACGCCTGGAAATTGGCCTTATATTTCCGCCGGTCAAGCTTGTAAAAGAAAGCTCCTTTCTTGGAATTGGCCTTATCCTTTTCCTTTTGCTTGATGAGGAGTTCGGTGGACAGGACCTTGCGGCTGAAGTTGCGGTTATCGAACGTCGTATCGTAGATGCCTTCGTATAGGGTTTGCAGTTGGGGTATGGTGAACCGGACAGGCAGCAGCTCGAACAGGATGGGATGCAGCGCGGCCTTGTAGCGCAGCTGCTTCCGGGCAATTTCCACCATTTTCTTGTGATCGAAGATGAGTTCGGGCAATTTCCGGATATGGACCCACTCGGCATGGTATTCGTTGGTCAGCTGTTTCTCGTACTGATGGATATCGATCAGGGCGAAATAAGCGATGCTGACGGTCCGTTCGACCGGGTCGCGATCGGTTTCGCCGAAGGCGCGCAGCTGTTCCATATAAACGCCTTCCAGACCGGTCAATTTTTTAAGAATGCGATTGGCCGCCTGTTCGAGACTTTCCCCGGTCTGCAGGAAACCGCCCATCAGGCTCCATTTCCCTCTTTCCGGCTTCAGGCCCCGTTGGATGAGCAGGAGCTTGATATCTGCGCCATCGAAGCCGAAGATGATACAATCTACGGCGACCAGCATGCGGGTTTCTCCGGGATAGCGGTTCATGGTTTACCAGAATTTAATATAGATCGCCAACAGGATGGCCAGGGTCACGACGATCATGGCGATTGCCGACGGCTGCAGCTTGAACATACTCTTGTCGATCTCGAAGGACTTTGAATTGATCCTGGGTCCGGCGAGACTGACGGCGATCATCACGAGCGCGGTGAACAAAAAGGCAAGGCCCATCGCGACCGCGAATGGGATCTCGTAGACGGTGGCCATGACGCCGTGTCTCAATTCCTGGGTCGGATAAGCCGTATACAGCCAGGTATTGTGACCAAATAGTTCCGGCGCAAAGTCGTTGAACAATATGGTCATGAGCAATCCGGTGAGGAGGCCGGCTACAGCAGCAGCGCCGGTAGTCCTTTTCCAGAACATGCCGAACAGGAACATCGCCAGCACCCCCGGGCTGATATACCCGGTATATTTCTGGATATACGTGAAGCCGCCTGTACCGCTGATGCCCAGGACATCCTGCCACGTGAAGATGACGCCGACGATCATGGCGATCACGACGACCAGCCGCCCGGTCCATACCATTTTCTTTTCGTCGGCGTTCTTGTCAAAATATTTCTTGTGGATATCGAGCGTATAGATCGTGGAAATGCTATTCACTTTTCCGGCAAGGGAGGAGACGATGGCAGCCGTCAGGGCCGCGATCGCAAGGCCTTTCAGACCGGCAGGCAGGAAGCCCAATACCGAGGAATAGGCGTAGTCCTTACTACCGCCCTCGAGGTGAAGGTTGCCGTGCTTATAGAGGACGAATGCGGCGATACCGGGCAACATAACGATGACGGGCATCAGCAGTTTCAAAAAACCTGCGAACAGGATACCCGTGCGGGCGGTCTTCAGGTTGGCGCCGAGCGCGCGCTGCGTGATATACTGGTTGCAGCCCCAGTAGTTGAGGTTGATTATCCATTGGCCGGCTGCATACATGGCCAGGCCGGGGAGAATAAGATATTTATTGATCTCCAATTGGCTGGACCCCGCGGTGGGTTTGTCGAAGATCATCTTGAAATGCTCCGGTGCATCCTTCATCATGGCCGTGAACCCCGCGAATGCGTTATTACCGAGGCCAAAGCTTTTGGAGACCACCGTGAGCGCGAGATAGGACGTAGCGAGGCCGCCGATGATCAGGACGCTCACCTGGATCACGTCCGTATAACCGATGACCTTCATCCCCCCCAGGGTGATGATCAGGGCAAAGATCGCGAGGAGGATCATGACGAGGTGCAGGTATTCGCCACCCAGCAACCCGTTGATGGCTACGGCGCCGAGATAGATAATGGAGGTAAGGTTGACGAAGATATACAGCAGCAGCCAGAAGATCGCCATGATCAGCGACACGCTCTCGTTGTAGCGCATCTTCAGGAACTGCGGCATCGTAAAGATCTTGTTCTTGAGATAGACCGGCATGAACCAGACGGCGATGATGATCAGCGCGACCGCTGCGATCCATTCGTAGGCAGCCACGGCAATACCCGCGAAGAATCCGTCGCCGCTCATCCCCACGAATTGTTCGGCGGAAATATTGGAGGCAATGAGCGACGCTCCGATGGCCCACCAGGTGAGCGACCCTTCGGCAAGGAAGAAATCATGGGTATCGGTAACGGCTTTCTTTTTGCGGCGATAGATCCAGATGCCGTAGAAGGCCACGATCAAAAAATAGATGATGAAGACGACCTTATCGGAGAAATCGAGGTTGCTGTTCATGGGCAATCGTGTTTGTGCGTATGTTGTTCTACGTTAGTTTTTAAGCTGATAATAGGCTTCATTCCATCGAAGCTCGTTACGTAATTGGTGAAGATCGGTCTTTTTCCCAATCAGAACAAACTCGATACCGGCCATATCCGCAAAATCGCGCATGTGTTCCGCAGTAAGGTTCTGGCTGTAGCAGGTGTGGTGTGCGCCGCCTGCTTGTATCCAGGCCGTGCAGCCCGTCTGCATATCGGGCCAGGGTTTCCAGAGTACGCGGGCTACGGGAAGCCTCGGCAGCGCCTGCGCCGGCGAGACGGCCTCCACTTCATTGACCAGGAGCCGGAAGCGGTTGCCCATATCGACGACGGATGCATTGATCGCCGGACCCGCTGCGGAGTTGAAGACCAGGCGAACGGGATCGGATTTGCCGCCAATGCCGAGCGGATGGATCTCGCAGGAGACGGGACCATCGGCGATGGATTCGCAGATCTCGAGCATATGCGCGCCGAGGACCAGCCGGTTGCCCGGTTCGAAGTGATAGGTATAATCTTCCATGAAGGAATTGCCGCCGGGCAGACCGCTGCCCATCACCTTCATGGCCCGTACGAGTGCGGCGGTCTTCCAGTCGCCTTCGCCGCCGAAGCCATATCCGGCAGCCATGAGACGTTGCGCCGCGATGCCGGGCAGCTGTACCATGCCATGGAGGTCTTCGAAGGTATCGGTGAAACCTTTATAACCGCCGTTTTCGAGGAAGGCCTTCAGACCGAGTTCGATCCTCGCAGCCTCGCGCAGGGAATCGTGCCGGACTTCGCCACGGCGGAGCGAGCCGGCCAGCGTATATTTTTCAGCGTATTCTTCAACAAGGGCAGTGATAGCCTTGTCGGGTACTCCGCCGATGCTCTGGACGAGATCTCCGACGCCATGGGTGTTGACCGAGTAGCCGAATTTCAGCTCGGCCTCGACCTTGTCGCCTTCCGTGACCGCCACCTGCCGCATATTGTCGCCGAAACGAACGAAGCGGGCGCCCTGCCAGTCATGCCATCCGGCGGCGGCGCGTGCCCAGGCGTTGATGCGATCGAGGGTCTCGGGGTCCTGCCAGTGGCCGGTGACCACTTTGCGATCCAGCCGCATGCGCGTCATGATGAATCCGAACTCCCTGTCGCCGTGCGCGCTTTGATTGAGGTTCATGAAGTCCATATCGATGGCGTTCCAGGGTATGTCGCGATTGAACTGGGTATGGAGATGCAGCAACGGTTTTTGCAAAATGCGCAGACCTCCGATCCACATCTTGGCAGGAGAGAACGTATGCATCCAGGCGATGATGCCGATGCATCCGGGCCTGTTATTTGCCTCCATGCAGGTGTGGTAGATTTCTTCCGGCGACTTGACGGTGGGCCGGAAGACGACCGTGACGGGGATATTGGGGGATTCGTTTAGCGCTTTAGCGATGAGTTGCGAGTGTTCGGCCACCTGTCTGAGTGTCGCTTCTCCGTAAAGGTGCTGGCTGCCGGTGACGAACCAGACCTCGAATTTTTTTAAGTCCATGTGTTGCGGTTGATCGGGGCGATGGGTTCTGCGAAATTTACCCATCCCCCGATCCACGGTTTATGATGGGCCTTCGGCCGGCGGACCTGTGGTCCGCCTTGTTATTGTCCGTAATAAGAACCGGGACCGTGTTTACGTTCGTAATGTTTTTTTATCAGGGAATCCTTGAGCTTGGGCGCATCGGCCCGTATCTGTTCGGTGAGATAAGCCATGAATGCCACCGTTTCGAGGACGGCGCTGTTGTAGACGGCTTTTTCCGCCGATTTGCCCCAGGTGAAAGGGGCATGGTTGCCGACGAGGACCATCTCCACTTCTTCATGACTGAGCCCCTTGTCGCGGAAGGCGTTCACGATCTGGAACCCCGTTTGATATTCATAGTTGCCGCGGATCATATCGTCGTGCATCGGCGCGGCGCAGGGGATATCCACCGTATTGTGATCGGCGTGCGTGGTGCCGAAGATAGGGATATCGCGTCCGGCCTGCGCCCACGCGGTGGCATAGGTGGAGTGTGTGTGCGCGATGCCGCCGATGGATTCCCATTGTTTGTACAGCACGGCATGCGTGAGCGTGTCGGAGGAAGGACGAAGTTTTCCTTTTACGGTCTTCCCTTCGAAATCGACGATCACCATTTTCGCGGGCGTAAGCTCGCTGTAGGGAACGCCGCTTGGCTTGATGGCGAAGACGCCGAGCGCGCGGTCTGCCGCGCTGACGTTCCCGAAGGTGAACAGCACGAGCCCAAGTTTCGGCAGCTGTTTGTTAGCCTCATAAGCTGCCTCCTGGATATGAGAATATTTCGATTTAGACATGATCGGCAATTTGGATAGAGGCTGCATCGAAATGAGCAGACCGCGGTGAATGGTAGGTTTGGATGAAGTCCTCAAGGAAAGCTCCCAGCTTCAAATATTGTCTGTAGCGGCCGTCGTACGTACTTGCGCGATTGCGGTCGGGCGTATAGGTAGCGTCGAAGCCCTTGCCCATGGCGGACATTGCATCTTCCACTTTCGGATAAACGCCGGCGGCGGTAGCCGCGAACATGGCGGCGCCCAGCGCGCAGGTCTGGTCGGAAGCATGGATGCGCAGCGGCATATTGAGGATATCGGCCATCATTTGCATGATGAAGGGGGATTTTTTGGCTACGCCGCCCAGACCGATGAGGCCTCTTACCGGGATGCCTTCGCCGACGAAACGGTCTACGATGGCCTTTGCGCCGAAACACGTTGATTCGGCGATGGAGTGGAACAACCGGGGTGCGTCGGTGCCGAGGCTGAGACCGGTGATCGCGCCTTTCAGCACCTGATTCGCATCCGGAGTGCGGCGGCCATTGAACCAGTCGAGCGCGAGCGGAGCCTCCGGGCCGGGTTGGAGAGCGGCGGCCTTGCGGCTGAGTTCGGGAATGATCTGATCGATCAGCTGGCCGGCATCGGGGACCAGTTGTTGCAGCGGCCACGCAAGGAGATCGCGGAACCAGGCATAGGCGTCGCCGAAAGCGGATTGCCCGGCTTCCATGCCCATCATTCCCGGTATGATCGAACCGGGTACCTGGCCGCAGATGCCTCTCACCAGCCGCCCACCCACCTCTTCGAGCGGCGCGACCAGCATATCGCAGGTGGAGGTGCCCATCACCTTGCTGAGATGATAGGGTTCGATCTGTCCGCCTACCGCGCCCATATGTGCGTCGAATGCGCCGATACCGACGATGACATCCGTCGGCAAGCCCAGACGCCGGGCCCATTCTTCGGAAAGACGTCCGGCGGGCTGGTCCGCGGTATAGGTTTGCGTGAAAAGACGTGCAGTGAACCCTTTCAATAACGGGTCCAGTGAAGAGAAGAATGCATCGGGTGGAAGACCGCCGGGGCCGAATTCCTTTGCCCAGAGGGCTTTGTGGCCCGCGGAGCAAACGCCGCGTTTCATTTCCGAAACCTGTTTCCCGCCGGTGAGCAGGAATGGTATCCAGTCGCAGTGCTCGACCCACGAATGACAGGCCTTTCTAACGGCATCGTCCACTCGAAGGACATGCAGCAGCTTCGCCCAGAACCATTCCGAGGAATAAACGCCTCCGACGAACTGCAGGTAATTGACGAGGATCCCGGTATTCCCGGCGGAGGCCGTGCTTTCCGCATGCGCATTTATCTCCGCGGCTTCTTTCACCGACGTATGGTCCTTCCACAATACGAAGAGCGCGTTCGGGTTGGATTCATATGCAGGAAGAAGACCCAGCGGGGTGCCCGAGGCATCCACCGCCACCGGTGTCGACCCTGTCGTGTCCACGGAAATGGCCCTTATGGCCTGCGCGGCTGCGGGGCCCGCCTGTTTGAGACAGGCGCGGACAGTCGATTGCAGCCCTTCTATATAATCGAGCGGATGTTGCCTGAATTGGTTCTCGGCGGGATCACAGAACAGTCCGTCCTTCCAGCGGGGATAATAAAAAGTGGAGGAGGCGATCTCCGCGCCGTTGGACGCGTCGACGATGAGCGAGCGGACCGAATCCGTTCCATAGTCCACTCCGATGACAAAATTTTCTCTTCCCATGGCTGTTGGCTGATGGTCTCCGTCTTTGGCCGGCGGAATTCCTGTCAAAATAACATTTATTTTCCCGGAAGAAAAAAATTTATTTGACCTCGCCACTACCCACTTACCTTGAGTCGATCCATGGTCGGTGAATGCGGGGACCCGGGCCGGCTTTTTGCATTTATACCAGCAAGTGGGCGGACAATTTAGCCAAAACACTAAAAATTTATTGGTATTTCTACGATACGTAGCAATAATATTATGATACCTTCAACAGATCAATAAATATTTAGTACGTATCTGTCAACTTCGAAGGCATTGATTCCTAGAAGTTTATCTTAAATTTCGCGTATTGGTTTTCGAGAAATAACTTAAATTGTCTCGCCCTCAAACCGCCGGAGAAATGGAAAAAAAGCTTAAAATCAACAGGATCAAAGCTGTCTTAGCAGAAAAAGATATCTCGCACAAGGAATTGGCGATGAGGGTCGGCATAGCCCCCAACAGTGTTACAAGGATCTGTAACAACGAATTTCAGCCGACCCTAAGATTATTACGGGAGATCGCCCTGGCCCTCGATGTGGATATCCGGGAATTATTGATACCGACGCGCCAGCTTTCCCAAACTGCGTGACTCTGAACAAGGAAATCCCGGCCCGGTTAGGTCGGAAGGCGCACCAGATATGCGCCCGGCGTCTTGTATTTCATTTTTTTTAATGTGTTGAAGGATAGTCCCTGGCTGGCATTCCCGATGGTATCTTTGGCAGATTAAAAACCTACTATGCTGCGCGGACATCTCGCCACACTCCTCTTTTTCACTCTATTGTTTGGCTGCCCGAAGGCCTTCTCCCAGGATACCGCCAATTTTTTTTCAGACAGCCTGAAAGGGAGATTGGCGACGGCGCAAACGCCTCCCCAGAAGATGCGCCTGGGGCTGGACAACCAGGCCCTGACCGTAGCAATCAATACGGAGAGCGACACGATCCGTCTGGCAGACACGTTGCATTTCCCGGTGATGAAGATCAACAGTTATTTCCGCATTTTCAGCATGTACATTCACGATAAGGAGTATGCGAAGGGGTTGGATTACAACAATGCATTCTCCACTGCCGCCGGGGCCGGTCAGCTGGAGTGGGAAGCCGGGAGCACCGCCACGCTCGCGGACCTCTACCGGAAAGCAGGGGACTTCAAGTCGGCGCTGATCTGCATCATGCGTTCGGCAGCAGAGCGCGACAGCCTGCGGACGCAGGGCCGGGCTACAGACCTGATGAAGCTGGAGGTCGACAATGACAACCGGCGAAGGGAGCGGCAGGCGCGTGAGGAAGAATTGCGCACCGAACACCGGCACAATATCCAGTACATGGGTTTGACGGTCGGACAAAAGGTCATTCATTATCTCAGCAGCCGCAGACGGGTTGCCGTACCCGTGGCAAAAAAGGAGGCGCATGTCCAATAATTCCGGTCGACAGGCTTCGACCATGATGGTCGTGATCGCTTTTGCGATCGTTTACCTGGTTTGGGGCTCCACGTATTTCTTCATCCGGCTATCGGTGGCGCATATTCCGCCCATGCTCGTAGGCGTCCTGAGATATCTCACCGCGGGTATCCTGCTCCTGTTATGGTGTCAGCTAACCGGCAAGCCGGTTTTCACCCGGGACGCGATCGGGCCGGCCTTCGTGAGCGGTGTGTTGCTGCTCTGCGGCGGCAACGGCATCCTCATCTGGTCGGAGCAGTATATCCCGAGTAGTCTCGCTGCCATTCTGCTGGCTTCGGGACCGATCTGGTTCGTGGTGCTGGACAAAAGGATGTGGCAGGTGAATTTCCGCAGCCGTAGTGCAATCGCCGGGTTGGTCATGGGCTTTGCCGGGGTGCTCCTGCTGTTTGCCGAAAGGCTGAAGCCCGCTTCCTCCCCCTCCTCCATGCCGGCAATGTCGACGCTTGCATTGGGTATCCTGATCATCGGTTCGGTCTCATGGGCGGCAGGCTCGCTTTACTCCAAATACCGCAGCGCTGCCGTGTCGAACTCGGTGAATGCCGGCTGGCAAATGTTGCTGGCAGGGCTCGTGTTTGTGCTGTTGAGCGGGTTGAGCGGGGAATGGAAAGGTTTCGAGGTGCGGCAGGTGCCCCTGTCCTCCTGGCTGGCCATCGCCTACCTGGTGACGCTGGGTTCCCTGGCGGGATACAGCGCTTTCGTTTGGTTATTGCAGGTCAGACCGGCTACCCAGGTCAGTACCCATGCCTATGTCAATCCGGTCGTAGCGGTATTGCTGGGGGTATTTTTTGCGGGCGAACAGATGACACCGCTGCAAATGGCCGGTCTGACGATCATCTTATGCAGTGTGCTGATGATAAATTTGGCGAAATACCGGAAACGCGAGGTGACGTAGGATGTATGAATGTGGGTAATACGTATTGTAATCGGTGGCAATAAGTGACAATAAATGAAGGCGGGTGGACGTTTTCACCCTAACCCCGACCTATCGAATTGTATGCTTGCTCCTAACCGCCTTCTTTGGTACCCGCTGCTATTGCTCCTCTCCCTGGACGCATGGTGCCAGTCTGCGCATCTTTCCTTCTCGCATCTCGGGACGCTCCAGGGGCTTTCGCAAAGCAATGTTACCTGTACGTTACAGGACAGCCGGGGATTTATGTGGTTTGGGACCAGGGAAGGATTGAACCGGTATGACGGATATACGTTCACCGTATATAAGCATCGGCTCGAAAATGACAAAAGTCTCAGTAATAACAAGATAACGGGAATAGTCGAGGATGCGAAGGGCTACCTCTGGATCGGCACGTGGGGAGGAGGACTGGACAGGTATGATCGAAAGACGGATGCCTTTGCGCATTTCCAGAACGACCCGAAGAATCCTTCGAGCCTTTCCAGCAACCTGGTCCTTTGTGTATTACTCGATAGCAGGGGCTATCTTTGGGTGGGCACGGAGGATGGCGGTCTGAACCGGATGGATTCGGCCGGTCATTTCGTGCATTTCGTACATCGCGAAGGGGATAAGAACAGTCTGTCCAGCAATTACATCAAAGCAATCTGCGAGGGGCCCTCGCATTATTTATGGATCGGAACCTATGGAGGCGGACTGAACCGGCTGGACCCGAAGACGTGGACCTTCTGGCGATTTCTGCATGATCCCCGTGACCCGGGCACCCTGGGTGACGACAATATTGCTTCCCTCCGGGCGGACATCCATCATCGGGTCTGGGTCGGCACCTATACGGGACTGGACCAACTGGATCGGATCACGGGAAGATTCACGCACTACGATAAGCCCGGTCCAGCCTATGTCACCAACACGACGGTCAACTCGCTGGGAGAGGATGGCGAAGGCAATCTTTGGATCGGCACGGAAAATAATGGGTTGGTCGTGATGGATAGCGCGGGGGGCATGCATCATTACCTGCATGACGACGTGGACCCATCGAGCCTGGGAATGAACTCACTCTATTCGATCTACCGGGATTCAAAAAAGAATATGTGGATCGGTTCTTTCTCGGGCGGGATCGATTTCGTCAACTGGGATACGCGGAAGTTCCCGCACTTCCGTCATAACAGCAGCCCCTATAGTCTCAGCGACAACCATGTGCTTTGCATCTATGAAGATATCGAAAACAACTTGTGGGTCGGCACGGATGGGGGCGGTCTCAATCTTTTCGACCGGAAGACAGAGCGGTGCAAGCATTTCCTGCATGATCCCGCCAATCCGAACAGCATCGGCGGCAACTATGTGCTGCGGGTGATCGAAGATCACAATCACAACTTGTGGATCGGCACATGGGCCGACGGGCTGACCGTTTTCAACCGGCGAACGAATACGTACCGGCATTTCAAAGCGAATTCCGAAAATCCGCATAGCCTGAGCAATAACAATGTATGGGCCCTGTGCGAGGACCGGGAGCATCGGATGTGGATCGGTACGTATGGCGGCGGCCTGGATCTTTATGACGCGGAGCACGATCGCTTCATCCATTATCAACACCGGGAGGACGACTTGAACAGCCTTACCAGCGATAAGATACGTTCCATCCTGCAGGACAGCAAGGGGCGTCTATGGATCGGTACGGATGGAGGCGGGCTCGACCTCTTCAACCCGATGACGGGTTCCTTCGCTCATTACCGGCATACGGACAGCCAGAACAGTCTTTGCAGCAATTATATCACCAACGTCACGGAGGATCGTAAAGGCTATATCTGGATCTCCACTACGGAAGGGATGAGCCGTTATAACGTGCTTGCCAACCAGTTCACTTCTTTTAACAAGCGCGACGGTCTGCCAGACGACGTGATCTTCGGGATAGCGGAGGACTCTACGGGCGATCTTTGGATAAGTTCGAACAATGGGGTGTGCAGATTTGACCCGGTACATCGCCGTGCCAAGAATTTCGGCATAGCGGACGGGTTGCAGGCCAATGAATTCAAAGAGCAGGCGTGGTGCAGGACCCGGTCGGGCGTTCTTTATTTCGGGGGCATCAATGGATTCAATGCGATCGATCCCCGAAAGGTGCCGTCGGAGCCGTTCGATCCGCCGCTGGTGATGACCAACTTCCAGATCTTCAACCGCGAGGTGCCTATCGGTACGGGCGGCAAGGACCCTTCGCCGCTGACAAGATCGATAACGGAGACGCAGAAGATCGTCCTTCCTTACAAGAGCTCCGTGTTCTCCTTTCTTTTTGCCAGCCTCAACTATACGGATAAGGATAAGAAGCAGTATGCATATATGCTGGAGGGTTTCGACAAAGGATGGAACTATGTGGGAACGGAGCGATCGGCGACGTATACCAACCTGGACCCGGGTACGTATATCTTTAAAGTGAAGGGATTGAACAATGACGGGGAGTGGTCCGATAAGGTACTCAGTCTGGCGGTGGTGATCACGCCGGCGTTCTGGATGACCTGGTGGTTCCGGGTCCTGATGGTCCTGTTCGTGATCGGGGGAGTCATCACTTTCTACCGTCTTCGGATTACGACGATCAATTCATTGAATAGGGAACTCGAGCGGCAGGTCCGGGAAAGAACGGAAAGACTGACGAGTCTCACCCAGGAAGAACGAAAGGCGCGTCATGAGGCCGAGGAGGCAAACAAGGCGAAAAGCGTTTTCCTGGCGACGATGAGTCATGAGATCAGGACCCCCATGAATGGGGTCATCGGTATGGCGTCATTGCTGGCCGAGACGCAGCTGTCGCCGCAGCAGCGGGAATACAACCAAACCATTATCACGTGCGGGGAGACCCTGCTCAGTGTGATCAACGATATACTCGATTATTCGAAGATCGATTCGGGGAAAATGGAGCTCGAGCAGCAGGTGTTCGATCTCCGGCACTGCATCGAGAGCGTCCTGGGGCTGTTCTACGAGAAGGCGGCACAGGCGGGTCTGCGGTTGGTATATCACATCGCGTGGCAGGTTCCGGAGAGAATAGTAGGAGACGCTTTGCGGCTGCGGCAGGTGTTGATGAACCTCGTGAGCAATGCGGTGAAGTTCACGCATGAGGGCGAGGTGTTCGTAGGCGTGCGGCTGGCGCAGGAAGGGCCGGATGGTTCATTGCAGCTGGCCTTCGATGTCAGGGATACAGGCATCGGCATACCCGAGGAAAAGATCGGGATGTTGTTTAAAAGCTTCTCCCAAGTGGATTCGTCTACGACGCGCAAATACGGGGGCACGGGGCTTGGACTGGCGATCAGCGAGAAGCTGGTGCACCTCATGGGTGGCAATATCTCGGTCAAAAGCGAGCCGGGCGAGGGAGCCGTCTTCACTTTTACGATTGCAAGCCGGGCGGGCGGGAAAATGCCTGCCCAGGCGGCCGACGCCGGGAATGGCCATGAGCCGATGACCACGGCCTTTGCCACCGCCTATCCGTTCCGGATATTGATCGCGGAAGACAATGTCATCAACCAGCAGCTGATGCAGCAGATCCTGGGCAACCTGGGATATTGTCCCGCTTGCGTGGAGAATGGAGAGCTGGCCGTCGCAGCCGCGGGTAGCAATAGCTATGACCTGATCCTGATGGACGTGCAGATGCCTGAAATGGATGGCCTCGAGGCGACGCGGATCATACGCCGCCAGCCCGGCAGACAGCCGGTCATCATCGCGCTGACGGCAAATGCGATGCTGGGAGACCGCGAGGAATGTTTGACGGCGGGAATGGATGACTATATCAGCAAACCCGTGCGGCTCGATGAGCTGATGCGGCTGCTGAAGAAATGGGCCGGCCAGGCGCGTGCGACGGCATAGAACGTGCCGCGGAACGCCGCGGTCATCCCATCCGGGCGACGCCCAACTCACCCGTCGGCCTGATTTTCACTTTGTTTCTGCGCGATATACTCCGAAGGCGTCATACCGAACTGTTTAGAGAAATTACGGCCAAAATTTGTCTGCGATCCGTAGCCGACGATCAGGGCCACCTCATAGATCTTGTGTTTCCCTTCCAGCAATAATTCCGCTGCCTTTTTCAATCGCGTGATGTTGATGAATTCATTCGGCGTGAGGTCCGATATCGATTTGATCTTTCGGTACAGGGTCGGGCGGCTCATATTCATGAAATGCGCCAGTTTCTCGACGTCGAAATCGGCATCCTCGAGATTTTTCTGTATGACCTCGCCGAGGCGTTCGAGGAAAAGCTCGTCAGCCTTCGAGTAAGCCATGCTTTTCATGTGCACCATCGGCGTGCTGGCGAAGTATTGCCGGATCATGGCGCGGTTCGTCAGCAGATTGGCAATCTGCACACGGAGATATTCCGGCGAGAACGGCTTCTCGATATACGCGTCGGCCCCCAGTTCGAGACCTTCGATCTTGGACTGCAGCGTATTCTTTGCCGTCAGCAGGATGACGGGGACATGGCTGTGTTCGAAGTTCTGTTTTATCCTGCGGCATAATTCGAAACCGTCTATTTCCGGCATCATGACATCGGAGACGACGGCCTGTATGGCCTCCGTCCGGAGTATTTGTAGCGCCTCGGCCCCGTTGAGGGCCTTGATGACCGTGTATTTATCATTCAGCTCCTGTTCGATGAAATCGAGGATCTCTTCATTATCGTCCACTATGAGTATGACCGGGTTCATCGGGCGATTTGATTTGGTTGGTGTTGCGGTTCATGCCTGATCCCGATGTCGAACTCCCTGTCCTGGTGGACGGGCATGCTCAGCGAAAAGACGTTCATGCCGTCGCGGGGTTCCAACAGCACGAGGGCGCCCTTGTGCAGCTGGGTCAGCGACCGGGCCAGCGCCAGCCCGATGCCGGTCCCCCGTTTTTTTTCGGTTTCCTTGAGCCGGAAAAAGGGTTCGAAGATCTTTTCGCGCATGTCGTACGGGATCAGGTGGCCGTCATTGCACACTTCGATGGTAAAGATGGGATCGCCCTCGCGGAAGGGCAATAAGGTGACTCGCGCCCGGGTGGCTGCATACTTGATGGCATTACCGAGTAGATTGGCGATGATCTTGTTGAAGGCATCTACGTCGACGAAGGCGAAAAGGGGTCCGGGGTTCACGCGGGTCTCCGCGCCCGGAACACCGGGCGGATCGGAAGGCAGGTTGAGATCGAAGCCGATCTCATTTTGTTCGGCGAGCGTCCGGAACCCGGCATAGTTGTCCTCCAGTAACAGCGAAATATTCGCCCGGACGAAGCTGAGGCTGAACCCTTTTATCTCGGTCTGGCGGAAATCGAGCAACTGGTTGGTGAGGTCGATCAGGCGGTTGGTATTGCGATCCATTACCCTGAGACTGTCACCGATGCCGGGAAGCGCGATGTCTTTCTTGAGCAGTTTCTCGAGCGGTCCCTTGATGAGCGTCAGCGGGGTCCGGATCTCGTGCGCCACGTTGGTGAAGAATTCGATCTTGGCATTAAGGATCTCCTTTTCTTTGGCCGTCTCGAGATGTTCGATCTTTCGCCGGTTCTTTTCCTCCACTTTGCGGTGATAGCTGCGGACAAAATACCAGGCCAGCAACAACCCCGCCAGGAAATAGCAACCGTAGGCGACCGGGCTCGCCCACCAGGGCGGAAGGATGTCGACGTCCAGGCGGGTTTCGCGGTCGGTCCAGATGCCGCTGCTGTTGGATGCCTTTACCTTGAAGGTATAATGACCCGGGGCGAGACCGGTGAAATACACTTTGCGGTTCGTTTGGAGGAATGTCCAGTCCTTGTCCAGCCCTTCCATCTCATAGGCGTACTCGGTGGCTTCCGGCGCCGTATACCCGAGCGCGGCGAAGTCGATGCTGAACGTGTTCTGGCTGTGATCCAGCGTGATCTTATCGGTGAACCCAATGGCGCGTCGGAGCGGCGAGCCGTTGCGCCCGATCGGCAATTCGCGGTTATCGACCTGGAAACCGGTGAGATAGACGCCGGGAACGACGGTATTCTTCCGGAATTCGCGCGGGTTGAAGCTGATCATGCCTCTTACGCTGCCGAAATACATCCGGCCCGTTGCGTCGCGGAATGCCGAGCTGAAATTGAACTGATCGTTGAGAAGACCATCCTCGCGCGTGAAGACCGTCAGCTGCTTCGTATCGGGATTGAACGAGACGAGGCCTTTGGACGTACTGATCCAGAGATTGCCGTTATCGTCTTCGAGCATGGCGAGGATGAAGTCCGTGGGGAAACCGTCGCGCGTTGTCAGACGGATGAAATTCCCGTTCCTGGCATTCCACCGGCAGAGCCCCGCTTCGGTTGCGAACCAGAGTCTGCCTTTACTGTCGCGGAAGATGCTGTTGACGCGATCGCTGGCCAGGCTGTTGCGGTCGCGGCTGTCATACCGGAAATTCTTTGCCGTTCCGGTACGGGGATCGTACGTATTGACACCGTTGCCAAATGTGCCCGCCCATAGCACTCCGCTGCTGTCCTCGAGAAGCGAGGAATACCAATTGTTGAGCGGCATGCCCGGCAGGAGGGTAAAACCGTCGTTTTGCTGATCGTAGGAATAGGCGCCGCGGGTGGTGCCCAGGAGGACACGGCCGTCGCGCGCTCCGGTAATGCAATAGATGAAGCTGCTCCGGAGCGCATGGTCGCCATTGTCTGCGCCATAATGCCGGACGATCTTCCCGGTGCGGATATCCATGATATCGAGGCCATGTTCGAACGTGCCGATCCACAGCTGGTTGCCGCGGACCAGCAGGCCGTGTATGTTGGAATAGGAGATGCTGCCGCGCGCACCCGTCGGGCGGAAGTGTGTGAAGCGGCCGGTGACCGGGTCCAGTTTGTCCAGGCCTGCATCCTCCGTTCCGATGAAGAGATCCCCGTGACCGTCCTGGTGGATCTCCCGTACCACATACCCGCCCAGCGAATTCTCGCCGGCTTTCGGGAAATACTTTCTGAACGTGTTGTATTGTCCCGGGTAATAGTTGACGCCGCCGAAATAGGTGCCCGCCCAGATGCCGCCCTCGCGGTCTTTGCAGAACGTGTAGACGGCGTTGTCGGAGATCGACCACGGGTCGCCCGGTTGCTTCCGCAGATTGGCGATCTTGCCGGAGAGACGGTCATAGATGTAGATGCCCGATTCGGTGGCGATCCAGTATTCGTTCGGCGAGGTCTCGACGAAATTGCGGACGAAGATGGCAGTCTTATCGGGGTTGTAGGTGAGGATGTCCTTGCAGGCGGAAGTCCGGATATCGAAGATCCTGGCGCCATGTACGGCCGTCCCGATGAGGATCGCGCCGTCGGAGGTGGGGTAGGCTCTCTCGATCCACCGGTCCGATTTGGCAGTCGAGGGGCCAAGACAATCGAAGGCCTGGAATTTGTCCCTGGACTCGTCATAGTGATACAGGAAGCCGTTGCTGGAGGTAACCCAAAGTCCGCCATCCGCGGTTACGCAAAGCGAAGTGGCCTCGAAAAAGCTGTCGATGGGAAAATATTCCGGTTGTTTGACTGCCGGCGGTAATTTGAACAGCGAGAAACCGGAGATGAACCAGAGGTTGCGGCGACCATCCATCCGGACGTCCCGGATGGGTCCTCCGCCGGTGCCGGGCTGCAGGCTGAAGCGTTCGGTGGAAGCGTCGAGGCGGTAAAGGCCTTTTTCGGTGCCGACCCAGATTGCGCCTTTGGGGTCTTCATACAATGAGTGAATGAAGTTGCTGCCGATGCTGGTGCTGTCGTCGGGGTCGGTTCGGAAGATCTTGAAGGAATACCCGTCGAACCGGTCGAGCCCGTCTTTCGTACCGAACCAGAGGAACCCCCGCTTATCCTGCAGGCTGCAGATGACTGCATTATTCGAGAGGCCGTTCTCCACCTGCAGGTGGCGGAAATACCAGGACTGCCCCAAAAGGGCAGGACCTACGGCCAGGGCGAGGAGGACCAATATGCAGGTTTTGCCGGTCATCACCGCTAATTTGAGATTTTTTGTCGAAACATTGATACGAAAAGATGAAGGCAATTTTGGGAGAAGGCTATTTTTGGAGGTCGATTAAATGTTTAATTGACACTTTTGGATCCCGGTCCGATCGCTAATTACCAAAATAATGCTATATGAAAAAATGGAAGATCCTTTTCCTCCTACTGCTGATTTCCTGCGCGGGGTTTGCTCAGGAGACGATACAGGGCAGTGTCAGGGACAAAGACGGCAACCCGGTCGTTGCGGCCACCATCACCTTGAAAGGCAGCAAAGTCAGCACTACCAGCGCCGAGGACGGCAGCTTCACTATCCGGGCGCGTCCGGGTCAAACGCTGATCATCTCTTCTGTCGGATTTGAAGAAAATGCAGTAAAGGTCGGGGCCGGCGGCGGCACTATCCGGGTTGTGCTTGCCACCAGGAGCGATGCCCTGAATGATGTCGTGGTGGTCGGTTATGGCACGGTCAAAAAGAAGGACCTGACCGGATCGGTCTCCGTGGTGAATGTCGCGGATGCCGAAAAGAACCCGACTCACGATGTCGCCAGGATGTTGCAGGGCCAGGTGGCAGGCGTAAGCGTGCAGGGCTCCGGCGAACCCGGCGGTTATGTCTCTATCAAGATCCGCGGCGTCAGTTCATTCGACCCCAACGGCAATAATGCAAACAGCCCGCTGTTCGTGGTGGATGGGGTGATCATCGATGCGCCATTCGACTTTTCCACGGACGACATCGAATCCGTCCAGGTGCTGAAGGACGCGTCCGCAACGGCCATCTATGGTACCCGCGGCGCGCCCGGCGTTATAATCATCACCACTAAAAGAGGAAGAGTGGGCGCGCCGAGAGTGACGTGGAACAGCTATGCAGGCCTTCAGAACGTTCCTAAAAAGATCCCGGTATTGGACAGGGTCGGTTATCAAAAATCGGTCAATGCCGCCGATGTGAATGCAGGCTTGACATTAGCGCCCGCCAACGATCCCTCCAGCCCGAAGTATGTTTCGACCGTCAACACCGATTGGCAACACGAAGCATTGAAAACGGGCCTTATCCAGGATCATAACCTCGGTCTTTCAGGAGGTTCCGAAGCCCTTACCTACAATCTTTCGTTAGCCTATTTCGATCAGGCCGGCTACCAGGTCGGTCCGCAGGCCTACAACCGGTATTCCATCAACAGCAGCCTGCAAGGGAAAAAAGGCAGGGTAAGCTATGGAGCCAGGGTCGCTTACACCTATTCTAAAAAGGGGAATTATGCCGCAACGTTCAATCATGCGGTCTTCGGCGGGACGGTAACATCGATGCTTACGGCCATTCCCATCCTTCCGGTGTACGACTCATCCCGGCTCGGCGGATACGGCGGTTCCGATCAAACGATCGACCGGGCGATCTCGGCAAACGTAGTCGGCATCAACAAGCTGGTAACTGACTGGAGCGAACGGAACAGGATCCTGTTGAATGGATGGCTGGAGGTGGAGATCCTTAAAAATCTCAAATACAAGGCGAACGCCAGCTTCGACCGGACCGATTATAAGAACTACCACTATGAGCCGAAGTTCGATATGGGTTATTACTACCTGAACACCAACTATTATTATCACCAGGATTTCGGCGCCCCCAACACGCAATTGATGGAAAATACGCTTACTTATTCTCTGAAAAGGGGACCGCACCAGTTGGATCTTTTGGCGGGTTATACCTTTCAAAAGTCGAATGTCAACTGGATATCGGCTTCCTCGAGTTCCACCGCCGATCTCACCTACCAGACTTTCAGCAATGCCGCGGCCAGCGCGAATACTATCACGGAATACAGGGGTATCAACACCTTAACGGGACGGCTGGCAAGGCTTAATTACAACTTCGATGACCGCTACCTTGTTACTGCGAATTTCAGAAGGGATGGTTCATCCAAATTCGCTCCGTCCTACCGGTATGGGAATTTCATGGGTTTTGCCGGAGCCTGGAATATTCACAATGAAAAATTCATTCATCTGCCGGCTGGGATCAGCACCTTGAAATTGAGAGGCGGCTGGGGTTCGGTAGGTAATGAATACCCCCTGGGCCAGTACCAGTCGCAATCTTACATCAATACTGCGGCTAATTACAATTTCGATAACGCATTCGCCCCGGGCAGCACGACCGTTTCCCTCTCGGACCCGAATGTGCATTGGGAATCCACCACTACGACCAATGTCGCATTGGATCTTGGACTTTTCAATGAACGCCTGACTTTTACGGCCGAATATTATGTCAAGAACCCGAAGGATCTCTTAGTGAATGAGCCCTTGCCTTATTCGGTAGGTTCCAACCCCGCGTCTATCATCACGAATGTGGGTGCGGTAAGGAACACGGGAGCCGAGTTTACGCTTGGATATAAAAAGACCGAGGGTGCTTTCACGTACAACATCAATGCGAATTTCTCCACGCTCACCAACAAGGTTTTGAAGCTTGGAGTAGCCAACCAGCCCATTTACGGGGCGGGTAGCAAGACCCAGGTAGGCCACTCTGCCGGCGAATTGTACGGGTATCAAACGGAAGGGCTTTTCCAGACCACGGCGGATGTACAAAACCATGCGTATCAATCCGCATTGACGGCTCCGGGCGATTTGATCTTCAAAACACAGGATCCGAAGAACGAACATAATCATGCTTACCAGCTAACGGATGCCAATGACCGGACATTTCTTGGGGTTACGATACCCAAATATTATTACGGCGTGAATTTCGACGCGAATTACAAACAGATCGACTTTTCCGTGTTCCTGCAGGGAAGCGGAGGCAACAAAGTATTCAATGCGGTGTATGCGGCATTGATGACGGGACAGGATGGAAATCAGCATAAAGATGAATTGAATTTCTGGACTCCCTCCAATACGAATACCAGGGTGCCAAGGCCGATCATGGGTGACCCGAACGGCAATGGAAGGTTCTCCGATCGGTTTGTCGAAGATGGTTCTTACCTGAAAATCCAGAATTTGCAGATAGGGTATTCATTGCCTGCGTCCGTGGGTCTTATCAGCAAGCATTATGTGTCGAAGCTGCGCATTTATGTCGGGGGTGAAAACCTCGTTACATTCAGTAAATACAAAGGATATGACCCTGACTTCATCAGCGACGGTTTGATCAACCGCGGTTATGACTATGGGTCATTTCCCAATGCCAGGACGTTAATGTTCGGCATCCAGGCCGGATTCTAATTCTTTACTGAAAAATTATTACCATGAAATTGTTTAATATAAAATATTTTTTCGCCGCCGGGTTTTCCCTCATCATCTTCAGCTGCGAGAAACAACTCAACCAAACAAACCCCAACGCCCAGACATCCGCAACATTCTGGAAAACGTCGACGGATGCCCTGGCAGGCGTGAATGCCTGCTATCAAATGTTCCTGGAAGATGGCGGCTACATGCGTTTTTCCCCGATATTATTGAATGTTCAGGGAGATGACGTTCGCAGTCAAAGCCCCTGGACTGCCATCTCCAACGTCGGGAAGTTCCAATTGGGTACGGCCGATCTCTCGGGTTATGGCTGGACCTTCGATGAATATTACCAGGGCATTTCGCGTTGCAACCAGGTGTTGACATACGTCCCGGGTATTTCAATGGATGCCGGATTGAAGAGCAGGATACTGGGGCAGGCCTATTTTCTTCGCGGCTTGTTTTATTTTCATTTAGTGGATATGTGGGGCAGCGTTCCTTTGCCGACGCATGTCGCGGAAGTCGCACCTCAATCCACCCCGGCGCAAGGGTGGGCAAGAGTGACCGCCGACCTTTCGACTGCCGCCGACCTGTTACCTGTGCAATATTCGACCGACGGCGGTGTGGATTCGAAGGATCTCGGCCGCGCCACCAAGGGCGCTGCGATGGCTTTTCTCGGCAAAGCGTATTTGTTCAATAAAAAATATGACAGCGCCGCCGCGGAATTCAAGTCGGTGATCGCTTCGAATGTCTACAGCCTGATGCCCAGCTACGGGGATAATTTTACCGACACGAAGGAGAACAATCCGGAATCGATCTACGAAATACAGTTCTCCCTGACGGCGGGTGGTACGGATCTGCAATGGCAGGGAATCCCTTCTTCCACGTGGGGTTTCTATTCGGCAAGGGCTATCACTTTCGCCGGGCCGAATTTTGGATGGAGAGATGTACAGCCTACCCAAACTTTACTCGCCGAATATCGCCAGGAAAAGACCGTTGACGGGAAAATAGATCCTCGTTGTCTTGCGACCGTACTCTATAACGATACGGTCGATACCCATGCGCCAACCACGCCGATGTATCAAACTACTTTTCAGGCGGCGTATGCGGCCAGCCCTGCGTACATGGCGGATGTGTATTGTAAAAAGTATGAGAATTGGTATGGCAACAAGCCGAATGAATTCGATTGGAAATCCGGCATCAATGAAAGGCTGATGCGCTATGCGGACGTGTTGCTGATGTATGCCGAATGTGAAAATGAATTGGGCAACCAGGCGGTTGCCGCACAGTACATTCAAATGGTAAGATCGAGGGTCAATTTACCAAACAGGCAAGCCGAGTTTGCAGGATACACTCAGGCGCAACTGCGCGATCAGATCGGCCATGAGCGGATGCTGGAGTTCGCTTTGGAAGGGCACCGGTGGGATGACATCCGCCGTTGGGGATGGCTTTCCGATCCGGCCAGGCTGGCGTGGCTGAAATCGAGAGACCCGGAATTCAACAGTTACATACCCGGAAAGGAATTATTGCCGATCCCGCAAACGGAAATCGATAATAATCCCAACATCAAGCAGAATGCCACTTATTGATATTTATAGACGTGCAGCGATACTGTTCGTGTTTGTCCTTGCCCTTGTCTTTACCGGTTGTGAAAAGCACTCGCCGGCCAGCAGCGACAAGTCGGGTGCAACAGGAACAACCACAACCCAGTTCGATATCAATTCGATCGCCGACACCTATGATTCGGTAGCGCCTTTTGCGGATTACCTGAGGTGGGGGCCGTACAACGTACACGACCCGTCTATCAAGAAATTCGGCGACTATTATTATTGTTACAGTACCGATGTCGGATACGGGATCACCGTTCGACCGGGCATCCAGATCAGGCGGTCGAAGGACCTTGTGCAGTGGGAATTCGTAGGTTGGGTTTTCAGTTCATTGCCCGCCGCGGGGGCCGCTTATATCCAACAAAAGGGCGGCGCTCCCAACAATGCGCTGTGGGCGCCTTATGTGATGAAGACGGGCAGCGAATACCGGTTGTACTATGCGTTATCCAGTCCTACGCCCAGGTTGAGCGTCATCGGTCTGGCAACGGCTGCCTCGCCCGACGGACCCTGGGCCGAGCGGGGGCTGGTCGTAACCTCTACGAACGACAATACGACGCAAACCAATGCGATCGATCCCACCGTTGTAACGACGCCGGCGGGGGATCAGTATTTGTACTATGGCAGCGCCTGGGACGGGATCTATATCCTCCGGCTGGACCCGTCTACGGGTCTTGCGGCCGTGGCCGGCGACAAAGGGAAACGGATAGCCAACCGGGGCTTTACCAACGGCGTTTACAATGGGAACATCGAGGGGGCGGAGATCATTTATCAGCCCGCATTCGGCAAGTACTACCTGTTCATTGCATATGACTGGCTGCAGACGAAATACAACACACGGGTTTGCCGGGCGGATCAGCCTACCGGGCCTTTTCTGGACTTTAACGGCGTGGATGCGGATTCGAATATCGATCATATCCCTATGATCATCGCGCCTTATCAATTTATGGGTCACGGCGGGTGGCAGGGGATTTCGCATTGTACTGTTTTTTTGGATGACAGCGGACATTATTATTATGCGAGCCAGGCGAGACCTTCAGTGAACAGTAATTTTATGGATCTGCATGTGCGGAAATTATTCTGGATGACGGATGGCTGGCCGGTGGTGTCGCCCGAGCGGTATGCCTGGGAAGGCAACAACCTTGTGACGCAGGATTCACTGGCGGGAAGCTGGGAGCGGATAGCGTTAAATTATACGGTGGTGCCGGGGTATGCGGCGGAACAGGTGAACCCGGACTTGCAGGTCTCGCAGCCGGTTACGCTGGCGGCGAATGGGACGGTGAGTGGGGCGGTGCAGGGAACCTGGACGTATAGTGCGCCGTGGCTGCAGGTGGTGCGGGCTGGTGGCGGAACGGAGAAATTATTTGTGCAACAGGGGAGGGATTGGGAGAATAAGAAACCGACGATTATTTTCACGGGTTTGGATAATACCGGAACGGCGGTGTGGGGGAAGAAGCAATGAAGAACTGGGGGTTTATATTGCTATTGTTCGCGTCGGGTGTTCGGGCGCAGATGATGTCTATCGGGGCAGTGCCCGCGCACGATCCGGTTATGATCCATGCCGACAGCGGCTGGTATGTCTATTGTACCGGGATGGGCATCTCGGTCTGGCGCTCGGCCGATCTGAAAGATTGGGTCCGCGAACCGCCGGTATTCAGCAAACCGCCGCAATGGGCCGTGTCGGACGTGCCCGGATACAGGGGACATACCTGGGCGCCCGACATCAGTTACTACAACGGCCGGTACTATCTCTATTATGCGGTGTCCGTATTTGGAAAGAATACCAGTTGTATCGGACTGGCGACGAACCGGTCCCTGAACCCGGCCGATACGGCCTATAAATGGGAGGACCAGGGGAAAATCGTCGAGTCGGTACCGGGCAGGGACATGTGGAACGCGATCGATCCCAACCTGGCGGTGGACGGCTCGGGAGGGGCCTGGCTGGCATTCGGATCATTTTGGGAAGGGATCAAACTGGTGAAGCTGTCGGACGACCGCCGTTCATTGGCGGAGCCGGAACGCTGGTATACGATTGCGTCGCGGCCGAGAAGCCGGGGAATTGCCGATACGGCGGCAGGAGATGCAGCGATCGAAGCGCCGTTCATCTTCCATAAAGGTGATTATTACTATCTGTTCGTATCGTGGGACTATTGTTGCCGTGGCGAAAAGAGCAATTATAAGATTGTGGTCGGACGGTCGGAGAAGATCGGGGGACCGTATGTCGATAAGGCAGGGGTGCCGATGGCGTCCGGTGGCGGAACATTGGTGCTGGAGGGCAACCGCGACTGGTATGGCGTGGGACATAATGCCGTAGTCAGCGGCGATGGCGTGGACTGGATGGTCTTTCATGGATATGACGCGAAGGACCGGGGACGTTCCAAGCTGCGGATCGAGCGGCTCGATTGGGCCGATGGATGGCCGGTAGTTTTGAAAAAATAAATAGATATGAGAATTGTTTGTTTCGGTTTTTTGATTTGTTGGTGTATCGCGGGAACCGCGCAACAGGATATAGTCGTGCACGCAGACCAACCGGGACCTGTAGTGTCACCCACGATGTGGGGCATTTTTTTCGAGGATATCAACATGGCTGCGGACGGCGGGCTGTACGCTGAGCTGGTGAAGAACCGCAGCTTTGAATTCAATACGCCGCTGATGGGCTGGAAAGAGCACAGCGACATGCCGGGGAGCGGGACCATACTGGTGATCAACCGGGCGCAGGAGACTCCTGCGAATCCGAGATATATAAGGGTAAGTCATTATTCCGATGCGGCGTTCGGGTTGTCGAATGAGGGATTCCGGGGGATGGGTGTACGGGAAGGAGAGACTTATCATTTTTCCGTTTGGGATCGGGGGGGTGCGATGAAGTTGCGGGTCGAGTTGATAGGACCGGGTGGGGTGAACCTGGGAAGGGCGTGGTTGCGGTTGGGCACGGTGACGTCTTCGCAAGGGGCTGTTGCGTCGGGGCCATCGCCTGGCGCTGGCGCGGATGCGGAGGGTTCGGCACCGGACGTTTTTGCGCATGGAGGCTGGCGTCAGGATACGGTGAGCTTTGTGGCCACGGCGACGGAAGCGCATGCGCAACTTTATATTTGGTTCGAGGGGCAGGGGACGGTGGATATGGACATGGTGTCCTTGTTCCCGCAGCATACCTGGAAGGAGCGGCCGGGAGGCCTGAGGGCGGACCTCGTTCAACTGCTCGCCGATATGAAACCGGGTTTCATCCGGTTCCCCGGCGGATGTATTGTCGAGGGCAGGGACCTGGTGAGCCGCTATCAGTGGAAAAAAACGGTAGGACACGTGGAGGATCGCCAGCTGATCGTCAACCGGTGGAATACCGAATTCGCGCACCGCCTCACGCCGGACTATTATCAGTCGTTCGGGTTGGGTTTCTTCGAATATTTCCGGCTGGCCGAAGATATCGGCGCCGAGCCGTTGCCCATCCTGAACTGCGGGATGGCCTGCCAGTTCAATACTGCCGAAGTAGTTCCGGTCGGCGATCTGGACCCTTATATCCAGGACGCGCTCGACCTGATCGAGTTTGCTAACGGCGACGTCAATACGAAATGGGGCGCCTTGCGCGGGGCCATGGGACATCCTGCGCCGTTCCATCTCAAGCTGCTCGGCGTAGGCAATGAGCAGTGGGGGCCGCAATACATCGAACGCTATACCCTCTTCGCCCGCGCCATCCATCAGCGTTACCCGGACATCAAGCTCGTCAACAGCGTCGGACCCGAGCCCGACGATGCGCGTTTCCGGTTCCTGAACGATACCCTGCGCAAGCTGCATGCCGACATTTTGGATGAACATTATTATCGCGCCCCGGACTGGTTCCTGCAAAATGCGCGGCGGTACGACCATTATGACCGGAAGGGACCCGGCATCTTTGCCGGCGAATATGCGGCACAAAGCGACAAAGTGGCTACTCCCAATAACAAGAACAACTGGCGTTGCGCCCTTGCCGAAGCTGCCTACATGACCGGTCTCGAGCGAAATGCCGATGTCGTGCGTATGGCAAGCTATGCTCCATTGTTCGCGCATGCCGAGGGCTGGCAATGGACTCCCGACCTCATCTGGTTCGACAACCTGCGGTCCTACGGAACACCCGACTACTATGTGCAGAAGCTGTACTCCACCAACCGCGGCTCCGTCGTGGTGCCCGCCCTGTTGAATGGCGAATCGATCGCGGGCCAGGACAGCCTCTATGCCTCCGCAGTGACCGACCGCGAGGGCCGCGAACTGATCCTCAAGATCGTCAACACATCCTCCGGCCCGCAAACGCGCAACGTGTCGGTAAAAGGTATCCGCGGGCTCGCGCGCGAGGCCGGGCTAACCGTCCTGAAAAGCGACCACCCCGCCGACATGAACAGCCTTAGTGACCCCCGGGCCATCTATCCGGTCACCAGCATCGTCCCGACAACCGGCGACAACATCCGGCTGCAGCTGCAGCCCTACAGCTTTTCGGTGATCCGCGTCTCTTTGGTGCGCTAAGCCTTCCGCCGCAGCGACGACTCCCGGATGATCAACTCGCTTCGTATAATGATCGTATCCGTCGTCCGGGCCGAAGACAACCCCGCCAGCTGCCCGAGAAGACTCCGCGCCGCCTGTTCGCCCATCTCTTCTCCGGGATAATTGATCGTGGACAGCTTGGGTTGTATGATCTTCGAAATGGCATCGTTGTTGAAACCCACGATAGCGATCTCTTCCGGAATACGGACCCCGCCCTCTTTCAACGTCTGCAAAAAAACAGCCGCAAAAAAATCGTTGGTGATGAAAAAACCATCGGGACGCGTCTCCATCGCCAACACCTGTTTGGCCGCCCGGACCGCTGCACTCTCGCTGAGGTCATTGATCATCAGCAGCGAGGTATCGTAGGGTAGCCCGTAGTCCGACAACGCCTGCTGGTAACCTTTGAGACGTCCGGCATAGACATTTCTTGCGAGGCTGGCCGTGACATGCGCGATACGCCGGCAACCCTGGGCCGCAAGATGTGCGGTCGCCTCATAGCCTGCCTTCACGTTGTCGATGATCACGCGTGTACCATACGAGAAGTCTTCCACACGATCGAAGAAAACAATGGGAATCCCCTTTTGAACAAAAGGATCGAAATGATCCATTTCTTTCGTGTCGAATGCCAGCGACGCGATGAGGCCGTCCACTCTTTTATGGAAGAGATTGTGCGCGTTGGCCGCTTCCTTGCGCGCTGCTTCGGATGAATGACCGATGATGAGATCGTAACCGGCCTCCGTCGTGACCTTTTCGATACCCGCAAGCACCGAACTGATGAACTGGCTTTTCAGTTCGTGCACGATGATACCGATCGTATGGGTCTTCTGCATCCGCAGGTTACTGGCAAAGCTGTTGGAGCGGTATCCCATTTCCTTCGCCATATCCATGATCCGTCGCCGCGTCTTGATATTGATGGCGGGATGGTCTTTGAGACCGCGGCTTACCGTGGCGGGCGACAGGCCCAGCACTTTTGCAATATCATAAATCGTAATATCTTTTTTTCCCGTCATAGAGGTTGGTTGGTTATCGGTTGCGACCGCCTAAAATTAAAGGATTTTAAAAAATATAATGCAATCGGTTACATTTCGAAAAAACGGTCCTATATTTACCCGCCGTGCAGCCGGCCCGCGCGCCCCGAATGTATTCAATCGGGCGCAAAGATTGGTAACAGCCGGCTAAGAAAAAATTCTTTCATGTTATTATTAGGTATCGACCTCGGTACTTCCTCTGTGAAGGTTGCAGTGACGGATGCGAACACGCATACGGTAATTGCTACCGCGCAATATCCGGACACCGAAGCGCCCATCCTTTCGAAACAACCCGGCTGGGCCGAGCAATCGCCGGAGGAGTGGTGGCGGCAGGTGAAAGAGGCGATCGCGAGGGCGAATGCAAAAGGTGCATACAACCCGCAGGATATCGCAGCGATCGGGATAGCCTATCAGATGCATGGACTGGTGCTCGTAGACAAAGACCGCCGTGTGTTGCGCGATAGCATCATCTGGTGCGACAGCCGCGCGGTGCCATACGGTGATCGCGCTTTCGATACGATAGGGATAAAGCGGAGTCTCGGGCACCTGCTCAATTCTCCCGGAAATTTTACGGCGTCCAAGCTCGCCTGGGTGAAGGACCATGAGCCGGGCATCTATGAGAAGATCGACAAGGTGCTGCTGCCGGGCGATTATATCGGGATGCGTTTTACCGGCGAGACGACGACTTCCATTTCCGCTTTGTCGGAAGGCATCTTCTGGGATTTCAAGACGGACAGGATATCGGAAGACATCCTGAAGACCTTCGGTTTCGACAAGGCTATGATCCCCGAGATCAGGCCGGTATTCTCGGCGCATGGCGGAGTAGCGGAAGGGGTAGCTCGCGAGCTCGGTTTGAAAAAAGGAATCCCCGTAACCTATAAGGCGGGGGACCAGCCCAACAATGCGCTTTCCCTGAATGTCCTGGAACCCGGTGAAGTGGCGGCTACGGCCGGTACGTCGGGTGTCATATACGGCGTCAGTGACGAATTGACCTACGACCCGGGAAGCCGGGTCAACAGCTTCGCGCACGTCAACTATACTCCTAAATCGCACCGTGTGGGAGTGTTGCTATGCATCAACGGGGCGGGTATTCTTAACCGGTGGATACGCGACCTCGTGGGGGGTGTCGGCCTGGCAGGGGCTTTGGATGCCGTCAACGGCGGCGGGATGACGGCTGCCGGCTTGAATGGCGGATATGCCGCCTATTGTGATTACGATCTGCTGAATGCATTGGCGGCGAGGATCGCTCCCGGAAGCGCTGGTCTACAGGTGCTTCCCTTCGGGAATGGCGCTGAGCGGATCTTTCACAACAGGCTCATCGGAACACAAGTGTTGAACATCGATCTCAATGTACACAGCGCCGCGCATCTTTATCGCGCGGGCCAGGAAGGCATCGCCTTCACGTTCCGTTACGGTCTCGATATCATGCGTGAGAACGGGATGAACCCCGGCATCATCCGCGCCGGGAAGGCGAATATGTTCCGGAGCGGCGTATTCGTGGAGGCGTTCGTGAATGCGACGGGAGTACCGGTAGAACTATACGACAGCGACGGAAGCATCGGGGCCGCATTGGGAGCGGGCATCGGCGCGGGCATCTACCGCGACGGAAGAGAGGCCTTTGCGGGCTTGCGTCCCCTGCAGCTGATCGAACCGGCAAGGAAAGCGGAGTACGACGCCGTCTACGGGGAATGGAAAAAAAATTTGCAATCATTCATAAACTAAGAGTTATGGCAGTTATCACCGGACAGAAAGAATTTTTTAAGGGCATCGGCCCTATCAAATACGAAGGGATGGGCACCGACAACCCGCTTGCATATCGTTGGTATGACGCGGACAAGGTCGTTGCCGGAAAACCCATGAAAGATCATTTGCGGCTGGCCATCGCCTATTGGCATTCGTTCTGCGGTACCGGCGCGGACCCTTTTGGCGAACCTACGCATCTTTTCCCATGGAATGAGCAAAGCGATCCGATCGGACGCGCCAAAGACAAAATGGATGCGGCGTTCGAATTCATCACGAAGATGGGGTTGCCGTTCTATTGTTTTCATGATGTGGATGTCGTGGACTATACCAACGATGTGGCCGACAATGAAAAACGGCTCCAGAAAATGGTCGAATATGCAAAGCAGAAACAGGCGGCCGGCGGCGTCAAACTCCTCTGGGGGACGGCCAACCTGTTCTCGAACAGACGATATATGAACGGGGCTGCCACCAATCCCGATTTCCATGTATTGGCGCATGCGGGTGCGCAGGTGAAGGCGGCGCTGGATGCGACGATCGCGCTGGACGGAGCCAATTATGTTTTTTGGGGCGGCCGCGAAGGATATATGAGCCTGCTCAATACGAATATGCGCCGGGAGCAGGAGCACCTGGCGCGTTTCCTCCATACGGCCAAGGACTATGCGAGGAAGCAGGGGTTCAAGGGCGTGTTCTTTATCGAGCCGAAGCCTTGCGAGCCGACCAAACACCAGTACGACTACGACAGCGCGACGGTGATCGGTTTCCTGCGTCAATACGATCTTATAAAGGATTTCAAACTGAATATCGAAGTCAACCATGCCACGCTGGCGGGGCATACCTTCACGCATGAGCTGCAGGTGGCTGTGGATGCGGGATTGCTGGGTTCGATGGACGCCAACCGCGGGGATTATCAGAACGGCTGGGATACCGATCAGTTCCCGAACAATATCAATGAGCTGGTCGAGGCGCTGCTCATCATCCTGGAGGGCGGCGGTTTTGGCGGCGGCGGTATCAATTTCGACGCGAAGATCAGGCGCAATTCCACCGATCCGGCGGACCTCTTCTATGCGCATATCGGCGGGATCGATACATTCGCGCGGGCGCTGCTGGTCGCGGACACCATATTGCAAAAATCCGAGTACAAGAAATTGCGCGCGGAGCGGTATGCTTCGTTCGACAGCGGAAAAGGAGCTGAATACGAAAAAGGCGCCCTCAGCCTGGGAGACCTGCGGGAATATGCGATCGCGCACGGCGAGCCGAAGGTGATCAGCGGTCGCCAGGAATACCTGGAAAATCTGATTAATAGGTACATATAAAAATATGGTATGGTAATGATCGACACATCCGCGAAGACGACCACCCCCCTCACGGGTAAGGTGAGCCAGACCTACATCACCCTGCTGACCATCGTTGCGGCGCTTGGGGGTCTTCTTTTCGGTTACGACACTGCGGTCGTCAACGGCGCCGAAAAATCGCTGACCGCTTTTTATATAACCCCCATCCTCGATGCCGCGCGTTCGGACTATGCGGTCCGCATGATCACGCAGTACAGGACGTTGCTGATCGTGGTGCTGTTCATCGTCGGGATCGTCATCTGTGCGCAGATCATACGCCTTTGGGGCGCCAAAAAGGGCGGGATCGTGAGCGCGGTCTTATTGGCGATCATCGCTTTCTGGGCGGTGTCGTTCTCCGGAACGCCGGTTCCGCACGCGACTGCCGATCTCCAGGATACCGCCAATGCCATAAAGGGATTTCTGATCGCCAGCGCACTCATCGGTTGCGTGATAGGAGGTGCTTCGGCAGGATTCGTTTCGAAATCGTTCGGCAGGAAGAACGGCCTCCTGGTCTCCGCGGTCTGTTTCTTTATCTCGGCCATCGGCGCCTGGAAACCGGAGGCCTTCAATTTCTTCGGGACGCTGGATGCCTATTCGTTCGTGGTCTACCGGATCATCGGCGGCATCGGCGTCGGCATCGCGAGTATGATCTCCCCTATGTATATCGCGGAGATCGCGCCGGCGGGAGTGAGGGGGAAACTGGTGTCCTTCAACCAGCTGGCCATTATTTTCGGGATGCTGGTCATCTATTTCGTCAATTATTTTATTGCCCGGCAGGGGGATGAGCACTGGCTGATCACGACGGGATGGCGGTGGATGTTCTTTTCGGGCGTCATACCCGCGGGCGTCTTTTTCATCCTGCTGTTCTTTGTACCCGAGACGCCGCGTTACCTCGCCATGAAGGGGCATGATGAGAAGGCATTGAAGGTGCTGCGGAAGATCACGGGCGGGGATGTGGCCGCAAATGTATTGAAGGAGATCAGGGGGACGCTGCAGGAGAAGAACGTGCCCTGGCTTTCCTATGGTTTCCTCGTGATCTTCGTGGGGATATTGCTGAGTGTCTTCCAGCAGTTTGTCGGCATCAATGTCGTATTATATTATGCCGCCAATATCTTCCGGGACATGGGCGCGTCGACCGACAGCTCGCTGATGCAGACCATCATCGTGGGGGTGGTGAACCTGCTTTTCACGGTAGTGGCGATCCTCACGGTCGACAAGTTCGGCAGAAAGCCGCTGATGATCATCGGCTCGATCGGAATGGCGGTGAGCATGTTCGCGCTGGGGTTGTCGTTCTATACGCAGCATATAGGACTTGCCGCGCTGATCTTTATGCTGACCTATACGGCGGCATTCGCGATGAGTTGGGGACCGGTGTGCTGGGTATTGTTGGCGGAGATCTTCCCGAACAGTATCCGGAGCGCCCTGTCGATAGCGGTGGCGGCCCAGTGGATCGCCAACTGGATCGTATCGCTGACCTTCCCCATGATGAATGACAACGATTGGCTGACCTCGAAATTCCATCACGGCTTCTCGTACTGGATATATGGGGTGATGGGCGTGTTATCGGCGCTGTTCATCTGGAAAATGGTGCCCGAAACGAAAGGCAAGACGCTCGAAGAGATCGAACACATCTGGCGTCCCAGTTGATTTATTTGCAACAATCCTTTTTACGAATAAATATCGCTTTCAGCAGGCGGATGAAGACATTCCCTATAGATCTGATGGTGGTCATACTATGTAGCAAAGTTCGTTATTTTTGCGGGCGGCCGGGCGGCTGTTCACAAATCTTTAACTGAAATTGCAGATACCTAAGAAAACGATCATCTTACCCAGCGGCGGCAGCGGACCGTCGACAGGACTCCTGATGAATTTCAACCAGGAGAAAAGGGGCGGTTTGGCATTCGAGCTACTACTGGTATCCGAAAAAAAAGAGGGCCGCAGCTATCAGCGGATCCCGCTGACCGGGGGACATTATAAGGCTTATTTACAGGGTTTTGCTCCTGCATTGGCATCCATCATCCGCAGGCTGTCCGACGAGGCCCTTTTGGAACACCTCGTCTGGAATGGGTTCGCCTGGTTAAGGGACGCCGACAAGCCTTTCGATCGGCTGGAAGAACGGCACCTCGTTCTCCTGCGGCAATGGATAAGCGAGACGCTGCAGGAATTACGGCCATTGACGCCGGCCATCCGCCACCTGACCTATCTTCCCCACGGCGAGACCTTTTTTTCACATACCGTTCGCCCGGCGGCCATCAGCGCCGTCACGCCCGAACTGGAATTCCGGCTCGAAAGAGGTTTTGAGAGGTTGTACCTGGTTTGCTCGGTGCGTTTGGGTGAAGGAGTTTTTCCGCTCGACGAGTTCCAGGCAGCGATTTATTTCCTAAAGAGCGGCAACGAATTTTTTTTATTGAACAGGGAGGACCGCGAAGTACTCGAACGATATCGCAGCGGCGAGTTGGAAGCCAGAGAGGAAGGGTTGCCGAGATTCATGGCCACGGTTGTGAAGCCGTTGGCAGAACGATACAAAGTCGATGTGGAGGCGGTGATCCTCACCGAAACGGTCGATGCCGCGCCCGGCGGCCGGGTATACGTCAGCGAGCTGAACGAGAACTTTCTGCTCATCAAACCCAAATGGGAATATGCCGGTCATGAAGTCGAGGAGGACGAAGCCCTTGAAACGAAAGTGGAACGCGACGATCGGGTATTTCGCATCCTTCGGAAAAAAGAAGACGAAGCTCGCCTCACCGATGCCCTGAAGGGACTGCACAGCCGCTTCGAAGGACAGGCCAACGGGTATTTCTATCTCACCTTCAGGGAAGCCCTGGAGAAGAACTGGTTCCTACGATTCTATCGGCTCATGCAGCAGATGGATATCCCGGTACTGGGGATGAACCGGCTGCGGAAATTCAAATACAATGCGAATGTGCCGGTCTTCGAGATCGTGGCGGGGCGCGGCATCGACTGGTTCGATCTGACGATCCGTGTCAGCTATGGAGACCTGGTGGTGCCGCTGCGGGAGTTGCGCAAGGCGATACTGGGAAAGCAGGATTTCATCCTTTTGCCGGATGGAAGTCTCGGTATACTGCCGAAAGAATGGATCGACCGTTATTCCTTGTTATTGAAGATGGGACAGATGCGCGAAGACGGGATGCGGCTGTCGGCGGTGCATTGGGGTGTGATGGCGGAGGCAGGCGGCAGCGGGACCTTGCAGGCGGAGGTTGAAGAGAAGCGAAGGCGATGGGCCGGGTACGACAGTGAAAAAAGCTGGCCGGTACCGGCGGCAGTGCAAGCCACCCTGCGCGATTACCAGGTAGCGGGTTTCCGGTGGATGTGTCTGCTGGATGAAATGGGTTGGGGCGGCTGCCTGGCGGACGATATGGGTTTAGGCAAGACCCTGCAGGCACTGACCTTCCTCCAGCATGTCGTCGAACACCACCCGGAGGAGACGCACCTGGTCGTTTGTCCGACATCGTTGTTGTACAGCTGGGAGGACGAATTGAAGAAATTCGCGCCGCGCCTGGATTACCACATGCACTATGGTGCGGATCGCGAGCTGGATGAGGCGACATTCCGGCGTGCGCATGTGATCATTACCAGCTATGGCATGGTCAGGAACTATATCCGGCATTTTGGGCAGTACCGGTTCGGCTATGTTATCCTCGACGAGAGCCAGGCCATCAAGAACCCGGCTTCGCAGGTGAGACGCGCGGTGCAGGAGCTGCGGGCTCGCAACCGGATGGCATTGAGCGGAACCCCCGTTCAGAATAACACCTTCGATCTGTATGCGCAGATGGATTTCCTGAACCCGGGTATGCTTGGGGAAGCCGACTTTTTCCGCAGCGAATTTGCCACGCCGATCGACCGGAATGGAGATGCGGAGGCGGCTACGCGGCTTCGGAAGCTGGTCTACCCGTTCATTCTCCGCCGGACGAAAGAACAGGTGGCGAAGGATCTTCCCGATCGGACGGAGATGATCCTATGGTGCGAGATGGGCGACGAGCAGCGGAAGATCTACAATAGTTTCAAAGAACACTATCGCGAGAGCCTGTTGACCCGGATCGCGACCGAGGGGATGGGCAAAAGCAGCATATATATCCTCGAGGGGCTAACCCGGCTTCGGCAGATATGCGATAGCCCCGCGTTATTGAGGAAGGCGGACGGGCGTCCAACCCAGGGGGTCGCAGGCGATCCGTCGGTGGATGGCGAGGCTTACCCCAACATCAGCGTAAAGCTGGACGAGCTCGTCCGCGAGATCGAAGAGAACACCGGCAATCATAAGGCACTGGTCTTTTCGCAGTTTACCTCCATGCTGGCGCTCATCCGGTCTGAACTGGAAGCCCGCGCCATCCCCTATCTCTACCTGGATGGGTCCATCGCAGCAGAAGATCGCAAGGCTGCAGTCAGTCGTTTTCAGCAGGACGACGACGCCCGTGTCTTTCTCATTAGCCTCAAGGCCGGAGGTGTCGGGCTCACGCTGACCGCGGCCGACTATGTCTATCTCGTGGATCCCTGGTGGAACCCCGCGGCCGAGCAGCAGGCGATCGACCGCAGCCACCGCATCGGGCAGGTGAAAAAAGTATTTGCCTACCGGATGATCTGCAAGGATACCGTAGAGGAGAAGATTTTGCAGTTGCAGCAAAAGAAAAAGAACCTGGCGGCCGACCTCGTGGCCGAGGAATCCGGGTTCATCAAACAGCTGACATCCGAAGACGTAGCCTATTTGTTCAGCTAGCGCCGCTAGGGCATTTCGCGCCAAAAGCCTAATTTTAGGGTATTACCATTAAATCCAGGTATGACGTGGTCGAATATCCTACATGAGCTTTGGAATGTCGCGAATAAATATTACGTGATCGCCGGCATCGCCTTCCTGGTCTTTTATGTCTTGCTCAGGAAGCGCATCTTTTGGAAGAAGATCCAGCCCCGGTTTCCGAACAATCGGGATTACCGGCGGGAACTGATCTTCTCCACGATCTCGATCGTTATATTTTCGTTGCCGCCGATCATTCTGCTCCACGATCCCCGCCTGAAACCGCATACCACTTTATACAAAAATATTTCCCTCCACGGATGGTGGTATTTTTTCGGTATTTTCCCGCTGCTCTTCCTGATGCACGATACCTATTTTTACTGGATGCACCGGCTGATCCATCATCCGCGGTTGTTCAGGCGGGTCCACCTCGTGCATCACCGGTCCGTGAATCCGTCGCCACTGGCAGCGTATGCTTTTCATCCGGTGGAAGCCTTCCTGGAATCGATGATCTTCGTCATATTCCTTTTTACGATACCGATCACCGCCTGGCACCTGCTGATCTTCTTTGTCATCAGCCTGTCGTACAATGTATATGGTCACCTGGGTTACGAGCTATACCCGGAGGGGTTCAGCAGACACTGGCTCGGGCGGTGGTTGAATACCTCCGTCAGCCACAATCTGCATCATCATCATTTCAACGGAAATTATGGCCTGTATTTTTTATTTTGGGATAGGGCGATGGGCACACTCCGCGTGGACTATGACGAGGCCTTCGGAGAGGTAATGACGAGGGAAAGAACGAATGCGGTGGCAGGTGGCGGGAAAAGCGTTACGGTGGCAGCGGTTCTCCTGCTGGCGGCAGCCGGCGGCCTGAACGCCCAGACAAGGGCGGACGACATCCTCGGCGTTTGGCAAACCCACGGTGACAAGCCGGCCAGGATCCAGGTATTTCGCAGCGGCGACCGTTATGACGGCAAGATCATTTACCTCCAATATCCTAACGAAAATGGCAAGCCGATGACCGATCGGCACAACCCGGACAAAACAGGCCGACAACGTCCCATACTGGGGTTGAACATCCTGAATGCGTTCCGGTTCGACAAGGATGAATGGACAGACGGCCATATCTATGATCCCGAGAGCGGCAAAACATATAGTTGCACCATGGCACTGAAGGACGCGAATACCCTGAAGGTGCGGGGATATGTCGGCATCTCCTGGATAGGGAGAACGGAAGTCTGGACCAGGGTAGTGAAATGAGATCGCCGCTGTGGCGCCAGGGTTCTTATACTCCCTTTAACGACGGCTTCACGAACCGCGATGCGATAAAGGCGAACAATCCCAGTATAAGGCCGCTGATGATGCCGATGATGGGGCCAAAGAAAAGCATGGCTGTCGTCGGGCCCGTTCCGAATTGACCGTTCAATTTGCCATACATGGCGACCTCCTGTGGGTGATGCGCGAGATAGGTAGAGGAAAAAATAATATGCGCTGCGGTGATCCACACGCAATTGACGAGGCTCACCAGGAATCCATGCCAAAAGAAATTGCCCGGGGCATTTTTGGCGATGAGCCAGGCGCACAACAAGAAGATGACCAGCCATGCGTAAGGCTCCGTCGACGACGGGATTAGCGTGATCGTCGCGAAGGCCATGGCGAGGCCGAAGAGCGAGAGGCTGAAAATGAGTTTCCAGTTCATGATGGTTCGATTTAGGTGATGTTTGGGAATAAAAGGTATTAACTATTTTTTATATGTACAAACGGTATCTTGCCGGCGCCATACGGCACCTTCGGCGCTCCCCACTCTTTACGACGCTCAATATTACAGGGCTGGCCGTCGGCATCAGCGCCTGTTGGGTCATTTATCGGCTCGTGGCCTATGAATTCAGCTGGGACCGCAGTCTTCCAGACAGGCAACATATCTACCGGGTTGTCAGCGGTTTCAAGTTCGATGAAAAACAGTCGTGGAACGGCGGCGTCTCCGCACCTCTGTACCAGGCCCTGCGCAAGGAAGCCATCGGTTTGAAACAGGTCGTACCGCTGATGGGCATCTGGGTGAGGTCGGTGAAGGCCAATACGGATGACGGCAAGGCGGTGTCGATCGACGAGCAGGAAGGCATCGCTTCCACGGATGCCGCCTATTTTTCCATGGTACCGTATCGTTGGCTGGCGGGACAAAGCAGCGCACTGAAGACGCCCAACCAGGTCGTGCTCACCGAGAGCCGCGCCAAACAATATTTTCGCGGCAAGACCCCTGCGCAGATGCTCAACCGCAGCATTACTTATTACTCCTATCGCGACACGATCACCCGCACCGTGGCAGGGATCGTCGCCGATCTGCAAGGTCCAACCGAATTTATGACGAGAGAATTCTGTTCGCTTCCCGTAAAAGAATACTCGTTGAACAGCTGGACCAATACCAACGGCAGCGACCGGCTGTATCTTCAGCTGGAAGCCAACGCTGTCCCGGCGCGCGTGCTGGCGAACATCGAACAGGTGGTGGGGGAGAAGGTCCGGCAGTTCGAGCAACAACGAAAAGACAATTTCAAATTCAAGCGATGGTTCCGGCTGCTGCCGTTGAGCGATTCGCACTTCTCGACCTATATCGATGAAGGGAATGTTCACAAGGCCAATAAGAGTGTGCTGCTTGGACTGATGGGAGTGGGCCTGTTCTTGCTGGCGCTGGCGTGTATCAACTATATCAATATGGGCGTGGCATCGATCCCGCGACGCTCGAAGGAGATCGGTGTCCGTAAGACGCTCGGCAGCGGCCGGTCCGCCCTGATCGCGCAATTCCTCGCGGAGACGCTGGTGACGACATTGATGGCCTGCATACTGGCATTTGCATTGGGATGGGCGGAGTTCCGGTTGCTAAAGGAAATCCTGCCGGACAACCTCGAAATGTGGGGCGGTTTCGGACAGGTGGCCGGCTTCATGGGCGCGCTGGCTATCGTGGTAACGATGCTATCGGGTCTTTACCCGGGTTGGCTGATCACGAGGGTAAAGACCGTTCACGTCTTCCGGCGTGTCTTTATCTTGAAGGACAAGGGCGGGCGGGCCGGCCTCCAGAAAGCGCTCATCGTATTCCAGTTCGTCATCGCGCTGGTCTTTATCAGCGGCGCCATGATCGTGAGCAGCCAATTGCACTATGTCGTCGATTCGGATATGGGATTCGATAAGGATGCCGTGGTGCTGGTGAATGTTCCCTGGAAATACAGCCTCGATCCTAAGTACAAGGGCAAACAATTCAGCCTACTGGCGGAGCTGAGGACCCTGCCCGGCATCAGGGACATCGCATTGGGCGACGAACCCTTGTCCAATGGGTACAGCTCCAGCGGCTTTAATTATTACCGGGAGGGAAAGCCTCCTGTGACCAGGCAGGTTTTCAGGAAAGAGGTGGACACGGCCTATCTGCGATTGTACGGTTTTCAACTGCTGGCGGGTCGCAATCTGCACGCCTCGGACACCACCGACGAACTGGTCATCAACGAGACCGCCGTCAGGGCCTTCGGGTTTCCTTCGCCGCAGGATGCGTTGGGGAAGACGATCGGGCAAACGGCCCAGGGGCTGCTGCCAGTCGTAGGCGTTGTAAAAGACTTCCACACGCGGGATTTTTATACGACCATCGACCCGATGGCCTTTATGTCCGACAGGGAAGATCTCTCTACCTTCAATATCCGGCTGGACAAAGCACGCGTGGGCGACTGGCAGAAGACGTTGATGGCAATGGAAAAAAAATGGTATGGCTTCTACCCGCCCGGTAGTTTTTCCTACAAATTCTATGACGAAACGATCGCCGAACTTTATAAGAACGAGCGGCATCTGTCCATGCTGATCAACCTGACCACCGGCATCTCCATTTTCATCAGCTGCCTGGGCCTGTTCGGGCTGGCGGTGCTGATGGCCTACCAGCGTACCAAAGAGATCGGCATCCGCAAGGTTTTGGGCGCATCCGTGCTGGGGATCATCGGCTTATTGTCCAAAGAATACCTGCGGCTGGTCGCACTGGCGATCCTGATCGCGACCCCGATCGCATGGTGGGCGGCCAACAAATGGCTTCAGAATTTCGCCTACAAGATACCGCTCAATTGGTGGTTGTTTGCGCTGGCAGGTCTGTCGGGCATGGCGATCGCTTTCCTGACAGTAGGCTTCCGGGCGCTGAAGGCGGCACGCGTGAATCCGGTGAACTCTTTGCGTAGTGAATGATGTGCTATCCCCGGGCGAGCCGGATGCCCGTGTCGGTTATCAGGATCTTTTTTTCTTTGTAAAGGCGGCCGGTGGCCATTTTGAACGTCTTTTTGCTCATGCCGAAAAAGGTGTAGATGGACTCGGGATCGGATTTGTCATGATAGGGGAGGCTGCCTTTGTTTTCGCGCAGGAGGCGGAGGATCTTCGCGGATGCGTCCTCCGTACGTTCATACCCGGGTTTGCCCGCAACCACGTCGATCTCGGTCTCGCCGGACTGCGATCGGTCAGCGGGTACGATATTCTTGATGAAACCGGGAAAGCGGTCGCCGATGGCAATATTTTGGAAGACCTCGCTGAAATGCAGTACGCCGCTGTGCCGGTTGTTGATGATGACGACATAGCCGATATCGCTGCGGCGCCATACGATCAATTCGACGAGGTCTTTTTCTTTTACGGTCAGGTTTTCGTTGCTGAGATAGGGTTCGATCTTTTCCGTAGCGGCAAGCCGGCCGGTCTTTTCGTCGAGGTAGATCTTGACGAGATAGTCGCCGCCAAGACGCATGCCGCTGAGCTGTTTCGATTTGGGAACGAAGAGGTCTTTCATCAGACCCCAGTCGAGAAACGCGCCCAGCGGGGTAACGCTGACCACGTGGAGCCGGACGATATCGTCCAGGATGCCCTTGGGTTGCTGGGTGGTAGCGATGAGACGGTCTTCCCCATCATGATAGAGAAAGACCTTCAGCTCGTCACCGATGCGGGCGCCCCGGGGAACGAATCGTTTAGGCAGGAGTATGCCTTCCCTGCCATCGTCGAGGATGAGACCGAAATCGAGTTCCTTTTTTACTTTCAGGGTGTTGTAGTGGCCGACATGGATCATGGGGCAAAGGTAGAGCAATGGCGGCAATGGTAGAGAAATAGGGCGGCTGTGCGTTCGGCTGGAAAAGATTGTGTAGATTGATGCCCTATGGGAAAAATGTTTTTCGTTGGGTTGACTGTCGTAGTCCTGTCGGCTCCGGCGGCTTGCCGGAATGGCACGGACGGGAAACCGGTGCAAGAGCGGAAGGAATATACGAATGAAACACAGTCGAACCGGCGGTTCACCCTGCCCGACGGCAGCGTGCTCATCCTGGCCCCGGGTACGAAGGTTCAGCTCGGCGGCGGCTTCGACAGCGGGAAAAAGGAATTGTCGCTCGATGGAGAGGCATGGTTCGAAATCGTCAGCGGACCGGTGACGCTGCATACCCGCGACATGGTCGTTGACATCCTCCGGGCCGGGAGGTTCCATGCCGAGGCATTCCGCGCGAGACCGGGCGAGGAGATCGAAGTGCTCCTGGGCACATTGACGGCAAAGAAATCCTATCACTCGGATACGGACAACGAGACGGAGGCGCTGGGCCCGGGAGAGATGGTGATGATCAATCGGGATATCGATCTGATGGAAAAGGAAACGCTGAATGCAGACGAGCTGGACAAGTTGAAGGCGGCGTGGAGCAGAACACCGGGCGACCTGCACGATCCTCGATAAGTGTGGTGCGCACAGGTCGCAATCGACTTATTGATGCCATGTCCACGCGAGCTGCTGTGCGCCGGCGATGAGGCTCTTTCCGTGCCAGCCGCCGCTGTCGGCTACGATCTTGGCCCAGCCGTTTGTGGCGTACGGGCCGATTTGCAGCGTGTCATGGGTGTTGCGGCAGACAATGAAGAATTCATCCCCGCTGTTGATCTTTTGGAGATAGATCCACCATGGGCCTTCCTTCGTGGAAACCGAGTCCACGCCATGGGCTAAGAAATAAGATTCGATGACGCTGTCGCGCCGGGTATAGGCTGCGAGATGCCGGAGACTGTCGGAGTCGGGCATGTCGGTCTTTGCCAGGGTATCCGTCTTGCCGCCAGGCCACTGGCGGACTTTGAGGATCCTGTCCGAGTCTACGATCAGTCTGTCGGTAAAGAGAGAATGGCTTTGACAGCCGGGCAGTATCGCCAGCGCATAAAGCAGGATCCGTTTCATGGATAGGTGCGACGTTTTTGTTGATAATAAGGGTGTTTCCAGGGGACAATGCGGTCTCAGAGGCTGGATGCAGGAAGGATCAGTCTAGGCAAGAGAAGGTCTAAATGCAGGATTTGAAGAACAAAATAAGTAATTACCCGTAGTCTCGCAAGGGTTTGTTTGAAAAAATAAAAACGTGTAAGCTTGACGGATGAGTGCCACTGCATGGAGGCCGCAGTCCACGCGGCAACTCAGCTTATATTTTACTATTTTTAAGGTATGTTCTTACAATTCTACCTGTGCGCCTTTTTCTCCGGCCTGTTCCTCACGAATGCCCTTCCGCATTTTGTACAGGGCGTTTCCGGCAATAAATTACCTACGCCTTTCGCGAAGCCGCCCGGCCGGGGGCTGTCCTCGCCGTTGGTGAACGTATTGTGGGGGTTGCTCAATGCCATTATCGGCACGGTCCTTTTTACGCACAGCGCGATCAAAGCGGAGACTACCTGGTTGTGGGTCACTTTTTTCATCGGGGTGGGTCTGATGGGTGTTTTGCTCAGCATTGGGTTTTCGAAGAAATACAAGGAATAGACGAGACCCTGTACTATCGGAAATTCCTCGCTCCTGGCATAGCAGCGAGCGAGTCCCTGTCCCGCTCATCGCCGCGCGAGAGCTCGATCTCTAGTTCGGTCTGCGCGTCGGTCGTGAGTTGCGACAATAGCCCGTTGAGATTGACTGCTTTCTGCACGATGACATGAGCGACACCCTGGCTGACCTGGTAATGACCGCTGAAGAAGACCAGCTTGCCGGTGAGGATGGCAGCCCGATATTCTTCCAGGACGGTAGGCCAGACGATGAGGTTCGTGGTACCGCTTTCATCCTTGATGGTTACAAAACATACCCCTTTTGCCGTACCGGGACGCTGCCGGACAAGGATGATACCCGCCGTATTCACTTGCTGTCCATTGCGGGCTTGCAGCAGCTGTGAGGCGCTCAGCACATGGAGGCGGTCGAGATGTTTCCGCAGAAAGCTGACTGGGTGCGCGCGAAGACTGAGACCCGTCGTAGCGAAATCCTGCACTACATGTTCGGAGAGAGCCATGGCGGGTAGGAGAACCCCTTCCTCGAGTGCATGCTCTTTTTCGCACTTCGTGAACAGATCCAACTGACGGGTGATGCGGATGGTACCGTCCTTTTCCTTTTTGCGATGGGTCGCCGGCGTTCCCAGCGCGGCCACCTGCCACAGTGCTTCCCGGCGGTCGAGACCCAGCGAACGGAAAGCATCCGCTTCGGCAAGACGTTCTAGCGCCGGGAGAAGCACACCCGCATCCAGCAGCGAGGCGACGGTCGGGTAGGGCCGGAGCCGTCCCGCGATCACAAGCAGCATGTCATCCTCGCGGATCCCATCGATGGCTCGCAAACCCATGCGAACCGAATAACCGCTTCCCGCAGGCTCCAGCGTATAGTCCCACTGGCTGTGATTGACGTCGGCTGGCAGGAATGTCACGCCGTGCGCTTTCGCGTCATCGATCAGCTCGGCCGGGGCATAGAAACCCATCGGCAGCGAGTTGAGGATAGCCGCAGCGAAGATATCCGGGTGATGACATTTGAGATAGCCCGAGATATAGACCAGGTGCGCGAAGGAGGCGCTATGACTTTCCGGAAAACCGTATGAGCCGAAACCGGCTATCTGGCTCGTCAGATGATCCGCATATTCGGGACTGTAGCCGTTGCCGAGCATGCCGGCGACGAGACGCGCTTTGGCTTCGGGTGGGATTCCCTGACCCTTGAAGGTGGCCATGCTTCGGCGGAGCCCGTCGGCTTCGGTGGGCGTGAGACCGGCGGCTTCGATCCCGATCGACATCACCTGTTCCTGGAATAACGGCACGCCGAGCGTGCGTTCGAGTATCTTTTGAACGGCGGGCGAAGGATAGGTCACTGGTTCGACACCCGCCCGGCGGGCAAGATAGGGATGGACCATCCCGCCGACGATCGGTCCCGGGCGAACGAGAGCTACTTCAATGATCAGGTCATAGAAATTACGCGGCCTGACCTTGGGCAGCATGGCCTGCTGCGCACGCGATTCGATCTGGAATACGCCGATGGTATCGGCGGCGCTGATCATGTCATAGACCTTAGGATCATCCTGCGGGATATTGTATAGCGTATACTGTTTGCCATAGTGGGACTGCGCCAGGTGGTACATCTTCCGGATCGCAGTCAGCATGCCCAGCGCGAGGACGTCGATCTTCAGGAATCCGAGCGCGTCGATGTCGTTCTTGTCCCATTCGATGTTCGTCCGGTCTTCCATCCGGGCGTTGAAGATGGGGACTAGATCGGAGAGCCTGCCGTCTGTGATGACGAAACCGCCCGTATGCTGTCCCAACTGCCGCGGGAAACCCATGTACTGCATGGTGAGGCCAAGGATCTTTTTCAGCTGGGGATCGCCCGGATCGAGTCCCCGTTCGGCCAGCCATTCGTCGTCGAAATCTCCGGGATCGAAATCCCAAAGCGCGTCGTTCAGCGTCTTGAGCGCGTCTTCCGAAAGTCCCATGGCCTTACCCACGTCCCGGATGGCGCCTTTGCGATGAAGTTGCGTGACTGTGGCGACGATGGCGGCGCGGTCGCGGCCATACTTGTCGTAAATATATTGGATCACCTCTTCCCGGCGTTCGTGCTCGAAATCCACGTCGATATCGGGTGGCTCGTCCCGTGCGTCGCTGAGGAACCGTTCGAACAACAGATCGAATTTGGATGGATCGACATTGGTGATGCCCAGGTAATAGCAGCACGAGCAGTTGGCGGCGCTCCCGCGGCCCTGGTACAATATGCCCTGTTCGCGTGCATAACGGCAGATGTCCTCGACGGTGAGAAAATACTCCGAATAGTTCTTCTTTTCGATAAAGGCCAGTTCATAATCGATCTGTGCCTTGATCTTTTCGGGTATCCGGTCGTCGAACCGTCTGCGCATGCCCTCGTAAACAAGATGCGTCAATTCCTGCTGCGGTGTCCGGCCTTCGGTAGTGATCTCATGCGGATAGATATATTTCAGTTCGGATAGCCGGAAGCTGCAGGCTTCGGCGATCTCCAGCGTTCGACTGACGGCGGAGGGGTACGGGCGGAAAAGTCGCTCGATCTCCACTATGGTTTTCAGATGCCGTTCGGCATTCGGATGCAGCAGGAAGCCGGCATTCCGGATGGTGGAATGTTCGCGGGTGCAGGTCAGGATGTCCTGCAGCTGCCGGCGGTCCTTACTATGATAGTGCACATCCCCCGTGACGACCATCGGCATACTCAGTTTTCCAGAGAGCTCGTTCAGCCGGTAAAGCAGGATGTCGTCGTTATCCCGAAACCGTCGCGTCGCGGCAAGATAAGCGTCAGATCCGAAGGCTTCCCGGTATTCCGATGCGTCGGCGATAAAGCCTGTATCCAGATCGAAAAGACCGCCCATCTTTTCAGGAGGGACGATCACCAGTTTCAGACCTTTCGCGTGCGCATACACATCTTTCTTATACAGTTCACACTTTCCTTTTTCCGTCCGACGCATGCCCAGCGTCAGCAGGTTGGAAAGATGCACGTATGCCTCTTTATCGGTAGGGTAGGCGAGCAGGGCGGGGCCGTCCTGCAGATCGAGACGGGCGCCGGGGATGAATTGGATATCGGCTCGTTTCGCTGCCTGGTGTGCGCGGACAAGGCCTGCGAACGTGTTATGATCCGTCAATGCCATAGCGCGATAGCCGAGTGCCGCAGCCTGTGTGACCAGCTCTTCGGGATGGCTGGCGCCGCGAAGAAAAGAAAAGTTGGAGGTGACTTGTAATTCGGCGTAAGACATAGGGTCAAGATTTAAGCGAATAAACCATGCAGGTACCAGCGGGCAGGCTGCTCGTCTTCATAGTGACCCGATCGAAAGATCCAGTACCTGGCCCCCTGTTCGTCTTCGACGGTATAGTAGTCACGCGGCCGGGCCGTATCGACCCACCATTCGTTTTCTATCCTAGTCGGTCCGTTGGCGGCGGCGACTTTATAAAGCGTATTGCGATATCGGAAGCTCATGGGAGGATAGTCGGGAATGGGGGCTGTAACAGATATCGGTTCTGGCGGATCGAACAGGTGGATAGGCCGCGGATCGGCCGGCCATGTCTCGTTGGATTCGCTCTGATCGGGCAGCACGCTACGAAACGAGCGTTCGGGCCAGTGATGCTGGGCCGGGAGCATTCGACTGAAGACCACTGAGCCTGTTTTCGCTGTTATTCTGTCCAGGAACTCGGCGATCTCTACTGCCCTGTGGCCGCCCCAAAGCGATTCCTGGCCCGGCGGGGCGTCTTCTGTGACAGGCGCTTCGAGGGTGAAGAGTTCGATGCCCAGCCCCGGTTCGATCGTGGGTATCCTGGTCTCGAAGAGTTTCAGCAGGTGCGTGATGCTGCAGGTAGCGCGGATGGTGCCTGCCGTTAGTTGCATGACCTTCCCGTCGACGCGGTGGCATTGGAGAAGGGCGGTGCGAAGTCCTTTGCCTTCCTGTTCGAGACGTCCGCAAAGTATTTCGAGAAGACGTGTCAGGGCATATTCGATCCCGCCGGCGGTCACGACGGGTTCCAGGCAAGGCAGCCGTTCGCGGTAGGGAACTGGCGGAACGACGGGTAGGAGATATTCCTCCGTCTCGCCGAAGGCCTGGTCGAGACGTTGTAGCAACTCTTTCCCGAACCGCGGTGTCAGGGTGGTACGTGGTTGATCGAGGATATGCCGGATCCGCGACATACCCAGGCTGCGAAGCCGCTCGAGGATGGCAGTTGAAAGCCTGAGAGCGGTGGGCGGCAGAGTCGGCAGGTAGGTTTTATGCTCGCCGGGCGGAACGATCAGGGGTCGTTTCAAGTGTCTGGTGAAAGCCCAGGCGGCGCCGGCTGTGTCGGCGATGGCCGCGCGTACGTCATAACCTCCGTCGAGGATACGGGTAACGATATCTGTATAGTAGGCTGCTTCTCCTCCCCAGAGATGTGCGCAGCCGGTAATGTCGATGAGCAGGCCGTCGGGTGGGTCGACAGCCACAATGGGGCTGTATCGGTTGAACCGTAGAGCGATCTGGCGGAGGAGCCTCCCGGGATCGGGGTTCCCGGGCAGGATGCGTACATCGGGCAGCAGTAGCCGGGCGTCGGACAGGACCATGCCTGTGTGGATGCCGTGGGAGACGGCTGCGGGGCTGGCGAAGCTGACGATATCGAGGTTCTTTTCCCGTGTGGCGAATACGAAGGCTTCGTTTTTGTGGGCAGGCTGGTGGCGGATATGCTGGTCCGTTATAAGATGACGGAACCAGATAGAGAGATAGCGTCGGCCGGGCATGTCAACCGGTTTTTCGCCGCCGCTCCGGGTAGGGTAGTGCGACCGTTGCCGGTTCGATGGGCTGGAAGCGGCCTGCGCGCCATTCCAGTTGCCATAGTCCCGGTCGTCCGTTACGGACTTTTTCCAGTTCGATCGTCCAGCAGGGGCAGCCAACCCGTATGAGACCAGGGATGGGTGACCGGCTGCGTGCGGGTGATATCCGCCAGCGGGCTGCGCTGGCAATAGGTGGCAGTTGCGTGGAGCTCTGGCGCAGGAGAAATCCCGTGACGCGGCTTTCGTCGATGGCCAGTTGAAGCCGAAGCGAAGCGGTGTAGCCGATGTCGGCGGTTTCCGCGATGACGGCCGAGATGCCTGTACAGCGGAGGGCTTCTTCGGTTACCCATAGCAGATGTTTTTCATTCCGTATGTCGCAGAAGATGATCCTGTGGGCCGAGATCCCGAAGGCGCCGAGTCCCGGCGGGAAGACGCGCCGTTTTTTCGCGATCCAGATGGCCTCGCCTCCCTGTCCCAAAAGCGCGCCTGCCAGCGTGGATATAAATCCTCCCGTGGCCGCGGCCTGCTGCACCGTCCCGGCCAGGAATTCATGCAGCTTGCCGGTTGGGAAACGCCTGTTGGGAAAAGCATCCGCCAGCGGCCCGATGGGGATATCGGGTGCGTCGCTTTCCGGGGCCTTATAGCCTTCGATCAGGAGCAGCTCCTGCCGCAGCCGTTGAATGGTATCGTTGGAGACAGCGGACAATCCTCAATTCTTTAGGACAAAGATACTAAAAATATTAGTATGTCGGCATTAAAAATAATCTGCAGTGGGCAGGACGCGTCGCAGCCACAACCGTCCTTCTCAATTGCCATAAATAGTGGAATCCCGCATACCCTCGGTCATTACCGGGATACCGGGATTCGCTAAAGGAAAACCATATCTTTCCTGCAACGCGCACGAATGAAAAATCCATGCCAGCTCTGGCGTGGCCGGGACTGCGGCGCCTCCTTTACTGCACGTCGATCTTGCGTGATATCCGCTTGGCCTCCTCTTTTTTGGGGATTGTCAGCGACAATACGCCATTCTCATAATGGGCATTCGCTTTATTCACGTCCATGGTGCCGTCGATGGTGAAGGACCGCGAGAAAGACCCCGACCGATACTCGCGGCGGATCCACTGCTTGGGATCGCCGTCGATCTTTTCCTCCTTGTGTTCGAACGAAATGGTCAGTGTGTCGCCCGTGAAATTCAGGTTGAAGTCCTCCTTTTTCAACCCCGGCGCCGCCACTTCGACCTCATAGGCCGTATCGGTTTCGCGGATGTTCACCGGAACGCGGGCATCGGAACTCAAGCCGTTAAAGCCCCAGAGACGATCGTCGAAAAAACGATTTAAATTGGTTTGGAAGAGTTCATCTACAACACTTCCAAAGGTGGCGGGACGAGTGTCCGTTTTTTTGATGATGTTGTTCATAATTCCTCCTTTTTTTAGAGTCATTTTTTTGCCGATCAACTTAAATGCCAGGCGGATACCTGGCGAAAACTTGACAGGCATCCTGCAAAAATTTCGGTTCCGGCAGTAATATCCCGGCATTAGCACAATGCCATTTTTTCAGCGAACCGGTTTGGCACATCGGTTGATTTGCGTGGTTTATGCTTTCTTTTCACATCCATATCTACCTTAAAACCGCCGGTGGCTTTGAAAAGATCGGAAGCTTTGATCTCGGAACGGACAAAGGATTTGCCAACGACCTTTTCCATCTGATGGAAGGGCGAGATCCCAGACCGGACGAGGACCTGCTTCACATAGACCTGGTCGAAAGATTGCACGGCCTCCCTTTGAACATCCGGGCGATCGGATGCACTGTTGATGAACTCGCGCGAAACGTCAAAACGATCACCCGGGAGATTTTTAAGGTGCTGAATTTGAATGGCAGTCACATGAACTGAAGCTCCGGACGCGTCCCCGGCCGATCCAACCCGGGCGCCCCGGCCTGCTCCGAAACCCATGGTTTATTATTTGCATATGCGTTCATATGAAAAAGCTATCGGGCGGCAGCAGACGCATCTTACCCCTTGCGTTTGCATTCAGCCTTATCGTCAGTGCGGGGGGCTGCGCCAAAACCATCTACTTTGAGAATTCCACGGTCGAACCTGCCGCCGTGGGAAGGGTAAAATTGAAAAAGGACAACAACAAGAATTACAGCATCGACGTCAGCGTTCTGCACCTGGCGAGTCCCGAGCGGCTGACCCCGAAGATGGACAAGTATGTGGTCTGGATCGAGACGGGAGACGACGACATACGCAATATCGGCAGGATCAACATGGGGACCGGCATGTTCAGCAGGACGCTGAAAGGCTCGTTAAAGACGGTGACTGTCCACCAGCCCAACAAGGTATTCATCACGGCGGAACCCGCAGGCGAGATCAGTCATCCCGGAACGCCGGTAGTTTTGACCACGGAAAAGTTCTGAGGGCAGGCGGCGCAGCCTCCGGGAAAAACGAATGCCCCGGCGACGGGCGAAATTCGTATTTTGCGGTAAGCCCGATCCTGCATGCTTTTTAACCGAAAAACAAGGAGCCAGCCTTCCGCCACCGACAGCGATGCCAACGCACAGTTCATCCAGCACCTCATCCACGACATCCAGGGGGATTTCCTCGGCGTGGCGGGTCTCTGCCAAAGCATGAGGAATAGCGTCGCACAAAATAAGGACATCACCGGCCTTCTGCACATGCTTCTCGAGAACTGCCGCACCTATAAATACAAGCTGAATAATTTTCTGGAATTTACACGTCTGCAGGCCGGGCTGACCAGGTCCGTCAGAGGGCACGTCAATATTCGACGGCTGATCAACCAGGTGATCGACGAATACGAGTCCTTGTGGATCGAAAAAGATGCACGGGTCCACCTGGATATCTCCCCCGCTTTGCCGGAAGAGGTTTCCTGCGATGAGGGAAGGATCCAGCTGATAGTCACCAATCTGTTCGTTAATGCTGTCAGTTGGTCCCCGGCGGGGAGCGAAGTCACTATTACAGCGGGGTTCGCGGTCGAATCCGGCCCGTTTTCCAATGGAAAGCCTGCCGGCCGTTGGACCATCACCGTTTACGATAACGGGGAGGGGATGACCGAACAGCAGCTGGCGGCCGTTTTTGCAGCATCGCCGGCAGACCGCGCGGTCCTTCGAAACCGCACAGGCCTGGGGTTGATCGTCAGCCGGCGGGTGGCGGAAGCCATTCTGGGAGGCGGATTATGGTTGGATAGCCGGCCGGGGAAGGGAATGGAGGTCCGGCTGGAAACTCCCTTTTATCCATCCGAATAGTCGATTGATCCATAAAAAAAACGATTTAGCTTTAGATTATTGTATTTCTTACGGGATTCGTTTAACTTCCTCCTTACCTAAACTTTACCTATTTATGAATTATTCGACAGTACTATGAGGATCGCCAATCTTTTTCTCATCGGAACGTCGGGGGTCAATGATCTGGAGACCAGAAAAAGGATCGTCCTGGTCAATAAGATCAGTCTGGCTTTTGGCCTTGCCATCCTGGCCGTAACTCCTACCCTTTGCTCTTTTGTGCACTGGAAACCCCAATTTTTTGTCCCCCTGACGGTCGAGTTCCTGATCAATGGTTCAGTGCTGCTGTTAAATCACTATCGGAAATACTCAGCGGCAGGGCTTCTCCTGTATTTTCTTCAGTGCGCCGCCATCATTTATTTCAGCAGTCTCCTGGGAAGCCTGATCCAACTGGAGCTGGCGATCATCCTGCTGATCTCGATCTTATACCTGATCTTCAAGGAGGTCCGGCTGCGGCGGATAGCGCTTGCCGGCGCGATCCTCGATCTGGCAGTCCTCGAGGTCGTTCACTATGTCAGTGGAGGTCACCCTGTCATCACGTTGACCTACAACCAGGCTTTTATCCTCCATGTGCTGGTAGATACCGCAGCAATCGCCATCATCATTATGGTCGGCAAACCGTATATACAGAGCAATGACTCGAACGCGGCGCTGAAACGGGCGAATCATTTCATCAAGCTGTTTGTCGCTGAGATCACGCATGAGCTGCGCACACCGCTGGACAATATCCATCAGGTGGTCCAGCTGTTGAAGAAAGAGGTAGAAGATGACCATCGGCTGCAGAAGATCCAACCACTGGTGGATATCGGTTATATTGTCAGCTCTTCGGCCCGCAATATCGTCAACAATGTGTTGGACATGGCCTGCATCGAGGCCGGCATGCCACCAAAGATTGCAAGCGAAGCCATCGAGGTCATCCCTTTTTTCAAGGAGATCATGATGGTGCATAAGACGGTTGCGAGCAACGAGGACAAACGGCTCCGGCTGGACATCGATATGCCGCGCGTGATATTCGGCGATCCGCTGGGCATCAGCCAGATATTAACCAATCTGCTGGCGAACGCGTTGAAATACGGATCGAGGGGCACGACCGTAACGGTACGGGTCAAACGGGCCGGCGACAAGTGGGAGATCGTCGTATCCAATTACGGGCTGATGGTCCTGCCGGACCTGGACTCGATATTCGATCCCTTCGTAACGGGACGCACCGGGCATACGCAGGGTTCCGGGCTCGGTTTGTTCATCGTAAAGAACAAGGCCCTGCTGATGGGAGGTTCGATTCACGCGGACAGCCAGCCCGGCGGGTATACTACGTTTACCGTATCGCTGCCGTTGGTGGAAGGCAGGGTTTCCGATCTGCCGGCGGAGCTGAGCCCCAGTTCGGAGGTTATCGATCTGAGCTCGATACGGGTGATGGTCGCTGAGGACAACAACCTCACCGCTTTCCTCCTGTCGACGTTCCTGGAGGACCTGGGTTGTCGTTTCGACATCGTCAGCAACGGGCGCGATCTGCTGGAACTGGCGCAAAAGAAATGTCCGGACGAATGCCCGGACATCATACTGCTGGATTCCAAAATGCCGGTGCTCGGTGGAGAGGAAACGATCCGGCTGATCAAACGCATACCTGGCCTGACCGAGATACCGATCATCATCTCTACCGCGGACATCTATTCGGATGCGGTCGAGCGGATGCTGAAGGCCGGAGCCAATACGTATCTAAAGAAACCGCTCGATCACCTTGCCTTGAAAAAAGCGATCAATCTATACGTCAAAAAGATCCCGCTGGAATGAGCGCCGACCTGACCCGCTACAATTGCGTCTCGGCCCACAGCGATGCTGCTCGTTTGTACCTGGTGGAATGACAATGCCAGAGCCAGGTGGCCTGTACGCACCGGCAGACCCCTTCTATATGACCCGCGAGCAATGCCGTCAACGACGGATAGGATTTTTCGAGCGCCGCGATCCGTTCGCGTGCGGATCGGAGCAGACCTGTGAATTCCAGAACCAGGTGTCGAACGATATCGCATGCACCGGAGATGCCGTCTTTCAGTGACAGATCGGGGTTATTCAGTAGCAGGATCATGACGAGATTGGAATCGCAGCCTTGATCGATCACTTCCTTTTCAAAGGAAAACAGGTCATTGGAGAGACAACCGAAGGCCGCCGTCAACCAGTGGAGACGACGCAACGGCGCGGCCAGGTGCAGCGCATCGAGGAGATCCCAGTCGAGGAATTGCCCGTTGTTGTATTCGATCCAAAGGACGACATGGTGAACGCCGGCATAGTGACAGCGGTTATCGATATATTCATCCAGCTCCGGGATGTGGCCAAGCGCTGCCGCATTATTATCGGCGTGCGTGAGATGGAGGTGTCGGCAGTAGTAGTCGAGAAAGCTGTGGAACCACGACGCAGGAGAGTTATGGCGGAATTCGCGAAGCACACGGGCGTTGAGGTGTTCGATCGGATGCGCGCCGGCAGGTACGATCAGTTTGTCGCCGATGGCGGCCATATTGCCGATCAGCTGGTGGGCATCGCGTTGCTGGTTGGCGGAGAGCGACCGGAAGAGATCGCGTCCCATGACGTCGTTGAGATAAAAGCCGATCACGAGATTTTTCATAATGGCGATCATCCGGTCGGACTGAGCATCGGGGTACAGGAACAGGGCGCAGGACACATGCCCCTTCGCATTGGGCAGCCAGATATCGTTTTCTTCGCCGAACTGCTTCGCCAGCTGCGTTAGCCGCGCACTGTCGGGATGCGGGGCGAAGCCACGGCAAAAATCGTCGAAACGGAAGCCGGCGGGAGAGAATAGTTCTCTCAGCGAGAAAGTGGTTAACCCGGCGAGTTCATGGTAGTCCCTCTGAGCACGCCCAAGGATGGATGAGACCTCCGCCCGGAGCGGGAGTACTTTTTTCATAAAATAAGCTTTAACTGGTTAAAAGAGATTGTTTCGCGGGACCTCCGGACGTCAAAAAAGATTGCAGTTCGAAGGGCCTCAATACATTAACAAGAAAAACAAGGGGAAGAAAATGCAGGGAATTCGTCGAGTTGTCAAAATAAACAGAAAACCTTATGATACTGCAGCAATAGTGCAGGCTGCGGGAAAACCGGCAATGGGGTTTCCGGGTAATTTGCGTAACATTACAGTCACTCCAATAGCCCCATCATGCAACCCGTAATTCTCCTGGCGGACGATCACAGCATGATCCGGAAGGGACTCAAGTCCTCCTTCCAGTTCGATCTCGGGTATACCAATGTCACCGAGGTGAACAGCTGTAACGAGCTGATGAGCCAGTTGAAGAAAAAGCCCTATACACACTTGATCCTGGACATCAATCTCAGCGATGGCAGCAGCCTGGAGATCCTGCCGAATATCCGGCGTCTTTATCCCCAATTGCAGATTGCAGTCCTTACTATGCAACCGGCCGCGGTCTTCCGCAATGTGCTGAAACAATACGGGGTGTTCCATTTTTTGCACAAGGCGGCGCCCGAAGAGGACACGACGCGTATGCTGAGCCAGTTCCTTCAGAACCAGCAGCCGGTCCGTCAGGCCGGCGAAAGCGAAGGGTCGTCCAACCCTTTCCTTGGTCTGTCGAGCCGCGAGCTGGAAGTGCTCCACTACCTGCTGAAGGGTTCGGGCACGAATGAGATCGGCGAAAAGTTGAATCTGAAACAGAATACCATCTCTACCTTCAAGACACGCATCTTCGAAAAAACCGGGGCGAGGAACCTGCAGGAGCTGGCCGAGCTGGCCAACGTCTATAAGATCAGGAGCTGACGGCTTCCCGATCCCTGTCCATAGAAATAATTTTTTTACCGGCGATGGATGAAAATCGCTGATTTTTCTGGACTTTTTCTCAAATTGCAGACGTGAATGTGCATACCCAAAACCTGCCTACCGAGACCATTCAACTACTAAAGGAAGCCGAACGTCTTTCCTTTACCCGTCGGCTAACGGAAGCCTTACGGCCCATCGAAGATCTTTCATCCTTCTATTCTACAATATGCGGTTTGCTGGCCGAACATTTCCAGTGCAATTGCGCGTGGTTCATCAATATGGACGAAGCACGTGCGGAAATGGTCATTTCAGGGGAGCACAGGGCCGACGATACGCCCTGCATGACGGTAAGGTACCCGATCCGTCACCTCGCTTTTTTATTCCGGGCGTTGGAACAACATCAGCCGTTTGCCTGTAACGACACCGGTGGATCGGCCGCGCTCGACGAGCCGGACAAGACCTTCTTCAGCGATCATGGCATCCGGTCCTTTATTGCCGCGCCGCTCATCGTGAACAACCAACTGGCCGGGTGTATCCTTTGTGCTAACGGGCAGGCCCATTCGTGGGATGAGCAGGATACCCTGACGGCGCACGAGGCGGCGCAGGTGGTGGAAGACGGGTTGCACCGGATAGACTTGCAGCGGGATGCGACCGAACATGCCCGGGCCGAGCAGCGGGCGAAGGAGCAGCTGCGGTTGCGGGACGAATTCATCGGCAATGCAGCGCATGAGCTGAAGACGCCGTTGACGAGCATCCATGCGTACGGCCAGCTGCTCGAGGAGGAATTCAAAGGCCGGGGCGATCAGGGCAGTGCCAGGCTGATGCGCAGGCTGAACTCGCAGGTGGCGCGTCTTTATGGGCTCGTCGCCGACCTTGTGGATACCACGCGGATCGCCGCGGGCCAGCTGTTACTGAAAAAGGAGCGTTTCGACCTCGGCGAGCTGATCCGGGAGCAGGCGGAGGAACTTCAGCTGATCACGGACAAACATTCGATGGTTCTCGAGCTGAATCCACTGCCGTCGGTCCTGGCGGACCGCGAGCGCATCGCACAGGTGATCACCAACCTGGTTTCGAATGCCATCAAGTATTCGCCGGAGGCCAGCGATATCATCATCTCCGCGGACAGCATCGCCGGGGGAGTGGAGGTCACTATCAAGGATCATGGAATGGGCATACCCTCCGAGGCCGCCGAGAAGATATTCGACCGGTTCTTTCGCGTAGATGACCCGGTCGTGCGGACCTCTCCGGGCATGGGTATCGGGCTGTATATCTGTGCCGCCATCATCCATGCGCATGGTGGGAGCATCAGCGTGCAAAGCACGCCGGGTGAGGGATCGGTATTTTCCTTCGTACTGCCGGGCGAGCAATAAAAAACGGGCCGATTTTTGCCGCTGGGAATAAAAATCCTCTTTATGGATCTGATATTTACTCTTTTCGGCCAGGGCAAGGACCTGAACAGCCTGCAAATGGTGTGCAGGTCGGTAGTGGCATTTTTTCTGACGCTGGTCATGATCCGCGTGGCGGGCATCCGCACCTTCGGTAAGAAGACGCCTTTCGACAATGTGATCATTATCATGCTCGGCTCGATCTTTAGCCGTGTCGTAGTGGGCGCTTCGGCCTTTATCCCGACGACGCTGGCATGCTTTGCCTTCGTCCTGATCCACCGGGTGCTGGGGCTGGTAGCCTTTTATAACGATACCGTGGGGCGCTGGATAAAGGGCGGGGCCCTGTCTCTCTACGCGAATGGGCAGCCGAACCGGCGAAACATGCGCGCGGCCAATATGAGTGACAAAGATCTGATGGAAAGTGTGCGCCGGCAAACCAACGAAGACAGCCTCGATAACATCCGCGAGATCATCCAGGAAAGGAACGGCGAAGTAAGTGTCGTAAAGAAATAAACGTATAGACCCATGTCCAAAAAACCCGATTCCCCACCGGCGCGGCACAAGGATGACCTCGTGCCGCACGCGAACCGCCTCCTCTCGATGGCCGCCAGAGGCGCCTGGGCCATGACCAAACTGCTGGTAGGCTTTGCCATCCGGATACCCGGCTGGTTCGTTAGCTTGAACAAGCGCAAAACTTCTGGGCAACCTCCTCAAAAGCCTGGGGAGCACCCGGGAAAAAATTAGCCAAAAAGCCGTCACCCCTTCGCCATCTTTTTCCCCGCGCGGTACGCCGACGGTATACAGTCGAAGGCCGACTTGAAATACTGGGTAAAATATTTGGGATTGTTGAACCCCACCGTATACGCGATCTCCGCCACGGTGAGCTGGCTCTTCTCCAGCAATTCGGCGGCGCGTTGCAGCCGGATATGCCGTATCAATTCCACGGGAGTCTTGCCCGTCAGCAGGACGAGCCGTTTGTAGAAGGTGCTCCGGCTGGCGTGCAGCTGCTGACTGAGCGCTTCGACCGAAAGATCGGGGTCGGCGATATGCTGCTCGATATACGCCAGCACTTCGCGCAGGAAGACCTCGTCGGGGGACGTCATTTCCACAGGCGTGGGCCCCGCTTCCACACGCCGCTGCCACGTCTTCCGCACGGTCTCATTGTATTCGACCACATTCCGGATCTTCGACAGCAGCACTTCGAAATTGAACGGCTTCGAGATATAATCGGTCGCCCCCGTTTGCAATCCCTCCAGCTCGATCGTCTCCCCGCTCATCGCCGTCAGCAGGATTACGGGTATCTGTTTCGTACGCTCGTCGGTCCGGATCTTGCGGCATAGCTGGATACCATCCATATGCGGCATCGAGATATCGCTGACTACCAGTTGAGGCTGCGCCGACAATACCTTTTTCCACCCTTCCTTCCCGTCCGATGCTTCGATGATCTTATACCGGTCCCGGAGATTGTCCTTCAGGTAAAAACGGAAATCCTCGTTGTCTTCCACGATAAGGATCGTCGGCGCTCCCTTCGGCGCATTGCCCGCCCGTGCGCCCATATCGTTTTTGACCACCCCCGTAACAGGCAGCAACGGGTCGGCTCCCTCTTCTTCCTCCTCTCCATCGTAGATCCACTGCGCACCCGGCGTCTTCATCTCCCTGAAAGGGAGCGCTACCGTGAAACAGCTGCCCTTATTCACTTCGCTTTCCACCGTCAGCCGGCCCCCATGCATACGCACGAATTCCTGGGTGATCGACAGCCCTATCCCGCTGCCCTGGTTGAGTATCGTATCCGGCACTTCATTCTGGAAAAAACGCTCGAAGATCTTTCCCTGCTTGTCCGGCTCGATGCCGATACCCGTATCTGCGATCGCGATCGATAAGATCACCTCGTCTTCGGCACCGCCGGAACGATCCGCGCGCATCACGACCGTCACCGATCCCTTCTCGGGTGTGAATTTGAAGGCATTGCTCAATAGGTTGAACAGGATGCGTTCCAGTTTGTCATGATCGAAACGGGTGATCAGCACGCCGCCTTCCTCTTTCAGCGAGAATGCGATATTCTTCCGTTCGGCAAGATCGACGAACGACAATGCCGTATCCCGGACGAACCGCATGACATCGCCCTCGCGCAGATGCAGCCGGAGCTCGCCTTCCTCCATCTTCCGGAAATCCAGCAGCTGGTTCACCAGATGCAACAGCCGCCGAGCATTGCGCCGGATCATGTCATATTGCCGACGCGAGTCCGGTTGCGGCCCGTTCGCCAGCAGCTTGTCCACGGGGGCCAGGATCAGCGACAGCGGCGTCCGCAGCTCATGACTCATATTCGTGAAGAAACGAATCTTCATCAGGTCCATTTCGTGCATCCGCCGCGTCTCGCGCCGTTCATTCTCCAGCGCAAATCGCATTTTGGCCCGGATAAGCACCATCCTCCGCGCCAGCAGCAGGCTCGCCGCGAACATAAGAATATAAACGATGTAAGCCACTTCCGTCTTCCACCATGGCGGAAGCACCGTGATCTTCAGCACGGCTTCCTTGTCGTACCACTGCCCGTCCTCATCCGACGCCTTCACCCGGAAGGTATAGTCCCCGGCATCCAGGTTGGTATACGTGGCTTTGCGGATCTTCCCGTCCGTGATCAGCCAGTTGTTATTGAATCCATCCAATTTGTAGGCGTACCGATTGGTGGCATTGGGGATATAACCCAGCGATGCGAATTCGATCGAGAAGACATTGTCCCTATGCGTCAGCGTGATCTTGCCCGTTTCGCTCAGCGCTTTCTGAAGGATCGTATGCCCCGCCGTCTGATCGCCGACCCGGACACTCTTGTCGAACACCTCCAGTCCCGTCAGCACGATCGGCGGCTCTTTGCGATCGGGTGTGATATCCTCCGTGCGGAAAATATTGAAGCCATTTGGCCCCCCGAAAAGCAGCGCGCCGTCCCTGGTCTCCAACCCCGATCGTTCGTTGAATTCCCTGCCCTGCAGACCATCCTGCTCATGGAAATTCCGGCACCGGATCCGCAGACTCGCACGATCCCCCGGCGAGCCCGGCGAAACCACCGTGATCCTCGACAACCCGTTGGCCGTGCTGACCCACAGCCGGTGCAGACTGTCCTCTTCGATATCCCGGATCGTATTGTCGGGTAAGCCATCCTCGGTCGTGAACACCTGGAATATCTTCTCGTCGGGACAAAGCACGTCCAGCCCTTCCCGCGTGGCCGCCCATATCCGCTGTTTGCTGTCCATATACAGCCACGTGACATTGTCCGAGCTCAGCTGGTTATAGTCGACGCTGTAATGCCTGATATTGTCCGTGTTCTTTTCGATCACGTCGATGCCCCAGCCGGTCGCAATCCAAAGGTTGTCCTGTTCGTCCGTGATGATCGAAGAGACATAATTGTTATGGATGGAGTGGGGGAGATTCGCGCGGTAATGATAAAATACCTTTCTCCGCCGGTCGAGCCGGTCCATTCCTGCCGCCAGCGTCCCGACCCACAGCTGCCCATCCCTGTCCTCGCAAAGACACATGACCCTGTCGTCGGCAAGGCTGTAAGGGTCGTTGTCGTCATGCCGGTAATGCGTGAAATGCTGTCCGTCGAAACAATCCAGCCCTCCGAAATAGGTGCCGATCCAGAGCCGCCCCTCCTTATCCAGTAAAAGACTGACGATGATATTGCTGCAAAGACTGTTGGGGTTGTTGGGATCGTGCAGCCACTGTTTGAAAGTATTCTTCTTCCGGTCGAAATAGAGCAGTCCCCCGCTATTCCCGCCGATCCAGATATTGCCGGCCGCATCTTCGGCGAAGCTGTTCACGTCCTCGAACGGCAGCGTCCCTGGCCGGTTCGGTTCGTGCCGGTACTGCGGGAACTGGAAATTGTCCTGGTGGTACAGGCTTATCCCGCTTTTAAACGTTCCCAGCCAGACCGTGCCGCCGCTGTCGCGGTACAGGGCGGTGATATTGTTCTCTGCAATGCTTTTATTGTCGTCTTCGACATGCCCTATGAACTTGACCGAGAAATTTCGCTTATCGACGATATCGACCCCGCCATGATCGGTCGCCAGCCAGATCAGCCCCTTCTTATCCTGCAATGCCGCCAGGACGATATTGCTGTTTAACCGCCTTTCGCCCTCATCGAGCGCGAAATGCCGCAGCTCATGGGTCGGCGGGTGATAATAATAGGCGCCTTTGAAGACCCCGTTGGAGAAAAGCCATAGGTCGTCCTGCGCATCGATGAAGAGCCGGCAGGGCGGCGTCACCGCTACTTTCCCGAATTCCTTTTCCAATGCCTCCATCCGGAAGACCACCTTGTTCTGCCGGCCGTCGATCTCTTCCAGCAAACCGTTCTCATGGACCACCCAGCAATTCCCGTTGCCATCCTCCCGCGCGGCGACCACCGGGAGACCCGACAGGTCCCGGGGCCGGAATGCCCTGATCTTACCGTCAGTCCCATAATGATAAAGCCCGCTGTCGCGATAGATGAACCAGTACCCGTTTTTGGAAGGGGCGATCGTCAGGAGCTCATAGGTTGGCAATCCCAGCTTTCTTAAATAACCCGCATAATCCACGTCCCACCGGTCCAGGCACGCATCATAAATATTGTATCGCTCCTTTCTCGATTCGACCCACATCTTGCCGCCGGGTCCCTCGAATATCTGCTCTATATAATTATCTGCTATCGAATGGGGGTCACGGGGATCGTGTTTGAATACCCGGGTCTGGTATCCGTCGTACCGGTTCAGACCCGATACCGTCCCGAACCACATGAAACCCCGCGCGTCCTTATAAATGCTGGTGATATGGTTGTTGGAAAGACCGTATGTTACATCCACATGGGAAAAAAGATATTCTTCCGGCTGTGCAGCCAGGTGGTTGAAGGTTAAGCAGTAAAGTACAGACAGCAGGGTCGTTGCAACTCGCATAAAGGTTCACATGGCAGTTCGGGCGCGGCTCGTCGTCCTATATCAAATATAGGCAATGTGTTGCGGGTTTTTGCTGCCGTTCCTGCTTTTCTTAAACATTTTCACCCCCTTTTTGATCAAAAATGTACCCCTCCGGGCCGCCCAATCTGCATACATTTATGAAGAAATATAAACCGATTGCACTAATTGCTTAAGTATGAAAAAAATGAGACTACAGGCGACCGTGGCCCTCATCGCCCCGCTCGCCGCCCTCCTGCTTTTCGCCATCCCGCTCTCCGCCCAGCCCCCCTCCGTACATCGGATCACCGGTAAAGTGACGGCTCAGTCCAATGGGACCGGCGTCGGGGGCGCTACCATCACGGTAAAAGGCACAAAAAATGCCGTCCAGGCGGATGACAACGGGGATTTCTCGATCCTGGCCGCACCCGGCGAGCATCTTGTCATCTCTTTCGTCGGTTTTACCACCAAAGATATCCGGCTGGGAAGCTCGACCGTCGTGAACGTAGCGCTATCGCAGGATATCAGCAACCTCAGCGATGTGGTGGTCGTGGGATATGGAAAGATGAAAAAATCCGATCTCAGCGCCGCGGTCGGCACCATCTCGAATTCCGATCTGGAAAAGACCGTCAACGTCACCCTGGATGATGCCATCCAGGGCAAGGCAGCCAACGTATATGTGTCCCAGACGAGCGGCGAACCCGGCGCCGGTGCTTCGGTCATCATCCGTGGCGTCAGTACGGTTACGGGCAACTACCAGCCGCTGTATGTCATCGACGGGGTCCAGATCCGGCCGCAGCTGCCCACCGGCGGCGCCTACAACGTCACCCCCAATCTCTCCAACGAGCTGCAGGGTATCAACCCCGACGATATCGACAATATCAGCGTTCTCGAAGGACCTGCCGCTACTTCGATATATGGTGCCGCGGGCGCCAACGGGGTGATCATGATCACCACCAAGCAGGGCAAGGCCGGTCAGACCCGGCTCAATTTCACGGAGCTGCAAAACCTGCAGACGAGGCCGAAGGACCTGCCCGTGATGAACCTCCAGCAATACGCGGTTTATGTAAACAAGCTGGAACAGCTCGGTCTGGTCCCCACCGAACCCAGCGAGCTCAGCGACCCCTCGATCCTCGGAAAGGGCACCGACTGGCAGCAGGCCCTCTTCCAGAATGTATGGATGCAAAAACATTCATTGGGTATCAGCGGCGGCACGGACAAGACCACATTCTATGTCTCGGGCGACTACACGAACCAGAACGGCATCGCCATCGGCTCCGGTTTCAAACGCGGTTCCGTTCGCCTCAACCTCACCAACCAGGCCAATAAATGGCTCCGTATCGGGATCAACCTATCCGGTTACGGCACCAAAGAGACTTCCAACATCTTCCAGGGTAACCTCATCAATGTTGCCATCGGCCAGAACCCGACCATTCCCGTCAAGAATCCCGACGGCAGCTTCGGCGGCCCCGCACCCGCACAGGCGGTCTACTCCAATACCAACCCCGTGGCCGTAGCTACGCTGAACAACAACTACAATACCTCCTACGGCGGCATCGGCGGCGCGTATATCGATATCATGCCGGTCAGGGGCCTCACCTGGCACACCGAGGCCAACGGCAATATCGCTTTCAACCAGAACTTCTCGTTCAACCCCTCCTATACGCTCGGGTCCTATGTCAACGGGACCACGAGAGGTAGCAGGGGAACGGGTAACAACTGGTGGGGTTCGCTCAATACCCGTCTGCAATACGACTACACCAACGGCAAACACCAGGCGTCCCTGATGGTCGGCCATGAGTCTTCCGAATATGCCTACCAGAACCTGTTCGCCAACGCCCAGGACTGGTCCACCAACAGCATCCAGGAACTAAGCGCCGCCAGCAATATCGTCTCCAATCCAACCAGCGGCCGGGGGGACGGTGCGCAGGAGTCCTATATCGCCCGCGCCAATTACACCTACGATAACAAATACATCGCGCAGCTGGTCTTCCGCAGGGACGGCAGCTCCAATTTCGGTCCCCAGAACCAGTGGGGTAATTTCCCCGCCGCATCCCTGGCCTGGAAGATCTCGGATGAAAAGTTCATGCAGGGCATCACCTGGCTCAACGATCTGAAATTCCGTTTCGAGTACGGTATCTCGGGTAACGCCGGGAACGGTGGCGCCATCTACTCCAATCTCTACTCCACTTCCACGGTCTGGGGCACCGGTTTCGCTCCTGCCAATTTCGCCAACCCCGCGTTGCAATGGGAACAGGATAAGTCCGGCAACATCGGTCTGGACGCCCATTTGTTCAACAACCGCGTCGAGATCATCGCCGATGCATACAAAAAGACGATCTCCAACCTCATCCTGCCGGCCTCCGGTCAGGAGTTCCTCGGAGGCGTCCTCAATGGCGGCTATGGCGGCATGATCACCTGGCCCATCAAGAATTATGGCGCCATGCAGAACGAAGGCATCGGCATCACGGTCAATACGGTCAACATTTCGACAAGGGATTTCCAATGGAAAACGGGTGTCAACTTCTCGATCGACCGCAACAAGGTGACCAAGCTGTACGCCCCCATCTATACCCAATACTATTCGACCACCAACAGCCGCCAGGCCGAATTCCTGACCAAAGTAGGACAACCTCTCAGCATGATCACCGGCTACATCGCCGATGGCCTGTTCACGGGTTATAAGGATATCACCGGCCACGCGATACAGACTTCCAACGGCGTGATGACCGTCAGCCCGACCCAGGGTACGTGGGCCGGTGACGTCAAGTTCAGGGATATTAATAAGGACGGCTTCGTCGATAACAACGACCGCACCATTATCGGCAACCCCTGGCCGAAATTCACGGCTAACTTCAATACGAATTTTACGTACAAGGGATTCGAGCTGAACCTGTTCTTTACCGGCGTCTACGGCAATAAGATCCTCAACCTGACGAGATACCAGAACGAGTACATCCCGCTCGGCGTGGGACCCTATTCCAACCACTTCCGCGAGGATGTCAATTTCGCCGTACCGAGTAGCACGAATATAGCCGATGCGCTGACCGTTACGCTGACCAATCCCGGTCACCAGATCCCGAGACCTTCGCAAGCCGATGCCAACCAAAACGTAAGACTCACGCAATGGGACGTCGAAGACGGCAGCTATATCAAGCTGAAAAATGCACGGCTGAGCTATGTTGTCCCTCCGAAGCTGCTTGCCAATACCCACGTGCTGCGCGGCGTCGTCGCCTCCTTCCAGTGCCAGAACGTTTTCACCGTTACGAAGTACAAAGGTTATGACCCCGAGGTCGGCATGTACCAGTACGGTGGCTTCAACATCGTCGGCATGGACGAAGGCCGCTATCCGCAGACACGGTCCTATGCATTCAGTCTTTCACTCAACTTTTGATCATATCATCCAATGCAAAAAATTGCAGCAATGAAACAGATAATAACCATCCTCTTTATAACGATTCTCGGGGCGGCGATCCTTCCGGGTTGCAAAAAAAGTTTCCTGAATCGTCCCCCGCTTTCGTCCCCGACCTCGGGTACCTTCTACCAGAACGATGCCGACATTCTCGGCGGCACCGGCGTACAATACAATGCATCCTGGTCGGGATATAACGGGACCTCGCTGAACTACATCGGCGATGTGCTGGGCGGAAATATGACGATCGACAATTACAACGGCAGGGGCGCCTACCTGAACTTCTCCGTCAGCGCCTCCGATGGCAGCGGCGCGCTGCAGAGCGCCTACCAGGCATTCTGGTACGTCGTCGCCAATGCCAATGTGATCGCCGGCAATATCAAGTCCGCGGGTCCCGGGGCTTCACAGGCCGTGAGGAACGAAGGCCTCGCCGAATGCTATTTCATGCGCGCCGCCGCATATTATTACCTTACCCTCAACTGGGGTGCGGTGCCCATCATCTACGACAATAGCGCCCAGATCGGCGATTCCACCATCAAAAGGAACCTGCTGACCGACGATTGGAAGTTCATGATCAACGACCTGCAGTTTGCGATGAAGAACCTGCCGGCCACGCCGGTCCAGCCGGGCCGCATTACCAAATGGAGCGCCGAAGGCATGCTGGCCCGCGCCTATCTCGTCCGTTCGGGTCTCACCGGCTCGGGCGGCTCGCGCAACCAAAGCGATCTGGACAGCGCCAAATTATATGCCGCCGATGTCTGTCACAACAGCGGCCTGACCCTCCAGCCCAACTACTACGACCTGTTCACCTATCAGCATTTCAGCGGCACAACGGTTCCCTCCGAGAGCCTGTTCTCCCTGCTTTGGGTACCGACCGGTCAATGGTTCGTACAGAACCACATGCAGGCCAATCTCGCCTATGACTCCAAGATCACCCAGACCGGCGACGGATGGGGCGGCTCTTTCGGCGGCTCCGCCAGCCTGATGGCCTACTATATGGACCCGGCCAATTCCGCTGACACGATGCGCAGGAGGGCCACGGTCTTCATGCCCGGCAATTACTATCCCGATATCAACAAACCCGCCGGCTGGTACGTCGATACCACGCTGTTCAACAACGCGAAGATATACACGCCCGGCGCGCAGGGCAACGGTTATGGCAACGACCGCGCATACGTCAAAAAATATGTGATAGGCTCTCCGACTGACAACGGCGGACAGGGCGCCCAGCAGGACGAGAACCTCAATACCTATATGTTCCGTCTCGCCGACGTCTATCTGATCTACGCCGATGCCATCCTGGGCAACAACCCTTCCACGACCGATGCCGAGGCGCTGACCTACTTCAATGCCGTCCGGTCGCGCGCAGGGGCCACGACTAAGAGCTCCATCACCTATGCTGACATCCTGCTCGAAAGGAAGATAGAGTTCGCTTTCGAAGGACATGCCTGGTATGACTGGAAGACCTGGTACTATTTCGACCCGACCGATGCGCTGAACTATTTCAGCAACCAGAACAGGGGCAATTACAATATCAGTTTCAACGGCGGACATCCCTTTATCACCTTTTTCAATTCCAACGGCCTGCCCAATGCGGATGGCTCGGCAGGGTCGGTCCATTATTCGATCACAGCTGCGACCGCGGACCTTCCATACCCCGAAGCGGAAAGGCTGGTAGCGCCCGCGCTCGGACAGGCACCGGTGCCTTTCGATTTTAGTAAAGTGAAATATTGATTGCGAAGGCGGACCCCCGCCCAAACTAAAAAAAGAAAATATGAAACGATTGTTGCTATTTCTTGTTTCCCTGGCGGCCCTTGCGCAACTCGCGTGTAAAAAAAGCGAAAGCGGCAGTCCGGTAGTGACCCACGTACGTCTCGTAGACCCTGCGAAAGCGGACAGCTTCTTCACGCAGGCTAAACCCGGGACCCTCATCGACATACAGGGCAGCGGTTTCAGCGGTTTGCAGGCCGTGTATTTCAACGATACATCCGCCTATTTCAATCCCGTGTACACGACCAATAACAATATCATCATCACCATCCCGGGCTATGCCCAGACCTCGGCTACCAAGTCGAACGCCACCAATACGATAAAGCTTGTCACCAGCCATGGCACGACGATCTATGCGTTCAAACTCGTGCTGGACGCGCCGGTGATCTATTCGATCACTCTCGACAATACGGGCAAGCTGCTCTACATCAATGGTAACAATCTGCTTGGCGTGCAGAAGATCACCTTCCCCGTCCCCAACCCCGACACCGCGCTTTCCTATAAGGTCGACACCAGCGGTAAATTGGTCACGGCAGTCATTCCCCCAGGCGTCGCCACGCACGACTCGATCCGGGTATATTGCACGTTCGGCGTCGCTTCCTTTCCGTATCCGCCGCCAATGACCATCAGTTCCGTTTCGAACGAGAATGCGATCGCCGGGGACACCATCACCATCAATGGTACCAACTTCAGCGGTATTACGAGCGTCACTTTCCCGGGCGGTCTGGTGGTCAACAATCCGACGGTGCTCAACATCGGCCAGATGACCGTTGCGGTGCCGGCGGGTATTACCGCTCCCGATTCGCTACGTATAGCGGGCGCGCTTGGTTCGGCTACCGCTCCGCAATTGTTCGATTCCTATATCACCCATCCTTCCCCCGGTTATCTGTCGACCTTCGATGTGCAGTATACGGCCACCAATACCGACAACAACGGCTTCGTAGGCTGGACCGGAGGCTATGCGGGATCACCGGCAGCCGCCTATCCGAATGCCACCGGCGGCGTCGCTTTCCTGGCAAACGGCAGCCCGATAGCGCCAAATACCGGCGCCGGGTCGCAGGGTAATTCCGGCTTCATCCAATTATATGACGTGCCCTGGGTCGCCAATACGGGCGATAACGTCAGCGGCTATTCGCTGAAGTTCGAGGTCTATGTCAAAGGCAGCTGGAAAGCCGGTTCAATCTATGTCATGATGGGCGATTGGTACGGCTGGAAAGGCTACCTGGCCAAATATGCGCCCTGGACGACCGACCCCAGCGGTAATTTCAGTCCCGGCCACTGGGTAACGGCGACCATACCGCTTAGCCAAATGGTGACGACGACCGGCCCCGGCACCAGCGTCATGGCGAACGGCAAGGTTCAATCGCCGAACAACGACGCCAACGAGTGGGATTATCAGACCTTCCCGACAGGCGGCATGCCGGCGACCACTTTCGCGAATTACAACGCGACCTCGCTGTGTTTTGCCATCGTGAATGATCAATCGTCGCCGGCTATCCCCGCGGGTACGCTGAACATCGCCATCGACAACATCCGTATCGTAAAAGGGAAGTAATCTGCTTAAACGCGTCTATGAAAATTCAGATCGTAGTCTTATCCATATTGTTGTTGGGTGTGGCGGCCTGCAAAAAGACCGGGTCGTCCCCCAATAACAATAATAACAACAATAACAAAAACACGGTGGATTCCACGTATAACCCCGTGGACCCCGCTCTGCCCCCGACCGTCGGATTTTTTGCGAGCGCATGGAAGCCAAGGACATTCACAGCGCCCTCCGACAACACGACGACCGCGGCCACAGGCGCCGTTTCCGATACGCTGACCATCAATGTCAATAAGGTGCTGGCCAAAACGCCGCCCTATATTTTCGGCAACAATTCCAATCTCTGGATGACCCAGATCGTCACCTCCCCGAACCTGGTGCAATACATCAAGGACCTCTCGCCGAATATCATCCGCGCCCCCGCGGGCAGTGTCAGCGATGTCTATTTCTGGAACGGAACCGATGCGAACCAGCGACCCGCAGACGCTCCCGACAGCGTCATCGCTTCAGGCAACCTGGGACCCATCGGCAGCTGGTACGGAGGAGACAATGCCAGCTGGACGCTTGCCCTGTCGAATTACTATAGCCTGCTCAGCCAGACCAACAGCACCGGCATCATCACCGTCAACTACGGATACGCGCGCTACGGTACAAGTTCCAACCCCGTGGCTGCGGCCGCACACCTGGCGGCAGATTGGGTACGATACGACAACGGCAGGACCAAGTTCTGGGAGATCGGCAACGAGACGTATGGCAGCTGGGAAGCCGGTTTCGCCATCGACGTCACGAAAAATCACGACGGACAACCCGCTACCGTGACGGGCGATCTCTACGGCAAACACTTTATCGTTTTCGCGGACTCGATGCGCGCGGCGGCGCAATCCATCGGCGCTTCCATCTACATCGGCGCCATCCTCTACGGTTCGCCGCCCCAATCCTATGACAACAATACCGTCAAGACCTGGAACCAGGGAGTGTTGGCCAATGCCGGCAGCACAGCCGATTTTTTCATCGACCACGACTACTATACGGCCTATAACGCCAATTCCACCGTGCCCCAGATCATGGTTACCGGGACGACCGAGGCGCCGACCGCTATGTCCTATCTGAAGCAACAGCTCCAGGGTGCGGGCGTCGCGCTCAAACCCATCGCACTCACCGAATGGAATATCCAGGCCGTCGGTTCGAAACAGGCCGTCTCCTACATCGCCGGCATGCATGCCGCGCTGACGCTCGGCTCATTCCTGAAGGCCGGTTTCGGCGAAGCCAGCCGCTGGGACCTCGCGAACGGAGCCACACCATGGGGAGACGATATGGGCCTCTTCAATGATGGCGACGAGCCCGGTGCGCCGATGTGGAACCCGCGGCCCGCGTTCTATTATATGTATTTCTTCCAGCGGTTTTTCGGCGACAGGATGGTCTATGATTCGCTAAGGGCCGCCCCCGGCAACAGCGATATCACGACCTATTCCTCTACGTTCAGCTCGGGTCAGGCGGGTACGGTGATCATCAATCCAGGCGCCTATAACCATGTGGTCTCAATCGATTTTCAGCATTTCCGTGCCGGCCAGAAATACCATTGGTTCGTACTTACCGGCGGCACCGACAATCAACCTTTTTCCGGACAGGTGTATGTCAACGGCGCGGGACCTTCCACCGCGACGGGCGGTCCGCTGAACTACAGTTCGATAAAGGCGAATGCGGCGGTGCTGAACGGAACGATAAAAATAGCCGTACCACCCATGAGCGTCGTCTATCTCATGGCCGACGGCAAATAAATGATCCGTAGTACTGTCATAGGCATCCTGTTTATTGGCATCCTGTCGTGCAATTCCCGCCACGAACAGAGGGGATTGCATTTTACCCTCCTTCCGGCCTCCGTTACGGGTATCGATTTTGCCAACAATATCACGGAGAACGATTCCCTCAATATGTTCGTCAACGAGTATACCTATATGGGCGGGGGGGTGGGGGTCGGCGATTTCAACAGGGATGGCCTGCCAGATCTCTTTTTCGCCGGCAACCAGGTCAGCTCGAGGCTCTATCTGAATAAAGGCGGGATGCATTTCGAGGACATTACGCAAAAGGCCGGCGTGGGCACCGATGTTTGGTGCACGGGCGTCAGCGTCATCGATATCAACAACGACGGATGGCCCGACGTCTATGTCTGTGTTTCCGGGCAGGCGCCGGCCGGCCGCAGACGGAACCTCCTGTTCATCAACCAGCACGATCTCACGTTCAAGGAAGAAGCCGCGGCCTATGGCCTCGCGGACACAGGCTATTCCACACAGGCCGTTTTCTTCGATTACGATAAGGACGGCCGCCTCGATATGTACCTGCTCCGCCACAGCCTGTCCGACCACCTCCCCAATGAGATCCGCGACGTAGCGGTGGACACCACGAGCATCGCCGCCGATAAGCTCTTCCATAACGAAGGGACTCCTCCGGGGATGGACCATCCCGTTTTTAAAGACGTTTCCCGCCAGGCGGGCATCATCGAGGATGGCAACGGTCTCGGCGTGGTCGTGGGCGATTTCAACGGCGACGGATATCCCGACCTCTATGTCGATAACGATTACATCCGCAACGATCTGCTTTGGCTGAACAACGGCAACGGCACTTTCATCAATTGTATTGCGGGCGCCGTCAGGCATCAGTCCTACTCCAGCATGGGTGTCGATGCAGCCGACATCAACAATGACGGTCTCCCGGATATCATCACGCTGGATATGCAACCCGAGACCAACGGCCGGAAAAAGATGATGTATTCCTTTCTGAGCGAGCAGCGTCATCAACTGGAGCTGGACAAAGGTTACCAACCCCAGTATATCCACAATATGCTTCAGGTGAACAACGGCACCAGGAAGATCGACGGCCGCAACGTCCCCTTCTTCAGCGAGGTCGGCGAGATGGCCGGTATCGCCGAAACGGATTGGAGCTGGTCCGTGCTCATCGCCGATCTCGACAACGACGGTTGGAAGGACGTCCACATCACCAATGGCCTGGGCCGCGACCCCACCAACATCGATTTCCTCGAATATGCGCACAATACCGTCCTCGAGACGGGCATCCCCGAAACCGATCTTGGCCAACGCCGGAAGTTTATGGATCGGCTCACGGCCCTCGGCCCCCTGACCCTGCGCAATTATGTGTATCGCAACACCGGCGGCCTTGGCTTCGAAGACGAGACGGACAGCGCCGGCATCCATGAAAAAGCCATTTCCAACGGCGCCGTCTATGCGGACCTCGACAACGACGGCGAGCTCGACATCGTGACCAACAATATCAATGCCCCCGCATTCATCCGCCACAACGATTCTCGTCCGGCCCACTACCTGACGATCCGGCTTAACGGCGACAGCCTAAACCGCGACGGCATCGGCGCGGTGGTCCATGCTTACGCCAAAGCAGGCGTGCAAACTGTAACCCAGTATCCCGTCAGAGGGTATTTGTCCACGGTCGATCCCCGCCTTCACATAGGATGCGGAACCGGAACCCTTGATTCGCTCAGGGTCACCTGGCCGGACGGTCGGATGCAGACGCTCACCTCGCCGCGGTTAGACACGATCCTCACGTTCGACTGGCGCAACGCCACGCCCGATCCACCCGCAACCCCGACAGCTTCGGCCACCGATCGGCCTGCCGCAGAATTCTCTGCAACCCCGCCCAATCAATTATTATTCGAGGATGCCACCGCGCGCCTCCATGCCGATTTCCGCCACAAAGAAACTTTCTTCTACGATTTCAAATTCCAGCCCATGCTGCTGCAGAAATTCTCGCAGGAAGGTCCCTTCATCAGCTGCGCCGACGTCAACGGCGACGGCCTCGACGATTTCTTCATCGGCGGCGCCTTCAAACAGTCGGGACGGCTGTTCATACAAAACAAGGATGGCAGCTTCACCGGCAAAGACCTCGTAACGGGAAATAAGTATGAGGAAGATATGCAGAGCGTCTTCTTCGATGCCGACGGCGATAAGGACTCCGATCTCCTCGTTGTGGGCGGCAGCAGCGAATTCGAGGACCATTCTTCATTTTATTGTCCCCGCTTATACCTCAACGATGGTCACGGCAATTTCCACCTGGACAGCGTAGCCTTCTCGCCGCTGGTCCGGACGCCGGCCAAGGCCGTTGCCGTTGCAGATTTCGATGGGGACGGCGATATGGACATTTTCGTTGGCGGCCGGGTCTCGCTCGGGTCTTACCCGAAACCGCCCGACAGCTATATCCTGCGCAACGACCATGGGAGGTTCACCGATGTGACCGACGCCGTTTGTCCCGCCCTCCGGAATATCGGTATGATCAATGCCGCTGTCTGGACCGACATCGACCATGACGGGAAACCCGATCTCATCGTCGCATGCGACTGGATGCCCATCCGCATTTTTAAGAATGACGGGCACACGCTCACCGACATTACCGACCGCAGCGGGTTGAGCAACCTCCCCGGTTTTTGGAGGAGCCTGCTGGTCATGGATGTCAACCACGACGGCCATCCCGATATCGTGGCAGGCAATCTCGGGCTCAACAACCCCTTCCATATCGGCGCGACACAGCCGGCCGAGCTGATCGCAAAGGATTTCGACGGTAACGGCAAAATAGACCCGGTGTTCTGTTACTATATCCGCGGCGATGACGGGCGGTATCGCCTGTCGGCTGGCGTCGCCAGGGACAATTGGGCTATGGAGATGCCGTCGATCAAAAAGAAATTCGATGACAACGCCAAATATGCCGCCGCCCCGATGGAGGAGCTCTTTACGAGGGACATGATGGATGGCGCCTATGTGCTGCAATGCAAGGAAGTGCGCAGCGGATGGTTTGAGAACGACGGGCACGGGAAATTCCAGTTTCATCCCTTCCCGCCGATCGCGCAGATAGCGCCCGTCAATGCGATCGCATCCGCAGATATCAACGGCAACGGTTTTCCCGACCTGGTACTGGCCGGCAACGACTACGAGGCTTCGCTGCAATCCGGCCGTTATGATGCCTCCTATGGCCTCCTGCTCGAAGGCGATGGACATGGCGGCTGGCGCGCGGTCCCGCCCGTCTCCGACGGCCTCATTCTGGACGGGGATGTCAGGGATCTCCGGATCATTCATGCGGGACGAAACCGCTACCTGCTGGCTGCCGTCAACGACCAGCCGATGCGCGCCTTTCGCTTATCCAAACCATAAAATGTCCCCATGCAAAAGACGCTGCTTTTCCTTCTTTTCGCCACCCTCAGCTCAAGCCCGCGCCCGACTCCCCACGATCCACCCGTCGCGCCCACTATCGGTTTTTTCATAGACCGCTGGCAGCCAAAAACTTTCATCATCCCCGCATCCAAAAACGGCCCCGTCCCCGCCACCGCGGCTTCCACACTCATCATCGACCCCGACAGCATTATTACAAAGATATCGCCGACCGAATATGGACACAACGCCGACACCTGGATGAACAAGATGGTCACGCAGTCCGTACTGATGGGTCATCTGAAGAATCTGAACATGCACATCATTCGCTGGCCCGCCGGCAGCGGCAGCGACGGCTATTTCTGGAACTCCGGCCCCGGCACCATGCCCGCCGATCTGCCTGCGCAGCTGATCGACGCCAAAGGAAAGAAGACGGCCCCGCACTGGTTCTATGGCCGGCCAAAATACTTCGGCGCGTCGATCGACGATTATTACGATCTGCTCGCCGCCACAGGCAGCGACGGACTGGTCACCGTGAACTATGGATATGCCCGCTATGGCACCGGCTCCAACCCTGTCGCGACAGCCGCTCATCTCGCCGCCGACTGGGTCCGTTATGACCATGGCCGCACGCGTTATTGGGAGATCGGAAACGAGAACTACGGCAACTGGGAGCTGGGTTACCGCATCGATACGACTGCCAACAAGGACGGGCAGCCGCAGATGCTTTCCGGTCGTGTCTATGGTGAACATTTCCGGGTATTCGCGGACTCCATGCGCAATGCGGCAAAAGAAGCGGGCTCGGCCATCTTTATAGGCGCCGTCCTGCACGAAACGCCACCCATGATCTTCGACCCGCCGACCACCAAAGAATGGAATACGGGCGTGATCCGGTCCATCGGCGACGCAGCCGATTTCTATGTGGTACACAACTATTTCACTCCCTGGAACGCAAATACGAACGCAGCCGATATCCTGCACGATGCCCTCACCGTTCCGGCAGCCACGATGGACTATGTGGAAAAATGCCTGCGCGACAACGGCGGCACGATGCGACCCATCGCCATGGACGAATGGAATATGTTTGCCGTCGGAAGCAAACAGCAGGTGTCCAACGTCAGCGGCTTGTTCTCCGTGATCGTCATGGGCGAGTTCCTTCGCAACAAATATGGCCTCACCGCGCGCTGGGACCTCCTGAACGGATGGGCCGGAGGAAACGACCACGGTCTCTTCAGCAGTGGCGACGAGCCGGGTGTGAAAAGATATTCGCCGCGTCCTTCTTTTTATTATCTCTATTATTTGCAGCGTATGCTCGGCGACCGGCTTGTCGCAACGCACGTCACCGGCGACACGAGCCTCAGGGCCTATGCCTCTACCTTCTCTTCCGGCGAGATCGGCGCCATGATCGTCAATACCTCCACGCAGCCATCGACACTCGCGATCGGCATTCCCCATTTTTCTCCCCGCGGTCGCTATTATTGGTTTAGCCTCGAAGGCGGCGACGACAACGGCGAATTCTCGCGCAAAGTGTCCATCAATGGCGACACGACTATAGCGGCAGCCGGAGGTCCTTCCGACTATGCGGCCCTGCCTGCACTTAGTGCTGCGACAAAAGGCGGCATCCGGGTCGCCGTCCCCGCGCGGGGCGCAATTTTTTTTGTTGTCCGCCCGCGATGAGCATGTCCTCTGCGGGCATTCCGCCCATGCCATTCTCCCGCCTTGCACGGGGCCTCACTCATCCCCGCCGCGATGCTATTTTCATTCCATCTCCGCCTTGCGCCGGGCCCGGTTTTTGAAAGTACAAGATATTATGGCAAAAGAGATCATCCCTATACAATTCAACGGACAAGGCGGCATCGAATACAAAGGATGGGCGACACCCTCCGACCAGCGGCACGACGATGGCTATCCGCGGAGCTACCACGTAGTTTTGAATCAGGTATATTTCGGCAACCTTTCGCTCGACAGGGGTAAATGGATCGCCGATGAACCGAGACCGCGCGACCTGATCGTGGCCGTCGGCGCGTGCCTCGACAACCTCCACGCCAGCGTTCGAAATATTGGGTAAAATCTTACACAATCTTTGCCGGTCTCACTACCAGCATCGTTAATCCCGCGAACATGCAAAGGGCGGCGCCGAACAGGTAGTAGGATGCGCCGTTCCAGGCAGTGCCTCCGGCCGCAAGCAGGCTTTGCAGTAATAATATCATTTCGTTACCCACCACGCCGGCGCTGAACAAACCGATGCCGGTCCTGCCGACGCCGCGGGAAAAGTCGAGCATCTTATTTATACAAAAAAAGCCGAGCAGGAAAAAGGTGACGAATCCGAGCAGCACCAGGTGCAGATAGGCGATGATGACCGGCCGGAAAGAAAAGGCAAAGCGGCCCAACGAGGGGATGACGGAGCTCGCTTGCAGGATGATCTTGATGCCGAACGCCGTAAAGGAAAGACCCCATAGTGCGGCAGCCAACCGGCGCGGTCTCCCCCGCGAGGTTACAAACATTTTCCAGAGCAGATCGGTCAATAACAGCAATGCTGCGAGTTGGACAATGGCCGCAATGCCCGCTGTCACCCAAACCCATGTCGGAGGGACTGTCCATAACAACGATAAGCAATAAGCGGGAACACAGGCTACGCCCATTAGCCCTACCGCCCATGCTGTCTTCCCCGCATGCACAGCCGGCGGCTGCAGAACCCATAGCAGCAGTCCCAGTACCGCAAACGTGAACCAGCCGTTGTATTGAAAATGAAGATAGAGATAGATCGAATTATAATAGAAGGCCAGGCTGCCGACACGGTGCGACATACTGTAGGCCAGCAGGAACGGCCCGGCGCTGGACAGCACGAGGAAGATGAGGGCCAGCCGGATACAGGCCTTCACCACCGCCGCCATGACGCTTTTCCGCATATCGGACCAATAACGCGCCGCAAACCAGTACGAGAAAACGACCGAGATCGCTGAAAAAAAAATCGATACGGGACCATATCCCTGCCACATAAAGCTGACGAGCATACCGAAAGAAGCCACCTGGTTCAGCCAGAATTGATAATGATAGACAGGCGACAATCCGATGCCGCTGCGGGCGAGGATATATACCAGCGCCGTGAACAGCGCCGTCGTCACCCACCCCGAAAAGGCGAAATGGGAGTGAGCGTTGAGGAGGTATTTGTAGTTCACTACCGGAAAAGAGAACGTGCCCTTGTAGCGTAATAGTAAGCCCAACACGGAGACAAGGAGAAGATTAAGCAGGCATAATGCTGCCCAACTGTTCAGACGACGGGTTTCTTGCATGCTGAAGCAAATCTAGGCCGCCCCGCGGCGGAGTAACATGATTTTAGTCCTGTGCCGGGCTGATCAAAGTCATGTATTGAGAATACAGCGGACCGTAATGTTGCGTCGTAACAACAAATCGACAATGAAAAAATATCTGTTTGGAGCCCTGATCCTCGGTCTCGCCTATGCCTGTTCGAACAATACCTCCTCCTCATCATCATCATCTGCTGCAACGTCCGGTGATCCGAAGTCGGCGGAATATGACTCGGTAAGAGGATCGGGCAAGTTCACCCACGTCGATGTTGCATCCGCCCTGGATACGAAAATGATAGAGGCCGGAAAGAGCATCTACGATCTCAAATGCTCGGCGTGTCACAAACTGACCTCCGAAAAGCTGGTCGGACCGGGTTGGCTGGGTGTTACGAGCCGCCATAAACCCGAATGGATAATGAATTTCGTCACCAACACCGACGAAATGATCGACAAGGACCCGAAGGCGCAAGCGATGCTGCAGATCTGTATGGTCCGCATGCCCAATCAGCACCTGTCCGACGATGACGCCAGGCATATCCTGGAATTCATGCGGAACAACGACCAAAGCAAGTAACCCCTCAACATAAATCGTACGCAAAATGAACAGCCGACAACGCTTTATCGCACTCGTGGCTCTGACAGGAGCTATCATGAGTGTGCATTCGTGCAAGCCGCGAAATGCAGCAGGCGCCATCAGCTCGGATGCCGCTGAGAAAACTTATGTAGCTCCCGGCAAATACGACGAATTCTACAATTTCGTCTCCGGAGGCTTCAATGGCCAGGTATCGGTTTACGGACTGCCTTCGGGCCGTTTGCTCAAGATCATCCCCGTTTTCTCCGTTTTTCCGGAGAACGGGTACGGGTATAGCGAAGAGACGAAGGCTATGCTCAATACCTCGCAGGGATTCGTACCCTGGGACGATCAGCATCACCTCGAGCTGTCGCAGACCGATGGACAGCCGAACGGCCGGTGGCTCTTTGCGAATGCCAACAATACGCCCCGCGTAGCGCGGATCAACCTTGCCAGTTTCAAAACGGAAGAAATATTGGAGTTGCCGAACAGTGCGGGGAACCACTCTTCACCTTTTTGCACCGAAAACACCGAATATATCGTGGCAGGTACCCGCTTCAGCATACCTATCGGCGACAACCAGGATGTGCCGATCAATTCCTATAAAAAGAATTTCCATGGGACGGTCAGCTTCATCAAGGTGGATTCCATCACGGGTCACCTTCAGCTGGCGTTTCAGATCCTGCTGCCCGGCGTCAATTTCGATCTCAGCCATGCCGGTAAGGGGCCCAGCCACGATTGGTTCTTTTTCTCCTGCTACAATACCGAACAGGCTCATACGCTGCTGGAGGTGAATGCCTCCCAGCGCGATAAGGATTTTATCATGGCCGTCAACTGGAAAAAGGCGGAAGAATACGTGCGTGAACATAAGGGCGTCGTCAAACAGGTGTCCTACATACACAATACCTATGACGAAAAGACGCACTCGGCCTCTTCCGCAACCGAGAACCAGGTATTGGTGCTGGATCCTACCGAGCTGAAAGACTTTGTTTACTTTATCCCTTGTCCCAAGTCTCCCCATGGTTGTGATGTGGACCCCTCGGGAGAATATATAGTAGGCAGCGGGAAACTGGCCGCACTGATCCCCGTATTTTCTTTCACGAAAATGCAGCAGGCCATTGCCGGCAAGCAATTCGACGGCGACTATGGCGGGATACCCGTCATCAGGTATGAGGCTGCTCTTTATGGTGAGGTACAGAAGCCGGGTCTCGGCCCACTTCATACCGAATTCGACGGCAAAGGGAATGCTTATACCTCTATGTTCGTTTCTTCGGAGGTGGTCAAATGGAGCATCAGGGACCTGAAGGTCCTGGATCGCAAGCCTACCTACTACTCGGTCGGGCACCTTTGCATCCCCGGCGGCGATTCGAAGAAACCGTATGGGAAATACCTGATCGCCTACAACAAGATCACCAAGGATCGCTATCTCCCCACTGGTCCCGAGCTGGCGCAGAGCGCGCAGTTGTACGATATTTCAGGCGACAAGATGGAAATGATCCTCGATTTCCCTACCGTCGGGGAACCACACTATGCGCAGGCCTTGCCCGCGGATCTCATCTCCAAGAATTCAGTGAAATTCTATAAGATCGAGGACAACGCCAATCCCTATGCGGCCAAGGGCGAGAAACAGGCGAAGGTCGTACGCGAGGGCAATAAAGTGCATGTGTACATCACCGCCATCCGGTCGCACTTCGTCCCGGATAATATCGAAGGGGTCCGGCTGGGAGACGAGGTTTATTTCCATGTCACCAACCTGGAGCAGGACTGGGACATCCCGCACGGATTTGCGGTAAAAGGCGCCGCCAATGCGGAAATACTGATCATGCCCGGTGAGACGTGTACCCTGAAGTGGACGCCGTTGAAGACCGGGGTCTATCCTATCTATTGTACCGACTTCTGCAGTGCCCTCCACCAGGAAATGCAGGGGTATATCCGGGTATCGCCGGCAGGAAGCAATGCCCCGATCTCTTTTGGAACCAATCTTCCTGACTCAAGCTCACCCGTCGCCAATAAATGATCCGAACCCATGAACAATACAATGAGCCGATCGTCCCGGGCCGTGGCCTTTCTCTCGTCGCTGGCGATGGTGGCGGTTCTTTCTCTTCCGATCTGGAGGATCGAATTGTCCGCACCTCAATATCCCGAGGGGCTGGTGCTGAAGATCTACGGCGATCGCATCGGAGGGGATGTCGACGTGGTCAACGGGCTGAACCACTATGTCGGAATGCATACGCTTCATACAAGGGATTTTGTGGAGTTTGTGGTCCTGCCGTATATCATCGGGGGGTTCGCGGCGTTGGGTTTGCTGGTTACGCTGATCGGCAGTCGGAAGATATTTTATGCCTGGATCGGGCTTTTTCTGCTGATCGCGTTCACTTCGATGATCGATTTTTACAGGTGGGAATACAACTACGGACATAACCTCGATCCTTCGGCGCCCATACAGGTGCCTGGCATGGCGTATCAGCCGCCACTGATCGGGTACAAGCAGCTGCTCAACTTCGGCGCGTACAGCATTCCCGACACCGGCGGCTGGATCTTCGCTGCGGTAGGGGTCGTGCTGGTCGGTTTCGTGGTCTTAGACTGGCGGAAGCGCCACAGGGTGCGTCCGCAGCCGGTCGGCATCGTCGTGCCCATGTTGATGTCGATGATCATTAGTCTATCATCGTGTCAATCGGGGCCGCAGCCGGTACGCTACGGTCAGGATGTTTGCGATTTCTGCAAAATGGCTTTTACCGAACGGCATTTCGGGGGAGAGGTCTGTACAAAAAAGGGAAAGGTTTATAAGTTCGACGACGTCCACTGTCTGGTGCAATCGTTGAAGGCCGGCGAGCCTGCCCGGGCGGATATTTCCGGCATATGGCTGGTCGACTACAATGGCGGGCCGTGGCTCGATGCAGGAGCGGCATTTCTCCTGTACAGCGGCACCTACCACACGCCCATGAACGGAAATATAGCGGCTTTCGCCGACGCTGCGGCACGCGACGTACAACTGAACATATCCAAAGGACAAACCATCACATGGAAAGAGTTGTATCCATAATCCTGCTGGCGCTGGTCTGGCCGTTCTGCGGAATCGCAAAGACATGGGAGGTTCGCAAGACCGGGCCGCTCCGGACCATCTCGGGCGCCGTCCGTCTTGCCGCGCCGGGCGACACCATCCTGGTACGCGAAGGCGTATACCTTGAAAAGGGCCTTGTAATCGACAAACCGCTTCACCTCAAAGGGGCGGGCATGCCCGTCCTTGACGGGGAAGGACGTTACGAGATCGTCCTCATCAGGGCGGACAAGGTCACGTTCGAAGGATTCACGCTCCGGCACTCGGGGTACTCAGGCTGGAATGACATCGCGGGTATCCATCTTACGGGAGTGCGGCATGTCAGCATCGTTTCCAATATGCTCGACGATACCTTTTTCGGCCTGTATTGCCAGAATGCGGACAGCTGTCTGCTCAGTGGCAACACGCTCAGCTCCCGCGCAGCGCCCGGCGTTCAGTCCGGCAACGGCATCCATTGCTGGCACTGCGACCACATGCGCCTGCTGAATAATTCGATCACCCGGCATCGCGACGGGATCTATTTCGAGTTCGTCACGAACTCGCAGATCCGGGGTAACACCAGCGAATCCAATCTGCGCTATGGTTTGCATTTCATGTTCTCGCATAACGATACCTATGAGGATAACACTTTCCGCCACAACGAGGCCGGTGTTTCGGTCATGTTCTCGCATGGGGTGGATATGCGGCGCAATCTCTTCGCCGACAATATCGGCGGAGGCGCCTACGGTATCCTGCTGAAGGAGATCAGTGACAGCAGGATCGAATCCAGCCGGTTCCTGCACAATACCATCGCCATTTATATGGAAGGCACCACCCGGGTGAGGATACGGCGGAGCCTGTTCTCCGGCAACGGATGGGCGATCAAAGTGCAGGCCAGCTGCTCCGACGATACGATTGCCGCCAATGATTTTACCGGCAATATGTTCGACATCGCCACCAATGGAACGCTGGTGCTCAACGACTACGACCGCAATTACTGGGACAAATACGAAGGCTACGATCTCGACCGCGACGGAGTCGGCGATATCCCATATCATCCCGTTAGCCTGTATTCGATGATCGCCGAAAAGAATCCGGCCGTGATGATGCTTTTCCACAGCCTGATGGTCAGCCTGCTGGACCGTACCGAGAAGGTGGTTCCCAGCATTACTCCCGTGAACCTCGTGGACCATCGGCCCCTCATGAAACCCTTACCGTTATGATCCGGATTTCGCATATCCATAAATGCTTCGGTCGTCTGCAGGTGCTGAATGATGTAACGCTGACCCTTTCGAAGGGACAAAGCATTGCGCTGATCGGCCCGAACGGCAGTGGAAAGACCACACTGATCAAGAGCCTGCTTAGCATGGTCGTACCCGATAGCGGGACAATTCGTTTCGATGGGGCGGACATCCTTCACGGCTGGTCTTATCGCGCCGCGATAGGTTATATGCCCCAAACGGGAAGATACCCGGATAATATGACCATCGCCCACGTGTTCGATATGATGAAGGACATCCGGAAAGATACGGCATCGGCACTCGATGAAGAGTTGTTCCATGCCTTCGGTCTCGCCAGTATAAAAAACAAACGAATGCGGACACTCTCGGGGGGCACCCGCCAAAAAGTGAGCGCTTCGCTGGCGTTCCTTTTTAATCCCTCTGTACTCATCCTGGATGAGCCCACGGCAGGTCTCGACCCGGTAGCCGCGGGCATCCTCAGGCAAAAGATCCATGCCGTTCGGGACGAAGGCAAGTTGATCCTGATCACCTCTCATGTGCTGGCCGAGCTGGACGATATGGTGAGCGAGGTGGTCTACCTGCAGGAGGGCGCCGTGAAGTTCCACAAAACACTTTCCCAGCTGCAAAAGGACACAGGCGAACAGAAGCTTGTGCGCGCGATTGCCCACGTCATGCAAACCGCCGGATGCCATGCGTAAGATCGTCAAATATGTGGTGCTCGATATCCTGCGCAACAGGATCGTCGCAGCCTATGCAGCCTTGCTCCTGGTGATCACGCTGACCGTCCTGAACCTCGAAGACAATAACGCGAAGGCGCTCCTGAGCCTGCTGAACATCGTGCTGATCGTGCTGCCTCTGGTAAGCGTCATTTTTTCGACGGTCTATTATTACAACAGCGTCGAATTCATCGAACTGCTGGTCTGTCAGCCCCTGAGACGCATCCGGATATTGCTGAGCCTTTATTGGGGACTGGCGTTTTCGCTCCTGATCGCGTTTTGGGTAGGTGTCGGGGTGCCGGTACTATGCTACCTGCACAATGAGACCGGCATGCTGCTGGTGGTTTCCGGGTCCGCGCTGACGTTCATATTCTCGGCGCTGGCCGTGTTGGGGTCGGTGTTGATGCGCGACAAAGCCAGGGGCATCGGATTCGCGATCCTGCTGTGGTTTTATTTTTCTGTGCTATACGATGCGCTGGTGTTATTTCTGTTGTTCCAGTTCAGCGATTACCCGTTGGAGAAACCGGCGATCGTGTTGGGCTGCCTGAATCCCATCGATCTGTCGCGGATCCTGCTGCTCCTGCAGCTGGATAATTCCGCCATGATGGGCTATACCGGGGCGGTGTTCCGCTCCTTTTTCGGCGGCGGCGGGGGCGCCCTGGTCGCGCTGGCCGTCCTGCTGCTCTGGATGAGCCTGCCTCTGTGGGCAGCCATGCGAAGATTCAATCGTAAAGACCTATAAAAAACAAAACTATGGATACGAATCCAACTAACCTCAACCCCGATCCGACCGTCGGAGAGCTCGCCGGGCAAGACTATCGCAAGGCCGACGTTTTCCGCAAATTTGGTATCGATTTTTGTTGCGGCGGTCGTCAGACATTACAGGAAGCCTGTAGGATCGCCCACGTCTCGGAAGGCGAGCTTCGCTCGGCCCTCGATCTGGCCGAAGTCCACGGTCAAAATGACCGCGGGGATTTCAAACAATGGCCGACAGACCAATTGGCGGACTACATTGTACGGCGCCACCATGGATACATCCGGGAGACGGCCCCCATCCTGATAGAATATGCGCGAAAAGTGGCGGCGCACCATGGGCCTGCCCATCCTGAGCTGGTCGATCTTGAATTGCGCGTCCGGCAAAGCCTCCTCGACCTGCTCGGTCATATGGACCGGGAAGAGAAGGTTCTTTTTCCCGCCGTACATCGGTTGGTTGAAACACCGGCACACGCCAGCGCCGATAACCTCCAATTCATACGGCACGCTATCCTGCAAATGGAGAACGAGCACGGCATTTCGAGTGAAGACCTGGAGGGCTTCCGGGACCTGTCACACGATTATACGGTACCTCCGGATGCCTGCAATTCCTATCGCTTTCTGTATGAGAAGCTGCGCGAATTCGACGCCGATCTTCAGCAGCATATCCATCTGGAGAACAATATCCTGTTTCCCAGGGCAATCTCGCTGCTCGACGGTTTCGACGCCGACGCCGGGCACGCCTTTCTTCGCCCGGCTTAAAATGGGGATATTCTTTTGAAACCTGACAAATATCATGTTTTGGCTTGAGGACAGTCAATGTCCTCCGGGCTTGCAGCGGGTACTTTTGGTATCGCAAATATCTGCTACCTATTAATGCCTCAAAACATGAAAAAGCAATCGATCCTCAAAAAGTACATCACGTCAGTCTCGATTGAAGCCCTTATTGTCTTTTCCTTTGTATTCATTTCCGCTGTTGGTTGCAAGGACCCGGACCAGCCTGCCGGCCAGCCCAACGATACCGCGGCAGTTGCGGGGGAATATACCGCGGAACTTACTCACGCCCCGATGGTTCCCCTCCCGCGCAACTACTCGCATCCGGAGAAAGCGATCGTCAACCTGGAAGTAGTTGAAAAAGTGATGCAGCTGGCAGACGGCGTGAAGTATACCTACTGGACCTTCGGCGGCAGCGTACCCGGACCGTTTATTCGCATACAGGAAGGTGACGAGGTGGAGATGCACCTGAGCAATAACCCGAACAATAAAATGCCTCATAACATCGACCTCCATGCCGTCAGCGGTCCCGGAGGAGGTGCGGAGGCGACGCTTACTGTTCCTGGGCATACGTCCATTTTCAGCTTCCGCGCTTTAAAACCCGGAATATATGTTTATCACTGCGCCACAGCTCCCGTAGGGATGCACATTGCGAATGGGATGTACGGTCTGATCCTGGTAGATCCCAAAGAAGGATATCCGAAGGTAGATAAAGAGTTCTACCTGATGCAGGGCGAGTTTTATACAAAGGGAAAAAACGGCGAACCGGGTCTGCAGCCGTTCGATATGGACAAGGCGATCAGGGAACAACCCGAGTACGTGGTGTTCAATGGAGCGGTCGGGGGCGCCAGCGGCGTCAATGCCTTGAGAGCGAAAGTGGGCGACAGGGTCAGGATATACGTCGGAAATGGCGGACCCAACCTGGTGTCATCTTTTCATATCATCGGGCAGATATTCGATAACGTGTATGAGGAAGGCGGCAACCAGGTGCACCAGAATATTCAAACCACGCTGATCCCTTCGGGCGGCGCCGCTATCGTGGAATTCACCTGCCGCGAACCGGGAGTCTACAATATCGTGGACCATTCTATCTTCCGTGCTTTTAACCAGGGTGCGGTGGCGCAGCTGGTGGTCACAGGAGCTGCTGACAAGATGATCTATTCCGGCAAGATAAAAGACGAACTGTATCAGCCGGGTGCTGCCGTTGCCGACGAGAGCGACGTTCCCGCAGGCCCCCCCATCCCGGATCTCCCATTGGAAGTACGGTATAAGAGTGGCCATGAGCTTTTCGAAATGAATTGCTCCTCCTGTCACCAGACCACGGGTCTCGGGGTGCCCGGTGCCTTCCCTCCGCTTGCAAAATCGGATTTCCTGATGGCCAGGTCGGACAAAGGGATCGGCGTGCTGCTCAACGGGATCAACAATGAGCCCATTACGGTGAATGGTAATCATTTCCAGGGGGTCATGCCGAAATTGAACTTATCCGACGAGCAGATCGCCGATATCCTCTCTTATGTTCGCAATAGCTGGGGAAATAAAAGCCCTGTCGTACAGGAAAAAGAAGTGAAGAAAGTAAGGATCCAATAAAGTACACGATCATGAAAGCCGCTTATATCATATTGCTATTGTCAATTGGCCCCGTGGCGGTGCTGGCGCAGCATGACAAGATGGCCCGGATACCGGGCGGCGACTTTAAGCCTTTTCTTCTGTCAGGCGATCGGCGGCAAACGATCAAAGTCCGGTCCTTCTACCTGGATGTCCATGCAGTGACCAATGAAGAGTTCCTTGGTTTCGTCAAAACCAATCCCGAATGGAGAAGGTCGAAGGTTGCCAGGCTGTTCGCGGACAGTCATTACCTGACGCAATGGGCGGGCGACCTGGATATCGGCGACGCCCGCATGGCGAAAAGCCCGGTGACGAATATTTCGTGGTTCGCGGCCAACGCCTATTGCAGATGGAAAGGTAAACGTCTTCCTACTATGTCGGAATGGGAATATGCTGCAGGTGCAGCGCCGGTACATTACAAAGGCGGGCGAACTCTGACCAAGGTTATCCTGGAATGGTATGACCACCCAACGCCTGTGGTGCTTCCCGCAGTGGAGTCTACCTATAAAAATGCATTTGGCCTCTATGACATGCATGGGCTTGTCTGGGAGTGGGTAGAAGACTTCAATAGTATTGTTGGAGAGACCGCGGCTGGCTCGGACAGCAATCCGTTCGTTTGCGGGGCCGGGTCTTCGGGAACAACGAATAAAAAGGATTATGCTGCTTACATGCGTTATGCTTTCCGCGAAAGTCTTCAGGCTTCCTTTGCAGTGGGCAGCCTGGGTTTCCGGTGTGCTCAGGATATAGAAAACCCAATCATTGTTCACTAATAATCGGAAAAAATATGAAAGCAATGTTAACTGCCCTCCTTGCCGGGTTAACGCTGACCGGCATTTCCTGCCACAAACAGGCCGCCTCCCGTACGCCATTATGTTGCGCTAAAGAAAAGGCTGTCACCGCGTCGCTTATGCCGGGCCGGCTGGCGGGGAATGCCTCGATCTACCAGTTGCCGGGTGTATGGACCGATCAACATGACCGTACCTTTTCACTGGATGCGTTGAAAGGGAAGGTGCAGGTAGTAGCTATGATATTCACGCATTGCGGTTATGCCTGCCCGCGGATAGTCCGGGAGATGAGGGCAATGGAGGATTCTCTTTCCGCGGCACAAAAACAGGATGTCGGATTTGTCCTGGTATCCTTTGATGCCGCCCGGGATGACCCGGCGCAGCTGGCACATTTTGCGGAACAACAAGGACTGGACGACCGCTGGATCTTATTGCACGGAAGTGCCGCCCAGGTGAGGGAATTGTCGCTTTTGTTGAATGTCAGATACCAACGGTTGGAAGACGGCAATTATATCCATTCGAACACTGTCGTTGTTCTGGACAGGCAGGGAGGTATCCAAAAGACGCTGGAGGGACTCGGACCCGCCAGGGAAGCTGCCGTTCAATTCATTGGTCGGCTGGCGTCCCGCTGATCATTCAAAAATGAACTATGTCGAGTAGCGATAGCTGTCATCAAAACCCGTGTTTTCTTTGCCGAAACTGCCTTTCAGAATGGAAAGAAGCGATCCGGTCGGAAAGACGCATGCTGCATTTCAAAAAAGGGCAATCGATCATCAGGGAGGGCACAGCCGGCGAGGGTCTGTATTTTATTACCGATGGTGCAGTAAAGGTGCATCAATCCTGGGGCGCCGGCAAGGAGTTCATCCTGCGCTTTGCGTCGGCCGGCGATGTGGTCGGTTATCGTGCCCAGGTGGGGAATACTCCTTCCCCCATTTCCGTGACAGCCCTCGAAGCCACCGCTGTATGTTTTATCGACAATGAATTGCTGGAAGCTATCTATCGCGCCGACACGTCGTTCTTGTATACCATGATGCGGCTGTATGCCACGGAGCTGCGTACTGCTGAGGATCGGATGCGCGATCTGGCCATCATGCCGGTGAAGGGGAGGGTCGCTGCGGCCCTCTTTACCATCCGGGATATCTTCGGCGTGGACGAGAAGGGTTATGCAAGGGTTCCGGTCACGCGCCTGGATATCGCGTGTCATGCCGGCACGACTTACGAAGCGGTGTTCCGGCTTTTGACCGAATGGTCGCGGAAGGGCATCGTCAGCACCGCGCGAAAGACGATACGCATTAATGAGCAGGAATTGCTTCGGCGTTGCATTCACACCGAATGACGACGTTGGATTCTGCCCTAATGATTACCTTTATCTCATGCACCTATACGAGGCCCTCGCCATACTCACGGTCATCGCAACCGTTTTCGGCTATATCAACTACCGGTTTATCCGGTTGCCCGATACCATCGGCGTGATGCTGATCTCTGTTCTTGCGTCGCTGGCTGTCATTGTTATTGGGCGTTACCAACTGCCGGTATTCGAGGAGATCACAGCCTTTGTCCGGGGTATAGATTTTTATACCGTACTCGTCAGGATCATGCTTGGCTTCCTGCTTTTTGCCGGGGCGATCCATATCGACGCCAGCGATCTCCATCGATTGCGAGTGCCGATCTTCACCTTCTCCACGCTAAGCGTCGTGCTCTCCACCGCTATCGTCGGCGTGTTGTTCTCTTTGTTATGCCGCATCTTCAATGAACCTGTCGGTTACATCTATTGCTTGCTCTTCGGTGCGCTGATCTCTCCAACCGATCCGATTGCGGTCCTCAGTCTGCTCAAAAAGGCAGGTATCCCCCGTTCCCTGGAAGTCAAGATAACGGCCGAATCGCTGTTCAATGACGGAGTGGCCATCGTCCTGTTCATATGCATCTACGAAATGGCCGTCTCGGGGGCCGAAAACTTGTCGCCAATGAATGTGCTCCTGTTATTCCTTCGGCAGGCTGGCGGAGGCATCGTTCTTGGCCTTGCCCTTGGTTATGCGGGTTACCTCCTGCTGCGTTCCATAGACTACTACCAGCTGGAAGTGATGATCACGGTAAGTATTGTCATGGGCGGCTCTCTCCTTGCAGACACCCTCGGGGTAAGCGGCCCGCTGGCGATGGTGACAGCCGGGATCATTACAGGCAATAAGAGCCGCCTGTATGGTATGAGCGACCTTACCAGGGACTATCTGGACAAGTTCTGGGCGCTCGTGGATAATCTACTCAATGCGGTATTATTCCTGTTGATCGGTTTCGAGATGCTCGTTATCCCGTTTCGCACGGCATGGCTCTTTCTCGGTGGGGCCGCCGTCCTTGTGGTCCTTGCGGCCCGGTACCTTTCCGTATGGCTCCCGATCCGTTTGCTGCGCCTGCGATCGGGCTTCCAAAAGAATTCCGTCGGGATCCTCACCTGGGGCGGCCTTCGCGGCGGACTCTCCCTGGCGCTGGCACTCTCGCTGCCTGCCGCTATGCACGGCAACCTTTTCCTGGTCGTCACCTATATGATCGTCCTTTTCTCGATCCTCGTCCAGGGTCTTACCATCGATCGCGTTGCCAAACGGTTCAGGAAATAGCCGACGACCCTCCCCGCACTATCGTTCCCGACCGGAAGCTTGCCTGTTCCCGGTCGAGGTTAGACCCCGGGGGCGGTGGCATCAATGTGGCGCGGGCTATCACGAAGCTGGGGGGCTCGGCACTTGCGGTTTATCCCGCCGGGGGAACCATGGACAGCTGCTGACGAACCTTTTGAAAGAAGAGCGGGTGCCGGCTTGCCTATCAGACAGGGTACCTGGGACTTCCCTTCCACCGGGTTTACTTCGCAGATAGCAGCAGGGCGATGGTGGAGAAGCTGCCTTCCCAGAGATTCAAGCTGCCCATCGGACTCCGCCTCAACTATTTCCTGGGGGATAGGGTGATCCTGCGGGCATACTACCGCTATTATATGGACAATTGGGGAGTCAAGTCGCATACGGCAAGCCTGGAGGTCCCGATCAAGATCACGCCCTTCTTTTCGATCAGCCCGTTCTACCGGTACTATATTCAGACGGCTTCAAAATATTTTGCGCCATACGGGGCGCACACGCCGGCCGACGAATATTTTACCAGCAATTATGCGTTGTCGGCGTTCAGCGGCCACTATTTCGGGACCGGTATTCGCCTGGCGCCACCGGGAGGCATATTGAAGACGCATCTCGGCACGCTGGAGTTGCGATACGGGCACTATGCCGAAACGACAAACCTGGTATCCAATCTGATCGCCCTGAACCTGACATTCAAGTAGAGAGGATGATCGTTCTCAAGTGTGACGAGCATCAATCTTCCGGCTGACCTGGATCATGCCGCTACGGCGCGGAGCTCGGGATATTTGTCAAAATCCGCTAAATGGAAGCATACTTGTTAGAAAAGTATAACCAGCCGGCACCACGATATACCAGCTATCCTACCGTCCCCTTCTGGAAAGATCATATCGACGTTCCGGCATGGAAGGAGAATATTACCGCGCGATTCAACGAGTGCAATGGCCGGGACGGGATCAGTCTGTATATCCATCTTCCCTTCTGCGAATCGCTTTGCCTGTATTGCGGTTGCACCAAAAAGATCACGACCAACCATGCGGTAGAGGGAGACTATATCGACGCGGTACTGGCTGAATGGCGGCTCTACAGGCGGATGATGGGTCCGCCGCCGCTGATCCGCGAGTTGCATTTGGGAGGCGGTACGCCTACTTTCTTCTCTCCGGCCAATTTGCGGCGCCTCGTGACAGAGATACTTTCCGGCTGCCGGATACATCCGGATCATGCATTCAGCATAGAAGGACATCCCAACAATACGACTCGCGAACACCTGGAAGCATTGGCTGAATCGGGTTTCCGCCGCATAAGTTATGGCGTGCAGGACCTCAATTTCGAGGTACAAAAGGCGATCGGCCGTATCCAGCCGTTTGAAAACGTCCGCCGCGCGACGGAGGAGGCCCGGGCTGCGGGTTTTACCTCGGTCAATTTCGACCTGATCTACGGTCTCCCCTTGCAGACGCCGGAATATCTGCGACGGACGATCGAACAATCGGTGAGCCTTGCGCCCGACAGGATAGCCTTCTACAGTTATGCGCATATGCCGCGGGTCAGCTGCAATCAGCGGCTGATCGATACGGCGCAACTCCCGTCGCCTGCCCAAAAGATCGAATTATACCGCCTCGGCAAAAACCTGCTGATGCGCAGCGGATATGCGAATGTCGGTATGGATCATTTCGCGTTACCCGGTGATGAATTATGCCAGGCTTCGCTGAATGGAAGACTGCACCGCAATTTTATGGGATATACCACGCAGAAGAGCGGGCTGCTGCTCGGTTTGGGCATGAGCGCCATTAGCGATACGGGCACCGCCTTTGCACAAAACGACAAGCGGCTCTCCAATTACTACCGGGCAATCGAAGCGGGCAGGCTGCCGCTGACAAGGGATTATTTTCTGACGGATGAAGACATTGTTTTCCGCCGGTATATCCTCGACATCGCTTGCAACGGCGCCACGGTTTTCGATCCGGCGTCGGCGTCCCTTTTGGCGGATTGGACGCTGCCGCGGCTGCGCGAGTTAGAGCGGGATGGTCTCGTCGTCCTCGATGATTCCGGCGTCTCACTCACCGCGGGCGGGCGGCCCTTCCTCCGGCTGGTATGCAAAGCCTTCGATCTTCATCTGCTGCGGGAAGAACGGATCCGAGCGGGTTTGCCGCTTTGCGGGTTCTCTTCCAGTGTATAATAGAAGCGCCGGCCGAAGGCCGGCGCCTTACTTTCCCGAAAGGGAATTATTCATGCAAGCTCATGACCGGGATCGCACAGCTCAGCACGATCTGTTTGGCGCGACTTTTATGAAACTCCAGGAAGCTATGGCTTTTTGGAAAGACCATCAGCCAGTCGGACTTATGGTTCTCCAGGTATTCCTTGACGCCGTCCCGGACCTTTGTCTGACGGACAAAATGCAATTCCGGGGCAAGTGCCCGGACATCTTTTTTCCAGACATTGTATTCTGCAATGGCTTCTGCGGCGTTGCCTTCGCTATTCGTTAGGATGTGGACGACCTCGAGACGCGCATTCATGAGTTGGCTGACCTCGTCGAGGAATGGTAACGTGCCTGGCATGCCGCTGTCGATATCTTCTTTATCGCATGCCACGACGATCTTGTGAACCGGATGCCATTGCGTTTTCGGCGGGATGACCAGCAAAGGATAACGCAAATGGCGCATGGCCCGTATCGTGCGGCTTCCCTCCAGTACGTTTTCCAGCCCGCTGCGGGACGCGCCCATTACGACCAGGAATGGGTCCCTGAATCTACAGAAGGCTTCGAGACGAGGCCCGATACCTCCGATCTCCAGGTCGGTGAATATTTTGACGGCGCCGGCGGTGTGTTTGACCATTTGGTCGGAGAGTTCCTGCAGCAGTTCGAGACCGCTGTCCTGCATTTCCACATAGATGGATTCCGGCAACGGGATCTCCGCGGCCGAAACAGGCGGCTGAAATACATACACAAGGTGTACATCCGCTTTGATGGCTGCGGCCATATCCGCGGCATAGCGCGCGGCGCAGGCAGAAGTTTCGGTGAAGTTGACGGGAACTACTATTGAGCGCATATCGTTGATTTTCCATTAAAGCTACAGCCTGTGAGACGCGCAGTCCATGACCTTTATCATCCATCGAAATGACAGGTGTCAGAGGGACGCCCGCCCGGCAGGACTAATTTCACGTCATAAATTTATCCCATGTTCAATTTAAAATATGTATCCGCAGAAGAGGCGGTGACCGTTATAAAGAGCGGCGACCGGGTGTTCATCCATGGCAGCGCCGCGACCCCTGTGCCGCTCGTAAAGGCGCTGCAGGGTCGTCACAAAGAGCTTAGGCACGTCGAGCTCGTCAGCATCACTACGATGGGTGATCTCGACTTCGACAACCCGCTCTGGCGCGGAAGCTTTTTTGTCAATTCCCTCTTCGTATCGGCGAGCACACGAAAGGTCGCCAATAGTGCCGATGGGGATTATGTGCCGATCTTCCTCAGCCAGATACCCCAGTTGTTCAAATGCGATATCCTGCCGATCGATGTGGCGCTGATCCAGGTGTCGGCTCCGGACAAGCATGGGTATTGCACGCTGGGTACCAGCGTCGATGTCGCCAGGTCTGTTGTCGATACGGCACGGCACATCATTGCACAGGTGAACCCCAGGATGCCGCGCACCCATGGAGATGGTTTTATTCATGTCAGCGATATCCATACGCTGGTGTGGCACGAGATGCCGCTGCCCGAAGTGAATTATTCTGGCGAGGCCGATCCTGCCGTCGAGAAGATCGGTCGTCATGTGGCCGCATTGATCCCCAACGGCGCCACCCTCCAGCTGGGCATCGGGCATATCCCGGACCAGGTGCTGAAAAATCTCACGGGGCATAAGAACCTCGGTCTGCATACAGAAATGATGTCCGACGGGGTCATTCCGCTAATCGAATCGGGTGTCATCAACAATCGCTGCAAAAAGCTCAACGTAGGACGATCGATCACTTCCTTTGTCAATGGCAGCCAGCACCTGTTCGACTTCATCGATGATAATCCGGAGATCCGCGTGATGGACATCGGATACGTGAACGACACGGCGATCATCCGCCAAAATCCGAGGGTGGCGGCCATCAACAGCGCGATCGAGATCGATCTGACCGGCCAGATATGCGCCGATTCGATCGGTACACTGCAATATTCCGGCATCGGCGGACAGATGGACTTTATCCATGGCGCCTCGCTGTCGGAAGGAGGGTTACCGATCATCGCGATGCCGTCCGTCACTTCGACGGGCTTATCGCGCATCGTCCCTTTTTTGAAGGAAGGGGCAGGTGTTGTCACTACCCGCGGGCACGTGCATTGGGTGGCGACGGAATATGGAGCCGTCAACCTGTTCGGTAAGAATTTCCGGCAACGAGCAGAGGACCTGATCGGCATTGCCCATCCGGAGCACCGCGAATGGCTCTCCAAAATGTTCCATCAGCGGTATCACCGACCGGGGTCCGGTGCTGCTCCGCGTCCCGAATGGCGTCCGGAGCCGGCGGCGGGACTGTAAAAAGAGACTATACGATTACCAACTTATAAAATTTACAACTATGGCTAACGATAATGAAATCCTCAGGGAATTGACCGAAAGAGTGAACGGCATCACCTCTCCGGATGTCGTCACGGTCGAGTTGGAAGGAAATATTGCCATTATAAGCGGCACCGTCCGTTCGCTGGCAAAAAAGAATGAAATAGTGATGACCGCAGCCTATGTGGCGGGGGTAGAGGGCATCGATAACCGGTTGGTCGTCCATGCGCCGGAGTACATACTCTGACCCATCGCATGCCCGCGCTCGGCCTCATCGATGCACCCAATTGCACGGTACCATCAATAAAGCAGGTTCTGCAGTTTGGCCAGGTCGGCGATCCTGATCTTGCCGTCGCGGATATCGATCAATTTTTCCGATTTGAAATCGCTCAGCGTGCGGATCAGCGATTCCGTGGCCGTTCCGACATACTGAGCAATGTCCTCCCGTGAGATATCCAGCGCCGCCGCAGAGGCTCCCGGGCCAGCGGCATATTTGGTATCGATATCGATCAGCGCCTTGGCGACGCGTTTGCGCAGCGAACCGTAAGCCAGCTGCAGAAGCCGCTCTTCCTTCTCCTGCACGTTTTGTGCGATGAGCCGGATGAACTTGGCCGCTATACGGATATCCTGGTACAACGCACTCACAAATTCATCCTTGGGTATCTGCGCCAGCTCGGCGTCCTCCAGGACGACCGCCGTGTCCTCGTAGGCTTCGTTTTCCAATAACGGCAGATAGCCGAGATAGTCGCCCGGTCCGTATAAATTGGTGATGTATTCCTTTCCATCCTCGTGGATGCGATAAGCTTTTACTTTCCCTTTGATAAGGTAGTAGGCATATTTAGGTCGTCTGCCTTCCTGGTAAAGGTTCTGTTTTTTGGAAAGCTCGGTCGTCTCATAGTTGACCGGGTCGAGGCTGATCATGCCGCTGGCGCTCAGATCCGTGATCAATTCCCCTGCTCCTTTTTCACCGGCGGCATAGCTGTTTTGAAGGATATCATATTTCTTAAGGCGTATCTCGATGGCATTCAGCAGCTCGATATCGTCAAAAGGCTTGGTGATGTAGTCGTCCGCCCCCATTTCCATACCCTTCCGGAAATCGCCGCGTTCCGTCCGGGCGGTAAGAAAAATAAAGGGCGTATTGACCGTCGACTCGTTCTTACGCAACAAGTGCAGAACGCCATAACCATCCAGCTCGGGCATCATGATGTCGCAGATGACCAGCTCGGGGTTCTCCTTCAGGGCTGTCTCAACGCCCCGCTTTCCGTTCTCCGCGGTGTAAACTTCATAACCGGCGAGGCTAAGTATCTCTGCAATGTTCTCACGGATATCGTCGTGATCGTCGATTACAAGTAGTCTGCGCATGGAAGTGGTTTTAGACGGTACAATACTACGGATTTGGCCGCATGTCCGCAACTGATCAGGATCAATATCTTTTATGACGGGGGTCATGAGGCTGGACCCTGATCGGGCCGGGGAAGTTCCACCGTGACCCGGGTACCTTTTCCGAGTGCGCTTTCAAGACTGATCGTGCCTTTCAGCAGATCGGCATACCGTTTGACGATATGCAGGCCGAGTCCCGTTCCTTCGATGTTGAGCGCATTGCCGCCCCGGAAGAAGCTGCTGAACAGGTGCTGCTGGTCCTCATCCGAAATACCGATGCCTTCGTCCCTGACCCCGAGGATCAGTCCGCCGTCTTTGGTATGCGTCGCCTCCAATCGGATCGTCGCCCCTTCCGGGGAGAATTTTACGGCATTGCCCAGTAGGTTGATGAGGATGTTCTTGAGCAGCCGTTTGTCGCTGCAGAACCCGTCCGTTCCCGAATATCCAATCTCGATCTGCTGCCTGTCTTTCGCCAGCGGCCGCATTTCTTCCACGACCTCTTCGAGAAATTCACCGACATTGAATTCGGCAGGGTCGGCGCTGACCTTTCCTTCTTCGAGCTTACCCAGGGAGAGAAAATCCTCCAGCAGATTGTTAAGGTGCTTTACGGAGTCCTTGATCCGCCCAATATGCTTGTCCCGGCGGTCTTGTTCGTCCGACTGCGTATAACGCGACAGGAGCGCCGCTGATGAGAGCACGGTGCTAAGGGGCGTTCGGAATTCATGCGAGGCCATTGAGACGAACCGGGACTTGATCTCATTGAGCTGTCTTTCCTTATCGAGGGCCTCGCTTAGTTCGCGTTGCGACCGCTCGAGTTCCTGGAGGGCTTCCTGCAGGATCAGGGTGCGTTCTTCTACCTTCGATTCCAGATCGGTATTCAGCCTCCGGATGTCTTGCGTTTTATGTTCCAACTGTTCCTGGCGGTGTAGGAGTTCCTGTTCCGCCTGTTTCCGCTCCGTGATGTCGACGACGAAGGCGATGACGAACAGCACGTTCTTTTGCCGGTAATAACTCAGGCTTACCTCGACCGGGAACTCCGTGCCGTTTTTTTTGCGGGCGAAAAGATCGCGGCCATGCCCCATGGTACGGTTGCCGGGCTGATGGTAGAACCCTTCCCTGTAGTGCTGATGCGAGGAATGGAACCGGTTCGGGATCAGCACCTCGATCGATTGGCCGAGCAGCTCGCCGTGGCCATACTCGAAAAGACGGTAGGCTGCAGGATTCAGCAAGACGATCCTGCCCTTGTCATTGGTCAGCACGATGCCTTCCGTCGCGTGTTCGAAAAGGGCCGTCACCTGGTGCTGTTCGGCTTCGATGCTGCGGTATAGCTTCTTGACATATAACACGAAAATGGTAGTGAGTACCACGACGATAAGGGAAAAAAGATGTTGCAGCAGGACCTGTTGCCGGCTCACGTTATCGTGGGCATAGAATGTGGACAGGATGATCAGCAGGATACTGATCCCCCCGAATAGCTGGGTATACCAGTCCTGTTTGAGGAAAACCGTCAGCAGGATGGCAGCGATATACCCTCCGTTGAAGAAGCTGTAGGCCGGATTAATATACTGCAACACCGCCGTACAGATCGTTACGACCGAGCAAAAGAGTAAGATATGAACTGATTTTTCCCTGAACATCGGCAAGAAGGAGTTTTTGCTAATGTACGATTCTCAGCCATTGCTCAGTATGACCTTCAAAGATTTTTCTTCCCCGGCATGCTGAAAGGTGTCATAAGCTATCAGGATATCGTGTAGCTTGAACCGGTGGGTGATCAGCTTGCCGGCGTCCAGTTTTTTCGACTGAATGGTCTTCAGCAGCATGGGGGTTGTCACGGTATCCACCAACCGGGTGGTGATGCTGATATTGCGTGCCCAAAGCTCTTCGAGATGCAGCGTAACCCCTTTGCCATGCACGCCTATATTGGCGATTGTTCCGCCCGGGGCGATGATGGCTTCACAGAGTTCGAAAGTAGGTGGCACGCCGACGGCCTCGATCGCGGTATCTACCCCTATATCCCCGGTCATCTGCAGGATGGTCTTCTTTACATCCTCTTTGCCGCTGTTGATCGTCCGGGTCGCTCCGAATTTTCGGGCCACTTCCAGCCGGTTGTCGTCGAGATCGATCATGACGATCTCCGCCGGCGAGTAGAACTGGGCGGTGAGCAGCGCTGCCAGACCAACGGGACCGGCGCCTACGATGGCCACCGTATCTCCCGGCTGCACCCGGCCATTGAGGACCCCGCATTCGAATCCTGTAGGTAGGATATCGCTGAACATGACCAGCGCCTCCTCGTCCATCCCCTTAGGTACCTTATAAAGACTGTTGTCGGCATGGGGGATACGGGCATATTCGGCCTGTACGCCGTCGATCAGATGACCGAGGATCCACCCGCCGTCCTTGCAGTGAGAATACATGCCTTTGCGACAATATTCGCAGTGTCCGCAAGAGGTGATGCAAGAGATTAGCACGTGGTCGCCTTTCTTGAACTGGCTGACATTCGCTCCCACTTCGACGATCTCGCCGACGCCTTCATGGCCCAGTATCCGGCCGGGGGTTACTTCAGGCACGTCCCCTTTAAGGATGTGCAGGTCCGTACCGCAGATGGTCGTTTTCAGGATCTTGACGATGACGTCGCCCGGTTGCTTGATCTTCGGTTGGGGCTTGTCGGTCCAGGATTTTTTGCCGGGACCTTCGTATACTAACGCTTTCATATTCGTTGATTGGATGATTAATAATATCGGATGAGAGCGATAGGCCCGAATTTTGCCATCGACGCCCGGTTTAGCTGTTCCACAGTGCCCCCGTTCTCGAGTACTTTTTCCACGATCTCATCGATCGGGGCTTCGTTGTAAAACATTTCCGCGCCGGTCTCTTCCCTTTCGACGATGACGACCCGGGAGTTGCTGCAACGCGCGGCTTTCCGCACTTCTTCTATTCCGCAGACCAGTTTGCCCGCCTCGGCGGCCTTTTCCATTTGGAGCAACAGTAATTGATCGGTCATTTGGCGCCAGTCGTTCAGCATCGGGCGGAGAAGCCCCTGTAGCTCCTGCTCATTCGCATCGATGCAATGCTTGTATATATATCCCGCGATATTGCGGTCATGACGGGTGATATGGCGGAAATGACCCGCGACCCGTTCGGTTCCCGCCACGAAGACGGGTAGAGGGTAGGCTTTGAGGACCGCGCCGAGGCCTTCGTCCATATGGTGCAGGAACTTATTCAGCATTACCTCATGCCAATCGTTGTTGTCGGAAAAATTCCCGGTCTTTTGCGGCACTACGTTCAGGAACGCGTAGATATTTTGCGGTGAATTGCTTTTGATCAGCCGCAAGCCGGACATGCCGCTGTGATACATTTTGGATTGTTTGCCGCTGAGCAGCAGCAGGAGATATTCCTTCGATGAAGGCTTGCAATCGGCGAGGTCCCTTACCCGGAAGGGCTGGTCGACGATGGCTGTTGCGCTGACATCAAAATCGAGGTAAAGGGTCTTTGCCGCCAACGCGGAAGCGAACAGCGCCGCGCTTCTCTTATGGGTGGAAAAATTAAGACCCCGGATCAATTGCTGCAGTCTCCGGATGACCGGCATGGCCAGTCCCGACGAATGGGTCTCCAGCAGCTGTTTTTCGGCGGTGGTTTGCAGGGAATGCAGCACCACTTCGAGCTCATGCCGGGGCGTCATTTTGGGGTTGAATGGCAAAACGATCGCTACGTGCGGAGCGGAACGGTCTGAATCTTCCTCCCGGACACTTTTCGCGCGGACGGCGGGAACGTTCATATTCGATGTTTAGGCCAAAGATATTTTCGCCGACCCCTGCGGGACAATGAGTCGCGTCAGCAGTGGGTATGATAATGGTCACCCCCCGCCGCTGTCCTTCTACCACTGCTGACCGGACGTTTATCATCTGTCGTCCTGACGAAGGTCATGTATGCCGCCTGGCAGTGGCAGTAGTTTTAGATCACTAATCAACCAGCATATGGAAGACCATGAGAAAGATTAACCGTTTGTCACCTATGAAAAAGATAATCGTACCCTTGGAAGGGACCACTTACCGGCCTGAGTTGTTGGAATTCGCACGCTTGCTCAGCACCCGTTCGCGTGTCCTTCTTACGGCAGCCTTTGTTCCCGAACTGGATTATGCCCATCTCTGGGCAGGCGAAGCAGCGGGGATGGATATCGCATGCCTGCCTTATGGTAATGAGGAGGACAAATTGATAGCCCGTAACACAGCCCGTGTCAAACGGTTTTGCGAGGAAAACGAGATCGATTATAGTATTCGCGAGGAACGCTCGGATTTCGCCCTCCCTGCCATTCGCAAAGAGACCCGATTTGCCGACCTTCTCCTGCTTAGCAGCGCGCATTTTTTCGGGATGGTCAGCGACCGTCAACCCAATGCCTTTATGAAACAGCTGTTACACGGTTCTGAATGTCCCCTGATGCTGTTGCCGGAGAACCCGGGGCTTCCCGGCGAACTGATCTTTGCTTATGACGGTTCGGCATCCGCGACCTTTGCCATCCGGCAGTTTGTTTATCTTTTCCCCGAATTCACGAGACTAAGGACGACCCTTGTCCATCTCGGCGATGAAACCGCGTCCGAAGTCCCCGACGAATCCTTCATCCGGGAACTGGGCGGCCGGCATTTCAAACAATTCAGGGTATTGAGATTGAACCGGCGGACCGATGGCTTTTATGACTCCTGGATCGGGTTAATGGACAATCCGTGGCTGATCTGCGGAGCTTTCGGCCGTTCGGAATGGTCATTATTTTTCTCTAACAGCTGGGCCACTCGGATGATCCGGGAACACCGGGTTCCTCTGTTTATCGCACATCCGTGACGCTCGTGAGGCTAATTCATGGTCTTTTTACGGGAGAGCGGCGCGGTCGATGCATTCCTGAAAGTAATCAAATGCTGAAGAAGGTTTGGAGGGACATATGCGACCGCTCGAACCTGCCCGATTTTTCCTCCAGCCGGATCCGGAACGTGACGCCTTCGATCTTGCTGAACTCAGCGGGAGCGAAGGGCCAGTCGGGCGACAGGTGTGTGGTCTCGCTGCTGATGACGGGCAATATCCGTTCGTGCAGCTTTTGAAGGGCGGCGTTCCGCAGCTTTGGATCGGTCAGCTCTTCATACCGTCCATGTGAAATGACGCTCTGCCAATTGCCCATATTGGGCATATGGTCCACTTCGAAACAGACGGTGGGATGTTGCCGCATGATGTGCACCTTTAGACCTTCGTGACTATGACAATACACATATTCGCCGTCATATACATAGCTGATCGGGACGACATATATCATTTTCCCGTCGGAGCAGCCTATTCGTCCGACGACTTCTTTACGCAGCAGTTTTTCTATCTCGGGTATGCTCAGCTTTCCCAACATAATGAGTGATTTTAATGATCCCAATTTAGAATGTGGCGTTTTCATGGAGGGTGACCGGGATCAGCCTGACGAATGATAAATTTCATAGTATGACAGTCCCCGGCTATGCTATTTTACCGGTGAATGCAGCCGGTATGAAGAAGATACTTATCATCGAAGACCACGAACACAAAGAGGAGAACATCCGGCAACTGCTCGGATTTTCCAATTACGTGGTCCTTGTCGCCGCCGATGGGCGGGAAGGTATCGGACTGGCCCTGCGGGAAAGACCCGACCTTATCCTCTGCGATACCCGTCTGCCGTCCATCGATGGATACGGCGTGATCCATTCCCTCCAGCAATATCCCAAAACCAAGAGCATTCCCGTTATCCTGCTGACTTCAGCGAAAGAGAAGGACGATTTCAGAAAGGCGATGGAGGCAGGGGCGGACGATTTCCTGGCCAGGCCTTTCGAAGGCATCGATCTGCTCCGGGCCGTGGACGCTTGTCTGGAAAAACGTCGCAGCCGGTTATCCGGCGACCATGGCGCAGCCGCAACGAAGGGGACGCACGATCCGGGAAGGCAGGATGGAGGCTGGCATCCGGGCCATCGGGAAATGCGGTCCTACAAGAGAAGGACGATGCTGTATACCGAAGGGCAGCGGGCTTCCCAGGTATGGTATGTGGCTAGTGGCAAGGTAAAAACGTATATGGTCCATACGGATGGCAAAGAACTGATCACCGGCATCTGCGGACCTGGCGATTGCGTCGGTTATATAGCGGCCGTGCACGGTGGTTCTTATACGGACAATGCACAGGTGCTGGAAGAATCGGCGCTCATCGTCATTTCGCGTCCGGAATTCCTGCGGCTGCTGGCCGGTGATCCGGCATTCGTGCGGCAGATGATCAAATGGCTGAGCCTCAGCACCAGGGCCCAGGAATCGGGTTTGCTCAATCTTGCCTACAGTTCGCTAAGAAAAAAAGTGGCGAATGGTATCGTTAGTCTTTATGACAGCTTCCGGAAAGAGCGCGACGGCAAGGCATATATCTCCATTTCCCGTGACAATCTCGCAGCTATTATCGGCTCTGCTCCGGAATCGCTCACCCGCACGCTCAGCGATTTCAGAAAGGAAAGGCTAATAGAGATCAGCGACGGCAGGATATACGTGCTCGATGAAGGGCGCCTGAGAAATCTGGTCAATTGATATCACGCAATCTCGCACGCTCCTGGATGCGGTCACGAGTTCCGAAGTTCGAAGATGATGGGTTGCTGTTTATAGGATTTGACCTTTCTGCCGTTCTGGATCGCTGGCGTCCATTTACCGCTCTGCCGGATGACCCGCATGGCCTCCTGGCGTAACCCGCCGGTCGTTGGCCCGCTGACGGCCTGGACATCGCTGACCGCTCCTTCTTTGTCGACGACAAACTGCACGACGACCGTCCCCTGGACTTCATTGTTGAGCGCATCGTCGGGATAGCGGAAATTCCTGTTCAGATAACGCAACCAGGCAGCGACGCCTCCAGGGTATTCCGATTCTATTTCTACTTTCGTGAAGGTCCGATCGTAGTCCTCGCCTCCGCTTGAGGCCGCGGGCGCTTCGACGATGCCCTTACCGGATATGTCACCGGAGGGCGGTCCCGCGATCCCTTCATCCTTGACGCCTTCCTGGTTGATGACGCCGATCTTCGTGTCGACGAGTTTTTCCTGTTCGGGCGGACGCTCGTCAGCTTTGATCTCTTGGTCTTTGACGATCTTGGGAGGAGTGAATTTCGTGATCTCCACCTTTTGAACGGCCGCGGGCGGTGGCGGCGGCGGCGGAGGCGGCAGTTTCTTCTCCACCGTTACTTCCTCCAGTTGTACATCTGTGACCGAGATCACCTGTCCTGGGGATTTGGCCGTTTTTCCGGCCAGATAACTGACGCCTAATAACAGGGCAGTCAGCACGCCGACGGCAGCAAGGCTCAATAACAGCCGCTTATTATAGTACTTCCTCAGCTGGTAGGCCCCATATTCCTTGTTCCTTCGGTCGAACAGGATATCGAGGATGTCGCTTTGCAGGATCTTTTTGGCTTCCATATACTGAATGATGATGTCATATTTTCAACTAAAGCTACTATGTCACGAAGGCTGCCGTTATGACCGGCATTAGCCGCACGGATGATAAGTGTCATGCCCCGACTTGAAACAAAAAAGCCCCACCGTGCGATAGCGGCAGGGCCACACTTCAACAAGTCTGCCTTATTTCACCGAAATGTGCTTCGAGGCGGCCTTTTTCGCCTCTTCGGTCTTCGGCAGCGACAGTTTCAGTATCCCGTTGTCATAGCTGGCGTCGATCTTGTCCTTGTTCACCCCGTCGGGGAGAGAAAAGCTTCTGGAGAAAGAGGAATAGCTGTATTCCTTCCGGGTATACCGGTTTTCTTTCTCCTCTTTTTCTTCCCTGGTTTCGGCGCTGATGGTCAGGGTATTTCCGTCGACATCAATGTTGAAATCGTCTTTTTTCATTCCCGGTGCGGCAATGGTCACGTCGAACCGCTCCTTATTTTCGGAGATGTTCACGGCCGGTATCGTCACCGGATTGAGCGTATCGATCAACGACCCGCCGTTGGTATCGAAAAATGAACCCCAGCATGCCGGAAAATGCGCTAAAGCTTTTTAGCCCCTGGTGAGCCACTGCTTTACCAGCTGAGCCAGTAAAATATAACCTGCCAATATCGGCGCCAGAATAACCCAGTATAAGGAAGGCAGCGGTACGAACCCCAGCGTCGGCGCCAATGGAGAAACCGTCAGCCAGGCGCCCAGGATCACGATGACGACAGAGCTGAGCGTCAGCTGCCAGGAAGCGCGGCTTTCGACGAACGGGACCCGGTTGGTTCGGATGACGTGGATGATGAGTGTTTGTGTGAAGATCGATTCGACGAACCAGCCCGTATGGAACAACGCTGCATTATTACCTGCGTGGAAAACCCACCACAATATGGCGAAGGTAACATAATCGAAGATCGAGCTGATCGGTCCGACGAAAAGATGTGCCTAGGCATGAGCAATGAAGACCGGCAGCCTGTGTTCACGGATCACCTGTTCCGCAAAACTGTGTTTGGCGATATAAGAGAATGCCGGGCGGCTATAGGAGCCCGTGACCAGCAGCACATGCTTTCGTTCGCTGATCCAGTTAGCAAAATAATGGGCGGCCTTGAAATGCAGTTTGGAAAAACCGACGCTGCTGAAGTGCAGCCGGGTATAGTGTTTGAGATGTTCCAGATCGGGAATGTCGTCGGAGGCCTCATCACGCACATAGACGATCTCGGACGGCAGATCGGAGAAATGCGGGAAAAGACAGCTGAACTGTTTCATCGCGAACAGGCTTTCCTTGCTGCCGTCATATGCGATGAACAGGTGGTCGCATTGCCGGTAGTCTTCGGGGACCGCCAAAACGGGACACTCTGCCGCATGCAGCGCTTCCTGCAGGTAGGCGTTGGGTTGCCGTACATTGATGTCCGCATAGAAGAGCTCGCCGCTGAGCAGGATCAGGTCGGCGAAGCGACTTTCTTTTACGAGCAGCCCTTTGTCCCATTGCTTGTCGTTATCATGGACGCGGTGCCGGATATGATATTGCTCGCATTGTTTGGCGAAGATGGCCTTGTTGGCCGTCACGGCCTGCTGCTCTTCCTCCTCGAGGCGGTCGAAGGGTGCGAGGACGGGTAATTGACTGACCGTTACCATGGCTTCAATATCGATAGGACTGAAAAAAAGTCCAAGGACTTCCAGAGGTTCGTCCCGCTGCATCGACAGCAGGAAATTGAAGGCCCCGCGGGTGAAGGCTTTGCCGGCGCAGACAAAAAGTACTTGTTTCATAAAATGAAGATTTTGTAAGTTGTAAGAATTATCCTTCCTCTCCGGGGGCCAGCTCGCGGCCGCGATCGTTCTGCTGTCTCAGGGTCCAGTCGCGGGTCATTTTTGTTTCTATCCAGAGCCGGCCGCTCTTCCGGAAGATCTGCACCGGAAGCGAGAACAAGATCATCAGTGCGGCTTCGAGTTCGCTGATAGTCATCGTATCGGCCAGTCTTGCATCGGTTTTCAGCAGATCGTGGGCCCTCTCCTGGAGGGCTTCGTCTTCCCTCGCATCGACCCCGGCCATAGCCCCTTCGCCGCTATTTTTCGGAAACTCGATTCTCAGATAGGGGTAATTCCTGTTGAATTCCTTCTCTACTTCCCGGAGGAATGGCCTGCTGACATGCGATTTCATAATATGCGCTCCCATAACAAAAATATTTCATACTTCACGATAGAACATGACGAACAACAGCCGGCGACATGATACTTGTCATCTCCCCGCCGCCAGGGCGGGTCCGCCTTCCTGAACAGCTAAAAAGCGATCGAAGCCTCCGCACACCAGCCGTAGAACTTGCCGCCATTCAATAGATTGGTGGACGGATAGCCCATATATACCTGGTTGACATACTCGAGCTTCAGCATCACATTGTGGGTCAGGAACCAGCCTGCGCTGCCGGCTTCCCGTTCGATGGTGACATTGTTGGTCAAACCGGGCAGGGCCGCGGTTACCGAATTGTACCGGAATCCTATCCAAAAGTTCTCGTTCCGGGTGAATCGGTAGATGGCATCGAACGCCCATTGCGTTGCCTGGCGTTGAGTCTTTTCCGTGCTCGTCCGGCCCTTGACGTTCTCATAGGTGCCGAAGAGTTCGAGGCCTTTGTATTTCAGGAAGGCATTGCTCATGAACGCGTTCACCTGCTCGCTGAAGCCGGGGTTGAGACGGCCGGAGAAGGGGTTGTAATCGACCGCATTGTTAAGCGTTGTCCCCTTGGCTACGACGGCATTCGACATGACGCTGTAGTAGTGCGAACCGGTGCGGTCGCCGCCAAAGAGCGTGTTGCTGTTGGCGCTTTCATCCACGTAAAAGCTTTGGCTGAGACGTAACCGGAAATCCCTGGTAAGCTGCCTGTCGTAACCGATCTTGCCATGCCATGCTGCGTCATATTTGTTCAGCTGACCGGTGGCGGAATCGACCTTTGTCGCGGACAGGATGGTTGGGCTCAGTTCACCGTTGGTTACTCCGCCGAGGGCGAACAAGCCGTTTTTGTGGTGGTATATCACCTCGCCGCCGATCTCGGTTGCGAACTCGTCCATGATGTAGTTTTCGATGAATGGGTTGTAGATGGTGTTGCCGCCATCGGTCCGGCGAAATACCTGGTCACCATAATTCACATCGAATTGGCCGAGCCGGATTGTAACACTTTTCATGATATTGTCGATGAGGCTGCTGTGCATGAAGAGCAGCTTGTCGAACTGGATATAGCCGCCTTTTACCCAGGCGTCTTCGTGGTGCCTGGAGGCCAGATAGGAGACAAGGCTTACCCGGATACCATCTGCCAGCTGGACGTCGATGTTCAGATTGGCCATGGCGAGGTTGAATCCTGGCATCAGGTCTTCGAGACTGTTCACGTTTCCGTTGTAACCGGGCATCGTGGAGGACGAAGCCGTATTCTTGTTGTTCAGGTTCTGAAAGGTCTCTTCGAAATTGCCGCCTACCTTGACGTGCAGCTTCCGGAAGAAGCCGGTATCGTTCTTGGTCGTCTCGAAGACATTGAGACCTGTCTTATCATTAGGGCGATAGTATTGCATATGCCCATCCTGTGCCGCCGCTGTGAAGCCCAGGGCCAGCAGGCCGATCGTGACGAGGCGCCGGACAGCGTTGCGTGAACGTGCGAGGCTGATAAGCGTTTTCATTGTCAATTTTTTAAATTGTTATAAAATGTTCGGTTAATAAAATTGGTCTTGAAATGTATCGTGATATCGGGTGAGGCCCGAAGCGTTCCAAAAAGTGCCGAAGGCGGCCGGACTCCGAAATCGGTCATCCTCAGGTTCTGATATCCTTCGAACTGCAGGTCTCCCCGGCTGATCTCCAAAGTCTTTACCTGCATCGTCACCGGTCGGCATATGCCGGCAAGCGACAGGTTGCCTTTCACCGGGATGGAAGTACTGCAGTCCTTTACGGGGATCATTCTCAAGGGGCTGTTCAATAGGAATACGATTTCAGGGTGCACGTTGGCCTTCAGGGCATCGTAAGTCTTATTGTCCATGACCTTCCCCATATCGCTTTTGATAGACAGGACATTCATACCGATACGTATCGCAGTAAGGTCAATGCTTCCATCTGCATTGACTTCGGCCTCCATTGCCCCGGACACCTGGCCGACGGTCTCTTTCCAATCGCGCAGATTTGAAGTGCCGGCGATAGTCACGGAAAATTCCCCTGACAGTACATACAGATCCCGCCCGGGATGAGCGGCGCCGGTGAGCAGGAGTAGAGGGAGCAGCGATAGTAAATGCTGTTTCATCTTGAATCGTTTGTCGGTCAGGGATTGGCTTTTCCAAATACGAGGCCTGCGATCAGGCCCTGCAGCAGGCCGAATGTCAGCCATGTGGCTACCATTGGAAGAGAAACGCTCAGCGCACTGTACGTGAGCCACATGGAAGGGAAGATGGCAACCAGGGCGTAGATCAGCCCGAATTCGATGCCTCTCGTGAGGAAAGAACCCTTCAGCGCACCCTTGAATCGGTCCCAGAACCATGCGAGTGCCAGCCCGATCACAAAAGGATGGGCATAATAAAGCATATACCTGCCGGACTGGTTGTCGAAGGATGGGTTATAATATTGCGCCGCCACGGTGGGGAAGAACCAGATCGTGGCATATAACCCCAGGATGCTCAGGATCAGCAGTATCACGCCTGCTGTCAAACCCGATGTGATGATCTTCTTCATAATGGATTGTTTTCGTATTCGTATTATGGTCAGGAACGTTTTAGCGTCAATTTGAAGGACAGGGTTATGTCATTGCCCGTCTTGATCGTCCCGAGCATGAACGTAGGCGGGGCGATGCTGAAATCTTTCATGCTGATGTTTTCCCTGCCCGATACCGCGATGGTATTGTCGGCGGCATTAGGCTGGCAAAGTGTGACGACCTGCACGTCGCGGATCATACCTGCGATGACCAATTTGCCAATGACGGTCACGGTCGCGGCGCCCCCTGCGGCCGGTGCAACGTTCACCGACGTCGCTGTGAAGCTGATAAAGGGATCTTTATCTGCCTTCAGCGCCTTATAAGCATTGTTATCCATAGCGGTGTGCTCGCTTTTCAGCGCATTGGCCGGCGTTGAAAAGCTGATCGATCGTACGCCGGCGATCTGGCCGGCGGCGCTAAGATCGAACACCGCCTCGCACCGCGCCCTTACCGAGGTCATCGACCAGTCGTGAAGCGTCGACGTGCCGTTGATGGTCAGGTCCACTGCCGTGCTGGTATATCTGACCTGCGCATTGGCTGTAATGAATAAAAAGAAGGTGGATATCGTTAATAGCAGAATCGACTTCCCGGTGGATAAATAGGTGTACATGGCGATTGATTTTGATGATGTAAAAGTATCCGGGGATGTGGCCGGGGAAGATGACGCTGGTCAGCGGTTGGGATGATTTGCGGCAGGCGGCGGGGAGATGTTTGTCAATATTCGATGGAGATCGCCCGGAGGTAGCTTCGCTGCCGATGCTGCAAACCGCACTCGACAGCGTCTCGCATGCGATCGCAAGAAGCGATGCAGCCGGGTGCCGAACGCCAGGTAGACGCCATCCATTAATAACGGAATGCCGTGTTCGGACCGCCGCGCAGCGCATGCGCATGTTTTCCTCCTCCGAACCGTCTCCCGAGTATCACTTTGAAGATGCTTTTGTCGATGCTGTTCGTTAGCCCGAACCCGTAACCCGCATTGAACTCCCACCGCGGGTCGAAATCCGCATCCACGGCTATGAACAGCTGATGTTGCTGCTCATTCAAAGGATCGAATTTCCGAAACGGTCCCCACGAACCATAGTATTCGATACCCGGCGCCCACACCTTTCCGATCTGGTAGCTGAATTTGAAATCGGGAGCGAATACGGCTCCGTGTCCCGCGTCGGCCCCGACCCACGAAAGATCGACCACCGGATTCAACGCCAGGTACACCGGCCCCAGCTGCTTGTCGATGATCGGTCGGATCTCCATTGACCAGGTGTTCGGGTCATAACCGTCTTTTACGAAGCCTCCTTCGAAAGAGACGCTGGCGCCCACCGGCCAGTTCCAGCTTTGCGGCGCCATCACCCGGGGACGAATATGACTGCCGACGTAATTCGTCCTCCCCATATCCCCGATACAGTTGAAAATATAAAAACCTACCTCGAACCAGGGAGTGAACCCGTGCGTGATCTCGATGGTCTCGCGGAGCTGGTGGTTCGTGGAGATCACTCCATCCTCCTCTGGCAGGCCGATAAAGCTGAAATTGCTGTGTAATTCCACCATCGTGGTGTCTTTTCCGACAGTCGGCGAAGCATAGACCTGGATCTCGTAGTTATCCTGGGCATTGACGGCCGGCCCGATCGCCAATCCAATCAGCAGTGCGACAAAAGGGTATAGTTTGGTCATCAGGGGGAATTTGGGAAGGCAACCTACCCAAAAAAGTTGAACAAATACTGTTTTTGCCTGAACCGCCCTTTCTTATTTTTTTCTTCGTGGGTTGGCGAACATCCCCGTCAAAGGAAATTTCGCCCTCTTTATGCAACCTTTAACATTTTGGATCATTATACCCCGGAATGGAAACCGTATTTTTTCGTGACGTAAAACAGTTTCGCATGAAATTCCTTCCAGGACTGCTGGGCATCTCGTTGTTTTTCTCCCCGGCCAACATTCCCGCCGCTCCCCCAAAAAAGCCCCGGCTCTTCATTGCCGATTACGAAAATGTCCTGGGCACTTCGATGGAGCTCAAGGTCAACGCCGCGTCCCCCGGAACAGCGGAAAAAGCCCAAAGCGCCGTTCTGCATGAGATCGCCCGCCTGTCGGCCATCCTCAGCGGTTATGATCCGGCCAGCGAATTCAGCCGTTGGCAGCGGACGTCGAACATTCCCGTTCACATTTCTCACGAGCTGTTCGAGGTCCTGGGACTTTTTGACCAGTGGCGCGTCCGCACCGGCGGAGCCCTCGACGCCTCGGCCGAAGTGGTCACCAGATTATGGAAACAGGCGGCAAAAAATGGACAGCCACCCACCGTCGTCCAGCTGGCTCAGGCAGTCGCAGAAGTGAAACAGCGGCACTGGCGGCTCGATAGTATCAATCATACCGCCACGCATCTCACGAAAGCGCCGCTCATGCTCAATTCGTTTGCCAAAAGCTATATCATCCGACACGCAGCGGACGCCGGCCGAAAAGCCGCAGGAGCAGACGCCGTCATCGTCAACATCGGGGGAGACATCGTTGTCTCCGGCAACACCCCCGAAACCATAGACGTCAGCGACCCTAAGTCGGATGCCGAGAACGCCACGCCCATCGACCGCATCAGGGTAAACAATTTGACGGTCGCGACCAGCGGTAACTATCGCCGCGGAGAGCTCATCGCCGGTCGCTGGTATTCGCATATCGTCGATCCCCGGACAGGCCAGCCCGCTGATAACATTATCAGCGCCACGGTCGTCGCTCCCAATGCCACGGATGCCGGAGCCCTCGCAACCGCCTTCAATGTCCTTACTCCAACCGAAAGCGTACGGCTGGCGCAGCAGCTAACCGGTGTCGATTACCTGGTCATTACCACTGCCGGCGATCGGATTGAAAGCCCGGGCTGGAAGACGCTGGAGTTGCCGGCCGGGAACAGGAAGCCGGAGATGGGCGCGGCGGATGATTTCGAGCTGCTGATCGATCTCCAGATCAAGCTCCAGGAAGGATTCGCCAAGCGGCCTTATGTAGCCGTCTGGGTGGAGGACGAGAACCATGCACCCGTCCGTACGATAAGCGTGTGGCATGGCGTCGACAAATATATGCCCGAACTGAAGAGCTGGTATCTCAAGTATCGGGATCGCTATAAAGACGACCAGAATTTCCATTCCTCTATTACAAGCGCCACCCGTTCAGCAGGGAAATATACCGTGAAATGGGATGGCCGGGACGACCAGGGCAAACCTGTAAAGCCGGGAAAATATGTGATCAAGATCGAGGCGTCGAGGGAACATGGGACCTATCAGCTGATGCGGCAGGAGATCGCCTGGGACGATACCCCTAAAAAATTCACCCTTCCCGGAAATGCAGAGATCGCCGCCGTCTCCTTTGACTATACGAAATCAGCGAATGCCCATTAATCCCCCCCTGAAACGTAGGCTCGCCATGCTGTTCCGCTGGCTGCACATCTATTTGTCCATGGTGAGCTTTGTCATCGTATTCTTTTTTGCCGTGACCGGCCTGACCCTCAACCATGCGGATAAATTCACCGGCCGGATCAGCACGGTACAAACGAAAGGTCATCTCGATCCCGTCTGGACGAAAAATCCGGATACCCTGAAGGTGGACCGGCTGTCCATAGTGGAACATCTGCGTCGGACGGAACAAATTACGGCGGCATTGAGCGATTTCCGGATCGATGATAATCAGATCGGTGTATCCTTTCGCGGACCCGGCTTTGAGGCCAATGCGTTTATCGACCGGGCCACGGGCGGGTACGATCTAATGAGGACGAGCGCTGGTTTCATTGGATTGATCAACGATCTGCACAAGGGCCGCGACACGGGACCAGGCTGGTCGCTGTTCATCGATGTTTCGGCGGTGCTGTTGACGCTGGTCTCGCTTACAGGCATGATCCTGCTGTTGTTCCTTAGGAGGAGGAGGGTCACCGGCCTGCTGGTAGCGGCGCTGGGGTTGCTGCTCGCCTGGCTGGTTTATTTCATTTGGATAAAATGATCTTTTATGAAATATTTATTTACGGCGTCCGCTTTTTTTCTGTGGCTGATATCTCAGGGACAGATGCAACTGAGCGCCGGCCAGTGGAAGGCGGTAGAAGGCATCTTTAAGAATTGGCAGAATTCGGATATGAACATACGATTCGAAGTACGTGGTGACACGTTGGTTGCCCGGCCGCTTTGGGCCGAATTCAATCCCATCCTGCTGAAACCGGTTTCGCCGTTGGAATTTCATAGCATCGAGACCGGCGAGCGAAGTAACTTCAAGGTGGTATTCAATCGGGATTCCACCGGCTCGGTCAACGAGGTAATGGTCAATGGCAACGACCAGTGGCTCCGTAACAATCATTACCAGCCGCTGGTGAGGGAAGAAATTGCGCATACACCCGAACAGATCCGGCCGTTCGAAGGGCTTTATCAGTTCGAGGGGCAGGATGTCCGATACCTTCAACTTTTCGAGCGGGATAACCGGCTTATCGTGAAACAGCTATGGGATGGCGGTGAGCTCGCCTTCCTGATGCAATCCGACCTGAGCTTTTATTTTTTGGGCAATAAGGTCCTCACGATTGACTTTTCGAAGGACGATGCCGGCCAGGTCACCAGGATGGTGTTCTTCAGGCGGGACCATTGGAAGAAGACCAATAAAGTCACGCTTACCCCTGCGGCAATCCGGCAGTATGAAGGGAAATACCGATCCAGGGACGATCCCGACAATCAGCTGCAATTGATCGCACGGGACAGTAACTTAGTCGTTAAGCAGGTCTGGGACGGCAAGGAGATCGCTCTCACCCCTATCTCCGATTTGTTTTTCTATAATGATGTCCAGTCCTACCCGTTGCAGGTGAAACGTAGCCCGGATGGGAAGGTGAAATCGATCCTGATCCTGTCCTCGCAGGAATTCGATAAAGTGCCGGAATGAATGAGAAGGAATTGATAGAATGGGTCCGCAGCAAACCGGAGGCGTTCGGAGAGTTGTACGACATGTATTACCCGAAGATCTTCGGCTATCTGTACCGCATCACAGGTGACTATGCGCTCACGGCCGACATCACCTCGGAGACCTTCCTAAAAGCGTACATCAACATCGGTTCTTTCAAATGGAAAGGGATATCCATCTCGTCCTGGTTTTTCCGCATCGCTACCAACGAGCTGAACCAATATTTCCGGCGGAAACGCTATACCCCGCGCACGATGACCGATCTCAATATCTTCGACGAGGCCGCCTGGGCCGACCGCCATGCGCCGTGCGATGACGCGGGCGATATTAACCTGCACATCGATAAGACCGAGGAATTCCAAGGCATTCGCCGCTTGATACAGACCCTGCCGGCAATGTACCAGCAGGTGATCGCGCTACGCTATTTCGAGGAACTGTCCATCCGCGAAATTGCCGAAATTCTGCACAAAAAGGAAGGGACCGTCAAATCGCTGCTGTCCCGCGGCCTCGAGAAATTGAAAAAAATGATGGACGAGGCTGCAACGAAAAACGGCCACTAAGCATTATACCTTCAAATCGCAGTTTATGACAGATGAAAAATTGAGCGACTATCTCAAAGACATTCCCAAACCGGCGCCGCCTCCCGCCAAAGGGCAGGAAATGCTTCGGCTCACCCTGATGAATGCGCGGCGCTCCTCGGTCGTCGGCGCGATTCTCATCATCCTGCCGGGCGCGTTGATCTTGCTGTTCTTCTTACAGAACACCCTGCATCTCTTCCCCGGCCTTACCCGGTGGCTGGCGGGAGCGGGGACCTTGTTGCCATTACCGGCGCGGGCCATCGTAGCCTTCCTCTTTCTCGTCGGCTTCCCGTTCGTGGCCGTGATCCTGAATTTGCTCGCCATTACCTGGTTCCGTTATGACCGCACGCGAAAAGAGCTGAACATCACGCTCCGGATGCGATGGATCAATGTCCTCGTCGCGGTTGCCGGCAGCGCGCTCGCCGCCTTTTACGTCCTCCACCTCCTCGCCGACACCATCCTCGGCAACGGCTGAACTAAACTAGATGCACAACCGCTTTTCCGCCGACCTCAAAGAATCCATTTCATTCAGCGCCGAAGAAGCCATCAGGACCGGCAGCCCTGCCATCCGCCCCGCTCACCTGTTGCTCGGCCTGATCCGGCAAGGGCATAACGCGGCAGTCACCCTACTGACCCGAGACCTCGGGCTCCTGTTGCCTGAGCTCAAGGAGGCCATCGAGGCAGCTCTTCCGCCGGCCGGCCGGCAGCAATGGCGTACTTCCCGCCTTCCCGTCGACCCTGAAGCCGAACGGTCCATCCGCGGCAGCGTCATTGAGGCCAAAAAGACGGGCAGCCGCACCATCGGGGCCGACCACCTGCTTGTCTCCCTGTTCAACGACCATGAAAACCAGCTCTATCTCATTTTCCGCCGCTGGGGCATCGACCGCCTGCCCTATCCCGGTATGGAATCTTCAAAATAAGATGTCCCTTAGCGTAACTTTGCTCCGCCTTCACTCGTCGAAGGAATGGAAAAACACTCCGGCATGTTTAAAAACTATCTCAAGGTAGCCCTCCGCAATCTTTGGAAAAGCAAGGGTTTCACCGCCATCAATATTATCGGTCTCGCCGCAGGCATCGGCGTTTGTCTCCTGATCGTCCTCTATGTGACCGACGAGCTCAGCTACGACCGGTTCAATACCAACGCAGACCGCATCTACCGGCTCGACGCGGACCTGTACTTCAACAATACCCAGTTCACGGCTTCGATCTCGCCCAAGCCCCTGGCCTTCACCCTCGCAAAAGAGTGCCCGCAGGTGGAGCAGATGGTGCGCATCAACTACCGGAAGGACATCCTGGTAAAAAAGGGCGGCGACTGGATCCGGGACCACAACCTGGCATTTGCAGACTCGACCTTCTTCAAGGTATTCACCGTTCCCTTGTTGGCGGGCGACCCCAATACCGCGCTCGACGAGCCGAATTCCATCGTCATCGACGAGTCTGCCGCCCGACGTTTTTTCAACAGCACCGACGTCATCGGCAAAACACTCGAACTGGAGAACAAGACCCTTTGCAAAGTCACCGGCGTCATGAAAGATATGCCCCGGCAGTCGCATTTTCATCTAAGCTTTATCCGGACCATTCGCGATTCCTACCAGGGTGACAACGATCAATGGCTGAGCAACAACTGGCACAGCTATATCCTTGCCCGGCCGGGGGTAGACCGGGCCTTCCTGCAAAGCCGTGTCAATGCCACCGTCGACCACTATTTAGGGCTGCAACTGCAGCAGATGCTTCATACCTCGATCCAGGATATGACCCATCAGGGCGCCCATTTCATTTATCACCTGATGCCGCTCGAAGACATCCACCTGCACTCCGATAAAGGCTACGAGATGGAGCCGAATGGGAACATCAATTACATCTATATCTTTTCTCTCGTCGCGATATTGATACTGGTCGTCGCCTGCGTCAACTTTATGAACCTCAGCACGGCTCGTTCAGCCAACCGCGCCAAGGAGGTGGGCATCCGCAAAGTGGCCGGTTCGACAAGGGGCTATCTCATCATCCAATTTCTGACAGAATCGGTGCTGCTCAGCTTCTTTGCTCTTTTGCTGGCCCTGGGGATCGCGCTCCTGTTGCTGCCTATGTTCAACGAGCTGGCAGGAAAGGAACTCCATGCCCGCAGCTTGTTCTCGCTCCGCTTCCTGGTCCTGCTTGTAACCCTGGTCTTTCTCGTCGGTTGTCTCGCCGGCAGCTACCCCGCCTTCTATCTGTCCTCCTTCCAGCCCATACAGGTGTTGAAAGGAAAGCTCGCCACCGGCTTTAAAGGCAGCTTGCTTCGCAGCTTCCTCGTCGTCGGCCAGTTCGTCATCTCGATCGGGCTTATTATCAGCACCATCGTCATCTACAATCAACTCCACTATATTCGAAGCCGGGAGGTGGGTTTTGATCGCGACCAGGTGCTGGTCATACACAATGCCTATCTCGCCGGCGACCCGGTAAAGACCTTCCGGAAGGAGCTCACGCAGCTCGCCGGCGTCGCCAATGCCACGCTGTCCGGCGATCTGCCCACCGATGGCGGCGGCTATGACCAGGAAGGCTGGTTCCGCAGTTCTTCGATGGATACCAAGGGAGCGGTCGTTTTGACCAATCTGTTTGTCGATGAACACTATGTCCCCACGCTGGGGATGAAAATAGTTCAGGGAAGGAATTTTTCGACCGATTTTCCTACCGACTCGACGGGTATTATCCTCAATGAATCCGCCATTCAACTGCTGGGCTGGAAAGACCCGATCGGTCACCTGTTCTACCGGCCGGGCGACAGCATGAAAAGCGTCGCCTACCATGTGATAGGTGTGGTGAAGGACTTTAATTTCAGCTCGATGCATGACAAGGTAGGACCGTTGGTGATGAATCTCGCGGATAACCGCGGCAGTATGGCCGTCCGTCTCCGTGGCGGAAATATAATGGCAACCTTCGATCAGATTGAAACCAAATGGAAGCACATTGCGAACGGGGTCCCCTTTACCTATACGTTCATGGACGACGACTTTAACAAGATATATCAATCCGAGAAGCAGACCGGGCAGCTCTTTATCTCGTTTGCCGTGTTCGCCATTCTCATCGCCTGTCTCGGCCTCTTCGGCCTCGTCACCTATGCCGCGGAGCAGCGCATGAAAGAGATCGGTATCCGCAAAGTGCTGGGCGCCAAAGTAAGCGGTATCGTTGGTCTCCTTAGCAGGGACTTCATAAAATTGGTGCTCATAGCCTCGGTGATCGCCTTCCTCCTTGCCGGGTGGGGCATGAATCTCTGGTTGCACAGCTTCGCCTACCGGATCGGCATCAGTTGGTGGATCTACGTGGCCGCCGGCGGCACCGCCCTGGCCATTGCATTACTCACTGTGAGCGTTCAAACGATCCGTGCGGCCGTTGCTAACCCTGTGAGGAGTTTGAGATCGGAATGACGGCATACGGGCGGCCTCGCGGCGAATCCGTGAGGCCGGGCAACCGTGGCATCTCCATTGCATAAGCGCTTCTAATGAAAGCCTTGGTTGCCATTGCCTTTTGCTTCGTGACGGGCTCTACCGCGCACGCCCAAAAACACCGGACGGCTAAGGAAGAGCACAAATCGCACATCGAGTATTCCCTCGACACGGTGATGCAGAAGATCGACGACCTGTACGAGACCCTCAACAACATCAACATCTTCCAGCAAAAGCATTTCGATACGGCCGACATCCGCCGCGAGTTGTCGGGTATCAATACCACCCTCGACCGGATCAGGGATAACCTCACCTCCAATACCGTCACCGAATACAAAAGGGTACTCCTCGATGAATACGTGTTGAACAATATCCGGAACCAGCTGCAGCTCTGGCGTAACGAGCTGTTCCAGTACAATAACAACCTGGTGAAGATGAATGCGGAGATTTCCGCTTTTACAAAGGACTCCGTCCTCCGGCAGCTGATCACCGACAGCATCTACCGTGAAATGTACCTGGACGAACTGGCACAATTGCGCCAAAAGTGGATGGCTGCCCGCAAGAACACCGATACCAGCCTGGTGCGCGTGAACGCCCTTCAATCGGCCATCTCCAAACCCTGGTTCGAGACCCTCGATCTCATCTCGCAGGTGACGATCGTCAAGGGGCAGATCGCCGGGGTTCTCTTTAAAAAAGAATATCCCTATATCTGGGAGTCGGGCAACGATACAGGAGAGCAGTACACCGGGCTGGCCGCGCGGTCCCTTCGGTCCGAAAGCGGTCTGGCGGACTACTTCTGGCAACGCAACTGGGGATATTATGTGTATGCGCTTATCATCGGGGCCGTGTTCTTTTATTGGGTATGGAATAATTTCCGCCGCGTCAGGACGCAGGAAAAGGGGCCCGCCGCTTTACGGGAACTGCACCTGTATTATCTCCGCCCGCAGCCGGTGCTGTCCACCCTCGTCATTATCCTGACGATCCTTCCTTTTTTCAATTTCAACGCGCCCACGTCCTTCACGCAGCTGGGACAGTTCCTCCTTGTAGTTGACGTGAGCATCCTTTTCTGGTTGCAATGGCCACGACGCTATTTCCGGTATTGGATCTATATCGTGATATTCTATGTGCTGTTCGTCGGCACCGGGGCCGCGCTCATTCCCCGGTTGGGCGCCCGGATATGGCTGCTGGTGCTCACCGCGGGCTCGATCCTGCTGGTCAGGAATTCGCTCCGGCATATCCGCGAGATCTTTCCGTATCCGCGTCTGATGCGCATCGCCTGGTGGATCTTCCTGGTGCTGAACCTGCTGACCATCCTCAGCAATATCCTCGGGCGTCTCAGTCTCTCGAAGATATTCGTCACTACAGCTATTTTCAGCCTCGTCCAGATCATTTTGCTTGCCGTATTCGTGGACTGCATCGTCGAGGCGCTGCGGCTCCAGACCGTCGAAAGCCGGTTGCGTCAGGAACAGGAAGAGCATCGGGCGGTGAATAAGGCCGCGCTTTTCGGTAAAATGCAAACCAGCGTCTACCGGCTCTTGGCGCTGATCGCCTTTCTCACCTGGGCAATGGCCTTTTCAATCAATTTGAATATCTATGACCCTGCTTACGCGCTGGCCGTTCGGATCTGGAACCATACCGTGAAGCTCGGGTCCGTTTCCTTCCGGGTCGGCAACGTGCTGTTGTTCATCCTCGTGTTGTACGTGTCCAACCAGCTGCAGAAATATATCGGCTTCCTCTACGGCACCGGCGACGGCCAGCAGGCCCAACCAGGTCATAGAGGATCGCGCCTCGCGATTTTCCGGCTTATCCTCATCATCGCCGGCTTCCTCATCGCCATAACGGCTTCCGGTTTGCCGATCGATCGTATCACGATCGTGCTGGGCGCCCTGGGTGTAGGCATCGGTCTCGGGCTGCAGAACATCGTCAACAACCTCGTCTCTGGCATCATCCTCATCTTCGAGCGTCCATTCCAGATAGGGGACTATATCGAGCTCAACGGTAAGAAAGGCGTCGTTCGCGACATCGGCATCCGGTCCAGCAAGATGATGACGGAGGACGGAACCGAGATCATCATGCCCAATGGCGACCTCCTCAGCGGAGAGGTCATCAACTGGACCGTCCGCAATGACCAGATACGGATCGAGGTACAGATGACGGTGGAAGGGGGACACCCCTTCGAAGAGATTTCCGGTATCGTTATGGAAGCGTTGAAAAGCCATCCCGATCTCAGTAGGGACGACCAGCCCAGGGTGCTACTCAATACGGCCAATGAAAAGTCCACCAGTTTTACCGTGCTCGTATATGTCGGCAATATCGGCCAGATACAAACGATCAAGAGCGAGATCCTGCGGATGCTGATCAAGGCGCTCGCCGGACACCAGATAAAGACGGTGTGAACCGCGGCTCCGCCGCGCACCCTTAATTAACGCTCTTCCGCAAGGAATTGGCCGTCGGGTGTGAATAACAGGTCCTTCCCCCTGATCTCCACCTCCAGCGTATGCTCGCCCTTCGCATCGAGACGCTTTCCGGCCTCCCGAACCGTGGTATGAAAGTGCGTCTTTACATATTCGCCGACCGCCGCGGGCAGTTCCTTCACAGGCATGGCGTCTACCGCTTCCACGAAAATGCCGTCCGGGCTAAATTGCACCGAATGATCTTCACCCGACCGGCCCCCCCAGTTGGCCTCGAAATTCCCCTTTTCCTTTTCCCAGCTGACCTTCAGAGCCTGCGGGTATTTTTGCGTCAGTGCATTGCGGACCGCCTGTGGAACGTCCTTTGTCTTGATGTCCTGCCCGTAGGCAACGCCGATAAAAAACGGAATGATGAATACTGCTTTCATGATTGTTGGTTTCGGCAAAATTGTGGACAGATACTGAATTCATTTTGGAGACGCAGTCGACTTGTTATCTAATAGTTATTAGATTGTTGTTTTAGTTTTATCAATTGCCGTCCCCTTGTTTTTTTCTTTTCGTTAGCCCCACATTTGCAGCAACTCACCCAACAACTGCGATCATGTATGTAAGAAGGTGCCTTTTCATTTTCCTTTCTGTTTTCGTGTTTCAACAGGCATATGCACAAACGGCATCCATCCGGGGAAACATTTACGACCATGTAAGCAGGGACGGCCTTCCCGGCGCGAGCGTCACCATTAATAATACCACATTCCGGAAGATCGCGGACGACAAAGGCAATTTCGAATTCCTGCATCTCCCCGCGGGCGAATACGACATCCTTATTACTACGGTGGGTTATCTACGGGTGAACCGCCATGTTGTGCTCCGGCCCGGTCAGGTGATACGGCTGTTCATCGGTCTCGCTCCCGAAGGCAAGGCCATGGAAGAGGTGACCGTTTTTGGCGCCGCTGACAGGGAGAAGGAGACGGGTTCACGCGAGCAGGAAAAGAATGCCGCCAATATGATCAACGTCATCTCGGCCCAGGCAATGGTCAGGTCGCCTGACATCAATGCGGCCAATGTGCTTCAGCGTATGAGCGGCATCACTATCCAGCGTTCCAATGGCGGCGATGAAGCCTATGCCGTCATACGGGGCATGGAGCCGCGTTACAACAATACGCTGCTCAATGGGATCAAGATCGCCAGCCCCGATCCCAAGACGAGATATGTACAGCTGGGCATCATTCCCTCAGATATACTCAGCAGCATCGCGATCAGCAAGTCGCTGACGCCGGATATGGAAGGCGATGCCACGGGCGGGACCATCAATATGACAGTAAAGGACGCACCGGACCAAACGTTCTTCAAGGCCACCGCCAGCGTTGGCTATAGCCAGCTTTATTTCAATGAAAAATACATCGATTTCAAAAAATCGGATATTCAGTCTCAAAGCCCGATCGAACGGCATCCGCCGGGATATGTGGCGCAGCCGGCGGATTTTTCCCGCAGCAATCTCGATTTTCAGTCGCGGCAGGCGCCTCCGACGGCCCTTGCAGGTTTTTCCTTTGCCCACCGCTACTGGCATGACAGGCTGGGCGTCGTGCTGGCCGACAATGTGCAGAACCAGTATTACGGCAATATCAGCTTACAGGCATCGGTGACCCCGGGCGCCGATACGACCGGGGCGCTGCATGCGAACGACGCCGATAACTTCAAACAGTATACGCAACAGCTGAACAATGGACTGGTGGGCCACCTGGATTATGTCATCGACGCGAGGAACAAGGTGAACATAGACAATTTTTATCTCTACAGCTATCTCGCTCAGTCGCGATTCAGCTGGGATACGACGCTCATCGGCACCGGCAGGGCGGGACCCGGCACCGGTCAGATCTTTACCAACATGGTATCGCAGACCCAGCATATGTATGTCGAGAACCTGAAGCTGACAGGTATACATGTACTGGCATCGGGCCAGTCATCCGAACTGAAGCTGGACTGGGCGGGTGATTATTCGCAAGCGGGCAACCGACAGCCCGATGTAGCCGGGATCAGCAATGTCTTTCTCATCAACCAGGATTTCAGCCATACGGCCACGTTCTTCGACGGCATCTCGCGCAGCTGGCAACACAACGAAGACCGGGAATACTCGGGCATCGCCAATCTCAGCTATCACATCGGGCGAAACGGGCATGACCTCGAATTGAAAGCCGGTGGCCTCTACCGCAACTCGTCCCGGACCAATACGGTAGATGAATATAACCTCGTTCCACCTACCACCAATTCCTCCGGCGGCGCCGCGAGCAAGCCCATATGGGATAATATCTATGACGCGCAATGGGTGGTCTTCAACCCGGCGGGCACCGGCTACAATCCCAACAACTACAAGGCTACCGAAACCATCTACGCGGGATATGGCATGTTCAGGTATAAAGGACCGGCGTGGGAATTCGGCGGAGGGCTTCGCGTAGAGCATACCGATGATGAGTGGAATATCCGCGTACATATCGCCACGGCGCCCAGCTTTGGCGGCCAGACCTACCAGGATTTTCTTCCCAGTGCATTCATCAAATATCATCTTTCCAACCGGGAAAATCTGCATGTCTCGTATTACCGGTCGATCGCCCGGCCTAATTATTACGAGCTGGTGCCGGCGTCGAGCAGCAGGTCCGCAAATTCAGGGACCGCCACTGAAGGCAATCCCTTTGTGATGCATTCCGTTGCGGACAACCTGGACATTCGGTACGAATTGTTTCCGAAAGGTGAACAGCACCTGTTCATAGGCGGCTTTTACAAACATATCCGGGACCCGATAGAGGTGCAACTGACCGGCGCCGGCGAGGGCTTGTATAATGTCAGGCCGTTGAATTCCTATCCGGCTACAAACATAGGCGCCGAAATCTCCTTTACGCAATATTGGGGGAGGTTCGGCATCACAGGGAATTACACCTATACGAATTCTTCTATTTCCAGCAACCAGTTGACCCCGCAGGCCAAAGAGGTGCATCCGGATCGACCGATGCAGGGACAGACCGCGCACATTGCCAACCTGTCGCTGTTATACAAGGACACCAGGCACGGCGCCTTCGCGCAGCTGTCTTATGAATACCAGGGAACGACGCTGGCCGAGACCGGGCAATACGCCGGGGCGGATTATTATCAGCGCCCTATGAACACACTTGCCTTTTCGTGTGAAAAGGATATCCATAAACATTTCACCGTATTCGGGAAGTTCAGCAACCTCCTGAATACGCCTGTTCAACAATATGTGCAACAGACGGTCCTGGTGTTGAAGAACACGTATTGGGCCACCTATGCTTTCGGGATCCGCTACGCTTATTAACCAAACTTAAAATTGAATAATTATGAAAATGAGATCCAACCAGCGTCTAGCCAAAATCGTTATAGTGGCGGGCCTGTTCGTTTCCGCCGGAGTCCTGTTCTCGGCTTGCAGCAAAAGTACGGCAACCGCCAGCAGCGGTCCGCAACTCCCCGCAGAAGCGATCCGCGGCACTACGATCAACGGGGGTAATGTAAAAGGGGTGATGCTGGCTGATTCCACCTATACCGTCAACGGGGACATTGTGGTGCTGAAAGGCGATACATTGACCATCCAGGCGGGCGCCACGATCAAGGAGACCGGCAACCATGCTTTTTATATTCAGGGAACGTTGCTTTCTCTCGGCACCCAGTCCAAACCCATCACGATTACGACTAGTCTTACCCAAGAGCCGGGTCAATGGGGTGGGTTCCAGGCCGACAGCTGCCAGGGATTTGTTGCTTATTGGACCAAGTTCCTATGGGCCGGCGGTCCGGACTCCACAGGCGGAACGCGGCAGACTATTTCCATCAGCGTCCCCATCCCGGTGGACATCGAGGACTGTTGGTTTATCGGCGGCCAGGACAACTCCATCGGCGTCTTTTCTACAGCTAACGTCAAGATTCTGAGGAATTCCATGTACGGCAACGGTACAACGGACGGCGACTGTATCGACTTCCACTCCGGCGTGACGGGTGTAGTAGCTTATAACTGTATTTGGGGCAGTGCAGGCAGCGCCATCAAGGTTTATACGAGTTCGACCATCCAGAACCCGCAGACCAATGTGGAAGTATATAACAATACCTGTCTGGAAAGTGGCTTTCGCCGTGGCGCCGCAGAACCCGGCCGGGGCGTGCTGGTGGATGCCTTCTCCCAAGCCAGGGTATACAACAACCTCCTGGTGAACAATTATTGGAGCCTCGATGTCACCACCACGGCAGATGCCGCGCATACGGTCTACAATAACAATTACTTCTACGTGACGGTAGATTCATTAAGGCAATTCATGTATCCGGCCGGGGAAGTAGGGGTAAAACAGTCCGGCGACATCATTAATATGACGACCACCGGCGCCAATGACCCGAAATTCGTCGGGTATTCCACCAGTGTGAACCCTTCGGTGAGGATCATCCCCTCCGGCTTCGACTTCCATCTGCAGAGTGGTTCTCCCGCTCTTGGAAAAGGGTATACGGGCTCAATCGCGGGGCTGCCTGCCGGGGTTCCGGCCCCCAGCAGCGACATCGGCGCCTATGTTTCCGATACCAGCGGAGGTAAGGGTAACCGCCATGGTACAGGATATTGATCGCCTAAGAACGATGGCGTCCCGAAGGGGCGCCGTCAGTTTTACTACAGGTTTGACGCCGAGATTGTGCGTCTAATAACACACACAATGAACAAAAGACTGGTATTCCTGGCTGGCCTCGTTCTGTCGCTGGCTGCGCAGACCATTTATGGTCAGCAATATGTTTTCGATAAAAAGATAGCGCTGCCCGGCGACGCGGGCTATGACTATATGGCCATCGACGAAGTGAACAATCATCTCTTCGTGTCGCATGGCACCTCCTTCAACGTGGTCGATCTCGCCACCGAGCAGCCTATCGCGGTCATCGATGGGATGAAAGGCGTTCATGGCATCGCGTTCGCCCACGACGTCAACAAAGGCTTTATCAGCGACGGCCGCGGTCAGGCGGTTGTCGTAGTCGATCTCAAGACGTTCAAGATCGTGAAGACGATCCCGCTGACGGCGACGGATGAAGATGGGATCATCTACGATCCCTTTTCGAAAAAAGTGTTTGTATTCTGCGGAGACAGTAAGAGCACCTGCGTCATCGACCCGCAGACGCTGACACTGGTCAAGACGATCGATCTTGGTGGAGGACCCGAATTCGCCGCTTCCAACGGCAAGGGCCTCGTGTATAACAATATCGAAGACCTGAGCGTCATGAAGGTCATCGACACCAAAATGATGACTGTAAAGGAAACATGGCCCCTGGCCCCCTGCGGCGGCCCGACCGGCCTCGCCTACGATGCGACGCATAAACGCCTCTTCACGGGGTGCCGTACAAACAAGGGAATGAGCGTCCTCGATGCCACTAACGGTAAGGTCATCACTACGCTGCCCATCGGCGCGGGCGTGGATGCCGTCGTTTATGACGAACCCGATCATCTTATCTTCTGCAGCAACGGCGACGCCACCACGACCATCATCCGACAGGAATCCGCCGACAATTATACCGTCGTTCAGACCCTTGCCACGCGGCCCCGTGCAAAGACCATGGCGATGGACAAAAAGACGAAAAAGATCTATCTGAGTGCGCCCGAGTTCGAGCCGGGAACGCGGAAGATCGTTCCTGGAACCTTCGCGGTTTACGTTTATCGGCCGGCCTAGCGTCCGATCCGCACCGACGTCATCGTGAGTGATCCTCCGACAGGCTTGTCATTGAACAGTGAGACCGGTTCGCCCTCTTCTTTCAACGCCAGCGAGTACAATAGGGGAAGAAAATGTTCCGGCGTCGGAATGGCGAGATCGAATACCTTGCCTTGAGCTGCATAATCGATCAGCAGGCGATGGTCTCCCGATAGGATCGCGGTTCTCATTTTTTCGGCGGCCTCGAGCGCCCAGTCGAAACCGAACGGCGTCTCCAACCTGTCCCATGCCACCATCCGCAGATTGTGGACCATATTGCCGCTGCCCACGATCAATACGCCTTTTTTCCGCAGGGGTGCCAGTTGCCTGGCCAGCTCGTAATGATATTGTGCAGGCTGGCTGCGATCCAGGCTCATCTCGACAACGGGAATGTCTGCCTCCGGATAAAAATGTTTGATGACCGACCAGGCGCCGTGATCGAGTCCCCATCTGTCGTCCAACCCTACCTCCGTCCGCGTGACCTGTCGCCTGACTTCCTCTGCCAGCTGCGGGCTCCCCGGGGCAGGATACTGCACCTCGAACAGCGCCCGCGGGAATCCGCCGAAATCGTGAATGGTCCGCGGTTTCTCCATTGCCGTCACAAAAGTTCCCCTCGTCTCCCAATGCGCGGAGACGCAAACCACCGCATTCGGCCTTGGGATCGTCTCGCCTGCCTTCCTGAATCCGGCTACGAATTCATTTTCTTCGATAGCGTTCATCGGATTGCCATGGCCCACGAACAGCACCGGCATCACCGCCGTCGGCCCGAACGGGTCCACCATCTTTTGCAATTCGTTCAGCTTCATGCCAGTCGAAATTTACGAATTTATTTCCTTCTAATTTGACTCTTTGTGGCGGCATGCGGGGTCATGGACTACCTGAAAATTGACAGTGCTGACATAGTTGGGTACAGCATGGGCGGCTCTGTAGCTTACGAGTTTGCAATATAGTTATAGATCAAGTGATTGCGGTATGCTTAGCACCGGTCTTCGGCCGTGGGCAACAGTTTCCCCATCGCGTCCCCTGGCATGGGATTCGCCTGTATCTTAACAAATGGGCAGGTTGTTCTATCAACGGGGATCATTGATCGTAGGCGTGTCGCTGCTGCTAGCGGTCGTCGCCTGGTGTGGATACCGGGCACATAGCCTTTCTGTCGAACAAAAGGCCATCAAACAGGATTACAGTTTCGTCAACAATATCAGTTTCGGCGTATTGTCGGTAGACAAGTGGCGCGACCTGATCGTGGATGCCGTGAGACAACGCATCGAAAACTTCGACCTGACACCGGCCGAACGGGATTCCGTTCGCAAGGAGATCGAGCATATGCTGAACGGATTGATCGATAAGGCGGACAGCATGATGAACGCCCCGCAAAAATCCCTGAAAGGTAAATTGCGGAAATTAGCTTACAGAACGTTCGTCAGCACCAAAAGCCTACACGATCAGGTACCCGCATTCTCCAACCGGATCATGGCGGAAGCGCTGCGCCCGGGGAGCAAGAAAAGACTCGCCTATGTAGCGAAAAGCAAGCTGGAACAGATGGGCGAGGACACCTATGACAGTTCGCGCGAGGTGGAAGCCTCCAGACTGGATTCCATCTACCGGAAATATGGCGTGTCCGATGCGGAGGCTTTCAATCGGAAAACGCTTCAGGCGCTTCAGACGTTGCAGCCGCGGCAATACCGGTATGCCTTTGCCATGATCGGCGGCGTCCTGGTGCTGCTCGGATTATGGTACCTCCTGCGCAGATCCCGACGGCTTTATGTCTCCTTATATATCCTCTCGATCGCGATGGCGTTGGTTATTTTACTGGTAGGCCTTACAACGACGATGATCGAGATTGATTTGCGCATCAAATCGCTGAATTTTCAGCTTTTGGGCGAAACCATCTCCTTTCAGAACCAGGTGATCTATTTTCAAACTAAAAGCATCGTCGAAGTGGTGGTACTGCTGCTCCGCAACGGGAAATACGATTCCATGCTCGTGGGTGCGCTGATCCTGTGTTTTAGTATTTTCTTTCCTATCACGAAACTGCTGTCCACGGGCATCTATCTCCTTGGAAACCGATCGTGGTCGAAAAATAAGTTCATCTATTTCTTTGCTTTCAAGTCCGGCAAGTGGAGCATGGCCGACGTCATGGTAGTGGCCATTCTGATGGCCTACATCGGTTTCAATGGTTTAGTCGAGGACGCATTGCATTCGCTCAATTACCGGTCGAACACCTTTACGAGCATTTCGAGCAGCAATACCTCGCTGCAACCCGGCTATATCATCTTCGTGGCATTTGTGCTTTATGGCCTGGTGCTGTCGCAGATCCTACAGTGGATCACGCGTGAACCGCGCGCCCGGTCAAAATCGAAATCCCCGGATTCCCCGCCGCCAACCGCCGGCTCGCAACGCAAAGTCAGCTCTGCCCGATAAGGACGCCGGCCAGGAACACGATCGCTCCGCCGATAACGATCTGCACCGCGGCCTTTAACATAGGCGTTTCCATATACCGGTGTCGCCGCCGCAAACAACGGGGCCAGTGAGGAAACCGAGCCATCCATCAAACCGGCCAGCCCCGGTTGAATGACTTCCAGGATGAATTGCCGCTTATTCGTTTGGGTGTTCGTGGTGGTATCCATCGGTGGGTAGTTGATGTAGCATGCTCAAAGTTAACGTATATTTGCCGCCCGGTCCGTCGACCGGATTGAATGATCCGCCGTATCACCTTCGATGAATTTTTCGCCATGCGGGACGCAGTTCCCGCGGCCGACGTTCGTGCGCCTGCCGAATTCAGACAGGGGCACCTTTCGGGCGCATACAGCCTTCCCCTTTTCACCGATGACGAACGCGCCCGCGTGGGAACCGCCTACAAAAAGCAGGGTAAGGAGGCCGCGGTCCTGCTGGGTTTCGAGATCACCGGCCCCAAGTGGACCGGCTTCATCCACGAAGCGACCCGGATAGCCCCCGGAAAGAAGATCGCCCTCCATTGTTGGCGGGGCGGTATGCGCAGTTCGGCTATGGCCTGGGCGCTCGATCTCTACGGGTTCGAGGTCTGCCTGTTACAGGGCGGTTATAAGGCCTATAGACGGTGGGTCTTCCGGCAGTTTGAAAAAGAACTTTCGCTTTTGGTACTCGGCGGTATGACGGGCTCGGGCAAGACCCGCATGCTCCAGCAGCTGGACTCTATGGGCGAGCAGGTCATCGATCTGGAAGAGCTTGCCCAACACCAGGGGTCATCCTATGGCACGCTGGGCCGCATGATCCAACCTACCCAGGAACAATTCGAGAACGAACTGGCAACGGTTCTTTTCCGGCTCGACCCCGGAAAAAGGACCTGGATCGAAGATGAAAGCCAGAACATCGGGAGATGTCTCATCCCAAAACCGCTCTGGCTCCGGATGCGTGACGCCCTGCTGTTCGATGTCAGGGTGCCGTTGGAACAACGCGTAGATGCCCTCGTCGAAGAATACGGGTCGCTGGATAAGGACTTCCTGGTGGAGTGTACCGAGCGGATCCATAAGAGACTGGGTCCGGAGCAAACCACCCATGCCATTGCAGCTATTCGCGATCACCGGATGGACGATTTCATCCGCATCGTATTGATTTATTACGACAAGACCTACCGGAAGGGCCTCAGCTGCAGAGAGGCCGCCCGCATCCTCCCCGTAACGGTAACCGGCGATGATCCCGCGGAAAATGCCCGCCGGCTGCTTGCTGAGGCAGAAGCCATCTCGTCGGATTCGGCTCAACCCATTTCGTCGAATACGCCCCAGTCCGTCTCGCCGAACCCACGACAGCCCATACCTTCATAATCTTCTTCCGCATGGAAACCTCCCCGATAAAATTGACCAAATATTCGCATGGCGCCGGCTGCGGTTGCAAGATCAGTCCTGCCGTCCTGGACAAGATATTGCATACCTGCGCCACAACCGCGGCAATCCCGAACCCTGCGCTGCTCGTCGGCAACGACAAACGCGACGACGCGGCGGTATTTGATCTCGGTGACGGCAAAGCCCTCATCTCTACTACCGATTTTTTTATGCCGATCGTCGATGACGCCTACGACTTCGGACGCATCGCCTCGGTCAATGCGATCAGCGATGTCTATGCGATGGGAGGCCGCCCCGTCCTGGCTATCGCCATCCTTGGCTGGCCGGTGGAACGGCTACCGCCCGAATGCGCCGGACAGGTACTGGAAGGAGCGAGAGCTGTCTGCACGGAGGCCGGCATCCCTCTGGCCGGCGGACATAGCATCGATTGCCCCGAACCCGTATTCGGTCTGGCGGTCAATGGTCTGGTGACCGTCGCAGCACTCAAACAGAACTCCACCGCGACACCGGGCTGCCGTCTTTATCTGACCAAACCGCTCGGTGTAGGCATTCTCTCTACCGCGGGTAAACGCGGTATTCTGCGGGAGGAAGATGCGGCGGTCGCGCTGAAAAGCATGACGACGCTCAATCGGCTGGGGGAGACCTTCGGGCAGACCCCGGGCGTAACTGCCATGACGGATGTCACAGGTTTTGGTCTCCTGGGACATTTGACCGAGATGTGCGAAGGCAGCCGGCTGTCGGCGATCATCGATTTTGAAAAGGTCCCTATGATCCCGTCCCTGTCCCGTTATATCGACTCCGGATGCATCCCGGGAGGAACCGGGCGCAACTGGGCCAGCTACGGAGGAAAAATATCGCTGTCCTCAGAAGAGCAAAGGACTATTCTCGCCGACCCGCAGACCAGCGGTGGATTGCTCGTAGCGGTGACCGAAGAGTGCGCCCCGGCCTTCGAAGAATTGTTGCGGAAATATGGCCTGCCCGAAGCCTGCTGCCGGTCGTTCGGCTATCTGCGCGCGTCGGAAGATCCCGCGGCAAAGAATCCCCTGATCCTCGTCACGATGGGTTAACCGCGGGCATATTTCCCTGATCCCCGTCACATCGCCCATGGTGTCAGCGAATCGAAGCCCGCCAGTATTACCCATAGCCAGTAAAAAAACGTAATAGCCGAAATAACCATAACCCGCCTGCCATGACGGCGGTCTCCCGGCGAATAGACGAACACCTGTTGCCCATTGGGCAGATTTTTTTTCGAGAACGCCATAGCATACCCTAAGAAAAACCCCCCCAGGCCAAAAACGACCGCCAGCAAATAAGCAAAAAATATCCATTGCGTATGAGCGGGCTCGGTCTTCGACAACTCCGCCAATCGGTGTTCCTGCGTGGCTGCCTCCTGTTCCGGCGTCACGGGCTTTCCTTGCTGTGCCAACAAATGCTTGGCGAGCGCATAATCCAGCGCACCCCACTCATCGGGATGCTGTATAATGTCAAGCAGTTCGTCGTCAGAAAAAGCGAACAGATAATAATCGGGATCAAGTGTATTCAATTGCCGGGCGTAATACGCCTCCAGCGCCGCATGCGCCCGCACAAAATCGCCGGACGGTACTTTCAGGTGGTAGGTGGGATCGATCTTGTTATTGGCAAAGCTCACGTCGAACGTCGGCGCTTCATTGGCTACCCTACAATCGATGCCCTGCGAGCGTAGCAATTCGCATATGCTGTCGGCTAACCCCGGGTCGTTGAATTTTTGGAACGTAAGGAAATTGTCTGGCATGACCGTGAGAAAGTATTTTAGGCCCCAAAGCTACCAAAAAACCAACCGGGAATGTTCGTATATTTAGCTATGCGAAAATTGGCTACCTTCTTCATCGTCGTTCTCGCGGCGATCGTTATCGCCTCTTTGTATGGTGTCGGGCATGACCAGGTGACCTATACGATCAGCCCCGAGTATTACACCAAATTCAAATTCATCCAGTTCAACCTGGCGGACTCGGGCGCGGCGCAACACATGACGCAACCGCGCAGCGCAGTGGTGATGGTAGGTGTCAAGGCGACGTGGTGGATGGGGATGTATATCGGTCTTATTATCGGCCTTGTCGCACTCGTGTACCGGAACCCCGACCGCATGTTCGCATCCTCGATGCAGGCCCTGGGAATCGTCCTCGGAGTCGCGATCATCACGGGCGCCATCGGCGGTTGGTATGGCCATAACATTCTCGCGAAAAAAGGCGTCGATTGGTGGCTGCCCAGCAACCTCGTACATCGTACCGAATTCATCACCGTCGGCTCCATTCATAACTTTAGTTACCTCGGCGGCCTCATTGGTCTTGTCCTGGCGATCGTCTTCCTCCTCGTCAAAAAAGCCCGTTTGCGAAAACGCGCTGCCGCCGGGCGAATGGCCGAGGCATCCGAAACAGAGCCCGCTGACGAGTCCGCCGCGCCGTCCGAACCTTGACGCAGCGCTATCCCGCCGTTCGTCACAATTTCTCCATACTATCCCGGTAACCCTTTCCGATCGGGATCGAAACCCCATTGATCTCGATCATTTCCGCCGTATAGGATTCGATCCGCCGGATGGACACGATATAAGATCGGTGCACCCTCTTGAAGAGATGCGGCGGCAGCATCGCCTCGATCTCATGCGTGCTCATTTTCGAAAGATATTCATTTTTCGTGGTCGTGATCTTGATGTATTCCCGCTGGCTCTCGATATAGACGATCTCCGAAAAAAGGATCTTGACTTTTTTCTTTTGGACATTCACAAAGATAAAATCCCTGTTCTCTGCCGCATCGACAGGTTTCCGGACCTTGGTCACTGCCACGAGAAACCGCTCGAATTCGATTGGTTTCAGCAGGTAATCCGTCACATTCAGATCGAATCCCGCTACCGCATATTGGTGATAGGCTGTCGTAATGATCACGGCCGGGGGATTGACCAGGGTCTTCAGGAATGACATGCCTTTCAGTTTAGGCAAGTGGATATCGAGGAAAATAAGGTCGGTGTGCGACCGGCGCAGCCAGTCGGAGGCGAGAATGGCATCTTTGAAGCTGGCCTGCAATTCCAGGAAAGGCACCTGTGCGATATAATCCGAAAGGACCTTGACGGCCAGCGGCTCGTCCTCGATGATGATGCATCGTATGTTAGACATGGCTGGCAAGATCGATCTTTAACGTGGCGGAAAATTCCGAAGAGCGTTGTTTGACGTCCATCTTATAGTCCGTATAAAGCAATTCCAGCTGCCGGCGCAGATTCGAAAGACCGATATTTTCTTTGACGTTCCCGTTGCCCGGGGTTTCTTCCGTCGAGTTGCGCACCAGGAAGCTCAGCTGCCGTTTGACCAGCGAAAGATGGATATCCACGAAGGGCCGGTGCCTGGTCTCGGAGACGCCGTGTTTGAAAGCGTTCTCCACCAGCGGGATGAGCAACAAAGGCGGCAGCGCCTGTTTCATATCCTCCACATCGTAATTGAAATTGACGGTCAGCGTCTCGTCGTAGCGCAGCTGCTCGAGCGAAATATAGTCGCTGATGATCCTTAGCTCCTGCTCGATCGCTACATAGGGTCCTCCCGCTTCGTAGAGCATGTACCGCAGGATCTTCGACAATCGCATGATCGACTCGGGCGCCAGATCTGATTTGTCCCTTGCCAGCGAATAGATATTGTTCAGCGTGTTGAACAGGAAGTGTGGATTGGTCTGGGATTTCAGATAGCCCAGTTCCGCCGCTTGCTTTTCGATCCGCAACTGCTGAGTGGTCTGGCGGAGCCTGACATTATGATAAATGACACTGGCGATACCGAACATAATTGTCGACGGTATGCTAAAGTCTGCTTCATCGGAAAGATGATGACGTTTCCCCGGTAGCTCTATATAGTCGGTATTCATGTGTAGCAAATAGCCCAGTTGCGCCCATAGATGAAAGCCCTCGGTAAGCAGGAACAGATATGCGAACAATAGCAAGATGCCGATGTAGAATTTCCGCCAACGCAGTCGCGGGATGGAATATTCGTACAGAATATAATTGACGAGAGTAAGCCAGATGCTCAGCCATACGCAATCCAGGAATGCGGTGACAATCCCTTTATGGACCATATGCCATTCCTGAATGGTACACATACACACGATGCCAAGACCGACCCATGCAAAGAGTTTGAACCGCTGTATGTCGAAGAGTGACCTCATGCTGGCGTTTAAGCATTAAATATCGGTAAATCTTTTCGACCTTTTGTCAGGCCGCCGCCGGTTGACCCGAAATCGCGGTTGGTATACGGGAATCGATTGTCTGTTGATTCAACTTGCGCTTTGTCAGTCGATTAGGTACTATTGAGAAAAATTGATCACTATGGGAAACATACTGAAATTCGGAGAAGATGTGGAGGGCTACCCCATCCGCGTCCTCAATGAACGGGAGATCCGGGCGGCGGCGGGCATCCTGTTCCTGGCGACTTTCATTTCGCTGAACATCATTCTCGCGACCGGCAATTTCGTGCCGGTGAAATATGTTGTCACGGTATTCCTTCTGGATTTTCTCATCCGCGTTTTTGTGAACCCGCGGTACGCGCCGACATTGATCATCGGACGTTGGATCGTCGGCCGGCAGACACCCGAATATGTCGGCGCTCCGCAAAAAAAATTTGCATGGGCGATCGGCGTGGCATTGTCGTTACTCATGTTTGTGTTTTTGGTGCTGGTCAACGCCTACAGCATTATCACGGGCATCACCTGTCTCATGTGTTTGGTGTTCCTGTTCTTTGAAAGCGCGTTCGGCATCTGTCTGGGGTGCAAGTTCTATCCCCTGTTCTTCAAAGAAAGGGCCCGATTCTGCCCCGGTGAGGTCTGTGACGTCCGCTCGAAACATGATATCCAAAAGACATCGGGGACGCAATGGCTCATCGTCGCCGGCCTGGTCGTCTTCATCGTCGCGCTGGCAACTCTCTTTAATGGCCAATTCCGCAAGGCGCCTCATTATTTATTTGAAAGCTATGCTGCCGCAAAGACCAACTAGTACGACATCGCTGCAAGAATACTTCCAGCCTTTCGCAGCGGGTATCATCGGCAACCGACAGTTCTTCGAGACGCCTTGCGGGCGGAATAGGATCGTTTATGCAGATTGGACGGCTGCGGGCCGGGGGTACCTGCCCATCGAGCGGAGACTGCAGCAGGAGATCTTACCGTTTTTCGCGAATACACATACTGGTACGACCGTTACAGGGCGCGTTATGACCGCGGCTTATGAGGAGGCCCGGGCAATCGTCAAAGAGCATGTGCATGCGGGCGACGATGATCTCCTGCTTTTCTGCGGCAGCGGGATGACGGATGCGGTTTGCCGGCTACAACGTCTGCTGCGTCTTCGCGAGTCCCGAAAGGAGGCCGTCGTTTTCGTTACGCATATGGAGCATCATAGCAACCACATTACCTGGCTGGAGACCGGAGCAACGGTGGAGATCATCCGACCTTCTGCAGACGGCAATGTCGACCTGGAACATCTCGGTCGATTGTTGGAACAATACCGCGGCACCCGACTCAAGCTCGCTGCAGTCACGGCGTGTTCGAACGTCACGGGCATTCAAACGCCCTATCATGCGATTGCGTCGATGATGCATGGACATGATGGGTATTGTTTCGTCGATTTTTCCGCTTCTGCTCCGTACATAAAGATCGATATGCATCCAACGGGCCGCGGCGGTTGCGATCCCGATGCTGCAACATGCGGTTCCGGCGTTACAACATGCGACCCCGACGCGATCTATTTTTCCATGCATAAATTTCTCGGCGGTCCCGGAACACCCGGGGTGCTGATCTTCGGCCGGCGGCTGTATGCGGGCGGCGTCCCCGACCGGCCGGGTGGAGGGACGATTTTATACAGCAACCCGTGGGGCGGCCGCGAATTTATATCGGATATCGAGCAACGCGAGGATGGGGGGACCCCGCCGATCCTGCAGGCCATCAAGGCGGCCTTATGTATCCGGTTGAAAGAGGAAATGGGGATACCGCACGTGCTGGAAAGAGAAAACCAACTTCTCCGGCAGCTGTTCGACCGGCTTCGTGATATCCACGGTATTGCGATCCTGGCCGCTCAGCAGCGCCGGAGACTGGGGATCGTCTCGTTTATCGTCGAGCATGCGCACTACAACCTGGTCGTGAAAATGCTAAACGACCGGTTCGGTATCCAGACCCGGGGCGGCTGCAGTTGCGCCGGGCCATATGGCCACTATCTGCTGAACATCGATAAGACCCGCTCCGCCGCGATTCGCGAGACATTACTGTCGGGCGATGTTTCCGGCAAACCCGGCTGGGTGCGGCTATCCCTGCACCCCACGATGACCGACGAAGAGCTCGATTATATCCTCGACGCCATCGAGATCACCGTCCAGCGCTATGACGAATGGAAACGGGATTATAGCTATGACCCCGCCAGCAATGAATTTGTCTTTCGTGGTTGGACCGGACGCCAGCCTCAATGGTTCACGGCGCCATTGAACGCTTGAATTCAATGGTTCAGCAATTTCGGCCAAATTCCCTATCTTAGACAGGCACCTTAAACCATCTTCCTTTGTGGCGCTGGTCCTCCCATCGCGTATCGGTGGAATGGCTGGCTGGGTCTATATCGTCATTGGGCCCGTCCTCTGGATTTATTATGCCTGCCGCGGCAGGCAGCGGAAGAAAATCAATCATTAGGAGGCCAGCCCGCCCTCGAGTTGCGTTTTATTCTTCTTCAACACTTTCTCCTTCAACCACTCCCTCACCGGCTCATCATAAACCTTCAGACACACATAAGCCAGCACAATGCTCGCAACTAACAGCAGCGCACCGGGCAACAACCCGGTGCTCATCGGGATCTTATTCCTGCTGACCCACGCCGTATAGACATAGATCAGGGGATAATGGGTGATGTACATCGGGTAGGAGATATCGCCGAGGAACCGGCATACACGCACCGAATACCTGCCCCGTATACTGCCTCCCGCTCCAATCGAGACGACCAATGGGAAAACGAGAATGACGCAAAACGATTCATATATACCATTCATCCATAAATGGTGTGGCCCTCCAATACGGGGAACCGAAAGGACTACCGCAATCAACAGACTGCAAACCCAGAAAGCGCCGCGTACCCGCACCAGCCAGCCCAGACGGCATAGCAGCACGCCTCCGAAGAAGGGGAAAAGCACCCGCGTGAACCCGATGTTCAGTTGCTGCGCATTCAGCGACCATCCGCCGATGAGATCGCCCGACGGACCCCACACCGTATAGTGGATCAAAAGCAAAGCCGCGAGGAACACGAATACCGCCAGTGCCGCTTTGGACAGCCGGCGGATGACCACCGCATAGAGGAAGTTCGCAATATATTCGAAGAACAGCGACCACGCGGGACCATTTAGCGGATGCATTTCCTGCCAGCCACGGATATCCATCTGCACTGGCAGCGGGATCAGGGTACAACCCACCAGCATGACCAGCAGCATTTCCCACACGGGCGTTCCGGCCACCAGCGGGAAAGCAGGGCCAACCTGGAAATAGAACAATGCGGCGCCGATCAGCGAACCCATGACGACCATTGGCTGCAGGCGCACCAGGCGGCGTTTGTAAAAATCCCACTGTGTCATCTTACCCCACCGGTCGTCATAGGCATAGGCCACGACAAAACCCGACAGCACGAAAAAGAAATCGACCGCGAGATAGCCGTGATTGATCACCTGGTCGAAAGGGTTCCCGACATTGAATGTTTCAAAAACATGGAATGAGACGACAATGATGGAGGCCACGCCGCGCAGCCCGTCGAGGATCTGATAATGGCTTTTGGACTCGAGATAGGTAGAGTTGGAGCTCATGTTTTGAATGGTTACAAAAGGGTGAATATATACCTTTTTGTCTGTTTTCCTATCGCGGGACGAACTCCGGCAAAACAAAAAGGCCGCCCCGTTCCCGGGCGGCCATCGCGGAGTCCTGTAAGGTCTAAAGGGGGGTCGGCTGAACGTTAAAATAGGAGGTTTGGGTTATGGCATCATCATGATTCGTCGTAGTTGTGATCCATGCCGGCCCTCTTCTTTTCCACTTCCCTGGCGATCAGCCGGAGCATTTCGTCGAGGGTCAGGTGCAACAGTTTGGCCATCATCCGCAGTTCGCCTACACGAAAATCATCTACATCATTCATCAGTTCGGTGAACCGCTCCACTTTCTTACCGATGTCCTTCGCTACTACCGATTTCTTGATGTAGTCAAAAATGTCGGTAAAAGTTTGGATCTTTCCATCATCCAGCATCGGTTTGATCAGCAAGTACCGGGGATCGTCCTTTCCCATAGTCAAAGAAAGGATAAAGGGTCATTCAAAGGCGAGGTTCCCCCAATCTTTCCCATTAAATTCCCCGTCTATTCCATTTTGATACCCCCGATATTCTCTTTTTGATCCCCTCTTTGTCTCTTTTTTGACCCGATGACCCTGCTCAGGGGAAAGGTGGCCAACTGCCGAATCGGGCGCGCCCGCGATCCTGTCCAGCGCATGGCCGTTCAGTTTCACCCGCTTGAAATGCAGGTTGTGCGCGATCAGCGCGCGTGGTCATTAGACTAACGTCAAGGCATAGTTGCTTCAGTGGCGACCGTCGGAGTGAAGAACACGGGTAGCACCGGGTCCGTACATTTAAAATACATTAAATCTAGCTGGGATCTCCGAGAAAGGCACGAATTTTGAGGTGACGTTGCACGGTTTATATTTAAATATCCGAAATATTCGCGGTATCTTGCCTATGGAAACACTCGCTAACGACCTAAGAAAAAAATGTCCGCGATCCGAAGAAAATATCCTTCGCACATCCGTAAGGGCGTGCTTGCAATGGCCCATCTCGCTGTATTGGGCCTGCAGTTCTATTATGGGTATTATCAATTCTTCGGGCGTCCCACCTATCGGGCGCTTTACTTTGCTCATTCAGCCAGATCCGTACATTCGATCCGGGCGGCCAGGATTGGATGGGACAAGAACTCCCGAAGCGCATTATTGCTGGATAAACGGTTCGAACACGAACATTTTTTTTGTTTTCCATCCCCGTTTTTCTTCCTGCCCTTAAATGTAAATGATCCGAAACAGCCTATTTGCTATAGTCGGATACATGTCCGGAGTGCGTGGCTGGGACTCTGTTTACGCGGACCGCCGGCTGGTCAGATAATATGAGCCGGATCGATAGTACTACTTTCTGACCAAACTGGTATTTACCGGATGTATATTTTTTATTTCTCCTGCGACTTTGAAGGAAGTCAATGGCGAATGCGGGCGCTCGTCTATGAAAATGACTTCCTTTATCTCTACGAGATAGAACCGGAAGACCGGCAGCTGTTCGGTCTTTTCGGAGTGAAGTTCATTACGCAGCAACGGGCGGATTTCCCCGACATTCGTTGTCATCATCCCGTGAAGGGACACCTGGATTACGAATGCGCCCTGATCGCAGGGCTGCAACGTCATTTGCAATCGAATCGCATTTTGAGTTGAGGTGTCGGCAGATGGCATTAGGCCGATTATCGAAAATGGCCTATTTTTCGGCGCTCTCTTATGTACAGGATCTTCCTTTTCGCCCTTCTCAGCATATTGAATACCCGTGAGGGCAGGGGACAGTCAGCCCAGGGCCTGATCGATGGCGCCGTCCGCGATAGCCTCACCGGTTCGATACTCGAAGAAGCCACTGTAAATCTGTATGTGGTGAACCAGGAGGCCGCCAGCAGGTTGTTTGCCGTCCGGCGCAACGGCCCACGCGGTTTCGTTTTCCGCAATTTGCCCGCAGGACGTTATAGGATCGTGGGCACCTATCTCGGTTTTCAGCCCGATACGTTGAACCTCGACGTAGCCGCTTCGGTCATTACCCATGTACAGCTGCGGATGCAGCGTTCCGACAAGTCCATGATGCAGGTGGTGGTCACCGCCCGTATCCCACCTGTGATCGTACGCAACGATACCATTGCCTTTAATGCAGGCGCTTACCCGACCCAACCCAACGCAACGCTGGAGGATCTGCTTCGTAAGCTGCCGGGGATCGACATCGACAAGAACGGTAACGTGACGATGCAGGGCAAAAAAGTGGACAAGGTCTATCTCGACGGGAAGGAATTCTTTCTCGGTGACCCCAGGACCGCGATTCAAAACCTGCCCGCCGATATCATCGACCAGGTGGAGGCCTTCGATAGCCAGAGCGACCAGGCCAGGCTCACGGGAATTAAAGACATGTCGGGGTCCAAGAGCATCAACATCCGGCTTAAAAAGAACCGGCGCAAAGGTTTTTTCGGGAAACTCTATGCCGGGACGGGTACAGGCGCGCCGGCCGACCTGAACTCGCCGGCCGGCAGCTACTCCATAGGCGGGGATGCCATGGTGCTGGGCAACACGAAGATCTTTGGCGCCGGTAACATCAACAATGTCAATAATCAGTTCACGGGCAAGGACAATCGAAACGGTCCGGGTAATGCCGGCACGCAAACGCTGAACCGGCTGGATATGAATCTACGCCACGAGACCAAACACCTGTCCTTTGCCGTCAATGGAGGCACCAACGGCAGCCGCACCATCCTGGATCAGCTGAATACTACCCAAACGACGCTCACCGACAGCAGTCTTTTGTCCGGTCGCCGGAGCCATTCGGTCAGCACACGCCAGAACTGGCTGGGGAACGCCTTTATCGAATATACGCCGGACAGCCTTCGGCTACTCGAGCTGCGAACGGGTTGGTCCGGGAATTCCGGTTCGTCGACGGGGACCGATTCCACGGCTGTGTCGGCGCTCAAACTCGCAGGCAGCTACCCCGTCAACGACGGCCAAACAGTCAACACGAGCCATTCCACCGAGTGGCAGGTCAACAACCAGCTGAATTTCCGCCAGCGCTGGCGTACCCCCGGCCGGAACCTGGTGATCGGACTCACACAGACCAGCAGCCGCCAGCAACAGCCGCAGACGACCTACTCCCTCGTCAACAACTACGATAGTACCGGTCGTCTCCTCGGTCGCACGAGGATCGACCAGTCGATCGGCCAGACCTCGGCTAACGATGGCTATGGTCTGCAGGTGACGTATACCCATCCGCTGACAAAGGGCCATCTCCTGGACTGGAACTATCGGCTGGACCGTAATGTTAGCAGGAGCGACCGGATCTCGCATGACTTCGACAGCGTTACGGGCGCGTACGATCTCCCGGATGCGGTAACAAGCAACCATTTTACCACTACCAATACCATCCAGCGCCTGGGTATGGGATACAATGTCACGTCCGGCCGCTACCAGTTCCAGCTGGGTCTTGCAACGCAGTTCAGCGAACTCGACAACCTCAATCGTTCCACCGATTCCACACTGCGACTGCGGCAGACGAACTGGTATCCCCGCGCGTCGCTGATCTATACACCCTCCAAAGGCCGCAGCCTGAACCTGCAATACAGTGCCGCGACGACCAGCCCGACCCTCCAGCAGTTGCAACCCGTTTCCGATCCCACCAACCCATTTTTCATTCGTGTCGGAAACCCCGATCTGGAACAGGAGCTGACCCACCGCGTCAGCGCGACATACAATTCATTCGAACCCCGGCGCTTTCACAACTGGCAGCTGGGCCTCGACGGTAGCTACAGCGAGCATGCGATCGAATCTGCGACGACCATCCATGCGGGCGGCATCCAGCAACAGCGGTTCATCAATGTCAATGGGGTATGGAGTGCCTCGACCCATCTGAGCTACGGCTTCCCGGTCGGTGACCAGCGCAAAGGGAACGGCAGCATTTCGCTCAATGGGCAATATGGCCGGGGCGTGAATATCGTGAACGGGACACAAAACCTCATTTATTCCCCCGGTGGTGGCGCGACAGGAAAGCTGAATTTTCACCCTGTGACCGATCTGTTCATCGAAGCGGAGGGCTCGGTGGGCGCTACCGCCAACCGGAATTCGGTCAATCCATCACAAAATACATCGGGGTGGACGCAGCATTATTCGGTGCAGGCAAATTACACGCTGCCCGGGGCGTTGACCCTTTCCACTTTCTATAGTTTGCAGCTCGTATCCGGCACCCTGCCGGCCCCGCCGGTATCGCTCTGGAATGCCAGCGCCTTCAAAGAGATCGGTCGTCGCCGCCAGGTCCAGGTTCGTCTGAGCGCTTTCGGTCTTCTCAACAACACAAAGAACACCAGCCAGTCGGTAGGCGCAGGCGTCGTCAGCACCACGCAGACCAATATTCCGGGTAGAGTCCTGCTACTGAGCGTGATCTGGCATTTCCGCAAATTTTCATGACCGCGCCAGGGCACTGCAGCTGGCCCCGGGGGTTTACTGTATGATGCTTTTTGCCACGATCCCGCTACTTCCTGGATAACAGCCTCATGATCTTGAATTTACGATGGCAGCGAGCGTGTACGGCCCCGCGCATCCGTGGATTAAAATCTGCCTCGTTAAGGATTCTTTAACAATTAATGGATAAACTTTTGAGTTTTATTAACGGTCCAAGCGACCGAAATCCTTCGATATGAAAAAATCGTTATCGTCCCTTTTAATCGTATGCGCAGCCGCATTTGCCATTGCGTGTAACAAACACACCTCTGGTCCCGATGCAGGATATGGTCCCAACTCCTTATTCCCCCTGACCAATGGGGACACCTGGTATTACTCCGATTCGGCTTTCAGCGACAGCGGGGTGACCGCCGCTTATTTGGATACCATGGTTGCCACAAAGAATTCCGTGACGGATAACACGGGCACCGTTTATCTCGAGCTTAGCGATCGGTACGGCTGGTTCAATGGGAGCTATATAGCCGTAGATCCCAGCAACTATGCCGTCTATGAAGTGGACAGCCCCGCATTCCAGCCTTATACTTTTTTTGCCACAGTCAACCAGGACGGGACCATAGCCGATCCCTATACGGATATTTCCAACCCGGCCTGTCCGATCACTTATACGCAGTATGGGTATGCCAACCCTTTCAACGTTTACGCATTTTCAGCATACGAAAATGCCGAGGTCGTCACCGACTGTCACGGAACGGTCCTCGAGGAGACGAATTCCTATCTGAGTCCGGGCGTAGGTGTAGTGAGGATCGAGGACTATGTTACGGATACGACGGGCGGAAAAAACATCTTCTTTGAAGATTATTCCCAGACGCTGACGGCAAAGAGCCTTCATTAATGCCGGCATCAGATGAAGCACTCCCCGCGCCTCCATTAAAACACCTCGCCCAGGTTGGTGAAGATGCCGCGTATAATGACGAAAGGCAACCTGAACCATACTAATTACGTTATTTATTCGTTACAACTTAAATCCTATCTATATGTATCGCAAGCTTTCCTTATTGACCTGTTTAGTCGCCTTGCTGACCATCGTATCCTGTAAGAAATCGAGCTCCCCACCGAACACGGGAGGTCTTGTCGGCAACTGGAAATTCATTTACATCAAAGCAAATACCACCGCCAGCATAACCGTCTCGGGAATAACCAACGTTACGGTGGCCAACTATACCACGCAAAACAACGCGGGAACGGCGACGTTCACCACCGATTCGCTGGCGTTGAAGGGCCTGGCTTATTCGATCAACACTACGGCAACGGCCTATCAGTACCAGGGCACCACGCTCATCGGTTCCACGACCGTGCCATTTACCGCCAGTTTACCCGCTACCAACGAGACAGTGGCGTATAAAGTGATCGGCAGCGACAGTCTTTACTTCCCCGGCGGCGGTCCCGTTCCCGGTTCGGGCAGCGGCGGCCGGTTCACGATCAAGAGCGATACGCTAAACATTGCCATCAGCGGCAGCCAGCCTGGCCCCGGCGGTGTCACCGAAGTCGTCACCGGCAACATTTATTTCCTGAAACAATAGACGCCTTCCCTTTACTTAAATATTCCGGGAACGTCGTATATTGGACCGGCGCCAATCGCGTCGTCTCCATATGAAAAAAAATCGTCGTGCATTTCTGCAGCAAAGCTCGGCCCTCGCAGGCGGGGCTTTTCTTTTGCCGGGCCTCGGCCCCGCCCGGTCACTCTTATCGAAGGTATCGCCCGCCGACCAGCTGAATGTCGGCGCCATCGGGCTCAACGGAATGGGCTGGGCCGATCTGTCCGCCGCCCTCAGGATCCCGGGTGTCAACGTCGTCGCGCTTTGCGACATCGACAGGAATGTCCTCGATCGCCGCATGAAAGAGCTGGCCGCTAACCATATCGATACCAGCCGCATCCATACCTACAGCGACTATCGCAAGCTCCTCGGGCAAAAGGACATCGATTTCGTGATCATCGGCACACCGGACCACTGGCATGCCAAGATCATGATCGAAGCCTGCATGGCGGGCAAGGACGTCTATGTGGAGAAGCCCGTCGGTAATTCTATCGGGGAATGCAGGGCCATGGTGGCTGCGCAAAAAAAATACAACCGCGCGGTACAGGCCGGCCAGTGGCAGCGGAGCCAGCAACACTTCAGGGATGCCGTCGATTTCGTATACTCTGGACAGTTAGGTCGGATCCGGACCGTCAAGGTATGGTGTTACCAGGGATGGATGAAGCCCGGCCCTGTCGTGCCCGATTCGGCTCCGCCTCCCGGCGTGGATTATGCAATGTGGCTGGGACCGGCACCGACCCGTCCTTTCAATGCCAGCCGCTTCCACTTTAATTTCCGGTGGTTTTGGGACTATGCCGGCGGATTGATGACGGACTGGGGCGTCCATCTGCTGGATTATGGATTGCTGGGCATGAAAGCCGGCGTCCCCAAGACGATAGCCGCATTGGGCGGCGATTTCGCCTATCCCGATCTCTACCAGGAAACGCCCGATACGCTGACCACGCTGTACGAGTTCGATGGTTTCAACCTGGTATGGGATCATGCCATGGGGATCGATAATGGCAGCTATGGCCGCGACCACGGCATCGCCTATATCGGCAACAACGGGACACTGGTCCTCAGCCGCGGCGGCTGGGAGGTCATCGAGGAGAAGAACAGCAAAACGAAAGTGGCGAAACCTTTCGTAAAACAGTCCGACGACGGACTCGCCAATCATATGGCCAATTTCATCGGCGTGGTCCGGTCCCGCCGGATGGAAGATCTGCACTGCCCCATACAGGCAGGCGACCACGTGGCGACCGTCGCGCAGATGGGCAATATCAGCTTCCGCAGCGGCAAGCGGCTGACGTGGGACGCGGCCGCCGCCAGGTTCACCGACGACGCCGTTAACCGGCAATACCTTATGAAGGAATACCATAACGGCTACGTGCTTCCGAAGGTCTAAAGGCCTCCCCTTTTCCTTGGCACGCAAAATGCCTGTATACTATCTATGCGCTACCAGTGTAGACTTATTGCATTGCTATTATTATTGGGACCCTTGCTGGCATCTGCCCAACAAAAGGATACCTCATTGCCCAAAAAGCTGGACAGCCTTGCCAAAAACCCGGATAGTGCGGGCGGCAAACAAAAAAACCAGGTTGCGCCTTCCTTTTACAATGAGAACACCAGGTTCACGCCGCGCATTTATGTCATACTGACGTTGGATGATATGAAGCAGCAGTGGACCTCCCCGTTCAGGGCTACGAAAAAGAATTGGCTTCAGATAGGGGCGTTCACGGGGTTGACGGTGGGGGCGATCTTCCTTCTCGACAAACCGGTCAATAAGTACACGGTCGAGCAGATCCGGACGAATAAGTCGGCGGTATCCGCTAGTTTGTACGTAACCAATTTCGGGGGCTGGTACGAGACGTATACCCTTGCCGCGTTGGGAACTTATGGATGGATCTTCAAAAAGGACAAGGAAAAGACGACCACCCTTCTTGCCACACAGGCGTATATAACCGGGGCGGCGATCGAGACGGTCTTCAAATTCCTGACCAGCCGGCAGCGCCCATCTTACTATGATGCCGTGACAGGTCAGAACAGCCATGCATTCCACGGCCCCTTCTATCACATTATGAAGAGTGACAGTTATTCGTATCAGTCGTTCCCTTCGGGCCACACCACCGTCGCATTTGCCGCGGCGACGGTCTTTGCCATGGAATACAAGAACATCTGGTATGTTCCGATCATTGCCTATTCGGCTGCTACTTCCATCGGAATAAGCAGGATCGTCCAAAATGCGCATTGGATCTCCGATGTCCTGGTGGGCGCCGGGCTCGGCTTCATAACCGGCAGACAGGTGGTCAACAACTATCACAGGTATTCCAAGCTCCAGCTCGATAAGGCAAAAAAGAAGGGCTCGCTCAGTTTTACACTGGATTATCTGAACGGGACGATGACGCCGGGAATAATTTATACGTTCCGATGAGGACGTGAAGGCGATCCGTTCGGATCCTCCGGGCTATAGGTAGTAACGACCGCGCCTCTCCCGATCCTGCCAGTTGAACATCAGGAACAGCCTTTGTTCCGTCTGCGTGTAATGCAACGCAGGATACGACGCCTGGAAATGATCGTTCCAGTAGACAATTTGTTCCAGACCGACGCTCATCGATCTGTACACATGCACGGCGAGCCGGGGTCTCAGTGCGTGGATATAATTGTTTCCAAGGGAGTTCACGGGCGGAACGTCTTTCCCGGTATTGTCGAATGCATGGATAAAATAATAGGAGTACCAAAGGCTTAAAGTGCCATATTTCCCTATAGTAAGAGCGGTTTCCAGTTTTCCTTCCCACCCATTGGCAAATCGGTAGTCCCTGTAAAAAGACGTATCCGTGACCGGGCCTACGCTGCTGCCGGCAAAGGGCACATATGCCAGGTGGAGATTGAGATCGAGGTCGGCGATCTTGCCTATCCGTAACCTGCTGATCATGCCCGGGCCAAAGGCGATCGTCGATAATTCAAATGCCTTCGTATCATAATAATCGTAGTGTTGAAATCCGCCAAGGGCCATGCTATATAACTTGCCAAACTGGTAAGTCCTACCGAGCAGGGCCCCATATCCCGTGATATTATCCACTATTTTCCTCCCTACGCCGAAATTCATCTCCGCCCTGAATTTAAAATAATCGAACGGTTTTATCGAGCGGCGCTCGAAAGGGTTGCCATAGTTCAACTGGACGTTCACCATTTCGTCGGTGTGTCCGGACAGCAGCGCATTTGTTTGATTGTTGATGGAGTGTGCGCCCACGAATAAGGCGATGTTGACCGGCTCTTTTTGATAGACCACTTTGTTGAGGTGCCTTTTATACTTGCCATCCCATAGCCGGTTGACCTCCCTTACCGGGTCGATCAGCCCGGCCAGGATCTCCCGCCAAACCCGTTCGGGGCCGGTTGCCCGATCGTCCAGGATATTCGAACTTAAACGATACGTTACCTCTCCCAGCAGCACTCCGTCTACTGTCGTATTGATCAGATCTTCGCGTTCGGGTTTCCCATTCTCTCCAAAGATCTTCCACATGTAGCTACCGGCAAAAACGATCGGCGCCGATGCCCAGAATCCATAACCATTCGTGCGGGCCGCACTATAATAAAAGCTGCCCATCATCGGGTGCGATAAGAAATTGTTGCCGAACCGGTCCTGGTCCCATTCCCAGCCGTCAGTCCATGGAAAGCCCGCACGCAGTGTCCGACCCCAGGTATGAGCATCCGTTTTTGCAAATTCCAGGTGCATCACCGATCTGTCCACCAGGTTCAGAAGGGTGTTTTCAACGACCACCTGTGCGGCCGGTCTCCACACCTTACTCTTTTTGGTGTATTCCGGGTCATCGGCCAGGAGGTCGCCGTACCTGCTGTATTTGGTGTAATCCAGGCCCGGCAAACTACGGGGCTCCAGGCCTGCCGAATCCTTAAACCAGGCAACCTTTCGTTCCCTGATCGCCTTCAACTGCCCCTGGATATCGCCTTTCGCGGGCACAATGGTGTCCGTCGCCGGGTTTTGAGCCACAAGGAACGTTGCAGGAAATACCAGGAAAACAAAATGAAGAAAAACGTATCGCCTTATCATTGCGATAAATCTTCACAAAATATGGACCATGGAAAATAATGGCCCATTATACCGTTAGGTAACAGGAATGGGCGACCGAAGTGATTGGAAATCCAGTGTTTCTACAGGTTTTATCAGTAGAACGCAAAAGGTGGGTAAAAGATTCTACACAATCCCTATTTCTTGCCCATCGCATACTCTATCCCTGCTTCCAAATGATGCAGGAACAGCGGGTCCGACCATGTCGCATCGGTATGCCCCAGCGCCGTATAGAAAGACCGCCCCCCGTCATACTCGTGATACCACGCGAATGGATGGTTGTCCCCGTTCGCGCCGCCGGTATACGACGTCTCATCGATCTTCAGCAGCACTTTGATATCGGGATTAAGATATTTGAAGTTGTACAGCTCGTCGAAATGCATCCAGGGATTGGGAAAACCCTTCATCGCCGGATTCGTCGAATCGACCACGAAAAATCGCGCTTCCTGCTGTTTCGGATGCGATTTGAAATAACCGCCGACGAGATCGCCATACCATTGCCAGTTGTATTCGCAATCCGTCGCGGCATGCACCCCGACGAAACCTCCGCCTTGATGGATATAACCCTGCAACGCCCGCTCTTCCTCGGGGCCGAATACCTTACCGGTGGGGCTAAGAAAGATCAACGCCGCATATTTTTTCAGGATCTTCGGTCGGAACCAGGTCGAGTCTGCCGTCGTATCTACCGCATACCCGTTTTCCTCCCCGAGGCGCCGGATAGCAGCCACGCCCGTCGTGATGCTCGCATGATGATAACCATTCGTCTTGCAGAAGATCAGCACTTTTGGCCTGGCGATGATCCCGGGCCAGGGGTGGCGCGCCGCACCGTTGAAAACCGATCGTGAATGCGAAGGCGTGCCGCTCGAAAGCGTCATGAAAAGAACCAGCCCAAACAATGCGTACTTCATAATTTCTTTATTTTGATATTCCTGAACCAAACGGGGAAGTCGTGATATTGCAGCGCGATCCTGCCGCTGTGGAACGTGCCGAAATCGGGCCACCGTTTGAATTTGCTGTGCGCTACCATATCGAACCAACGCTCGTTCCACAACGTGGTCGAGACCACATTAACGCCATTGAGGAATAGCTTCAGCTGGCCTCCCTTGCTATAGATCTCGACCTGGTTCCATTGGCCGGCAGGTTTCACCGTTTCGCGGGCACAGGAGATAAGATCGTACAGATCGCCGGCCCGGTGCGCATGATATTTGGCGTCGGGATTGCCGTTGTTGTCCAGCACCTGCATTTCAGGACCGGTGAAATACGTTTCCTTGTATTTGGCGGTATCCTCATTTACATAAAAAAGAATACCGCTGTTGCCTTTGGGGGAGATCTTCCATTCCAGCTTAAGATCGAAATCGCCATAGACGCCGTCCGTTAGCAGATCGCCATGACCGGCAGCAGAAGGATTTGGGGTGAAAGCGCCATCCTGGACGACCCAGTTGATGGCGGACGGTTGTCCATAGGTATGCCAGCCGGCCGTCGACGTCCCGTTGAACAACAAGGTCCAGCCTTCCTGTTTTTCCGCCGGCGACAGCGTATTCGGCGCCTGCGCCACTACCAAACACGGCAATACTACCAAACCCGGCAATGCCGCAGCAAGGACGAAGAGGATCTTTCTCATGGGGGTTATTTTTTCAATGACAGGATATACGTGACCATCGTTTTCACATCATCGGGTTTCAGCTGCGGATGCGGAGTCATGGGAGTCGTACCCCAGATGCCGCTGCCGCCGGAAATGACCTTTTTTACGAGACGGTCCACAGTTGTGTCAGCCGCGGGACTGTATTTGGAGGCTACCAGGTCATAGGCCGGACCGATGCTCGAGCCGCTCTCCGCCTGGTGAAGACGGTGACAGGTCGTACAATCGCTGCCCGCGATCAGATCGATCGCTTTGTCGTCTGCCGCACTGCTGGTGGCCGCCGGTGCGGAAGTCCCCGCGGATGCCGTAGAATCTTTGGAAGCGGTCTTGTTGCCGCCATTGCCGCAGGCTGCAAAGACGAGGGCCGAAACAACAACGATTACATTTCTGCTAAACTTCATACAATACTTTTTAGTTGGGGATGACGCCCCTCAGGACGCGCCCGCCAAGTTATGCAATTATTTCAACCCGAGGACCGAGCGGTTGAATTTTTCATCCTTTCCCGTGCCGGCAAAATCATCGAACGCCTTTTCGGTAACCCGGATGATATGATCTTTGATGAATACGGCGCCTTCCCTGGCGCCATCTTCGGAATTCTTGATACAGCATTCCCATTCCAATACGGCCCAGCCCCTGAAATCGTAAGCGGCCAATTTGCTGAAGATGGATTTGAAGTCGACCTGCCCGTCGCCGAGCGAGCGGAAACGGCCGGCCCGGTCGATCCACGACTGATAGCCGCCATAGACACCTTGTTTCCCGGTTGGATTGAATTCCGCGTCTTTGACGTGGAACATTCGGATACGGTCGTGGTAGTTATCGATATACTCCAGGTAATTCAGGCATTGCAATACGAAATGTGAAGGATCGTACAGCAGGCAGGCACGTGGGTGATTGTTTGTGTGTTGCAGGAATAACTCGTACGTGATCCCGTCGTGCAGGTCTTCGCCGGGATGGATCTCGTAACATACATCCACACCCTGCCGGTCGAACTCGTCGAGGATGGGCATCCACCGCGAAGCCAACTCTTTAAAACCTGTTTCCACCAGGCCCGCCGGACGTTGCGGCCAGGGATAGACGGTTGGCCATAGCAGCGCGCCGCTGAAGGTGGCATGCGCATCCAGAGTGAGATTGCGGGAAGCCTTTGCTGCGTATTTCAGCTGCTGAACGGCCCATTCGGTCCTCGCCTTCAGATTGTTATGTACTGCGGCGGGCGCGAACCCGTCGAATAAAGCATCGTAAGCGGGATGCACGGCCACGAGCTGACCTTGCAGATGGGTAGACAGCTCGGTGATCTGGAGACCCGCACTGTTGACGATACCTTTGATCTCGTCGGCATAGGTCTTGCTCTCCGCCGCTTTTTGCAGATCGATGACACGGCCATCCCAGCTTGGCAGCTGCACGCCGGCAAAACCGAGATCCGCTGCCCATTTGCAGATCGATGCCAGCGAGTTGAAAGGAGGCTGATCGCCCATGAATTGGGCCAGAAAAATACCGGGTCCTTTTATTGTTCGCATATTGGTAATGTTAGATGGTAATGTCTGCCCCTCCGGCAAGCCGCCCAGGCTGCTAGATCGTAAAGTCGGTCCATTTTTCCTTGCTGCCGTTGCTGCGGATGAGATTATCGATGAATGCCATTCCGCGGACCCCGTCTTCGACCGACGGGAAATCGAGCGCTTCGGCCGGCGCCTTCACACCGTCGATGCGGGCTGCAAGGGTAAGCGCAAAGTCGCGATAGAGATTGGCGAAGGCTTCGAGATAACCTTCGGGGTGCCCGGCCGGCGTGCGCGTATTGAATTTCGCTTCGGGACAGAGCCAGGGCATGCCCGCGCGGTACACCTGCGTCGGTTGGTCCAGCCATTTCACCAGCAGGGTATTGGGCTCCTGTTGTGCCCATTCGATACCCCCGTTCTCCCCGTATACGCGGATCTTCAGCGGATTTTCTTCGCCTGCAGCCACCTGTGAAGCGAACAGCACGCCGGTTGCTCCATTGTCGAACCGCAGCAGGACATTGCCGTCGTCATCCAGCGCGCGACCCTGCACCATGATGCTCAGATCGGCGCACAGTTGTTTGATCCGGAGGCCGCTGATGTATTCGGCGAGATGCGCGGCATGGGTGCCGATGTCTCCCATAGCCCCGCTCTTTCCCGACCGTTTCGGATCGGTACGCCATTCGGCCTGTTTGCTCCCATCTTTTTCGGAAAGCCGGCTGAGCCAGCCCTGCGGGTATTCGACATAGATCTTGCGTATCTTCCCAAACACACCGTCCTTCACCATCCGGCGCGCTTGTTTCACGAGGGGATAGCCGCTATAGGTGTGCGTAAGACAGAACAGAAGACCGGTCTCTTCCACCTTCTTCTGTAAGCGCAACGCTTCTTCGAGCGAAAACGTCATGGGTTTGTCGAGGACGACATGAAAACCTTTTTCGAGGGCGAGCATGGCGGGCGCGAAGTGGAGATGGTTCGGCGTCACGATGGCCACGAAATCCATCCGTTTGTCGGCCGGCAGCCGGCCTTCTTTCTCCATCATCTCTTCATAGGAAAGATAGACGCGGTCATCGGGCAGGAACAGTACCTTACCTGACTCCCTGGCGTTATCGGGATGGCTGCTGAAGGCGCCGCAAACCAGTTCGATGAGACCGTCCATGTTGGCGGCGATACGATGAACGGCGCCGATGAAAGCGTTTTTTCCGCCGCCGATCATTCCCATTCGTAATTTTCTATTCATGCTGGTAAATTAACGATTGCAATTTTAGGATTTCTTGTTGAAATTAGAGATTATTAGTTATGTTTACATTGCGTCTAAATGACATCTAAAAATGCCGGGCCGCCCCGCAAGCGCCCTGGGCCATTCCGCGGATGCAAAAACAAAACGCGACTTGCCATGACCTCCAACGCAACCATTCAAGCAAACAAGCTGTTTCTAGCCAGCCGCATTGCCCTCATTTTTACTGCTATGACCTTTGCCTTGCGGGCTTCCGTGGTGGATGCCTGGGGCACCGAATTCCATTTGACGAATGAGCAGATTGGTTGGATCTTCAGCCCCGCATTTTACGGATTTACGATTGCGATGATCTTTGGCGGACCGTTGTGCGACGTGCTCGGCATGAAGCCGCTGATGGGTCTCGCCTTTCTCGGGCATATTTCGGGCTGCGTCATTTACCTGCTGGCCGGCAGCGCAACCATGTTGTTCGTCGGTACGCTATGTATCGGCATCGGCAACGGTATGGTCGAGGCGGCTTGCAACCCGCTCGTTGTGACCTTATATCCTAATAGTAAAACAAAGATGCTGAACCGCTTCCATGTCTGGTTTCCCGGCGGTATCACGCTCGGCAGCGTCATCTTCTACCTGATGATGGAGCGGTTGCATACGGGCTGGCATGCGCTGATATTCGTCCTGTTCATTCCGGCCGTCATCTACGGGATCATGATGTGGGGCCTGGACTTCCCGAAGACCGAGCGGGTGACGACGGGCGTCAGCACGAAAGCCATGTTCCTCTCCTGTCTGAACCCGTTGTTCCTCATCATGCTGGCCTGTATGTTCCTGACGGGCGCGACCGAATTGGGTACGAATCAATGGATCACGGCACTACTCACCGGTGTGGGAGCTTCGGGTTTGCTGGTGCTTGCCTTCATCAATGTGATCATGGCTGTGGGAAGATCGTTTGCCGGCCCGGTGGTACACCGGCTCAACCCTAACGGCATGCTGATCTTTTCTTCCATCTTCGCAGCCATCGGCCTGATCCTGTTGAGCAGGTCCAGCGGTTATGCGGCTTTCGGTGCAGCATTCGTATTTGCGGTAGGGGTCTGTTTCTTCTGGCCAACCATGCTGGGTTTCGTATCCGAGTATTTACCGAAGACCGGCGCGCTGGGCATTTCCCTGATGGGCGGCGCGGGAATGTTCTCTACCTCGCTGTTCATACCGGTCATGGGAGGCTGGTTCGATAACTTCAAGGCTGCGGCCGTTGCGGGCGGCGCCACCGCCGCGGATGCGGATCATATAGCCGGCTCACAGACGCTCATGAAAGTGGTCATCCTGCCGGTTATCCTGATCGTCGTCTTTTCGGTGATCTACATTGTGCGCCGAAAGACTTACGCGGCGCACAAACAGCGGTTACAGACGGAGGCCGCGGGCTGATAGCGGGAGGACGCGGGCTGAGATTAGAGACGCATTAGAATTGCCTTTGCCCCGGCGCCAAAATGGATTTTTTTTGTAACTTTCTCGTCTTAATGTGCTCAATAAAATGTCTAATCAACCCTCACGACGTACCGTAATCAAAACCATTGTCGCCGGAACCGCGGCGCTGGGAACAGGGGGGATGCTATCTTCGCTGAATGCTTCGGCTGAGTCTAAAAAACCAGGAAAATTGAAATTAAAAGGCACGATCAATCATTCCGTATGCCGGTGGTGCTATGGCGATATCCCATTGGAGGATCTCTGCGTGGCCGTCAAACGCATCGGCTTTTCCGCCATAGACCTCGTAGGTCCCGCCGATTGGCCGGTACTGAAAAAGCACGGCATCTTTTCATCCATGTGCAATGGCGCCGAGATCTCGCTCACCAAGGGCTGGAACCATACCGAATATCATCCGACGCTGATAAAGAACTACACCGAACACATCGACCTCGTGTCGCAGGCCGGTTATAAGAACCTCATCTGCTTCAGCGGCAACCGCGAAGGCATGGACGACGAGACGGGCATGAAGAATTGCATCACGGGTCTGAAACAGGTGTTGTCGCTGGCCGAGCAAAAAGGCGTCATCGTACATATGGAGCTGTTGAACAGCAAGATCAACCACAAGGACCAGATGTGCGACAATTCCAAATGGGGGATCGAGCTGGTGAAACGCATCGGGTCGGAGAATTTCAAGCTGCTTTATGATATATACCACATGCAGATCGACGAAGGCGACGTGATCCGCACCATCACGGACAACCACCACTATTTCGGGCACTACCATACCGGCGGCGTGCCGGGACGGCATGAGATCGACGAGACGCAGGAGTTGTTCTATCCGGCGATCATGCGCGGCATTGTTGCCACGGGATACAAAGGCTATGTTGCCCAGGAATTCATTCCTGCAAAGGCCGACAAGCTGAAGTCTTTGGCGGAAGGGGTCGCCATCTGCGATATATAAGTGCTCATTTGATAACTAACATCTAAAAATAAGGTAACGATTATGGCCGACAATACTTACGACGCAATTGTCATCGGATCAGGCATCAGCGGAGGCTGGGCCGCCAAAGAACTCACGGAAAAAGGTTTGAAGGTGCTGATGCTGGAAAGAGGACGCGATATCGTCCACATCAAAGATTATGTGAATGCCAACAAAGAGGCCTGGGATTTTCCCCATCGTGGTCATCCCACCGAGGAGATGAAAAAAGAATACCCGGTCCTTAGGCGGGATTATCCGCTCAATGAATGGAACCTCGACTTCTGGGTCAAGGACAGCGAGTGTCCGTATACCGAGATCAAACGCTTCGACTGGTTCCGCGGCTATCACGTCGGGGGCCGCAGCCTGATGTGGGGACGGCAAAGCTACCGTTGGAGCGATTTCAACTTCGAAGAAAATGCCAAACAGGGGATTGCCGTAGACTGGCCCGTGCGTTACAAGGAGATCGAACCCTGGTATACCTATGTCGAAAAATATGCCGGCATCAGCGGCTCGAACGAAAACATTCCCATTCTTCCAAACAGCCATTTCCTGCCTGCATATGACATGACCTGCGTGGAGAAGGATGTTTCGGCACGGATAAAAGAGCATTACAAAGGAATGCGGCAGATGATCATCGGCCGCGTGGCCAACATTACCGTTCCGCACGAAGGAAGGCCGGGGTGCCAGTTCCGCAACAAATGCTGGCTGGGTTGTCCTTTCGGCGGCTATTTTTCCACCCAGTCGTCGACCTTACCAGCAGCCGTAAAGACCGGCAACCTGACCCTGCGTCCCTGGTCCATCGTCACGAAGATCTTATACGACAAGGATAAAAAGAGAGCCACTGGAGTCGAGGTACTGGATGCCGAAACCAACAAGACCTACGAATTCCATTCGAAGATCGTCTTCCTCAACGCCAGCACGCTGAATAGCGCGTGGGTGCTGATGAACTCCGCAACCGATATCTGGCCCGACGGTCTGGGCAGCAGCAGCGGCGAGCTCGGTCATAACCTCATGGATCACCATTTAGGCGTTGGGGCTGGTGGCCTGGTCGAAGGATACGAGGATAAATATTATTTCGGCCGTCGCGCGAACGGGATCTATATCCCCCGCTTCCGTAATGTCGGCGGCGACAAGCGCAATTATATCCGCGGTTTCGGTTACCAGGGCGGCGGGGGCCGTGAAGGCTATAACCACCAGGTGGCCGAATACAGCATCGGCAAAGAATACAAGGAGGCGCTCACAGAGCCGGGACCATGGATGATGAACATCGGCGCGTTCGGCGAGATCCTGCCTTACCATGAGAACAAGGTTACGCTGGACAAAACGAAAAAGGACAAATGGGGTCTCAACGTACTGGCCATCGATTGCGAGCTGAAGGAAAACGAGCTGAAAATGCGCAAGGACATGGAGGCCGATGCGGTCGAGATGCTGACGGTCGCCGGCGTAAAGAACGTCAAGAGCCGTAGCGACAATCCGTTCCCTGGCAGGGGCATCCACGAGATGGGTACGGCCCGGATGGGAAGGGACCCGAAGACATCCGTGCTCAATTCCTTCAACCAGGTATGGGATGCGCCGAATGTATTCGTGACCGACGGGTCTTTCATGACCTCGGCCAATTGCTGCAATCCATCCCTGACCTACATGGCGTTCACCGCGCGGGCCGCGGATCATGCCGTGAAGGAACTGAAAAAAGGAAATATCTGATCGGGTCATGAATACTTATGACGCCATAGTTATCGGTTCGGGCATCAGCGGTGGCTGGGCCGCCAAAGAGCTGACCGAAAAGGGGCTTAAGACCATTATGCTCGAACGCGGACGCAATTACGAGCACGTTAAGGATTACAAGACTGCGAGCCTCGATCCCTGGCAATTCGAACACCGGGGTAAGATAACGCAGCAGCAGCGGAAGGACCACCCCTACATCGCGCGGACCTGGGGCGCCACGGAGTCCGTCATCGACAGCTGGGCAAAAGGCATCGACTGCCCCTACACGGAGATCAAGCCTTTCAACTGGTGGCGGGCCTATCAGCTTGGCGGCAGATCAATCTTATGGGGAAGACAGAGCTACCGTTGGAGCGACCACTATTTCGATGCCAACGCGCGCGAAGGCTGGGCCGTAGACTGGCCCATCCGGTATAAAGATATCGAACCCTGGTACGATCATGTGGAGCGGTTCATCGGGGTCAGCGGCAGCAAGGAAGGGTTGCCGCATTTGCCCGACGGACAATTCCTCCCGCCGATGGAATTGAACTGTGTGGAGAAAGATGTAGCGGCACGGATAAAAGAGCATTACAAGGGGCAACGTAGTATGATAATCGGACGCGTGGCCAATCTGACGGCGCCTGTCCCGGGCAGGACCGCTTGTCAGTTCAGGAACCGCTGCTGGGAGGGTTGCCCATTCGGCGGCTATTTCAGCACGCAGTCGTCGACGCTGCCCGCGGCGATGGCTACCGGGAATTTGACCGTGCGGCCGTATAGCATCGTGACACGGATTCTCTATGACAAGGACAAAAAAAAGGCTATGGGTGTCGAAGTGCTGGATGCGGAGACGAACAAAACCTATGAATTTTACGCGAAGGTTATCTTTGTCAACGCAAGCGCGCTCAACAGCGCCTGGGTCTTGATGAACTCCGCAACGGATGTCTGGCCCGGCGGACTCGGCAGCAGCAGCGGGGAGCTCGGACACAACGTGATGGATCATCACTACAATGTCGGCGCGGCCGGTGTCATGGAAGGATATGAGGACAAGTATTATTACGGCAGAAGAGCCAATGGGATATACATTGTGCGGTTTGCCAATCTTTTCGGCGACAAGCGCGATTATTTGCGTGGTTTTGGTTACCAGGGCGGCGCAGGCAGGGACGGATGGAGTAGGAACGTGGCCGAGATGAGCATTGGTGCAGGGTTGAAGGAAACGCTTTGCGAGCCTGGCCAGTGGAGTATGGGCATGACCGGTTTCGGCGAGTTGCTTCCCTATCATGAGAACAAAGTTTCGCTGGATAGGACTAAAAAAGATAAATGGGGACTGCCGGTGCTGGCCATGGATGCAGAGCTGAAGGACAATGAGAAGAAAATGCGGAAGGACATGGCGTCGGAAGCGGCGGAAATGCTGGAAGCAGCGGGTGTAAAGCAGGTTAGAACCTGGGACAGCGGGCACCCGGTAGGGGATGGGATACATGAAATGGGAACGGCGAGGATGGGAAGGGACCCGAAGACCTCGGTCTTGAATGCTCATAACCAGGTTTGGGATGCGAAGAACGTTTTCGTGACCGACGGCGCCTGTATGACATCCTCCGCCTGTCAGAACCCGTCGCTGACCTATATGGCGCTGACGGCGCGGGCGGCAAATTTCGCAGTAGAAGAACTGAAAAAAGGAAATATCTAATTTTAGCACCCGGGCCCCAGCGCCCGGGATCATAACCCAAAAAATGACAACAATGAATAGAAGAGACGCACTCACCCGGGTAGGCTTGTTACTGGGCGGCACTATCGTAGGGGCGGAAATGTTCTTGTCTGGTTGTACCAACTCGCCGGAAAGGAACATCGGCGGAGCGGGCACCAATTTCTCCAATGACGACATCGCCTTCCTGGATGAAGTGGCAGAGACCATCCTGCCGGCGACCGACACACCGGGCGCCAAGGACGCCAAAGTGGGCGAGTTCATGGCCCGCATCGTCAAGGATTGCTATACCCAGGACGAGCAAAAGATCTTCCTCGACGGGATGAAAAAGCTCAGTGATGCCAGCAAACAGCAAAACGGACGCCCCTTCCTGGAAAGCACGCCCGAACAGCGGCATAATTTACTGGTAGCGCTCGACAAGGAACAGAAGGCCTACGCCGCGTCGAAGAAGGAAGGCGATCCCACGCATTATTTCCGCATGATGAAGGAACTGACGCTCTGGGGTTATTTCACATCGGAACCCGGTGCGACCAAGGCTCTCCGTTACATTGCCGTACCGGGCAAGTACGAGGGATGCATCGACTATAAAAAGGGCGACAAGGCATGGGCCACGTCTTGATCTCACATAACTGTTTCGATCACCTGCTCATCTGCTATCGAGGATGCTAAATCGATCCTTGTATGCCGGGATAGTCCTGGCCGGCACTGTACTGCTTGCTGCCTGCGGGCCCGACATACGCAACCGGACGCATCAGCAGGTATCGCTGAATTCCATTTACCGCGGCAGACGGCTGGCAGCCGTCTATTGCCAATCCTGTCATTTATTACCCGATCCGGGTCTGGCGGATAGCCGGGACTGGGAGCAGGGCATCCTGCCGGCCATGGGCCCCAGGTTGGGAATTTTCTCCTTCAAAAGCAAGGATTATCCCTCTGCCAAATATGACCCTTCGGTGAGCAGGAGTTTCTATCCTTCACGACCGTTGCTGACAAAAGACCAGTGGCAGGACATCCTCGATTACTACGGCGCCGTCTCACCGGATTCCCTGCAGCCGCAACATCGGGATCGCCCCATCCGGTATGGGCTGCACCTGTTCTCTACCCGCACATCGCCCGATCCGCATGGATTGCCGGTATCCGCCTTTGTCGGCATCGACAGCACTACCCCCGAAAAGCAGATAGTAGTAGGCAGCATGTTACCCGGAGCTCTACTTCGGTATGATAGAAGTCTGCGGCTGACGGATTCGCTCCCCGTGAAAGGCGCTGTCGTAGATATGTTGTTCGACCGACAGCTGGTCTGCAACATCGGAAACATCAATCCCAATAATGGCCGCCTGGGCAGCGTGTCGCGGGTAAAGACGGACAGCCAGGGCAAAATGCGGCTGGACACGGTCCCATTGTTCGACAAATTGGCCAGGCCGGTTCAACTGCTGTCAGCCGATCTCAATGGCGACGGCAGAACGGACTATGTCGTCTGCGAGTTCGGCAATCTGTCTGGGGACTTATCCTGGATGGAGAACACCGGTAAAGGCTCGTTTGTCCGGCATGTCCTGCGGGCCGCACCAGGCGCCATAAGGGCATATGTGGAGGACTACAATCACGACGGGCTGCCGGATATCTGGGTCCTGTTTGCGCAGGGCGACGAAGGCATTTTTCTCTTTACGAATACCGGGCGCGGCACCTTCCGGCAGGAGCAGATACTGCGTTTCCCGCCTATATATGGATCGTCCTATTTCGAATTGGACGACCTGAACCACGACGGATATCCCGACATCGTCTACACCTGCGGCGACAACGCCGATTTTTCCCCGATACTGAAGCCCTATCATGGCGTATACATCTTTCTCAACGATGGCAGGAATAAGTTCCGGCAGGCCTGGTTCTACCCGCTGAATGGCTGCTATAAAGCGATCGCCCGGGATTTCGACGGCGACGGGGAGCCGGATATAGCGACCATTTCCTTTTTCGCGGACTTCGTTCATCAACCCGAAGAGGGTTTTGTCTATTTCCGGAATATCGGGCATTTGCATTTTCAGCCCTATACGATACCCGAAGCGAAACTGGGTCGCTGGATAACGATGACTGCGGGCGACCTGGACGGCGATGGAAAGGACGATCTGGTGCTGGGCAATTTCTCGGTGGGGCCCACCCCAAAAAACGCTTCGGTCAACTGGAAGAAAGGGCCGCTCTTTTTATTCCTGCATAATGATTCTCCACGTACTCCTCCCCGTTAGCGCGTCACCAATTCCGGGTCACTTTTTCAAAATCATCGGAGATCCTGGCCTTCATCATGCCGGTAGTATCGCCATTGGGCGAGACCATCCGCACATGGAATTCGCAATCATAGAAACCCTTGTCCGCGAAATAGGCCACGTCGAGTACCTGGAAATGGATGCTGCCGGAGTCACTCCCGATGCTTTTTTTCAGGAATGCGGTCATGGCACTTTTCAGCTTTGGCGCGGGGTCTGTTTTCACCGGTTTGCGGCATCCAAGTACAAGAACCAATACGATGAGCGGAGCATAATGTTTCATGGTGATGATTACTTAACAAAATGTTAAAAAAGTATCATTATTGGATAAGATAACATCAAGGCTGGATGTGATTTGCGGCTAAATTTATACATATTTTTTATTCTGGATACAGTTAAAAACTAAACGGCTTGCTTATGTCATTCAAAACTAACGCTTTGGCGAAGTGTCTCGCCTTTTTTCTTCTCCTTTTTACAAGCACTGGACTCCTCGCTCAAAAGACCGTCACTGGTCGGGTCATCAACGGATCGGATAAAACTCCGATCCAGGGTGCTACCGTCCAGGTAAGAGGAGCCAGGACTGCCGCCCAGTCCGATGTTTCAGGCGCTTTTTCGATCCGGGTCCCTTCCGACAACAGCGTGTTGGTCATTTCCGGGATCGGGTTTGACAAGTTGGAATTCCCGGTTGCCGGGCGATCGTCTCTGGGAGACATCGAGATGAAGCTGTCGGTCTCCTCCCTGAACGAGATCGTCGTTACGGGTTATTCCACCCAGAAGAAAAAGGACATTACCGGTTCGGTAGCGGTTGTCGATGTCAAGGAAATGAAGGCGATCCCTTCCGGCAGTCCGGAACAGATGCTGCAGGGACAGGCGGCAGGGGTAACGATCATCACATCCGGAGCTCCGGGCGGCCCCACCAACGTGTTCGTTCGCGGGGTCACCTCTTTCGGAAATACAGACCCGCTGTATGTGATCGACGGCGTTCCCGGCGGCTTGCATGATCTCAACTCCAATGACATCGAATCCCTCCAGGTGTTGAAGGATGCCGGCGCCGGCTCGATCTACGGGGTGCGCGGTTCCAACGGTGTTGTGGTCATCACGACAAAACGGGGTAGAGCCGGCAGATCGACTGTCAGCTACGATGGATATTATGGCACCCAGCAACCCTTGCCAGGCAACCCGTTCCACCTGTTGAACAGCCAGGAGCTTGCCAATGCGCTTTGGAAAGCGGAGATCACCTCTGGCCAGGTTGCAGCGAACGGCTTTCCAACCTCGCAGCAATACGGCAACGGCCCCACGCCGGTGCTGCCCGATTATATTACGCCCGGCGGCGCTCATGAAGGCGATCCTTCCGTGAACCCGGCTTTGTACAATGTCGACTACAGCAAAGGACCGATCTACCAGATCACCCGTGCCAATAAGCAGGGGACCAACTGGTTCCATGAACTGTTCAGACCCGCGCTCATCCAAAGCCATACGCTGTCGATGAGCGGCGGCGCCGAAAAATCAACTTATTATTTTTCACTCGGGTATTTCGACCAGCAGGGGACGCTCCTGGGTACTTACCTGAAAAGATATTCGGCGAAGATCAATACGACCTTTAACGTTAAGAAAAATGTCAGAGTAGGAGAGAACGCCTACATCTTCTTCAAAAGCAATCCTCAGATCGCATACTTCAGCGAGAATGTCATCAACTATGATTACCGGGAGCAGCCGATCATTCCGGTATACGATATAAAGGGAAATTATGCGGGTTCCAATGGACCGGAATTAGGAAATTCCCCCAACCCCGTGGCTAACCAGCTGCGGACGAGCAACAACCGGGGTTACAACTGGGATGTATTCGGCAATGTTTGGGCTGAAGCGGATTTCCTGAAAAACTTTACGATCAGGACCAGTTTCGGTGGTACGATCGACAACTATTACTACTATCAGTACACCTACCATACCTACGAGGATGCCGAGAACAACGGCTCGAATGGATTCCAGGAAGGAGCGGGTTACAACAGCACCTGGGACTGGACCAATACCCTCACCTACAACAATACCTGGGGCAGGCATAGTCTGAAGGTACTGGCCGGCACCGAAGCGATCGATTATTACGGCCGCAACATCTTCGGCACACGCATCAATTATTTTACCGATGATCCCTCGCTGCAGGTGTTAAGCGCCGGCAGCCCCACCGGTCAGGTCAATGGAAGCAGCGCCAACCAGGCAAGCCTGAGCTCGCTGTTTGGAAAAGTGGATTATTCGTTCAATGACCGGTACCTTCTGAGCGCAACTATGCGCCGGGATGGCGCCTCTCCTTTCGGTCCCGACAGGAAATACGGTAATTTCCCTGCCTTCTCCGCAGGCTGGATCCTCTCCGAAGAAGACTTCATGAAATCGGCGACCTGGATCGATTTCCTGAAGGTGCGCGGCAGCTGGGGTAAGATGGGGTCTTATGGCAATGTCAATCCGGGCAATTCTTATTCCCAATATGCGGCTTCTCCCGGAAATTCCTATTACGATATCAACGGTACCAGCAACAGCACGGTGCAGGGTTTTTATAACAGCCAGATCGGCAGCCTGGTCACCGGATGGGAAGAAGACAAGATCTCGAACTTCGGGGTCGATGCAGTCGTCATGAACAACAAATTGGATCTGAGCATCGAATACTATGTAAAAAAGATCAACGGTCTGCTGTTCCAGGACCAGGCTGCGGCCACGATCGGCGGGGCCGCCCCGCCATCCGTGAATATCGGAGATGTAAAGAACAGCGGGATCGATTTTTCGGCCAAATATCATGGTAGCGCGGGTCGTGATTTCAAATATAATATAGGCGCGGTGATCACGTCCTACAAGAGTACGATCGTCAGTATACCCGGCGCGGGAGGATATTTCGAGACAGGCGGCACCCGTATCGGGAATTTTGTTCGTAACGAGGTCGGGCACCCGATAAGCGCCTACTACGGTTACGAGGTTGTCGGTTATTTCAAAGATGCCAATGACGTTTCCAAATCGCCTACCCAGGCGGATGCCGCTCCGGGGCGCTTCAAATACGCCGATCTGAATCATGACGGCAAGATATCGGACAGCGACCGGACATTCTACGGCAACCCCAATCCCAAGTTCACCTATGGGCTCAATCTGAACTTCACCTATAAGGATTTCGATGCAACGATCATCTTTTATGGCAGCTATGGGAATGACGTCGTCAACTACACCCGTTACTGGACGGATTTCTGGGCGTCGTTCCAGGGGAATAAGAGCAAAAACCTGCTTTACAACTCCTGGACACCGACTAACCTGAATCCGAAGGCGCCGATCCTGGAGAACGCTTCCACTTTCAGCACGAATACGGTGCCCAATTCTTTCTACAAGGAAAGCGGTTCCTTCCTCAAATGCCGGTCGCTGATAATCGGATATACGATGCAGCCGGAAATGCTCAAAAAGGTAGGCCTGGATAAGTTCAGGTTATACGTACAGGGAGCTAACCTCTTCACCATTACGAAGTACACAGGGTTGGATCCGGAGTTGTCTGGTAATACCTCGGCCTTCGGCATGGATTTCGGCAACTACCCCAATAACCAAAGGAATTTTATTGTAGGCGTAAACCTAACCTTTTAACGAAAACAATAAATCGAAAGATTATGAAAAAAATTCAAAATAAAATATGGTTTCTTTCCGGTGTGGCGCTCGTGATTCTATTGTATGCATGTAGTAAGGCCTTCCTGAACAAACCGCCTATCGGTACTTATCAGCCCGAGACCATGGCCAACAAGGCGGGCGTCAGCGGCCTGCTGATCGGGGCGTATTCCCTGCTCGACGGACAGGGCGGCGCGGGCGGATCGTGGGATGCCGCGGCCAGCAACTGGGTTTGGGGTGGGGTCTGCTCCGACGATGCGCATAAGGGCTCGGATCCCGGCGACCAGCCGGATATCGTTTCACTGATGACCTGGAGTGAAACGTCCACCAATAGCTATCTCGAAGCCAAATGGCAGACCTGCTACGATGGTATCCAGCGCGCCAATGAGGTGCTTCGTATCATGCGCCTGGCCAAAGACCTTACGCCGGCCGATACGACGGAGTTTGCTGCCGAAGCGCGGTTCCTCCGGGGTCATTATCATTTCGAGCTGAAGAAGATCTACAATATGGTGCCGTTCGTCGATGAATCGGTCACCTACCAGGCTGGTAACTGGCGTGTGCCCAACAACGTGGACATATGGCCGAAGATCGAAGCCGATTTTCAATATGCGATGACCAATCTGCCGGCGACGCAGGGCGCCGTGGGCCGGGCCAATAAATATGCGGCCGAAGCCTTCCTGGCCAAAGCCTACATGTTCGAACATAAGTATTCGCAGGCCCAGCCGCTGCTCGCTGACCTTATAACGAACGGCGAGACCTCGAACGGATTGAAATATGGACTGGTCGATAATTTCAACGACAATTTCAACGCGGCCAAAAAGAATAACAAGGAATCCGTATTTGCCGTCCAGAACTCCGTGAACGACGGTTCCGGCGCGGCCAACGCCAATGCCGGGGACGTGCTGAATTTCTCTTATGACCCTTCGGCGCCGGTCAGCTGCTGCGGTTTCTACCAGCCTTCTTACAGCCTGGCCAACGCCTATAAGACGGACCCTGTCACGGGGTTGCCAATGCCGACCACCTATAACAGCAGCGATCTGAAGAACGATGAGGGTTTGAAATCCTCCGATCCTTTCACCCCGGATAATACCACCACGCTCGATCCCCGGCTCGACTGGACAGTCGGGAGGCGCGGGATACCTTTCCTGGATTGGGGGATCAACCCCGGCTTCCTGTTTGTTCGTAACCAGGCCAGCGGCGGTCCTTATACACCGGTCAAAGATGCACCCTATGCCAGCCAGGTCGGCACGCTCACGGATAAATCTTCCTGGACAGCGGGGTACACGGCACTCAATGTTAACCTCATCCGCTTTGCCGATGTCCTGTTGTGGGCAGCGGAAGCGGAGGTGGAAGTCGGAAGTCTCGATAAGGCGGAGACTTATGTCAACATGGTGCGTACCAGGGCAGCAAACCCTGCCGGGTTCGTACACACCTACATCGATGCCAATAACCCACAGGGCGGCTTCACCAATACACCGGCCGCCAATTATTTCATTAAAAATTACCCGGTGGGATATTTTACCGCGCAGGGGCAGGCCACGGCCCGTACGCTCGTACGGTTCGAACGGAGACTGGAACTGGCAATGGAGGGACATCGTTTCTTTGACCTGGTTCGGTATGGGGATGCGGATGTAGAACTGAATGCTTACGTGGCGCATGAAGTAGGTTCCGGGTATGTGCTCATGAAGGGCGCCAACTTCGTAAAAGGGAAATCGGAATACTTCGCCATTCCGCAGCAGGAGATCGACGTCAGCACGGTCGCCGGTAAGAGGACGCTTACCCAGAATCCAGGCTATTAGCAGGTAGTTTCCAATAACAACGAGGCAGGGTTTTTTTGCACCCTGCCTTTTTTTTCTTTATTTTGATCGTGGAATGATGAACGTTTTTGTGCGATCGAATGTCGCAGGTTTTTTGGCGGGAGCGCTTTTGTGCATGACATCTTGTAAAGGGAGAAATACCTTGTTGCAGCTGGTCCCTTCCGATCGGTCCGGGATCCACTTTTCCAACAGGATCGGCGAAACCGATTCCCTGAACGTACTGGATGTCTCGAACATATATAACGGCGGCGGCGTAGGCATAGGAGACTTCAACAATGACGGCCGCCCAGATATCTTCTTTACCGGCAACGAGGTCCCCTGCCGCCTTTACCTCAACAAAGGGGATTTCCATTTCGAAGACGTCACCGAAAAGGCCGGCGTTGGAGGTGAAGGCAAGTGGTGCCGCGGTGTATCCATCGTGGACATCAATAACGACGGTCTTCCCGATATTTACGTGAGTACGACCATCAAAACCAATCCCCGCGACAGGGGCAACCTGCTGTACGTGAACCAGGGCGTAGGCGCGGACGGGATACCGAAGTTCAGGGAGATGGCAAAGGAATACGGGCTGGCCGATACCGGCTATTCGACCCAGGCCGCCTTTTTTGATTATGATAACGATGGGGATCTGGATGTCTATATGGCCGATAACGACATCGTAGAGGGGGATTATCCCAATCACTACCGGCCTGTCATAAAGAACGGGTCGCATCCCAGCACCGGCCGCCTCTACCGGAACGACTGGAACGATTCGCTCCATCATCCCGTATTCACCAACGTTACCAAACAGGCGGGCGTGACGATCGAAGGCTATTCGCACGGGGTCACCATCGCCGATATCAACCGGGACGGCTGGAAGGACATCTACGTGACCAACGACTACCTGTCGAATGACCTCTTGTATATCAACAACCACGATGGCACCTTCACGGAAGAATTGGGCAGGTATTTCAAGCATTCTTCCGCCAACGCCATGGGCAATGATATAGAAGATATCAACAACGACGGCCTGGCGGACGTCGTAGCGCTGGATATGGACCCTGCCGATAACTACCGGAAGAAAATGATGTTGGGGCCCTCCAATTACCAGAATTACATCAATAACGATCAGTTCGGATACAACTACCAGTACGTAAGGAATACGTTGCAGCTGAACCAGGGACCGCGCGTCGGTGCGAACGATTCGATCGGCCCTCCGGTCTTCAGCGACATCGGCTATCTGGCCGGCATCGCGGAAACGGATTGGAGCTGGACACCAGTCGTTGCCGACTTCGACAACGATAGTTACCGGGACATCATCATCACGAACGGATTCCCGAAGGATGTGACGGATCACGATTTCGTCGCCTTCCGCGATAAAGCTTCCAACCTGGTCACCAAAAAGGAGCTGTTGAAGTATATACCGGAAGTCAAGCTGCATAAGTATGCCTTTCGCAACAAAGGAGACCTTCAATTTGAAGACGTATCGGAGAAATGGGGGATCGCAAAGAGCGCCTTTTCCAATGGCGCCGCATGGGTCGATCTCGACGGCGACGGGGATCTCGACCTGGTCGTGAACAATATCAATGACGAGGCAATGGTATTCCGGAACACATGCCGGGAGAAGGGCGGCGACGACAACCATTATCTGCGTTTGCGGCTGATCGGTGACAGCCTGAACAGGAACGGGCTGGGCGCCTGGATAGAGCTTCATTATGGCGGGGGCAAACAACAGGTATATGAGAATTTCCCCGTTCGCGGCTATTTGTCTTCGATGGAAGATGTCGTCCATTTTGGGATGGGAAAAACGCTGAAAGTGGATTCGGTGCTGATTAAATGGCCCGGCGGAAAGATGCAGCTGCTGCGCGACGTTCCCGTGGACCAGGTGCTGAAAGTCGATATCCGGAATGCCCGTCTTCGCTACGACGATACGCAACCCGCGGTTGATGCCGGCGCATTGTTCAAGGACGTTACCGATTCAGCGGGTATTCATTACCGGTACGATCAGCGGGATTTTATCGATTTTAACATTCAGAAGCTGTTGCCGCATAAATTCTCTCAATACGGCCCGGCCCTGGCCGTAGGTGATATCGATGGGAATGGGCTTGACGATATCGTAATGGGCGGCGCGCCGTTCCATAGCGCCGAGCTTTTTCTGCAGCAGCCCGGCGGGCGGTATATCCGGAAGGCCCTTTTGGCGGATAGTGTTTTGCCCGGGAAAAAGGGGGATGACCAGGGATTGCTTTTGTTCGATGCCGATGGCGATGGTGATATGGACCTGTACATTGCATCAGGCGGGTATATCAGTCCGGAAGGGGACGATGCTTACCTGGACAGACTGTACATCAATGACGGCAAAGGGAATTTTACGCTTGACACTGCGGCGATCCCCCGGAACCGTACAAGCAAAATGTGCGTGCGGGCGGCGGATTTCGATCACGACGGCGACCTGGATCTTTTTATTAGCGGCCGGGTGGATCCCTGGCGCTATCCGCAAGCGGTCTCGAGTTTCATCTACCGCAACGACTCGAAAAGCGGGCATGTTCATTTTACCGATGTGACGGCAAAGGTGGCCCCCGTTTTGGCGAACATCGGCATGGTATGCGACGCGCAGTTTACGGATTTCGACAATGACGGCTGGCCGGACCTGGTGTTGGCGGGGGAGTGGATGCCTGTTACTTTCCTAAGGAATGACAAGGGCGTTTTCAGGAACATTACGGCGGGAACCGGCGTTTCAGGGCAGACCGGATGGTGGAACAGCATCGTAGCCGGCGATTTTGACAACGATGGGGACATCGATTATGTCGTGGGCAATCTCGGATTGAACTCCTTTTACCGGGCAAGCGAACAGCATCCGGTACGAGTTTATGGTAAGGACTTCGACAACAACGGTGTATACGACATGCTGACCTCCCTGTACCTGCCTGACCAGCAGGGTCAGCTCAAAGAGTTTCCGGCCATGGGACGCGACGATCTGTTGAGACAGATGAACTCGATGCGGATCAAATTCCCTGCATACCACGACTATGCTGTGGCGACCATGGACCAGGTGCTGACGCCGGAACAACGGAAGGGCGCGACCATTCTCTCCGCCGATCAGATGCGAAGTTGTCTTTTCCGGAATGATGGCGGCGGAAAATTTACGATGGTACCCTTGCCGGTCGAGGCGCAGCTGTCGGTCATCGATGGGATGGTGGCCGGCGATTTTGACGGGGATGGCAACCTGGACATCGTGATCAACGGGAATGACTATGGGACGGAGGTCTCGACCGGACGCTACGATGCCATGAATGGGTTGCTTTTGAAAGGTGATGGACACGGCGGGTTTCTCCCTGCAACCATACTGCAGTCTGGCATCTTCATCCCGGGCGATGGCAAGGCGCTGGTGGCATTGAGGGGTGACGGCGGGCAATATTTACTGGCGGCTGGGCAGAACAGGGGCGACCTGAAGTTATTCCGGCGAAAAAGCGACACGCGTGAGGTGCCGTTGCTGCCTTCCGAAGTGGCCGCGATGGTCCGGCTGAGGAACGGAAAGACGCGGAAGGAAGAATATTATTATGGAGGTTCGTATCTGTCGCAATCGGCCCGGTTCATCGATTGGAATGGCCCGGTTATTTCGGCGGAGATCATCGACGACCTCGGCAAACGACGGCTGGTAAGATAAAGGTCCGCGTAGGCTCAAAGGCCGGAAATCTCCCGCATGAGTTCTGGCAAACGGGAATATCTTATTACATTTAAGCCGTGTCATTCGAAGGGATACATAACGAAAAAGAGCTGCTTCAACGGGTATCCCAAGGGGACAGAGCGGCATTTCAACAACTCTATACGGCGTATTTCGGGCATGTCCAGCAATATATCTTCCTTTTCGAACCCTCCAGTGAAAGCCTGGACGAGCTGACACAGGACGTATTTGTACGTGTTTGGGAGAAAAGGCAACACCTGAAAAAGGTGGAATCCATGAAAGACTATCTCTTCTTTATTACCCGAAACATCGTCTTCAATTATCTGCGTAGCTTGAAGATCCGGCAAAAGATAAAGGAACTGGACGGTGCGCCTGAAACCGCCGTTTTGGAGTCCGAAGAGCTGTTCCTTTTCAAGCAATATTATGATATCGCACTCGAGGCAATGAACAAGCTGCCACCCGGCAGACGCAAAGTATTAAAAATGAGTATCGATGACGGGCTTAGTTTGGACGAGATAGCCGCCGCGCTGAAGATCAGCCGTGCCGGCGTCAAGAAGCAGCTGTATGCCGCCACCGCTTTTGTCCGTAAATATCTCCAGGAACACGGCGAGATCAGCGTCCTGCTCTTCGTCTTCCTTTCGCTGTTCGACGGCTAACGCCACCTCCATCGGCGGCCTTTGATACTCAACGTGTTGAACATTGATGCCCGATTTTCTGAAAAATTTCTTTAGTCAAAGGTATCCCCGGGCAGTCGCCAGGTGTCTTTATAGTATATCAGACCTTGTTTTATGAAGTTAAAGGAGGCTCAGCAGTTTGTAGCAGATTTTGCAAAAGGGCATTACAGCCCGGCAGAGCACGCTATATTCTTGCAGTGGGTAAAAGGTGCGAGCGCCAGCGAATTGGATGTCATCGCAGATGAGCATGAGGCAATGCATGAGCAGTGGGTGGTTTCCGCCACCGGTCCATCACCTGAATGGGTAGTGGCGATAGAAAACAGGCTGGATAGGTTGCCCTTGAAAACGAAAAAGGCGCTGGTAGTCGCTATGCGTTTCGGAATAAGAGCATGGATCGCGGTCGCATCGGTTATCGCCCTTGTTGTCGGAGGCACTGTGTGGTACAATCAATCTGAGCAGTCGGCCAAAACGCAGGAACGTCAGCAAATGCTGGCAACGTTGACTCAGGTAACAGCCGTAGCAAGAGGTGGAGAACAACAGGAGATTATATTACCGGATGGCAGCAAGGTCGTGCTGAATGTCGCCTCTACGCTGAAATACCCCGCCGGTTTTACCGGAACGGAGCGGGTGGTGCAATTGTCCGGCGAAGCATATTTCGAAGTTACGCAACGTCCCAAAATGCCGTTCCGGGTCCTATTCAGGGACGCGGAGGTCAAGGTCCTTGGCACGCACTTTAATATCATGGCTTACGATAACGAGCCGGTCAGTAAAGCCACGTTGATAGACGGCTCTGTAAGAGTGGAATGCGGGTCACAAGGAATTACGCTCTATCCTGGAGAGCAGGGGGAAATACCGTATCCATCCCCGGGAGCCGCAGGCCCCATTCGGGTCATCCCGGGGATAGATCCCGCCGCCGTCCTGGCCTGGAAAAATGGGGACCTCAAGTTCGACAACATCGGTCTGTATGAGGCGCTGCGAATACTGGAAAGAGTTTATAATGTTGATATACAGATCGGTCAAAATGTCCCTAATACCCCGGTCACGGCAAACTTTACACGCAGCAATGGTCTTGAGTATATATTGAACCATTTTGAACAAAGTGAGAATCTACATATAGTAACCAATGGAAAAAAAGTGACAGTCACACTTGCTACATAATTGTCCATAACCATTGAACCAAGTCCGCCAGTTACAGCCCGCGGTCATGGGTAAATCTAAAATAAGTATTTATTTTATGTTTATTCGTGATTTGTAGGCTGTAACTTTATTCATTAAACCAACCGGATCAATGAGGTCCAGCAAATTGACTGCGTTCCTATTAATTGCCTGCTTGCTGAAATGCCGGCTATCCTATTCTCAAACGAGTTCCCTCGTCACCCTCAGCGAGAAGGGCGTTTCATTGCAGAAGGTCCTGGATGATATCCATACACAAACGGGCTATGCTTATTTCGGAGAAGGCGAATGGCCGAAGATTGCACACAAAGTAAGCGTATCGGTCAGGAATGCTTCTATCCGGCGGGTGCTGGAGATTTGTTTTCTCGATCAGCCGCTGCTCTTCGAGCTGGACGACAAGGAGCGGTTCATTTTTGTGCGCTTGAGGCAGAAAGAGGAAAGGCACATCCATGGTTGGATTGTCGATGAAAACAGGGATCCGGTCGGTGGGGCCTCGGTCATCGCCCGCGGCGATGCCTCAACCACCAGTAGCGACGCCGGCGAATTTACGCTCGAGACCCATTTTGCAGACTCGCGGCTGCTGATCAGCAGTATCGGCTATGACCAGCAGGAAATGCCGCTACCGTCTTCGACGGGGAAAGACCTGCTCATCACCTTGCGGTCGCGACCGAGGGCGTTGATCGAAGCGGTCGTCGTGCATACGGGCTACCAGGACGTGAAACGAAAAACGTCCACGGGTTCTTTTGATGAAGTGGACAATGACCTGCTCAACCGGCGGGTCTCGACCAATATCCTCGACCGCATCGACGGCGTGACCAGCGGCGTGCTTTTCAACAAGAATGTCGTGCTCAGCGCCAACCAGTCGGCCATATCCATTCGCGGACGGAGCACCATCTATGCCAATCCCAATCCCCTGATCGTCGTCGATAATTTCCCGTATCCGGGAGACATCAATAACATCAATCCCGCAGATGTGGAGAGCATTACCGTCCTGAAGGATGCCGCTGCGGCAGCCATCTGGGGCGCCTTTTCCGGCAATGGTGTTATCGTGATCACTACCAAAAAGGGGCGGCCCAGCCAGAAGCCGCGATTCAGCTTCACCTCGAGCCTCACCGCCGGCGCCAAGCCGGATTTGTACTATCAGAAAATACTATCGTCGAGCGATTATATAGATATCGAGAACTATTTGTGGAATAACCATTTTTATGACAATGCTCTTTTCAGCCCGTTTCCGGCATTGTCGCCGGCGGTTGAAACCTTTGCTTTGTCACGCAACAACGCCATCTCATCCAGCGACTCGGCCGCCCGGATCGATGCCTTGAAGCATCTGGACACGCGCAAGGATCTCGATAAATATTTCTATCGGCCAAGCCTGAACAGCCAATATGCCCTGAGCGTATCGGGTGGCGATACCAAAGATCAATATTATGTTTCGGCTGGATATGATCAGAATTTGAGCAACCTGGTCCGCAATAAGTACGACCGGGTGACACTCACGGGAAATAATAGCTATAACCTCATACCGGGAAAACTGGAATTGAATACGGGTTTGGCATTTACGGCGAGTACGTCTTATTTGAATAACCCAGGTGTTAGTGTTGCTACCTATCCATATGCGCAGTTGGCCAATGCGCAAGGAAATCCTCTCGCTGTTAATTTTGGTTTGCGGGCGCCTTACGCGGATACTGTAGGCCAAAGTGAACCTGGCGGAGTAGGATTGCTGGACTGGCATTACCGTCCTCTCGATGAATTGCAGAACGCAGACAATAAAGTAAGCCTTGCCGATTATCGGATAAATATTGGGCTGCGGTATTCAATAATTAAGAGTCTCGATTTGCATGCCTATTACCAGTTCGGCCGTGGCGATTCCGATCTAGTGAAATATTATAGCCGGAAAACATACTATGTTCGCAACCTGATTAATTCCTTCACTCAGATTACTGGAGGCGCACTCAGCTTTCCCGTGCCAAGAGGCGGTATCCTGAACGAGATCGACGATGGTTATACGGCCAACAATGTGCGGTTGCAGTTAAATTATACCGACTCGATCTTCCGGCATGGATTTTTGAACGCGATAGGTGGCGTCGAGCTGCGAGATATCGAAGGGAAGGATCGTACCAGCTGGCAATACGGCTATGACCCGGACCTGGGTACCGCCATGCCTGTGGATTATCTGCACACCTACCCGGAATACACCTCGGGACTTCCTATCCAGTTGCCCTACCAGGATGGCACTGTAATGACAAGCGAACGCTATCTTTCGTATTATATCAATGCAATCTATTCCTGGCGAGGACGGTATATGCTTTCTGGGAGTGCTCGCCGCGATGAGTCGAATATCTTTGGAGTCCGGGCTAACCAAAAAGGCGTCCCCCTTTGGTCGGGTGGGCTCGCCTGGGACATCTCGAAAGAAAGGTTTTATAATGTTAAAGGTTTGCCTTTTCTAAAACTGCGTGTTACCGACGGCTATACTGGTAATGTGGACCGAAATCTTTCAGCCTATACGACGGCCAATATCAACACCGGCGTCAACAGCTATGGTCTGACTCCGGCCTTTATTATCAACCCCGCCAACCCCAACTTGCGTTGGGAGAGGATCAATATATTCAATACCGGAATCGATTTTGCCGCGGCGGATGGAAAGCTGGGTGGTACACTGGAGTATTTTGTTAAATCCGGCATAGATCTCATTGGTCCCAGTCCCATTGATCCGACGACGGGTATAAGCGTTTTTCAAGGCAATGCCGCCAATATGCGGGCGCGTGGGGCGGACCTAACATTGCATTATGACCATTCTTTTGGGAGTGTGCATTGGAACACAGTGCTGTTATCCAGTTACGTACAGGACAAGGTTACTAATTATAAGGCGAACCTCGGTTCAGTCCAGAATTATCTGAATCCCGTCACGATCAACCCATTGCTTGGACATCCTTTGTATTCGGTCTATGCACTTCAATGGAAAGGTCTCGATCCGACGACCGGCAATCCGCAGGGTTTGTACAAGGGAATAATCAGCCAGGATTATGGCGCCATTCTGTCGGATAGCATCTTAACGCACATGATCTATAAAGGGCCAGCTAATCCGCGGGTGTTTGGCGGCTGGCGAAACACCTTCTATTGGAAACAATGGGGATTTTCGTTTAATATAGTTTACAAGCTAGGATATGTGTTTCGCCGGAATTCTATTTTCTATTATTCCGTCTTCGTCGGGTCTTCGCAGGGTCATCCTGATTATGACCGACGCTGGCAACATGCCGGAGATGAAAAGTTCACGAATGTGCCATCTATAACCTATCCTCCCGATCCGTATCGGGATCAATTTTACCAGAACTCCGAAGTGTTGATTGTCAGAGGCGATCATATCCGACTGCAGGATGTGGAACTGAGCTATGACCTGGATAGACAAAAGCACCCGCGACTACCGGTGCAGTTGGTACATCTTTATATATACGCCAACAACCTGGGTGTTCTTTGGAAGGCGAATCATGCGGGCATCGATCCGGATTATGTATTAGGAATTCCCCAGCCGCGTACTGTAGCATTTGGTGTCAAACTCGAATATTAAAACGGTTCCTATGGTCTCATTTTCTACCATAAAACGGCTGATGTTGCTGGCAGCAATAGTGCTCAGCGGGGCTTGTCGGAAACAGTTCCTGGATGCTAAGCCTAGCAGTACATTGGTGGTACCGACAACGCTTACTCAATTTCAAGCACTGCTCGACAACACGGGCATTTTTGGGCTGGTGCCGACCCTGGGCGAGGCTTCCGCGGACAATTATTGGTTTCCCGATAGCACATGGAATGGACTTGATGCGCGGCAAAAAAATGCCTATAATTGGGCAGTTGACATTTTCGCGGGCCAGGGCGGCCAGTTGGATTGGAACATACCTTACCAACAGGCATTTTATGCCAATACCGTTCTGGAAGGGTTGAATGAAATACAGAATAATCCGGATAGTCTTGAACAATGGAAGGCACTGAGGGGATCGGCATTTTTTCTGAGGGCTTTTGCGTTTTACAACATCGCGCAGCTGTTCGCCCAGCCTTATGACTCTATGAGCGACAATAGCTATGGCATTCCTCTTCGATTGCATGCGGATGTTACAATACATTCTAAACGTTCGAGCGTTTGGCAAAGCTATCTTCAGATAATTAGTGACCTGGATTCGGCTCTGTACTTCTTGCCTGCGACCCTGCCCAATAGCTATCGCAACCGACCAAATCAGGTGGCAGCACGAGCACTGCTTGCAAGGGTATATCTTAGCATGCGCAATTATTCAATGGCACGCGCCGCTGCAGACGCCGCCCTGCAATCTTATTCCGCACTGATCGACTACAATACGCTGAGTTTAACCAAGGGGGTGCCAATCATAACGCTCAACCCGGAGACCCTGTACCAGGCAGCCTTTCTTAATACGAACATTTCTCAGCAAGGTGCATCCTATTTTACTGTTTTGGTGGGCGGTTTTTATGCGAATACTAGAATCGATCTGGGACTGATTCAATCCTACGATTCGAACGATCTCCGAAGGGCGATCTATTACCATTATAAGCCACCGGATTCTTCCTATCTGAAAGGCAGCTACACGGGAACAAATTTTCCTTTTGGAGGCCTGGCGACCGACGAACTTTATCTGATCCGCGCGGAGTGTGCGGCGCGCGCAGGCGATTTTGCTTCAGCCATGGATGATGTGAATACTCTATTAAGCAAGCGGTGGAAGACCGGCACCTTTCCCGGGTATGCGGCAGGTTCGGCACAGGAGGCGTTGGACACCGTGTTGCTAGAACGCAGGAAGGAGCTGGCGTTTCGCGGACTTCGCTGGACCGATCTTCGCCGGCTAAATGCGGAAGGCCGGAATATAGCACTGACGCGAGTGCTCTTTGGTAAAACGTATACATTAAATCCTAACAGCAGCTTGTATACCTTACCGATCCCGCCCGATGTGATCACTCTGAGCGGGATGGCGCAGAATCCCAGATGATCAAGAAGACGCCAATATTCAAGGATATTGGCGCCAACAAAATAAGATATATCAGAGCCTTAATGAGTCTTGGGGGACTGTTTTGACGGTGCAACCGTTTTTTTAACGGCGCACCCTTGACAGGGATCATAAACTCCAAGGGTGCAGGGGGAATAGGTGATACCGCCGTTGGTCGTATAATAGGTACAGGTAGTCGAGCCAGCCGCACAAATGTAATCAACGCCAGGAGTCCCCGCAGGCATGTAGGCGCCGCCGCTGATAAAATATTGTTGAAACGTAGTGCAATCAAACTTCGGCCGCGTAGCGAACGCGCCGCAAACACTAATGATAATGGCAAGACACATGATGGTCCATTTGATTCTTTTCATACGAGACTGTTTTTGGTTGATATTAAGGATTGTTTAAAAAGCTTGCTCCGCTGGATAAGGATACCGCTGATGGAAAAACCAAGGAAAAGCAGGTTCAGGACAAGATGTTGCGGCCAGGTAAGATGCTTGATCACTCCGCCGCATGAACAGGGAACATAGGCAAAAAAATGCAGCAGGATCATGATCGCATAGATCGTGAAAAGACTCATCAGCACCAGGGAAGCATAGAAACCCAACAATCGCGTACGCTCAAAAAGAAGCGCAATGGAGATGGCAATCTCCGTACAGGGGATGAACCACACAAGGAAAGGGGTCCAGGAATCCGGCAGGGGCTGGTTGTTCAGATCGTGGTAGAAGGTCCCGAAATCGAGGAATTTGCTAATACTGGCGTACAGGAACAGCAAGATCAATAGTCCTGAGACAGACTCCAGGAATACTTGTCTTCTAGACATAGATTAATTGGTTTAGTGGCAAGTAATCTTTTTCCTAAGAAAGGTTTGCTGGAATGGGACGCTAATGGATAGGTGAAATGTGAAACTCTCAAGGATAGGTTGGCTGCATACAACTCAAAAGAGGGACGGTTGGATTTTTAAATATAGGGAAAAAACCATGATCACAAAGACTAAGTGAGAATATTTTTCCGTTAATCGTGCGAGGGAACATCAAGGAATGGCAATTGCGTGTATCCATCACAGAAAAAACCCATGCACATCCGCCCGTACATCGTATTGACCTTTTTTCTGCTTACCGCCAAGGGGTATGCTCAACCCTTCAGGGCTGAGAAAAACGACACCGCGTTCATCAATTCGATGTTACAACAGCATAATTTGTGCCGTGCCGAACTGCACCTCCCCGCGCTCACCTGGTCTGCCTCACTGGCGGCGGATGCGGCAAAATGGGCGCAGCATCTCGCGAAGATCGACAAAGGAGAACACGATATGTCCATTCGGGGACGGGAAGGCGAAAATCTTTGGTGGGGGACAGCAAATGCGTATTCGTATGTAGAAATGGTAGGGTATTGGATGAATGAAAAGAGATCTTTCGTTTACGGGGCCTATCCGGATTGTTCTACGAGCCGGTCCGCCGTTGTAGGACACTTTACCCAAATGGTTTGGAAGAATACGACCTCCGTTGGTTGTGCATTTTCCAGCAACGGCAAGACGGACTTCCTGGTCTGCCGCTACTCTCCGCCCGGCAATATCGTCGGGCAGAATCCCTATTAACCCTTTTCCGCCACGCCGCCTCCGAAATGTATTTTCAATTAAAACGCAGAGGCGTCAATGATCTCGTTCATCGTGATCCCGAGGTGGCTCTCGTCATACACGCATTCGCCATTCCGGATCAGCAATACCTGCGGCGACTCATGGCCTACGCTGAACGTGTCGGCTACTTTGTTCGATACCGGGCGGTAGCTGAGAAGATCGAGATAATAGAAATCGATGGCTTCGGATTCCTCCGCCCGTTCCAGCCTTCCTTTTACAAGGGCGCTGGTGGAACAGCGGGTGCTATGTTTGAATATCAGCTGAGGACGATGGGTCGATCTTTTTTTGATGTCTTCGAGTTGTGACTCGTTCTGCAGGGTGATCCAATTCATGGCCGCAAAGGTACGATCACCGAAAATAAAAAAAGGTTATCGAAATGATAACCTTTATCAATATCTTTTGGGCAGGGTGGGGTCGGATCTTTTCCAGGGGCTGATCGTCTTGCGACAACTAGCGTCCCATCGGGTGACCGTATCCTACATATCCCTGGCTCATTGCGCAACCACCTCTCGAAGAAGCACACGAAGTGAATGCAGAGGCAACAGCCATAGCGATAACCAAAATTAGGATTGTCTTTCTCATTTTTGTGGTATTTAAAATTGAAACGAAAATTGCCTGGTTGTAGGAATGGATACCAGGTGTATCATCCGGAGTAAACGTCTATTCAATGGTCGGATGGAACCTGCTGGGTTTCATAAGACGGACACGGAGATTAGATTGGGGAGGCTGTTTCGAAGGATAGAGAAGGGATAATTCAGTGATCTATGGCAAAGTAAAGACAAAAAGGCGAGATTTGCAAGCTAGAACGTAGATTTTTCAAGCCATGAAGGTACATTTTATCGCCATCGGCGGGAGCGTCATGCATCAGCTGGCCATCGCCTTGCATCGGAAAGGATATATCGTGACCGGCAGCGACGACGAGATCTTCGAACCCGCACGAACCAATCTCGAACGGGAAGGCCTGCTGCCTCCCGACATCGGCTGGCAGCCCGCCCGCATTCATGCCAACCTGGATGCGGTTATCCTCGGGATGCATGCAAAGGCCGACAACCCCGAGATCCGGCGCGCACAGGGGCTTTCCCTGCCCATCTATTCTTTCCCCGAATACATCTACCGGGAAAGCATTGACAAACAACGCGTGGTGGTAGGCGGCAGCCATGGAAAGACGACGACTACCGCTATGATCATGACCGTTTTGAAACATGCAGGTCTGGATTTCGACTACCTTGTGGGCGCCCGCCTAGAAGGCTTTAGCCAATCGGTCGACATCACCCATGCCCCCCTTATCGTTTGCGAAGGGGATGAATACCCTGCCAGCGCCCTTGAACGACAACCGAAATTCCATTTCCTTCATCCGCATATTGCCGTTCTCACCGGGATAGCCTGGGACCATATCAATGTTTTCCCGACGTTTGACAACTATCTCCAGCAGTTTACGATCTTCCTGGACAGGATCGAACCCCGCGGTGTGCTCATTTATAATGATACGGATCCCGTATTGAGGGAACTGGTGACGTCCCATCTGGGCGGATTCCGACGGATCGCCTACGGCATTCCCGCTCACCGGATCGAAAGCGGTATAACCCTCGTCACCCTGGAAGGCCAAACGGATAAGCTGAAGGTCTTCGGCGAACATAACTTATTAAATCTCCATGCTGCGTACCTGGTTTCCAGGGAACTAGGCATCCCAACCACTGTTTTCCTGGAAGGCATGGCGGAATTCTCCGGGGCGGCTAAACGCCTGGAGCTCCTGAAGACCGATCCCGCGACCCGGATAAATATCTATCGCGATTTTGCACATGCCCCGAGCAAGGTCAAGGCCACGATCAACGCTGTAAAAGCCCAATTCCCAGAAAGAAAGCTGATCGCCGTTCTGGAGTTGCATACATTCAGCAGCCTGAACGAACAATTCCTGGGCGAGTACAAGGGAGCGCTGGATCAGGCCGACAAGGCCGTCGTTTTCTATTCCCGGCATGCGCTTGAGTTGAAGCGTCTGCCGCCACTGCATGGTGAAAAGGTGATCGCCGGCTTCGGGAAACCGGACCTCCGCGTCATCCAGGAAAAAGAAGAATTGAGCCGCTGGCTGATGGAACAATCTTATAAAAATGTTAATTTGCTGCTCATGAGCTCGGGTAATTATGATGGTTTGGATGTCGATGCCCTTATAAGCGCCATTACGAAGTAGGATTTTTTTAATATTTGACCATGTTGCAACTTACACGACCCTTAGCTATCATCGACCTGGAGACGACAGGGGTCAACCTGGGTACGGACCGTATCATAGAAATCGCTATCGTAAAAGTATTACCGGACTGCAAGCGGATGGTGAAACGCAAACTCATTAACCCAGAAGTCCCAATTTCGCAAGGATCCACTGATATCCATGGGATTACCAATGAAATGGTCAAGGATGCCCCTACTTTCCGGCAGGTGGCGAACGAGCTAAAGCAGTTCCTGGACAATTGCGATCTGGCGGGGTACAACTCCAACCGCTTTGACATACCCATGCTCGTGGAAGAGTTTTTACGGATAGGGATGGACTTTGATGGCAAGGGCCGGAAATTGCTGGATGTTCAGAAGATATTTCACATGATGGAGCAGCGCACCCTGAGCGCAGCCTACCGCTTCTATTGTAATAAGGAGCTGGAAGGCGCTCACGGCGCGGAGGCCGACGCATCCGCTACCTGGGAGGTCCTGGTGGCGCAGGTGGTAAAATATCCCCAGTTGGGAACCAATATTGAGGCCATCCTGAAATTTATCGGTGAGGAACAAGTGGTGGATTTCGCACGGCGTTTCGTCTTGGAGAACGGCGTGGAAGTATTTAACTTCGGTAAATATAAAGGTAAGGCCGTTGCCGAGGTCCTCCGGGCGGAGCCGCAGTATTATGACTGGATGATGAAAGGCGATTTCCCCCTCCACACGAAGCAGAAGCTAACGGAGATATTTAACAGGACTATGTTAAAAAAAGGATGAGCGATGGGAGGGGGCCGCTGAAAAACTGTAAATTTGTAGCTTAAACAATAATTAGCAGGGAGTTGGAAAAAATCGTCATTATACCTACCTATAACGAAAAGGAGAATATAACGAACATACTGGAAGCCATTTTCCGCCTGGATCAGGGGTATCATGTGTTGGTTATAGATGACAGTTCTCCCGACGGCACGGCAGGTATTGTGGTACAGCTCCAGACGAAATATCCGGGCCGGCTATACCTGGAAGAACGCCAGGGGAAACTGGGCCTTGGTACGGCTTATATACATGGCTTCAAGTGGGCGGTCCGGAACAACTACCAGTTCATCTTCGAAATGGATGCCGATTTCTCGCATAATCCCAAAGACCTTGACCGGTTATATGAGGCTTGCAAGCGGCAGGGAGGCGATGTCGCCGTCGGTTCGCGGTATGTAAAGGGCGGGGGCAATGTCAACTGGCCCTGGGACCGGGTATTGCTGTCCCGTGGCGGCTCCTTATATACCCAGATGATCACCTGGATGCCCGTGAACGATCCCACCGCGGGCTTTGTGTGCTACAAAAAGGAGGTCCTGGAGACGATCAATCTGGACCAGATACGATTCGTCGGCTATGCCTTTCAGATCGAAATGAAATTTGCAGCCTGGAAATTGGGTTTCAAGATAAAAGAGGTGCCGATCATCTTCGAGGATCGCAAATTCGGTGTTTCCAAGATGAATAAGGGTATCGTGAAAGAGGGGATATTGGGGGTGCTCAATCTGCGCTGGCAGTCCCTGTTCAAAAATTATCGCAACCGGGTGAAGAACGATGTGATGGCGATGCATTCATTCTCCAAGGAGGCCATTGCGGAGTCTACTAAATGAAGAAAGCATTTATCCAGCTGCACATCGCCGTCCTCCTCGCCGGGCTTACCGGTATACTGGGTAAGCTGATCTCTCTCAATGCCGGTTTACTGGTCTGGTATCGGTTATTACTCACCGCCCCTTCGCTGTGGCTGCTGGCCCTTATCCGAAGACAATCCATTCGTATCGACCGCCGCGATCTCTGGCGGATATTCGGCATCGGCAGCATCGCCGCGCTTCACTGGGTGGCCTTTTATGCGAGTATCAAATATTCCAATGTCTCCGTGGGGCTGCTTTGTTTTTCGGCCGTGGGGTTTTTCACCGCTTTTTTAGAACCCCTCGTCTTGAAGCACCGGATCGATGTGGTCGAGCTTTTTCTCGGTCTCCTGGTCATCGCCGGCATCTTCCTCATTTTCCAGGTAGACCCGCACTATAAGACGGGCATTATCATCGGACTGGTCTCCTCGTTGCTGGGAAGTCTTTTCCCGGTGTTGAACAAGCGGATCTTGCGTCGCGTCCCCTCCGAAACGGTGACACTATACGAGTTGAGCGGGGGCTTCCTGGCGCTGACCGCGCTGATGCCGTTGTATCTTTATCTATTCCCCGCGCCTTCTCTCTTGCCTACCTGGCAGGACTGGCTTTGGCTGCTCATCCTCAGCTGGGCATGCACGGTATTAGCCTTCAATCTTTCCATGGCGGCCCTGCACAAGATCTCCGCATTTACGGTGAACCTCAGCTACAACCTCGAGCCGGTGTATGGTATCCTGCTGGCCTTCATGCTGTTCAGGGAAGACAAATACATGAACCACGGTTTTTATGTGGGGATGTCGCTGATCCTACTGTCGATCGTCCTTCAAACGCTGCGGCTGTGGCGAAGGAAACAGCTGCGACCTGCCTAGTGGCTGGAGTGCTAATCCGCCATTCTATTTAACCAGCACTTTTACACTCCCGGCCTCACCCGCCACAATATATTCCCCCGGGGCATATCCATCGAGACGGATCTGCGCAGTACCGGGCTCATAATACCCCTTCCGCAACAGCCGCCCATCCATCGTAAAAAGCGACAAGGTCGTCGGCATATTCACGCTGATCTGCAGCACGCCGCCCACCACGGGGTTTTGTAGGACCCTGAATTCCTTCTGCCCCGCCGCTATCTTCACGACATCGACACCGCTATAGCGCACCTTTCCATCGAAGTCGGTCTCGAGGATCCGGTAGTAGTTGTCACCGGCCGGCGGATCGCTATGGACATAGTTATAGGTGCGGGTGGTGGTGCTGTTGCCGGCCGCGGACATGGTGGCGAGGCTTGTCCATGTAGACCCGTCGGTGCTGTATTGTACCCGGAAGTTTTTTGAGTTTTGTTCGAAGGCCGTCTGCCATCTGAGCCTGACGGCATTTCCTGCGGCGTTCGCAGTGAATGAGAGCCAGGTCACGGGGAGAGTACCGACCGAGAAATAGCTCATCTCGCTGTTTTCGAGCGTCTGGCGATCGGCGGTGGAGAGGGCGCTGGAAAAAGTGACGAGCTCGCCGTAACCGCCGCCCAGGCTGATGTCATGATATTGATTGCGATCGCTGCCGATGTTGTTCCAATGGATGTTGGTGGAGGGGGCTGACGGTTCGAGCTCGGCAACGGTGAGGTTCGAGGGCCACGGCATACTGGTGGGCGTGTAGGAGGTGCCGTTCTCCCATCCATTGCCGCCCTGTACCGAAGCCGAGGCATAGGTGCTGTTGATGAGTACGGAAGGCGGGTTGGAATGCCAGTAATAGTCTGCGGTATGCGAGAGGATGAATCCGTCACCGGCGGAGCTGAATTTCATTACAGCCGATACATGGCCGACTGTCGTCATGTCTGCCGCGAGATTGATCGAGCGATAGTTCGTTCCGCTGCCAAAGAAACGGATGAAGGGTTGTGCATTCTCGCGGTAGATAACGCCGCTGGCTACTAATTGCGGCTGATTGACCTGGGTAGCCTGCGTGAGATTGAGCCCGTTGCCACTCTGATCATACCAGGCGGCGATAAAGCCGTCTCCGGATCCTACGAATGTTTTTAACGTAGCGGTATCGAGGTCGCCACTGGCGGTAAAGCCGATGTCCTGGGTGGTGTTGTCACTGCTGCGGCGGACCTGCAAAGCGTTTCCGGCGTACGAGCTGCTCAGAAGACGCATGCTGTATGCGGAGGATGCCGTTGCACCGGCGCCTAGACCGGTCTTGTCGAGGGTATTTTGGGCTTGAGCGGGGAGGGCGAGGAAAAAAAATGAGATCGCCAGCGGAGGTAGAGCGGTTATGCGGTTCACAGTAAAGCTTTGTAGTGCTAAAACTACAACATTATCGCACAACCGCGATAAAATAATTAAGCCGCATTACTGCATAATTAAGCCGCCTTATTGCTGATATACCGGACGAGACTTCGCTTAGCTACGGGCAGCAGCGTCTCCTCTACCGGGAATTTCAATTCGGTCTCGATGGAATAAACGGCCGGGTTGGGTAAGCCGGTTTTAACCCGGATCAGCTCCGCCTTGATGTTCTCGTAGGTATTGACGAGGTTCCTCGCCCAGCTGTCGATGTATTCGGTCCGGATGCTCCTGTATTTCTCGTCATGTTTCTCGAAAAAGCTAAGCCGGTATTGGTAGACCCGGGTATCCGAATTGGAACCTGAGCTGAGGAAGAAATATCCTTCGCAGTTATCCAGGGGAACCAGGCCGACGGGAAAAATGACCAGCTTGTCCTCCACGAACTCATAGATCTCGGTGCCGTTGCAGATCGTTTGGCGGATCTCCTGCGTGGCATAGTTGATGATCTCTTCCAGTTCCTTCATGAGCTGGTCGTCTCCGATCATCTGTTCATAGAGGACCTGCAGCCGCTCGATCTGCACGCCGGTGAGTTTTTTGGGAAAATGTTCCTGCAGGTACTTTTTATTCTCCCGAAATGCAACAAGGTTATTGTAATGGAAGATGATGTCCGCGAGTTGCGGATACAGCTTGTTCTCGTTGAAATGACGGTGTATCTCCTGCAAATAGGCGAGTAAGGTATATTTCTTTAGCTCGAAATCGATGTATCCATCGGCGAACCAGGTTTCGGATAGCGTCTTCATTTGGACTTTCATTTAGTTTTAGGGCCAAGGGCCTACGAAGCGGGCCATCCTTCAAATTACGAAAATCCAATGAATTATGCAAGCGGGGTGAAGGCCCGGCTCAGAGTTCGCGATCCGGTGTGAAATTTTCCAGCTCCCTCGCGACTGCCGAACAGAACGTGGCACCCAGACTGCCGTCCACGATGCGGTGATCATAGGACAGCGACAGGTACATCATGTGGCGGATAACGATAGCGTCTCCCTCAGGCGTTTCCAACACGACCGGGCGTTTCTTTATCGCGCCCACGGCCAGGATCGCCACCTGCGGTTGATTGATGATGGGCGTACCCATTAGGCTGCCAAAGCTGCCGACGTTAGTGAGCGTGAAAGTCCCGCCCTGCGTATCCTCGGGTCTCAGCTTATTCTGCCGGGCGTTGTCGGCGAGGGTATTCACCTTCCGGGCAAGACCGTTCAGGTTCAATTGGTCGGCGTTATGGATGACGGGAACGATGAGATTACCGGACGGCAGCGCGGCAGCCATCCCGATATTGATGTCCTTTTTGATGATGATCTTATCGCCGTCGACGGAGCTGTTGATCAGCGGGTATTTCTTAATACAACGGACAACCGCTTCGATGAACAGCGGGGTGAAGGTCAATTTGGTGTTCTCTCTTTTTTCGAACTCCTTTTTCACTTTGTCGCGCCAGTGCACCATATGGGTCACGTCTGCCTCGGCAAAGCTGGTCACATGCGGGCTGGTGTGCACGCTACGCACCATGTGGTCGGCAATGAGACGGCGCATCCGGTCCATTTCCACGATCTCGACATTGCCGCTGTATACGGGCATGGGTGATTGCGCCGGGAGCGATGTCGGTTCAGGCAGCCGGTGGCCGATGCTGTCCGCGCCCTGGTAATGAGGTGCGGGGCTGGAGGTTACCAGTCCTTTCCCCGCCGGCTGCCGCCGGTCCGCCAGGTATTGCAGGATATCCTTCTTGGTCACCCGCCCTTCGTTGCCCGAGCCGGGAATGTTCTCCAGTTCGCTCAGCGGGATGCCTTCACCGGCCGCTATATTGAGTACGAGTGGCGAATAAAATCTATTGGAGCCCACACTTGCCTGCGCCGGTCCCGGACTGCCGGATACTTCCGTCCGGTGGGATGCAGCCGCCATCTGTATGGGGGTAGCGGCGTAGGAAGGGCCCGATGATGCTGCCGTACCGTTGGCGGTCCGGATACGGGCGATGACGGAACCGATGGGAACCACGTCGTTCACCTTGTAAAGTACCTCTTCCACGACGCCTTCGGTAATGGAAGGGACCTCGGAATCTACCTTGTCGGTAGCGATCTCCAACACCGTTTCGTCTTGTTTAACGGCATCGCCAGGATGTTTGTGCCACTTCAGGATCGTGGCTTCCATGATGCTTTCACCCATTTTTGGCATGACCAGGTCAACAAGGGGCATACGTTAGATTTAATTGAAGACCAAAGGTAATATTTTTTAGTTGGTTCACTGGAGGATGAATTTCCTCAACAGATTGAGTGCATTTGTTGCTGTTAATTCAATATTTCGAGACCGGTCGAAACGGAACGTCAGCTTTTGGGTACGAATATTTTGATGGTTTCCAACCGCTATCCAGACGGTGCCGACAGGTTTCTCGGGTGTGCCGCCGTCGGGTCCCATGATGCCCGACGTGGCGATGGCGACATCGGTGTTGAGGATGGAAAGAGCGCCGCGAACCATCTCGCGGACGGTGGCTTCGCTGACCGCGCCTTCACTGGCCAGGGTGGGCATGCCTACATGCAGCACCTCCATCTTTACCGCATTGTCATAGCCGACGACGCTGCCTTTATAGTAGCGACTGGACCCGGGGATCGATGTGATCAGGTGGGCGATATAGCCGCCGGTGCAGCTTTCAGCCGTTCCAAGGGTCTTGCCCCGGGCCAGCAGCAGCCGGCCGACAGCTTCCTGGATGGAGATGTCTTCATCGGTGACCATCCACTCAGCGACCAGCATTTTGAGCCGGTCGAAATGTTCCTGCAGCATTGCACCCGTCGAATCATGCTCCTCGCCCCGGGCTGTGAGCCGGAGCCGTACCATGCCGTAATTGGGTAGATAGGCCAGCCGGATGGAAGACGGCAGCCCTTCCTCGAAGGACCGGATATGTTCCGCCAGAAAGGATTCGCCCACGCCTGCCGTCAGCAGGGTGCGATGCGCGATGGATGGAGGCCTGAAATGCCGTACCAGCGCCGGGATGACACCGTCGGTCATCATCCCTTTCATTTCATGGGGAACGCCCGGCATCGATACGAAGATGCGGTTCCCCTTTTCGAACCACATGCCCGGCGCCGTTCCGCGCTTATTCGGGATGACGGTGCAGGTATCCGGCACCTCCGCCTGCTGCAGGTTGCGCCCGATCATCGGGCGTTTCAGCTTTTCGAAAATGCCCCTGACATTGGCGAGCGCCATCTCATTAACGACCATTTTTCCGCCGAAATATTCGAGAAGGACCGGTTTGGTGATGTCGTCGGCGGTAGGGCCGAGACCGCCTGTTATGAGGATGATGGAAGCCCGCCGGGACTCCTCATCAAGTGCCGACAGGATATCTTCGCGGCTATCGCCCACGGCTATGCGGTGAGTCACCCAGATGCCGCACTTGTTCAGCATCTGCGCCATCCAGGCGCTGTTGGTGTCTACCACTTGTCCGATCAATAGTTCATCTCCGATGGTAATGATGCTGGCGACGACGTTTTCCATCGGCCAAAGGTAATTTATTTACCTTAGCCGATATGCTACACCGACTCCCGATCCTGCTGCTCTGTCTGTTTACCTGGCAACCGGCGTGTCCACAGAGCCACGCCGCGGAAGGCCGTCCACAAAACCCCACCTTCGAAGGCCGTTTGCGTGAAGCGATGGACCGCCTGCAACAAGATTCCTCCATGCGACACGCGATCGTCAGCCTTTGCGTGTTGGACGCGGCGACGGGGACCGTCCTCTTCGAGAGGAATTCGCAGGTGGGGCTGGCGCCGGCCAGTTGTCAGAAGCTTTTTACCAGTGTGGCTGCCCTGGATCTGCTGGGGCCGGAGTATCGGTATGTGACGCACCTGGGTTATAGAGGAAAGATCATCGCGGGGATGTTGCATGGCGATTTTGTGGTGACGGGTAGCGGGGATCCGACTTTGGGCAGCTGGCGGTTTGACTCGACAAAAGAAGAAGTCGTGCTGGCGAGGTGGATACGGGCGATCCGGCAAGCCGGGATAACGGGCTATTACGGGAACGTCCTGCCGGGTGACGGACCCTGGGGGACGGATGGCGTTCCGGGCGGGTGGATTTGGGAAGATATCGGCAATTATTATGGAGCCGGCGCATGGGGACTGGACTGGCATGAAAATCAATATGACGTCAGGCTGCAGGCCGGCAAGGCCGTGGGTGACCCGGTGACGATCGACAACCTGTCAGAGCTGGAAAGATCGGTGACTCCGACGTGGATCAACGAACTGAAGACGGGACCGGCGGGCAGCGGCGACAATGCCTATATCTATCTTCCTCCCTACGGCGATATTGCCTTCGTGAGGGGGACGGCTCCTTTGCAGAAAGAGGAGAGGGTGATCTCCGGATCGATGCCTTTGCCGGAGCTGCGGGTGTCCTTCCGGTTCAAGTAGGCATTGAGGGAAGAGGGGATCCTTCATACAGGTGCTATGATCGGGCGAGTGAACTTGGGCATCAAGCAGGATACAACGATACGTGCCGATGTGTCGATCGGCGAATCGGTCTCGCCACCGCTGGATAGCATCAATTACTGGTTCCTCCGGCGCAGCATCAACCTGTATGGCGAGGCCCTTATCAAGACGCTGGCGCTGGAAAAAACCGGAGCCGTCTCTACCGAAGGAGGGGTCACCGTTCTCCAGGATTTCTGGAGCCAGCACGGCATCGACCGCTCGGCGTTGCATATCATCGATGGAAGCGGCCTTTCGCCCCAGAACCGGGTCACGACCGATGCCCTGGTGAAAGTCCTCCAATATGCCCGCAGCCGCCCCTGGTATCCTTCCTTTTACAACTCGTTGCCGTTGTTCAATGGCATGCACATGAAGAGCGGCTCCATCGGCGGGGCGCGCAGCTTCTCCGGCTACCAGACGAGCGCCGATGGTAAGGAATATGTGTTCAGCATTATCGTCAACAATTATGACGGCTCCTCCGCCGAGGCCGTGAAGCGGATGTACAATGTGTTGGATATTTTGAAGAATTGAGCAGCGCTCTATTTTTCCTGGAAGTATTGCTGCAATTTATCTTCCATCTCCCGCGGCATGTTCGTCTTTGCCATCGTGGCGGCCAAAAGGAAATACAGCAACACCTTGCCCGTGGTCAGCAATTTCCCCTTCTCATTATAAACCTCCTGAAAAAATTCGATGCGGTGCTCTTTCGGCCATTCGCGCAGGCTGGTCCGTACTGTCAGCAGATCGTCGTAGTGTGCAGGCCGCAGGAATTTCGCCGTCCATTCTATGACAGGCATAATGATACCCATCGTCTCGAGGTCCTTGTAGCTGAGTCCCAGCGCACGGATGGCTTCTACCCGTCCCACTTCGAAATACTGCGCATAGTTGCCGTGGTATACGACATTCATCTGGTCGGTCTCGGCATAGCGTACGCGGATACGGGTCTCGTGCGTGTACATACGATAAATCAGATTGCTTATTTGCCCATGGCCCCGTCCACGCTGATCCGCCCCGGACCCACCAGCAGGATCGCGAAAAACGCGGCGAGGTAAAGCCAGGCCTGCTCATGCAACATCCCGTTCATCGTCGCCACATGACCCTTATGGGCCCAGAATTCGGCCACGCACATGCTGAAACACGCTATCAGCGCGGCAAAGCGCGTAAAAAGACCCAGCGCCAGCAACAGGGCACAAAGCAGCTCCGCGAAGATGACGAGGCCAAGCGAGATACGATGGCCGATATGGAAAGGATCGGGGAATACATTTTGCAAATGGCCGAAATTCCGCAGTTTGTCCAGACCGTAATAGAAACACAGGATCAGCCCGAAAGTCAGGCGCAGCACCAGGACCGCCACATTGAAGGCCGTTTCGGAATACTGGGTGGAAAAGAACTTTCTCATGCTTGATTGGAGTTTATTGGCGGTAGCTAAGATAATCCAAATCACTAACTTCTAAGGAAATGTTAATCTCGTCAGTTATCCACAGGTGTTTGGAACGATGTTTGGTAAAAGGTAAAATAATTAGAAACTTAGCACGTTACCCCCTGGGATACTCAATTGGACACAACCGAGCCATCAGGCGAAGGTTGCGAACGAGGCCTTGCCGGTGGCAAGGCTGAAGTTCACCGGGACATAAATTATTTCCAGTGAAATATACGGTATTATCGTCTCTCGCCGTCATGCTCTCCGTCACGTCCTTCGCCCAGCAGACACGTTATTTCAACGACCCGCAGGCCGAATTCAGACAGGGGAAAGAATTTTTTGAACATGATCTGTACAGCCTGGCCTACCCCATTTTCCGTGAGTTGAATTACTCCCTGCGCGCAACGGACAAGAGCAATAATTCCGTCGAATATGCCGACGTCAGATATTACTACCTGGTGTGCGGGCTTCAGCAAAATGACAAGACCGCCGTCTCAGCGGCCGAGGACTATATCGAGATCGAGAACAACGCCCCCCGCGTGGGCATGATCTCCTTCCACCTGGCGGAGTACTATTTCAGGGTGAAGGATTACTCCACGGCTGTTAACCTATACCAGCAGGCGGATATAGAAAATCTCAGCAACCGCGAGATCGCCGATATGAAATTTCACGAGGGGTATTGCTATTTCACGCAAAAGCAATTCGACAAGGCGCTGCCTCTTTTCAACGCCATCCGCCAGTTGCCGAAAGATCCGAACTACATCGACGCCAATTATTATTTTGGTTTCATCAGCTTTTATCAAAAGAAATACAATGACGCATTGGCGGCCTTTACGGTCGTGGAAAACAGCCCCACCTATGAAAAGGTGGTACCCTATTACATAGCAAACATCTACCTCGCACAGGGACAGAGGGACAAGGCGATCGAATATGCCGAAGCACATCTGAAAAAGGGTAACCAATATTACGACTCCGAGCTGCGTCAGCTGGTGGGACACGGCTACTACGAAAAACAGGAGTTTGCCAAAGCGCTGCCTTTTCTCGAACAATACGTCAACCAGTCCAAAAAAGTGTCGCGTGAAGACCTTTACGAGCTGTCTTATTGCTACTACCAGACCGCCAATTGGCTGAAGGCCATCGACGGTTTCAAGCAGCTGGGCGGGAAACAGGATTCGCTGGCGCAAAACTCCATGTACCTGCTGGGCGATGCATACCTGAAGACGGCGCAAAAAGCCAATGCCCGGAATGCCTTTCTTTTCTGTTCGATGAACAGCAGCAACCCGAAACAAAAGGAGATATCCCGATTCAACTATGCCAAGCTCTCCTATGAACTGGGCTACCAGGACGTCGCGCTGACCGAGCTGCAGGGCTTTTTGCAACAATACCCCAACTCGGAGTATGCCAGGGAGGGACGCGAGCTGCTGGTGGGCGTTCTGGCAGGCACCAATAATTATAGGGATGCGCTGACCCTGCTGGACAGCCTCGATCATCCTTCCGAGAACGTCCGCCGGCTGATACCACGGATGCTTTATGGAAGGGCTACCGAGCTGGTGAATGACGGGATGCTCCTGAGCGCGAACGATCTCCTGGACAAAGCGCTGAAAGACCCCAATAACGGATCGGTGCTGCCCTTCATACAGTTTTGGAAGGCTGAGATTTCGTACCGTCTCAATAAGATAGACGATGCCATCCAGTATTTTTTCGCCTATCTGAAAAACCCTGCTACCAATGGAGAGGTCAACCCGACGAACGCCCGGTACAACCTGGGGTATTGTTTCCTCAAAAAAGAGAACTACCGCCAGGCGCAGGGATTCTTCGAGCAGGTGGCCCGCTCGCCGAAGATCAACTCTTCCCCGCTGGAGCAGGACGCCTTCGTACGGGACGCGGACTGTTATTATATGAATAGGGATTACAGAACGGCCCTGTCCATGTATAATAAGGTGGTCGATTTTTCCTGGCCGGCCGGCGACTACGCCACCTTCCAGAAGGCCATGATCGCAGGAGTCAACAATGGCAAACAAAAGATCGAACTGCTCAATTCGATCAACCGGCTCTATCCGACCTCTTCCCTGTCCGCCGATGTCAATATGGAGATTGCAGGCACCTATCTCGCCGGGGAACAATACCGAGAGGCGCTGCCATACCTGAAGAATGTTATCCGGACCCCCGGTGCGGACGCGCTGAAACCCAGGGCCTATCTGCAGTCGGGTATCGCCCTCTATAACCTGAACAACAACAAGGAAGCGCTGAACCAATACGACTCCCTGTTGAAGCAATATCCCAATTCTCCCGAGGCGCAGGACGCTCTGGATAACGCCAAGACCATTTATATCCAGGAAGGACGATCCAGCGACTATGTCAGCTTTGCCAAGGGTATGGGAGTAGAGGTAAGCGCCAGCCAGGAAGACCAGCTGGCCTATGAAGAAGCCGAGGTCCAGTTCAACAATGGGAATTTCCCGGCGGCCGCCCAGCGATTCGAAGCATACCTCGCCAAATTCCCCGATGGGAAATACTCGCTCGAAGCTGCGTACTATAAAAGCGAGATCTATTTTTCCCAGAAGGACTGGGCGAAGGCCGTCGTCGGATATTCAGCCGTGGGAGACAGGGCGCCGAATAAATTCGGAGAAAAGTCGCTATTGCAGGCGGCACGTCTATATTTCTTCGAATTAAAGGACTATGCCAATGCGGAAAAATATTTCACCAAGTTGAAGACTTTTGCCAGCACGGAGGAAAACAAGCTGGAGGCTATGCGCGGGCTGCTTCGCAGTCAATATCAATTGCAGAAATGGCCCGACGCCGTAGCCAATGCCAAGGACCTGCTCAGCCAGAAGAGCGCAAGCATCGATGATAAAGTGCTGGCCAATATGGCGATCGCCAAATCCTACCAGGTGAATAACCAGTGCGAAATGGCGTTGCAATATTTCCGGACGGCAGCGGGGCTGACCAAGTCGGCCTACAGCGCGGAGGCCCGGTACGAGATCGCGGATTGTCTTTTCCATGCCGGACAAACGAAAGACGCCGAAAAGGCCGCGTTCGAGGTCATCAACAAATCCGGTTCGTATGAAGAATGGGTGACGCGGGCCTATCTGCTCCTCGGCGACATCTATTTCTCCGAAAAAGATTATTTCAATGCCAAGGCTACTTATCAAAGTATCGTGGAGAACGCACGGATCGAGGACCTGCGTCTACAAGCTTTGCAAAAGTTGGCAAAGGTCAAGGATGAGGAAGATAAGGGCAGCAAGATAGACAGTACTCAATAATTCATATCCATGGATAAAAAACTCATTTTTCTTCTATTACTGGGTGTGGGTTATGCCGGGACGACCCTGCATGCGCAGGATACGTCCAAACGCAGGACCATCGATATCACGTCATCCTTCAAACCGGTGTTGCGGGAAGCCGTGAAGATCAATTTCAACGCCGCGCCGCCCGCCGTGGATACTGCCCGTCCCCGGTTGACCTATTCGATACCGGCGCAATATCTTTTTCTCAGCTATCAGCCGGGGGAGATGAAGCCGGTGGCCCTTCAAAGAGATACGATCAACCCCTGGATCAGGAGTCAATACATCAAGCTGGGCGTCGGCAGTGTCCATGCACCTTATATAAAGACAGGCTTTAGTTTCGGCGATGGTAAGACCTCGTTCCTGAATGCATTCGCCAATTGGGATAATTCCAAGGGCAGCCTGCCATACCAGAAGAGCTCGCTCACGAATGTCAAGCTGGATGGGACGTTCAAGACGACAGCCAACCTCGAATGGAATGCCGGGTTGGGGTATAAAAATGATGTCTATTACCAATACGGGTTCCAGCCGGACTCCTTGAAATTTAACAGTGACCAGTTGCGGGAGAACTTCCAGACCGTGGATGGGCACCTCAGTCTCCGAAATACCGTACCGACCGAATTCGGCCTGTTGTATCATCCGAATTTCAAGGTATCCTATTTTAGCGACGCACACAATCCGAAAGGCACCGAGGCCAATTCGGTGCTCGATCTGCCGCTGGAGAAAATGATCGGGTCAGCGTTTGCCTTCGATCTGGGATTTACCGCCGATCTCACCCATTACAGCCTGCCCTTGCGGTCATCCGCTCAAAACAACAACGTTTACCTGGTCAAACCGGGATTCATCGTCAAGACCCGTAACCTGTTCCTGCAGGCGGCCGTTACCCCCTCATGGGATAACCGTTCCTTTTATCTGTTGCCGAATTTTCTCGCGGATATTTCCACCAGCGACCAGCGGTTTACCATCCAGCTGGGCTGGATAGGTTACTATGACAAAGGATCGTATCAGCGATACGAGTCCATCAATCCCTGGCTGGCGCAGCCCGATTCGTTGCTGAATACCCGGATGGAGGAACGGTATGGCGGTTTCAAAGGATCGATCAGCAACCATTTCGCGTATGCGGCCAAGATCGGTTTCCTGGAGTACAGGAACATGCCGCTGTTCGTGAACGACACGCTCAATGGCGGCAAAGACTTCCTGATCCGGTATGAAAAATCGATGGAAGCCCTTCAGTTGCACGGGGAATTGAGCTATTTGCAGGGACAGGACCTCCAGATTACGGCCAGCCTGAACCTATTGCAATTCCATAGTCAAAAGACGGAGCCCAAAGCCTGGGGGATCTTGCCGGTTGAGTTCAACACTCATTTCAAATGGCAGGCTTTCAAGGATTTTTTTGCCAATATCGATGTTTTCGCATTCAAGGGGGCGCCATACCGGGTGCCCAGCGGGGCCGCCTTCCATGGTGATAACGGGGTCGATATGAACGCAGGCGTCGAATTCCGGATCACCCGGCAGCTGGACCTCTGGTTCCAGATGAATAACATCTTCAACGACAAATACCAGCGCTGGCATCAGTATCCCGTGTACGGCTTCAACGTATTAGGCGGGATCGTATTTACTTTTGGGCAGAAATAAGTACATTAGCGCCTAAGCCAAAGGATATTATCATGTTCCAGGTCTTGAACGCGTATTTGTTTCAGCATCGAAGTATCAGCATCCCCGGGTTGGGAACAATATACCTGGAGACCCATCCGGCCAATGTCGACATAGCCGACCGCACCATGCAGCCCCCCGCCTTTCGTTTCCGGTTCGACAAATATTTCGACGCGCCTGACGCCACCTTTTTCTCCTATTTGGCGACTCAACAAAATATCCTTGACTACGAAGCTATTAAATGGTACAACGAATTCTCCTTCCAGCTGCGCAACCGGATCCGCTCCGAAGACCAGGTGACCTGGGATGGGGTAGGCGTTTTAAAGAAGGACAGTTCCGGTAATATTCTTTTCGAATCGGTCGACTCCCCTCTTTCCTTTTTGCAACCCACTCCCGCCATACGGGTCAATCGCCACGATGCCCATACCCTGCTCGTGGGAGATCGTGAACGTACCAGCGGCGAGATGAATGAAATGTTGCACGAGCATGCCGGACGGCAAAGGACGCCCTGGTGGGTCATTGCTGTCGTGCTGGGCGGAGCCGGATTGCTTTTCCTCGCCTGGTATTTCTTCACCCATGGCTGGACCATCGGCAATCAATTAAAATTCTGAGCCTTCCGTAAAGAACGTTACATGCCCCTATTGCATTATTCCAATTGCCCTTCCTGTCGTTCCGAACGTATCCAACCGGCGTTGACCGCCGTCGATCATACCGTCTCCCATGAGGCCTTTGCCATCTGGCAGTGCGAACAATGCAGCCTGCGGTTTACACAAGACATTCCCGACGCGGCATCTATCGGCCGCTATTACAGATCGGACAGCTATATATCGCATAGCAATACCAGCAAAGGACTGATCAACAGCCTCTACCATATGGTCCGCAAAGAAACCCTTGCGGAGAAATACCGGTTGGTGGCTTCCGCGACCCGTATCAAACAGGGCCGGCTGTTGGATATAGGGGCAGGTACAGGCGCCTTCATAGCGCACATGCAAAACCGGGGATGGGAAACGATCGGGCTCGAACCGGACAGCAGCGCAAGAGAAGTCGCGCAGGCCGATCACCAAGTGCAGTTGCTGGAGATCGATCAGTTGTTCTCGCTGCCTTCGGACGGCTTCGATGCCATTACGTTGTGGCATGTGCTGGAGCATGTGCACGACCTTCACGGCTATATGGAACAGCTGAAGGCGCTGGTCCGGCGCAGCGGCAGGATCTTCATTGCTGTCCCGAACTATACCTCGTACGATGGGTCCGAGTACCGCGGCAACTGGGCAGCCTACGACGTTCCGCGCCATCTTTATCATTTTTCTCCCGCGGCCATGCAGACCTTGCTGGAGGCGCATGGGTTACAATTACAGGGCAGCCAGCCGATGTGGTACGACAGTTACTATATTTCGCTGCTGAGCGAAAAATATCGCGGCAATGGACGCGGCAATATGGTGCGGGCGGGCGTCATCGGGTTTCTCTCGAACGCAAGGGCGTTCATCGACAAGTCGCGGTGCAGCAGCCTGATCTATGTTGTGTCGAAATGATATTCCGCGCCGCTTCCCCAATCAAAATGGGAAATTAATCTCATAGATATTCGGCCACAGCTTCCCCGTTATATACACCTTATTCGTTGCCGAGTCATAGGCAATCCCATTCATCCACTCGGCACCCGCGTATTTGCTTTTGGCATCAGCCGCAATGGAATCCAGGTTGAGCCTGCCTACGACCTTGCCGGTGGCCGTGTCGACCTTCAGGATATAATTGGTCTGCCACTGATTGGCATAGAGGTAGCCATGGATCAGTTCGAGCTCATTGACATTGACGACGGGACCATTGTTGTCGGTGACATTCAGGACCTTTACGAGGCGAAGGCTGTTCAGCGTTTTCACCGTCGAGTCCCCGTCGTCATAATGAATGCTGACGGAAACCTTCGTCGTGCTGTCGGGATCCAGATAGCTGACATCGCTGGACCCGTCGCTCATCAGGATGTATCTCCCGTCGGTGGTCATTCCCCAGCCTTCATGGTTCTGGTTGGGGTAGGTAAATTCCCCCAGCTTTTTGAAGGTTTTGGCATCATATATGAAACCTATCCTGGTAGTGTAGGTCAGTTGATAAATTTTTCCATGCAGGAACACGATACCCTCTCCGAAGTATTTCTGGCGATCGAGCTCGGCTTTTGGCGTGATCCGGCCGGTGCCCAGGTCGACCGTTCCAAACAGCGAACGGCGGCTGTCAGGCATGTCCGCGGCTTCCGTACCCGTGCTCTCAAAGAGCTGTCCGTCATGAAATAGGAACCCCTCGGTATAGGCGCTGGTATCGTGTGGATAGGCTTTGATTACCGAATAGTTGATCGGCGGCGGCGTATTGTCGGTGGTTTCACCGGGCTGGTTTTCAGGTTTCGAGGAGTTGTTACAGGACACCAGTAGCGTTCCGGTCAGAAACCCTCCGGCAAGGAGAAAAAGGCACAGTTTGTTCATAGAAGGCAAAAATACGGGCAAAAAATGCCCCAAATGCTTGCAACTGTGGGAAAAAATTTATTGTTTTACAGCGCATTAGGTCTTGGATTTCACCTCCACTGCACCACCACACGACAATTTTCTCTTCTCATCGGTGGATCCAGCCTCAGGTTTGTTGATCGATTATATCCTCCCTGAAGACCAATCCAATTATCGTTGCCGTCGGTTTCATACGGCATGATCCCTTTTTTCGTGGTATTTACTTTAAATCCGCGTGTCTATTCCTATGATCGGCCATCTCTGAAAAAGAAGGCACTATGAAGCATGTGTTACCCTTCATTGGGTATTTGTTGATCGTCTTGCCCGGCTGGGGCCAACCAGTATGCCGTTCGTTCGATTACCGGCAGAAGCAGTTGAGCGCCCATCCCGAGCTGTTATCTGCTGTCGCAGGGATCGAACAGTTTACAAGAAAACAGTTGCAACAGCGGTCTGTCGAGGTCACCGGCCAGGAGACCACGCTCACCTCACCCACTGTCATAACTATCCCCGTTGTCGTTCATGTTCTCTACAATAACGCCGCCGAGGATATCAGCGACGCACAGATCGGGTCGCAGATCGACGAGCTGAACAGGGACTATCAGAAAATGAACACCGACACGTCCCGGATCCCTTCTTATTTCAGCGGCCTCGCGGCCGATTGCGGGTTTCATTTTATACTGGCAGGCATCGACAGCGACGGCCGGATCATATCGGGCATTATCCGCAAACACACGAATATCACCGCTTTTGCCGAAAATGATGACATGAAGTTTTCCGGTAAGGGTGGAGACGACGCATGGAACAGGAATGAGTATCTCAATGTATGGGTATGCAATCTCGTCGAAGGAGTGCTGGGATATTCAAGTGTCGTCGGAGGACCGCGGGAGACAGACGGAATAGTGGTCCTTTATTCGGCTTTCGGAACGACCGGGACTGCACGGGCGCCCTTCAACCTGGGGCGGACTGCTACCCATGAGGTTGGGCACTGGCTCAATATCATCCACACCTGGGGGGATGACAGCTGCGGCACGGACCTGGTAGGCGACACACCACCCCAGCAGGCCGCGACGTATGGCGACCCCAATGGCATCGTCACATCCTGCAACAACGCACCCGACGGGAACATGTATATGAATTATATGGACTTTACCGACGATGCCGGTATGCATATGTTCACCTACGGGCAACGCGACCGGATGCGGACGCTGTTCATGCCGGGAGGCTTCCGTTACCAGCTGCTCTCGTCACCGGCGGCGACTGCTGTGCCCGGCCAACCGGCCGATACGGTAAATAGCGATGGTGGCGCAACCCCGGGAGCAGGCGGGACACGCGTTTATCCCAACCCTGCGGTGAATGAAGCGACTATCCATCTGGGGGATGTCTCGAAGGTGGGCAGCCTGCTGGAAGTTTACGATCAGACAGGCCAGCGGGTATTGGCCACAAGAGTGACGACGCAGGATTTCCAGATTAACATATCGGGCTTATCCGGCGGGATATATTTTATCCGCCTGAGCAGCGGAGGCAGACAGCAAAACCTCCGGTTGGTTAAGTTGTAAGCTGCCACCGGCGCCCTTTTTCAAGTCCCCGCACCGGTCATCATCCGCGCGATCTTTTCTCCTGCGACAGGCGCCAGCGCGACACCCATCCCGCTCATGCGCACCGCGCAAAACACCTGGTCATTGACAGCCTTCAGGATAGGCATCTTCCCGGCGCCCAGTCCCATGATGCCGCTCCATCTATGTTCGATCGAATAAGTCCTTCCGGGCAATACCACCTCGCGTAGAAACCTTTCCAACCCGGACTGTATTTTCTCAGACAGGATCATCTCATCCGTATTCTCTTCCTCCATAGCCAGGTTCCTTGCTCCTCCCAGCAGCACCCTGTTGCCAAGATCGCGGAAATAATAGAAGCCCTCGTCATAGTGAAACGTCCCTCTGAAGGGAAGCCCGTCCACCGGCGAAGTGACGATCACCTGCCCGCGAGCCGGCTTGACGTCCAGCTGCGGGAGGAGTTGCCGTGCGAAGGCATTCGTGGCGACCAGTAATAGCGAGGCCGACAGCGGAAAGGGAAGACTGGTATGCAGCAACAGCCGGCCGCCCATCCTTTCGAAGCCAGCGATCTCGATGTTATTCAGTACCGTGACCCCCATCGACTGAACGAGCCGCAGCAACGCCTGGCATAACAGCCCGGAATGCAGCTGTGCCTCCGACGGGTTACCCACCAGGAATTGTGTGCCGCCGAAGGCAAAACGGGAGATCAGCCCGTTCTGCAGATGGAAGGTCTTCTGCTTGCCCGTGATATTTTTCAGAAGACGATTGAGAAGATCGATGTGCGACCGGATCTCGTCTGCATCGCCATTGGCGATCAGCTCGTAGCCGCCTTGTTTCTCCCATCCGATCTCTTTTGAACCAAAGGTTTTTTTAATTCTTTTCAGCCCTTTGAACCGCATTTCCACCAACTGAAGCGTGCGCTCCTCGCCCGAGGACCCGAGGTCGGCGATCAGCTCGGTCAGGCTGCCGAAACACGCGAAACCTGCATTTCGGGTACTGGCGCCCGTTGGGATGATCCCGCGTTCGACAATGGTGATGTTGAGCGAAGGTTCCCGTTTTTTAAGATAGTAGGCACTCCACAGACCGACGAGGCCGCTGCCGGTGATGATGATATCGGCGGGTGCAAAAAAGCTCTCTTTTTCCCAGACGGAAAGCGATGGCATAAGCGTAGATTCCGGTGTAAAATAAGGATTATTCGCAAATCACCGGGTTGAGATCCCGGTACGCGACCGTTACGGTTTGTCCAACACGCCGGTTAGCCGCCTCCCCGGCCGGGCAAACGACATGGATCGTCGTTCCCGCTGCCAGGACATGGATGACCGATAGACCGCCGGCCGCGGCGATATCGATGATCTCTCCTGTAAGCCGGAGATTTCCTGTGATCTTATCTTTCGGGAACAGCGATGCCGGCGCGCCTTGTTTGCTGATCTTCCCGCCTTCGAGGATGATCACTTCATCGGACAGACTGAAGATTTCAGGTAAATAGTGACTGACGAGGATGGTGGTGAGATGGAAATGCCTATGGGCCCTGGCGATATAGTCCTGCAGTTTCGAACGCATCTCATCATCGAGCGCGGAGAGCGGTTCGTCCAGCAGCAGCAGCCTTGGGCGCCGGGCGATGGCGCGGGCAATGGCGATGCGTTGTTGCTGACCCCCGGAGAGGAGGGCGGGCCGCCGGTGCTGCAGCTCTTCGAGTTCCATCAGCCGGAGCAGATCGTCGATGATCGAGCGATCGGCATTTTTGGGCAGCGCGAATTCCAATTGCCCGCGGACCGTAAGATGGGGAAAAAGCGCGAAGTCCTGGAAGACGAAACCTAACGGACGGCGACGGGTAGGCAGGCTGATGCGGCGGGAATGATCGAGCCAGACGTCCCCTCCCATCGCGATATCGCCGGAATCGGTATCGGTAAGCCCAGCCAGGATGCGGAGCAGTGTCGTTTTGCCGGCGCCGGATGGACCACAGACGGCCAGGAGAAGTCCTTGCGGCAGATTGAAAGCTACATCGAACAGCTGGCGGCCTTGTGCGGTGTGCAACATTTTGGTTGCCCGGAAGCTGAGATGGACGGGAGGAGCATTCATACGACCGCTTTGGATTGGCTGAAGTGGTGATTGATCAGGTAAACCACCAGCAATATGCTGAACGAAAAGATCAGCAGGACGGCAGCATAGCGGTTGGCCAGGTGGTAGTTCATCGACTGGACCTCGTCGTATATGGCTACCGATGCAACCCGTGTACGGCCGGGGATGGCGCCGCCGATCATCATGACCACCCCGAATTCGCCGATGGTATGGGCAAAAGCAAGGATGGCGCCGGTGATCAGCGAAGGACGCATGTTGGGTAGGAGGATGCGGCGGAGCGTGGTCCAATCGGATTTGCCGAGGGTCCGCGAGGCTTCCAGGAGATGCGGCGGAAGATTCTTGAATCCGGCGAGTAGTGGGTTGACCATGAAAGGGAGACTGTAGATCAGCGAGGCGACGACCAATCCCTGGAACGTGAACACCAGGCGGATATCGAAATAATGATCCAGCACGCGGCCAAAGGACCCATCGGGGCTGAAAGCAAGGAGGAGATAAAAACCGAGAACGGTGGGAGGCAGCACCATGGGAAGACTGATACATGCTTCCGCAACGACCTTCCACCGGCGACGGCTATAGGCCAGCCAGTAGCTGAGCGGAATGCCCAGTACGAAGAGGATGACCGTAGTAACAAGGGCCAACCGCAAACTCAGCCAAAGGGGTAACCAGTCGATCATCTATCCGGCCCCTCCCCAAATCCGAAGGCGCCAAGGATATTCTTTGCCACCGCAGACTCGCAAAATTCAGCGAATTTACCGGCGCCGGCGTTGCCATTCGAATGCGGCAACAGCACAAAACCCTGCAGCAGGGGTTGATGAGCGATGGAGGGGACAAGCCAATATTTCCCGCCGGCCTGCCGCATAGCTGGTGAGAGGGCCAGCGACAACGCGATCATTCCAACCTCCGCGGCCCCGCTTTGGGCATACTGCGCGGTCTGCGCGATGTTCTCGCCGAAGATGAGCTTGTCCTTTACCTTGTTATAGAGATTATAGTGATGAAGACTTTCTTCCGCCCTTTTCCCATAGGGAGCGTGAGCGGGGTTGGCAATCGCGATTTTGGCGACTGATTTGTCTAACAGCGTATTCATTTTATCGCGTGCCGGGTCAAGCGTCTTGCTCCAGAGTACCAGCTGTCCTGTCCCATAGATGTGAACGTCGGAAGCTGTTTTATTTTGTGTCTTCAGCTGGCGCGGATAATCGACATCTGCCGAAAAGAAAAGATCGAACGGCGCCCCGTTCTTAATCTGCTCGAAGAAATTCCCCGAAGATCCATAGGTAGGTTTGACCGTGATACCCGGGTTTTCGCGCGAAAACACCGCCACCAGCGAATCCATCGCGAATCGCAGATCGGCGGCCGCGGCGACCAGGACCTCGGTGGAAGCGCAGGTTGTGAGATTGCCGGCCGAGGATGTTACCGGCGTTCCCGCAAAGTTCGATGCAGTGGTCGGCCGGGAGGCCCCTATCAGGGCAACGGCGCATATAGCCGGAAGAGACCAGCGGGCATTGTTCATGGATCGTGAAAATTATACCTAAATTTAGGACCTTCGTCACTAATATGAGCAAACTGTTTAGCCCCCTTCAGATCCGCGATGTCGTCTTCGGCAATCGCATCGTCGTCAGCCCTATGTGTCAATACTCCTCTCACGACGGAATGTCCGACGACTGGCATTTGGTCCATCTGGGAACGCGCGCGGTAGGTGGCGCCGGGCTGGTGTTTACGGAGGCGACTGCCGTCTCGCCGGAAGGCAGGATATCTCCGCATGATCTCGGCATCTGGAAAGACGAGCATATCGAAGGATTGCGCAGGATCGTCAAATTCGTCCGTGCGCAGGGCAGCGAGATCGGGATACAACTGGCACATGCGGGCCGGAAGGCCAGTGTGAAGGAACCCTGGAATGGCGGCCACCTGGTAAAAGAAAGCGACGGAGGCTGGCGCGTCCTGGCACCCAGCCCGATCCCCTATAGCGAACATTATGGCATGCCTGTGGAGATGGCAGCGACCGATATCCGTAAGGTCGTGGATGAATTCAGAGCGGCGGCGCGGCGCGCGATGCTAGCCGGATTCAAGGTGATCGAGATACATGCCGCGCACGGCTATCTGCTGCATCAATTCCTGTCTCCCCTGAGCAACCACCGGAAAGACGAGTATGGAGGCTCTTTCGATAACAGGGTTCGGCTGCTCACGGAAGTAGTCGGCGCCGTGAGGAAGACGTGGCCTCCGGGATATCCGCTGTTCGTCCGGGTCTCCGCTACGGATTGGGCGGAAGGCGGGTGGTCGGTGGAGGATACCATCCGGCTGGCTGCATTGTTGAAAGACCTGGATGTGGATGTGATCGATTGTTCATCGGGCGGTCTCGTGCCTCAACAGCAAATACCCGCAGGGCCAGGTTACCAGGTTGAATTCTCCAGGAGGATCCGTGCCGCCACGGGTATTTTGACCGCTGCCGTCGGGATGATCACGGGTGCGATGCAGGCCGAGACGATTATCGTGACCGGCCAGGCCGATCTCGTGGTGATGGCGCGCCAGTTGCTGCGTGACCCCTATTTCCCATTGCATGCGGCTAATGAGCTACGACATGCCGACATTCACTGGCCTTTACAGTACGAGCGGGCCCGACCGAAATGACCCCATTTCCCTCCCGCCGCTCCGTGCTAAAATAACCTTTCATTCGGCGGCCTGATCCCCTGCAACCGAATGTAAATCGTCGTTTGGCCGCGATGATGCGTCTGATGTTCGAACGCCTTCAGCAACCAGGCGAACCGCGAAGACTTTCTGGGATCCTGCCCTACCATCTCGCCGTATTTTCCCGGATCCAGCTTTTCCACGCTTTCGATAGCGAAGTCATAGCTGCGGGTGACATACCAGACGACCGAGTCCTTATTCTGAGCGCCAGGACTTTTTTCCAGGTTCCTCGGAAAGTCGATCTTTTCGCCGGTGGCCAGGCCGATGAGCCCTGCATTACCGCTGGCGAGGTGCAACATTTGCTGGGCGAAGCTGCGGATACTGTCCACCGCCTTAAAGGAATATTTGTCGGCAGGCATCGTGTTGAGATAGTCAATCGTGTAGGACTTTGCCCGCTGCCAGTCCTTGACGAACTGGGCCTTGATCTCGTCACCACTGATGGGTTGGGCTACTGCCCGGAGTGAAAAACCGGCCAGCAGGAATGTGATGGCCAGCAATAGGTTTGTCCTGGAAAGGTTGTGCTGCATGGAAGTTTGGTTTTAGCTGCTAAAGGTAAGTGGTTGCGAACTTTTATAAATGTGTTTTGTTTTATCGGATTTTTAAATGAAACTGACATTCTACGGACACGCCGCATTTTCGATCACCGTCAAGGGGAAAACCCTGTTATTCGATCCCTTTTTTACCGGCAACCCGGCTCTGAAAAACATTGATATTGATAAGATTAAGGCAGACTACCTGTTCCTGACGCATGGACATGGCGACCATACCGCCGACGCGGTGACCATTGCCAAAAGAACGGGAGCGACCTGCGTTGCGGCCGACGAGATTGCTGGATGGCTGGGCAGACAGGGCATCGAAAAGGTGCATCCGATCAACCACGGCGGCCCGATCCCCTTCGAATTCGGGAAGGTCCGCGCCGTCAGCGCCATCCATTCTTCTTCATTCAATGACGGCGGGTATGCCGGAAATCCGCTGGGCTTCGTCTTTACCACGTCCGAAGGAGATTTCTATATTGCTGGAGATACCGCCCTTACGATGGATATGCAGTTGATCCCGCTATGGGCGAAATTGCATTTTTCGGTTATGCCGATCGGCGGCAACTACACGATGGACCCGGCCGATGCCATCCATGCCTCCGATTTCGTCAAGTGCAATACCGTCGTCGGCGTCCATTATAATACCTGGCCGATAATTGCTATCGATACTAATAAAGCAAAGGCGGATTTCGCGGCAAAGGGCAAGAAATTGTTACTTCCGTCCCCGGGCGAGACCATCGAGCTATAGCCGGGTTCCTGCGATAGCCGGAAGCACGTTATTTGAAATAAGAGAGGGGGATGGTCCGCCAGAGATCGTGCGACAGGTGGCCGATGAGGAGCTCGTATACGAGGTAAACGGGCCAGATGATCCAGTGGATGAGAAGCAGTATCAGGCTGTGGTTATAATGCCAACTGATCATCAGGGTGTAGATGCCCAGGATAAAATAGATGATGCTGGAATCTCGGCTGCTCATATGCCTAAGATAAACAAAAAAGCTGCCATTTTTATCAAAAACTAAACGGCAGCTTTTTAAAGTTTTATTAACGCACGGGATAGTCCTTACAGGTGGATCGCTTCCCCGTACGCCGCCTCGACGGCATCTTTGACCCCCTCGCTGATCGTGGGATGCGGGTGTACAGCGTCCAGCACCTCATGATAGGTCGTTTCGAGTTTGCGGCCCAACACCGTTTCGGTGATGATCTCCGTTACATTATAGCCTATGGCATGAGTACCAAGCCATTCTCCGTATTTGGCGTCGAAGACGACCTTTATGAATCCCTCCGTATGACCCACACCGGTGGCCTTGCCCGATGCGGTGAGCGGGAACTTGCCCACTTTCACTTCGTAACCCGCGTCACGCGCCTGTTTTTCGGTCAGACCTGCGGAAGCGATCTCGGGTGTGCAATAAGTACAACCGGGGATATTGTTATAATCCAGCGGCTCGGGCTGGTGAGCATATTTCTTCTCCATCCAGGCAATGTTTTCTACACATATGATGCCTTCTTTGGTGGAGACATGCGCCAGGGCCTGGCCGGGAACGCAGTCGCCAACCGAATAGATACCCGGTACATTGGTCTGATAGTATTTATCGACCACGATCTTGCCTTTTTCGGTCTTCACGCCCAGTGTTTCAAGACCGATGTTCTCGATATTCGCGGCGATGCCAACGGCGCTGAGTACGATATCTGCCTCGAGGGTAACATCGCCCGTCGGCGTTTTCACTTTGGCCTTGACGCCGTTGCCGCCGGTATCTACGCTGGTGACTTCGCTGCCGGTCAGCACTTCAATGCCGTATTTCTTATAGGTTTTTTCCAGTTCCCTGGAAATTTCTTCGTCTTCGACCGGCACGATGCGCGGCAGGAATTCGACGATCGTGACCTTGGTTCCCATGCTGTAATAGAAATACGCGAATTCCACACCGATGGCGCCGCTGCCGACAACGATAATGCTCCTGGGCTGTGCGGGAAGCGTCATCGCCTCGCGATAGCCGATCACCTTTTTGCCGTCCTGTTTCAGATTGGGCAATTCGCGGCTGCGTGCGCCCGTTGCCACGATGATATATTTACCTTCCACGACCTGCGTTTTGCCGTCGGCGCCGGTGACTTCCACCTGGCCTTTGGCCTTCAGCTTGCCGGTGCCCATGATCACGTCGATCTTATTTTTCCGCATCAGGAATTGAACGCCCTTGCTCATTTTGTCGGCAACTCCGCGGCTGCGTTTGATGACGGCCGGAAAGTCGGCGGACCCGGTGGCGTCGATACCGAATTCTTTTGCATGCAGGATGTCCTGATAGACCTGTGCGCTTTTCAGCAGCGCCTTCGTAGGGATACAACCCCAGTTCAGGCAGACCCCGCCCAGGTTCTCTTTTTCAATGACTGCTACCTTAAAGCCAAGCTGTGCGGCGCGGATGGCGGACGGATACCCGCCGGTACCACTGCCGAGAACGACTACATCGTATGGCATATCTGAATTTTGCCCGCGAAGGTACTTCACAATGGGGAATTGGCAAAAACCAACCGTCGGTAAGGCAAAAACAACTAATTTCACGCGCATGAATCAGGACCCGATCAAGCTGGATATACTCGCCATCGCCGTTCATCCCGATGACATGGAGCTCGGATGTGCCGGCGCCCTGCTGATGGAAAAACGCAACGGGAAAAAGACCGGCGTCGTCGATCTTACCCGCGGCGAGCTTGGCACCAGGGGCACGGCAGAATTACGGGCCCAGGAGGCGGCACGATCCGGGAGGATCCTACAGCTGGACGTGCGCGAGAACCTGGGTATGGCGGACGGTTTTTTTCGGAACGACGAACAGCATCAGCGATTGCTTATTCGGGCGATACGCAAGTACCGGCCCGAGATCGTGCTCGCCAATGCGCTCGAGGACCGGCATCCCGATCATGGACGGGCCGGCCACCTGATCGTCGAATCGTGCTTTTACAGCGGTTTGCGTAAAGTGGAGACCACCGATGCCGAAGGGCGCCCCCAGGAGCATTGGCGTCCCAAGTATGTTTTTCATTATATACAGGATCGGTACAGAGTCCCCGATTTTGTATACGATATAACACCGGTATTCGATGTAAAGCTCCAATCCATTCAGGCTTATTCCTCCCAGTTCTTTTCCGCCGCGTATGGCGAAGACGAGCCCCAGACCTATATATCCACGCCCGAATTCCTGCAACAGCTGATCGGCCGTCACCAGCAATTTGGGAAAATGATCGGCGTGCCGTATGCCGAGGGGTTCACTACCCAAAAAACCATCGGTATCCGCGACTTCGATGCGCTGGTACAGATAGATACCTAAACCCTACCCGTGCGGCAACAAAACGGCGGTTTTCCCGTTAATATTATATCCGCTGCGGCGGAGAGATTTTGTGCGGCCCTTAACACGGAATCCCCCGCGAAAGGGTTACCTTCGCAGAATTAATCAAGCTTCAATCGTTAAGATCATGTCATTGCCCAAATTTTCGCAGGCAACCCAGTCATTCCACAGTGAGCTAAAACGGAGGATCAGCAGTTATTTTGAGGAGGTGGGCAAGGCCACTACGGGTAATTATGATCTTTTCCTGAAAGCGGTCATCCTGATGACCGGATTTGTCTTTATTTACATCCACCTGGTATTTTTTACCCCCGGCGCGTTCTGGGCCATCCTCGAAAGCGTGTTGCTGGGAGGGGTGGTCGCCGCCATCGGCTTCAACGTTATGCACGACGGCGCGCACGGGAGTTTTTCCAAGTACAAATGGGTGAATCACCTGGCTGCTTTTTCGCTGAATATCCTGGGGGGGAACAGCTTTATGTGGAACATGAAGCACAATGTCGTCCATCATGCCTATACCAACGTGGCGGGCATCGACGACGATATCGATATCCAGCCCTGGATGCGCATGAGCGAAACGCAGAAAAGATACCGGCTGCACCGCTTCCAGCACCTGTATTTTTGGGTATTATATAGCGTCCTCTACATCTTCTGGATATTCGTGCTCGATTACCAGAAATATTTCAAAAGCAAGGTCGGGGCCGTGCCCCTGAAGAAAATGAGCCTGGGCGACCATTTCGTTTTCTGGGGATTCAAGGCGTTCCACGCGTTCATCTTTGTCGTGTTGCCCATCTACCGGCTGGGCTGGTATGACTGGATGATCAGCTTCACCATCTTCACGATGGTAGCCGGTTTCGTTCTGAGCATGGTCTTCCAGCTCGCGCATACCGTAGAGCACACCGCTTTCCCCCTGGCCGACGCCGTCACCGGCAAGATGGAAGACGAATGGGCCGTCCACCAGATAAAGACGACCGCCAATTTTGCCACCGGCAACCCGATCGTCTCCTGGCTCGTCGGCGGGCTGAATTTTCAGATCGAACACCACCTCTTCCCCAAAATATCGCATGTTCATTATCCCGCCATCAGCAAGATCATCCGGCAGGCTTGTAAGGAATATGGGCTGGTATATATCGAATACCCCCGAGTGCGCTATGCAGTAGCCTCGCATGTCGCATTCCTGCGCCAGATGGGTCGCAAGTAGGACCGGCAGCCGCTCAACACCGGCTAAATGCAGAGTATTCGACAGAGCGTTCGACCCGCGGAAAGGGGCACAAGTAGTCCGCCCGAATCCCTTAAAATACTGTAATTTTGCCGGCCATGAGCAAAGTTAACATCGGGCTGGTGCAAATGGGCTGCTCGGCAGACAAGGCCGCCAATCTGCAAAAGGCAATGGGCAAGATCCGCGACGCCGCCGCCAAAGGGGCCCAGATCGTCTGTTTGCAGGAACTCTTCACCTCGCTCTATTTCTGCGACGTGGAAGACTATTCGAACTTCCAGCTGGCCGAAGCCATTCCCGGTCCCTGCACGGAAGCCCTTGGCAAGCTCGCCGGCGAACTGGGCGTCGTCATCATCGCATCTTTGTTCGAGAAACGCGCCCAGGGCATCTATCACAATACCACGGCCGTGCTCGATGCGGACGGCGCCTACCTGGGCAAATACCGGAAGATGCACATCCCCGACGACCCCGCCTATTACGAAAAATTCTATTTTACCCCCGGCGATCTCGGATACAAACTATTCCAGACGAAATATGCCGCCCTCGGCGTGCTCATCTGTTGGGATCAATGGTATCCCGAAGCGGCGCGGATCACGGCACTGATGGGGGCGGAGATCCTTTTCTATCCCACGGCCATCGGATGGGCGACCAGCCAGGATGCCGCCACCAATACCGAGCAATACAACGCCTGGCAGACCATCCAGCGAAGCCATGCCGTCGCCAACGGCGTGCACGTGGTCAGCGTCAACCGGGTCGGGCCCGAACAGGACGGCGCCATGAAATTCTGGGGCGGCAGCTTCGTATCCAATCCTTTCGGCAGCGTTATCTACCAGGCTTCGCATGACGGCGAAGAGACCGCGGTGGTCGAGATCGATACCGCAGACACGGATCGATACCGCACACATTGGCCGTTCCTCCGCGACCGCAGGATCGATTCCTATCAAACGATCACCAAGCGTTATATCGATGAAGATTAAGGGAAGGCGGCCGCTCGGGGAACCACCTATGATCGAGGGCACACCAAGAGATGCTGGCTACTATTTCCCCGCTGAATTTGCCCCGCATACCGCCACCTGGTTAAGCTGGCCGCACAAGGAAGCCAGCTGGCCCGGAAAGATCGCGACCATCTTTCCCTTTTACTGCCAATTCATTAAGGAGCTCGTCCAGGGTGAGCAGGTATGCATCAACGTTGCGGACGAGGCGATGCAGGCGTCGGCGACCCGTCATTTGCAAAACGCAGGTGTCGACCCGGGACGGGTAAAGTTCTTTTTACACCCTACCAATGACGCCTGGTGCAGGGATCATGGTCCGGCCTTTCTCATCAACGCGGAGACAGGGCAAAAGGCGATCGTGGACTGGGGCTACAATGCCTGGGGGAACAAATATCCGCCATACGATCTCGATGATGTCATACCCACGCTGGTGGGAAAGGCCCTTGGCCTGCCTGTCTATCACCCCGGTATCGTCATGGAAGGCGGGTCCGTGGAATTCAACGGCGAAGGCACACTGATGACATCCGCCTGCTGTTTGCTCAACCCTAACCGCAATCCGCATCTGGACCGCCATGGGATCGAAGGTTACCTGCGCGATTTTTATGGCGTCGGACAGATCTTATGGGTAAAGGAAGGCATCGTCGGTGATGATACCGACGGTCATATCGACGATACGGTGCGTTTCGTGAATGCCGACACGGTGATGGCGGTGATCGAGGACGACGCGCGCGACGAGAATTACCGCCTGCTGAAAAATAACCTGGCCGATCTTGCGGCCATGCGGTTGCTCAACGGCAAACAGCTGAATATCGTCGAACTGCCGATGCCTAAGCCTGTCATCTACGAGGATCAACGTCTGCCCGCTTCATACGCCAATTTCTATATCGCCAATTCGTCAGTCATCGTGCCGATCTTCCGCTGCGACAGGGACGACCGCGCCCTGCAGATCATCCGGGGCTGTTTCCCCAGCAGGCAAATCGTGGGGATCGATTCCACCGATATTATCTGGGGCCTGGGCAGCTTCCATTGCTTAAGTCAGCAGGAACCATCTGGTCCATTATCAGGCATTGATCGCAACGATCGGAACGTGGCTATGATAAGCTAATTTGCTGGTATTGGTCGTCTTGAAAACATTGGAAAGGAACGAATGTTTCCTCGGGAAGGTCAGGATCAGGTCGATCTTGTAATCGGCAACGAACTGGTTGGCGGCCTCCACGAAATCGAAAAGACGGATGAAATAGAATTCGGGATTGTATTCCTTTAGCCTTTCCTCCAGCTTGGCCCTTTCGGTTTTGTATTCGTCGGTGACCTGGACATAATGTTCATGATCGACGTTGACGATGTACAGCTTGGGCCGGAAGAGGTCGAGCACTTCCTTCACAACGTGAACGGGGATCGTGTGATCCACATCCTTGAAATCGGTCAAAAGCAGTACATTTTTAGCCGATTGGGAGTGAGTTTCCGGCGGAACGATGATCACGGGCGCGATGGCGCGGCGGACGATGTTGAGCACATTGCTGCCCATGAGTACCTGTCCCAGTCTGGTCGCCCCGGTCAGCCCCATTACGATGAGCTGGATTTCGTTCATCTTGACATAATTCTCGAGCGTATCCAGGAAACGATGCGATTCTTCCGCAACGCATGAGATGCTGGCCTTCGTAATCCCGGAAATCTCGGTTTTTACGCTGTTCAGCGCCAGTTCGACGATGGCCTTCCGGCTGAGGTCCTCTTCTCCTTCCGTTCCCAGCGGGCTGCTGTCTGACCCGTACTCCAGGGTGTCGAAAACATTGTACAGGATCAAATGCGCGTCCGGTACCAGCGTGGCGATATGTGCGGCGTACCTGGCGGCATTTTTGGACGTTTCGGAGAAGTCAATGGGAACAATAAAATTATTCATAAATATTGTTAGTTTGGGTTAAATATACGATCAAAATTGTTATTAACGACTTTTCAACAGCATCAGGAGACAGGAAACGAATTTCGGGAACTTTTAGGTATTTTACTGTAGGTTTGCCGGCCTCCCCGACCGGCGATTGGCAGATGATGAACGGGGTGGACCAGCGAGAAATTCAAAATACCTGTACTGTGCGATTAAAGAGCCTCGAAATTAAAGGATTCAAGAGTTTTGCCGATAAGACACATATCAGCTTTGACGAAGGTATAACGGGTATCATCGGCCCGAATGGCTGCGGGAAGAGCAACATCATCGATAGCATACGCTGGGTCATCGGCGAGCAGAAGATCAGCCACCTCCGGTCGGAGAACCTGGAAAGCCTGGTATTCAACGGCAGCAAGACTCGCAGCGCATCCGGTCTCGCCGAGGTGAGCCTTACCTTCGAAAATACCAAGAACCTTTTGCCCACCGAGTTCAGCACGGTGACGGTCACGCGTAAATTCTATAAGAGCGGAGAGAGCGAATATCGTCTGAACGACGTTTCCTGCCGGCTGAAGGACATCCAGAACCTGTTCATTGATACCGGCGTCAGCACCGACAGCTATGCCATCATCGAGCTCGGCATGGTCGACGATATTATCAAAGACAAAGACAACAGCCGGCGTCGTATGCTGGAACAGGCTGCCGGGGTCACCATCTACAAGACGCGAAAAAAAGAGGCTCGGCAGAAACTGGACGCGACCGAACAGGACCTCTCCCGTATCGAGGACCTCTTATTCGAGATCAACAATCAGCTGAAAAGCCTGGAAAGCCAGGCCAAAAAGGCGGAGAAATATTACGAGATAAAAAAGGAATACCGCGAGCTGAGTATCGAGCTGGCAAAGGCCGCCCTGGAAGGGTTCAACCTGACCTATCGCGAGCTGAATGAGCAGTCCGAGACCGAGACGGACCGGAAGATCCGCCTGGAGACCATCATTGCCACCGAAGAAGCCGGTCTGGAACAGGAGAAGGTAGTCTTTATAGAGAAAGAACGAGCTTTGCAATCCCTGCAACATGCTTTCAACGACCTCCTCGCGAACCTGCGGACCAAAGAGAATGAAAAGAACCTGGCTTCTCAACGCCTGAATTTCCTGAAGGAAAAAGAAGACAGCTTGCAGGAGTTCCTGCAAAAAGGGGAAGGACAGCTGAAAGGACTGGAGGAAAGCATTGTATTCACCAGTCAGCAGGCCGAAGAAGAGGAAAATAGATTATCGGGATTGCAGGAACAGCTGGAATTGCTGAAAGATGCAGTCGACGATTCACGGCGGCTTTTCGATGAACGGCGGGTGGCGGTAGATGCCTTACGCCGCGAGAACGCCCAGATCCAGCGGGACCAGTTCGAAGCCGAGAAAAAAGTAGCGGTGGCCGACACCTCTATCCAGAACCTCCAGCGCAGCATCCGCCAGCTCGAAGAGGAACGCACCATCCGGGAAAGTCAACTGAAACAACTGGAAGAGGAACGGACCTCAAAGGAGCAGGACCTCGGGGCCAGGCAGGGCGCCTTGCGACAGCTGCAGGAACATCATCAGCGGATGAAGGAAAACATCCTCCGGGCGCAGGGCCAGCTCGAGGTATTACGCCAGGGGCTTGCCGACGAAAGCCGCGTTCTCGACTCCCGCAAGAATGAGCACGATCTGCTGAAAAGCCTGATCGACACCATGGAGGGCTATCCCGAAAGCATCAAGTTCCTGCACCGGAACCCAGCCTGGCAGGAAGCGCCGATCCTTTCCGATATCATCTACGTAAAAGAGGAATATAGGGCGGCGGTCGAGAATGTGCTCGAGCCGTATCTCAACTACTACGTGGTGAACGATCTCGGGGAAGGCATGCAGGCCGTTCATCTGCTCGATGAACACAAGAAGGGGAAAGCCAATTTCTTTTTGCTCGACAAGATCGCCGGTCTGCCCGCTGCCGAAGGGCATTCCATAGAAGGGATGACGCCGGCCTTGAACGTCATCGAAGTGGATGACAATTATCGCCGCCTGGCTGAACATCTGCTGGGAAATGTTTACATCGCGGATAATGACGAAGCTATGGCGAACAGCAATGGCGCGGTTGTCCTCGAAAAGACGGGAAAATATGTAAAGGGAAAATATTCGTTGACGGGCGGCAGTGTCGGCCTTTTCGAAGGGAAGAAGATCGGGCGCGTCAAAAACCTGGGCAAGCTGCAGGAAGAGGTTCGCCGCCTCCAGGGCACGGTGGACGGGCTGAAACGGTCCATACAGGACAAACACGACGAGGTCCTTGGTTATAATGAACAGCTCAAGGAACAAGCCATCCGGCAAACGCAGGACGATATCAGCCGGCTGACGAACTTCGTCTTCTCGCTGCAAAACAAGATCGAGAACCTGCATTCGCAGCAGCACACTTCGCAAAACCGTCTCGAAGAGCTGCAGCTGAACCTCGAGGAGACCATCGCCGGCATCGAAGATACCCGCAATGCCTGGGCCGGGCTGGTCAGGGTCGTAGGCGAGCTGAAAGAACGGTCGCAGCAGGCGGAAGAGGCTTATCGATCCGCCGAGACGGTATATAACGATGCGAATAACAGCTACAACGAATTCAATCTGCAGGTGACGCGACAGCACAGCAAGATCAATGGATTGAAACAGGAATTGGAGTTCAAGACCAAACAGCTGACCGATCTGCGTAACCAGGTCGAGGTCAATGCTTCCCAGCTGAAGCAAACACATGAAAGCATAGCCGAAAGCGAAGAGCTGCTGGGCAGCTCGGAAGGGGCGTTGCTGGAACTGCTTAGGCGGAAGGAAGAAGAAGAAAAAAAAGTGAACGAGGCGGATCAGGCATACTACAACCTGCGTAATGCGTTGGGCGAGCGGGAAAGCGAGCTCCGTCACAAGACCAAGGAAAAAGAGCAGCTGGAGCATCTGCTGGGCGGCATCAAGGACAGGCTGAATGATCTCCGGTTGCAGCTGGCAGGTATGAAGGAGAGGCTGAATGTCGAGTTCCGTATACAGCTGGACGATATCATCGATCAGTCCCGGAAGGGAGAGGCCCCGGTAGAAGAGCTACAGGAGAAATCCGACAGGATGAAAAAACGTCTCGAGAACCTCGGGGAAGTCAACCCTACGGCTATCGAGGCCTTCCAGGAGATGAAGAAAAGGTATGAGTTCATCCTCGAGCAAAAGAACGACCTGGTCAGTGCGAAAGACAGCCTTCTTCAAACCATACAGGAAGTCGAGGCCACGGCAAACCAGCAATTCCTCGATACCTTCAATAAGGTGCGCGAAAACTTCCAGCGAGTCTTCAAGGCCTTGTTCACCGAGGAAGATACGGCCGACCTGATCCTCGAGAACCCGGAAAACCTGGCCGAGACCGGCATCGACATCGTTGCCAAGCCGAAAGGAAAGCGTCCTTCCTCGATCAGCCAGTTGAGCGGCGGGGAAAAGACCCTGACGGCAACCGCCCTGCTGTTCTCGATCTACCTGATCAAACCCGCGCCTTTCTGTATACTCGATGAGGTCGATGCGCCGTTGGATGATGCCAACGTCGGAAAATTTACCAACATGATCCGTCAGTTCAGCGAGAATTCCCAGTTCATCATCGTCACACACAATAAGATGACGATGAGCTCAGTCGACGTGATCTACGGGGTGACGATGCAGGAGCCAGGCGTCAGCAAGCTCGTCCCAGTGGATTTCCGCGGGTTGAATTGATCACAACACCAATTTCGCGATCCGCCCGCCCCCGCCGGCGAGGAAAACGGTTTTCCCCTTTTTCGCCATCCTGCACACATGGAAACCCGTGGTGGAGATCAGCCGCCAGTTCATGCCGTCGTCGGTGGAAATGTCGACCCCGGAAGTGCCGCAGCAGAGGACGCCGGGGCCGCCGATAAATTCGACGCAGGACCTGTAGCCGTGCGGCGGAGTCGCAGGGGCGATCCATGTCTTCCCGCCGTTAATGGAAAGAAAGCAATTTTTTTCCCGGACCGTGTCGCGCGAAAAGTCGCCGCCTACGACGATCAGTTGTTTGCCGCCGTGCTCTTTTCTCGTATCTTTTACGGCGACGGAGTTCGCGCCGGTGCTGGTCGTCCCCTGCAGGATCGGAAGGACGATGGCCGTGTCGCGTATAAAAATGCGTGAGGTGGGGCCGCCGCTAACGAAACACGCCGAGACACGGTCGAGGTAGCGGACATTGGTTCCGCTGCTCGCGAAACAGCCTTCTCCCGGATCGGCCTGGGGCATATATCGAAATGGGATCTCATGCCACGAATCGCCGCCGTCGAAACTGCGGGCTACAAAGAAGTGCCCGTTGACGGGGTCCCCGACGACGATCCCGCTTCTCACATTCCAGAATTCCATGGCATCGAGGAACATGCCCCTGGTCTCGTTTTGGTAAACCAGGCGCCAGCTCTTACCACCATCGGCCGTTTTTAGGATAATGGCGGGTTCGGCGATGGCCATGACGATCGCGGTCTTCTCGTCGAATGCCTCGATATCGCGGAAATCGCGTTTTTCATATTCAGGAACGGTGATCCATGTCCAGGTCTTGCCGCCATCGATCGACCGTCCCACCGTTCCCGCACTCCCGCTGACCCAAACGACCTTATCATTGACCGCGCTGAGGCCACGCAATGAGGTAGGTTTGCCGCTGGCCAGCATTTCGATCCCGGGCGCCGGCGACCCGGAGCGAGCCGTTGACGCTTCGGTTTGCGCGAAAGCGGGCCGCGCCATTGTAGCGAAAAAGCAACAAATTGCCCAAACATGACGTATTAACGGGGGAGGAGCGGGGTGGCTATTCATGCCTGAAATGTAGCACAATATTGGTATTCACGGATATATGCCCAAAATTTTTGCCCTGGTCCTTTGTTGCTGCTGGATCTTACGGCTGTCGGCCCAAAACCCTACCGGCACTCTCGTCCCGCCGGACCGGCTGGTGGAGGATACGACAGGACAGAGGGATCTAATCGGCATTGCGCTGCAAGTCACGCATATTCACCTCAAGAAGCCGCCGCAGGTGGAAGGTAGAAGGGTTTATTATTCGCTGATACCGTTAGGTACGTCAGTTCCCGGCGGCGGCAATGCCCTGATCACGGCGACAACGGCGGGCTTTTATCTGGGCGCCCGCTCGAACACCTTTCTTTCCACTGTCACCTTTTCGCCCAGCACCAATTTCAAAGGCGAGTTCACCTTGCCGTTCCGAACGAATATCTGGTCCGCGCGCAATACCTGGAACTACAGCGGGGATTACCGGCTATCGATCTATCCGCAATTTATCTGGGGCCTCGGGGGGAATACGCCGCCGAGCAGAAAAGTGCTGATTCGATATACCTATATCCGGGTCTATCAGAACGCGCTGAAACGCATCAGTGGAAAACCTTTTCTTTTCGGGGGTATCGGCTATAACCTGGATTATCATCACAACATCCGGCCAATGAATGACACTCTCGACCTGGCAAAATTCGTCGGCTACTCGCATGGGGTCAACGCCCATGACAATTCCCTCTCATCCGGGATCACCTTCAATCTGCTATACGACACCCGCAACAACCTTTTCAATCCCATGCCGGGCTGGTATTACAACGTGGTCTTTCGCATCGACCCGAAATTCCTCGGCAGCGACGACAACTGGTATTCCCTGTATGGCGATGTACGGAAATACATCAGCTTCAATCCCTTTCACCAGAATGTCCTGGCTTTCTGGTCCTATCTGTGGACGACACTGGGAAGCAATGCCCCATACCTCGATCTTCCGGCGATCACCTGGGATGCTTATCAGCGCTCCGGGCGGGGATTCTATCCCGGCCGTTATACAGGCAAGACACTATGGGACCTTGAGGCTGAATACCGCCGATCGATCACATCCGATGAGTTATTGGGCTTCGTCGTGTTCGCCAATATGAATTCGGTAACGGAGCCCGGCACCCGTGAGTTCGACTTTCTTCATGCTGCGGCTGGAGCGGGGCTGCGCGTCAAATTCAACAAACACTCCGGTACCAATTTTTGCGTCGATTTTGCGGCCAGCAAGGGCTATTGGGCGATCTATCTCAATTTGGGAGAGGCATTCTAAGCGATCGTAATATCCTTATCGAGGTACACATCCTGCACTAACTGAATGATCTCGACACCCTCTTTGAACGGCCGCTGAAAGGCCTTCCTTCCCATGATCATTCCCATTCCCCCCGCGCGTTTATTCACAACCGCCGTAAACACGGCATCCGCGGTATCCGACGCACCCTTGCTTTCTCCGCCGCTGTTGATCATACCGACGCGACCGCTGTAGCAGTTGAGCACCTGGTAGCGGGTGAGGTCGATGGGATGATTATCGGGATGGGTCAGCTTGGAATAGACCAGCGGGGAGGTCTTCCCGTGTTTCGTGGCCAGGTAACCGCCGTTATTGGTCGGCAGCTTCTGTTTGATGATATCGGCGCGGAGCGTGACGCCGAGATGATTGGCCTGCCCGGTGAAATCGGCGGAAGTATGGTAATCGACGCCATCCACTTTGAAAGCTGCATTACGCGTATAGCACCACAAAACAGTCGCCATTCCCAGCTCGTGCGCCAGCTCGAATGCTTCGGCGACCTCTTTCAGCTGGCGATCGCTTTCCGCGCTGCCCCAATACACCGTGGCGCCTACCGCAACGGCGCCCGTGTTCCAGGCGTGTTTGACCGTGCCGAACATCGTTTGGTCGTAACGGTTGGGATAGCTGAGAAATTCGTTACCGTTGATCTTGACGAGAAAGGGGATGCGGTGGGCATATTTGCGACTCATGATGGCCAGCACGCCGAATGTGGAAGCCACCGCGCTGCAACCCGCCTCGACGGCGAGACGGATGATATTCTCGGGATCGAAATACATCGGGTTGGCCGCGAATGAAGCGCCCGCGCTGTGTTCTACACCCTGGTCGACGGGAAAGATCGAGAGATAGCCGGTATTCGCCAGCCTTCCATGCCCGAGGAGGACCTGCAGACTCCTTAACACCTGGTTATTCCGGTCGGAATTGACCCAGATCTCTTCAACATGATCGGGGGAGGGAAAGGCGCTGAGCACCGACTTGTCCAGGACCGGTTTGTGATCCAGCAAAAAGGAGGCTTTGTCGCCGAGAGCGTCGAGAATCTTCCTGGAAGGCATAGGAATCCGCGTTTATTATAACGCAATTTAACTCTCTGGTGGGAAAAGAAAAAATCGGTCGCGCGCGCGGCACGGGCGCGCGACTCCCTATGCATTCCTATTGATGCAATTCAAATCCCGGAAAGCCACTTCCAGCCGCCGCACAAAACTCTCTTCGCCCTTACGTTGCCATACCCGCGGATCATAATACTTCTTATTGGGCTTATCCGCTCCTTCCGGATTACCGAGCTGCCCCTGGAGATAGCCTTCATTCTTTTTATAATATTGCAGAACGCCCTCCCAGTAGGCCCATTGGAGATCGGTATCGATGTTCATCTTGATGGCACCATAGCCAATGGCCTCACGTATCTGGTGCTGCGGGCTGCCGCTGCCGCCGTGAAACACGAAATACACCGGCTTGGGACCGGTCTTCAATTCCTTCTCGATATAATCCTGGCTATTCCTGAGGATGACGGGCCGGAGCTCGACATTACCGGGACTATAGACGCCGTGCACATTGCCGAAGGCGGCTGCCACGCTGAAGAGCGGACCTACCTTGCTCAGCTCGCGGAACGCATACGCCACATGTTGCGGCTGGGTATATAATTTTTCGTTCCCGACGCCGCTGTTGTCCACGCCGTCCTCCTCGCCGCCCGTAACGCCCAGCTCGATCTCGATGGCCATACCGAGGGGCTTCATGCGCCGGTAGAATTCGACGGAGGTATGGATATTCTCTTCGATCGGCTCTTCCGATAGATCGAGCATGTGCGAGCTGAAAAGCGGTTGTTTTTTCTCTTTGAAAAATTGTTCCCCCGCATCGATGAGTCCGCTTACCCAGGGGAGCCATTTTTTTGACGCATGATCCGTATGGAGCACAACGGGTACGCCGTAATATTTCGCCACATTATGGATATGCAATGCGCCCGAAACGCCACCGGAGATATTGCCTTGCAGGTGGTCGTTGGGCATACCCTTACCGGCTACGAACTGCGCGCCGCCATTGGAGAACTGGATGATCACCGGGGAATTCACCTTTGCAGCCGTCTCGAGTGTGGCATTGATGGTGTTCGTGCCGATCGTGTTTACCGCGGGTAAAGCGAATTGGTTGTCTTTTGCGTCTTTGTACAAGGTCTCCAGCTCTTCGCCGAACAGGACACCGGCTCTGTATTTGCTCATGATGTCGATTATAGGCCGGCAAAAAGGACCACGGGGTCCCTCGCGGCGCCGCGAATATACGGCATCGCGACCTAATCTTCGAATTTGCCGAGGTTTTTTTGAAGAAGCGAGAGGTTCTTCTGAAGGGTCTGCTTCAGCTGGCGTTTGACCACCTGTCCGATCGAACGGCATTTCAGGAAGGCGGGATTCCCGAAGAAATCGGCCAGCTCGCTTTTCAGCTGAAGCAGCTTTTCGGGGCTCGACAAGGGTTTGTCGCGGGACATGATATTCAGCAGTTCCATCAGCCGGAACCGGGACGAGGCCACCCGGAACGCCATCATCGTTCGTTCCTCCGTTTGGTACTGCTCGATCGAATCTTTATTCAGGTGCTGGAGCGCCAGTTCCACGAAAGGCCTGTTCTCCTTGAAGAACTGGGCAATATAGAGGTTCTTGCGACCTTCATAGGATTGCTGATCGAAATCGATCGCTCGTATGCGGTATTGATAATCTTCGATGTCCGGCGTGATATCCACTACGAAATTATAGGCGCGCATATCCCCCAGCAGCCGAACGAAACAACGTTCGTTGAATTTGACGAATTCCTTCGAGAGCCTGATCTTATTGGTCTGGGTATCGTTGAGAAAGTTCCGGATGAAGGCGTCACCCGGAATGCCGGGAATGTGCTCTTCGACGAGCGTATTGTTGTGCGTGAAAAAAGTGATCCGGTTCGGCGAGAGCAGATGTTCCAGTTCCAATCCGTAAATGCGCGAAGCATCGGCCTGCTTGATATAATAGTGATCGTAGTTGTCGTTGAATTTATTGACGATGCGGATACGGAACGGATTGGAGTTGGCAAAGCTGCAAAAATCGATGCGGGCGACGTCAAGATGTTTGGTGAAGCTGAGGTCGCCTTCTGTTTTCAATATCGCATACATCTGCACCAGGCCGTCGCGGATGAAATCCCAGTGCCGCATATCGTAGAGGGCCGTCTCCCAGAGCGTGTCCTGCTGATCCTTATCCTTGAGCGGGACGGAATAGGTGATATGCAGCAGCAGGTCCTGGTAGGATACGGGCAGCCGAACTTCGCGACCATGCTGCTTTAGGTAACTGCGCAGACCCTCATTTACCGGAAAAATGGGCTTTTTCCTCGAGGGTTTGTTGGACTCATCGGTAAAGGTGTCGGGTGGGCCGGTAAAATGCATGGATCAAAGATCGGGATTTTGGCCCGGGGAACCCGCATCCGCTCACCCCATCCACTCCTGCCGCACCCGCCGGAAATAAATTGGGGCGCCCAGCAGCCGGCTCCCATACCAGCTGAAGAATTCACCATCCACCAGGAGGATCCTGGCATTGGGCACGATCTCCCTTATCTCTTCTATATGCCGCTGGCGGAAAGGATAGGGCTCCGAAGAAAGGAGGATGACCGGGTGGGGTAGCGCCGCAAGTTCGGACACGTTCACGGTGGGATATCTGTCGTTGCGGGCGAAGATATTCGGGAAACCACAATGACGCAGCATATCGTGGATAAATGTGTCGCCGCCCGCCGCCATCCAGGGGTTGCGCCAGATGAAATAGGCTGCCGGGGGAAAGGGGCCCCCTTCCTCTTCCGCAAGACGAGCGAATTCCGCGGAAATTTCATCGGCAATCGCCGTGGCCCGCGGAACGGTATCCGTAAGCAGACCCATGGCGCGGATCATGTCCAGCGCATCGGACAGCGTTTTTATGTCGCTGATCCATACCGGGTAGCGGGCCGCCAGCGCTTCGATCTGGGGTTTCTCGTTTTCTTCCTTATTGGCTATGATCAGATCGGGCTGGAGCACATCTACCCTGGCCGCGTCGATGGCCTTCGTCCCGCCGACGCGCGGTTTGGTGTGGAACCAGGTCTCGGGATGGATGCAGAATTTGGTGATGCCCACGACCGATTCGTCCAGGCCCAGGCTGTAGAGCAGTTCGGTCTGGGAAGGCACGAGCGATACGATCCTGCGGGGCGCCCGCGGTAAAAAGATCGTTCTGCCGAGCTGATCGATAAAAGAAGGCATGCTGTAAGTTACGGAATGGCGGGCGTCGTACGGGCAGGGCACAAAATAGCCTGCCTCATCAGTGAAGGCCTCCTGCTAAACGGGATACGCTGATCGATATTTAGCAGGAGGTTCGGGAGTCAAGCAGCGGGTGATGCAAATAGGACTGCTTTTGCGGTTTTTGGACGTTGGATTTCGAAATGAGTTTAGTCTTTAGGGCGACCAGTCAGTGGTCTTGAACAGGATGATGGATTAGGGCTTACCGCCTTCCGGCGGTCGGTTCTCCACGGCTAAAGGATTTAGATAATAACGTGGTTTTAAGGGCATCGGATAATTGGATCAACGATCAATCGCTAATTCAAAAATAGATTGTTAAAGTACACGGGACAATAGAGGTTTTGCTTTATTTCGGTGTCGCAGCAATTACGCGGCAGTATCGTAAAAGTACGATGCCTATGCTCCAAGCGCCTGAATGACATCGTATTTCGTGACGATATGGTAATCCCCGCTGTCATCCCTGCCCAGAACTGCGCCATTGTCCTTGCTGATCAGCGTGCTGAGCCGTTCCACCGGGGTATCGAAGGAGACCACGGGATAGGGCTTTTCGAGGACCTCCGTGATCTTTTTGCCCTTGATATCCGAGCCATTGTTCATGAGGCGATTGAAAAGACCGCCTTCGCTGATGGCCCCGATGGGCTCTCCGTCCTTCAGCACGGGTAGATTTTCGATATGGTATTTCTGCATCAGCTGGAATGCCTCGGCGACGGTATTGTCGGGTCCCGTAGCGATGAGACGTTTGGCGCCGCGTCCCGCAATGATATCCTTGAACGTCTTAACGGCCAGGAAACCGCGTTCGATCATCCATTGGTCATTGTAGACCTTTCCCACATACCGGCTGCCGTGATCATGCAGGATAACGACGACCATATCGCCTTTCTTAAGCAGGTCTTTCAACTGGAACAGGCCCTGCATGGCCGTGCCTGCGCTATAGCCGCAGAACAATCCTTCTTCACGCGCGATCCGCCGGGTCATGATGGCCGCATCCTTGTCCGTCACCTGCTCGAATACGTCGATGTATTGCATGTCGTAGTTCTGCGGTACGAAATCCTCCCCGATGCCTTCCGTGATATAAGGATGCACTTCGTTCATATCGATCTCACCGGTCCTGAAATATTTAGTGAGCAGCGACCCGTAGGGGTCCATTGCCCATACCTGGATGGCAGGGTTTTTTTCCTTGAGGAATTTGGCGGTGCCCGTGACAGTGCCGCCTGTTCCGGTGGCCACCACGAGATGGGTTATCCGGGCGTCGGTCTGTTCCCATATCTCCGGCCCGGTGGTCTCGTAATGCGCGAGACGATTGGCGAGATTATCGTACTGGTTGGCATGGAACGAATTCGGGATCTCCTTTGCCAGGCGTCGCGCGATGGAATAATAGGAGCGGGGGTCTTCCGGTTCGACATTGGTGGGACATACGACGACCTCGGCGCCCAGCGCTTTCAGGATGTCGATCTTTTCCTTCGATTGTTTATCCGTTGTAGTAAAGATGCATTTATAGCCTTTGACGACCGCAGCAAGGGCCAGCCCCATCCCGGTATTACCTGAGGTGCATTCGATGATGGTCCCACCGGGCTTCAATTTCCCTTCTTTTTCGGCGACCTCCACCATCTTCAATGCCATGCGGTCCTTGGCCGAGTTGCCGGGGTTGAAGTATTCCACCTTTGCCAGCACTGTGCAGGGAATATCCCTGGTCAGGCGGTTCAGGCGGATCAGCGGCGTGTGTCCGATCGTCTCGAGAATATTGTTTTTGATATCCATGTCCTAAAGGTAGGATTTTACCTAAATTTGCCGCCCCATGGAATCCGTCTATATTCAGAAAATTGCCGAAAAGCTGCATTTCACCATCAAGCAGATCAATAACATCTTCGGTCTCCAGGCCGGGGGCGCCACGATACCCTTCATGGCGCGGTACCGGAAAGAGGCCACCGGAAATATGGATGAGGTGCAGATAAACGATGTCGTCGAGCAGATTAAATATTTCAGCGAACTGGACAAGCGTAAAGAGACGGTGCTCAAGACCATCGAAGGGCTCGGCAAGCTGACGCCCGAACTGAAGACGCGGATAGAAACTTGTTTCGATGCCACGGCGCTGGAGGACATTTATCTGCCGTACAAGCCCAAACGAAAAACAAGGGCCACATCGGCCGTCGAAAAGGGTTTGGAGCCGCTGGCCAGGCTCCTCTTCGACCAGGACGGGGCGAACCCCGAAGAAGCCGCCGGCGCCTACATCAACGAACAAGTAAAAGATGTAAAGGAAGCCTTGCAAGGCGCAAGGGACATCATGGCCGAATGGATCTCGGAGCATGAGCAGGCCCGCGCGAAGATGCGTCAACTGTTCACCCGCAGCGCAATACTCAGCAGCAAGGTCATTACGACCAAAAAGGAGGATGAAGAAGCGCAGAAATACCGCGACTATTTCGATTTCAGGGGCTTACTCGCCGATAGCCCGTCGCACCGCATCCTCGCGATCCGTCGTGGCGAGAAGGAAGGTATCCTGATCATGGACCTCGATATCGATAAACAAACCGCGGTGGATGACCTGGACAGATTGTTTATTAAGAATGCGAGCGCGGCCGCCGCGGAGGTACGGAAAGCCGTCGAAGATTCATTCGACCGGCTGCTCAAGCCCTCCATCGAAAACGAGTTCCGGCTGATCAGCAAGAACAAGGCCGATGAAGAGGCTACGCGCGTGTTCGCGGAAAACCTTCGCCAGCTGCTGCTGGCGTCGCCCCTGGGTTCGAAACGAGTACTTGCCCTGGATCCGGGTTTTCGCACGGGGTGCAAGGTCGTCTGCCTGGATGCACAGGGTAATTTCCTCCACAATAGTACTATCTATCCGCATCCGCCGCAGAATGAGGCTGCCGCCAGCGTCGCGGAGCTGAAGGCATTAGTGGACCGCTTTGCCGTCGAAGCCATCGGCATCGGCAACGGTACGGCCGGCCGCGAGACGGAGACGCTGGTGCGAGGTATCGATTTTGGACGGCATGTCAGTATTTTCATGGTGAATGAGAGTGGGGCTTCGATCTATTCGGCCAGCGAGGTGGCGAGAGAGGAATTCCCCGATCAGGACGTCACTGTCAGGGGCGCAGTGAGCATCGGCCGGCGACTGCTCGACCCGTTGAGCGAGCTGGTGAAGATCGACCCCAAATCCATCGGCGTAGGCCAATACCAGCATGACGTAAACCAGTCTAAACTGAAAGAAGAGCTCGATCGCGTAGTAGTCAGCTGTGTAAACCATGTGGGCGTCGATGTGAACACCGCCAGCAAACACCTGCTGACCTATGTCTCCGGCCTTGGCGGCACACTGGCAAAGAACATCGTGGAATACCGGTCGAAGAACGGGGCGTTCGCCAGCCGTGAAGAATTTAAAAGGGTTGGTATGATGGGCCCCAAGACCTTCGAACAATGCGCGGGATTCCTACGGATAGCCGGCGCAGCCAACCCGCTCGACAATAGCGCCGTCCATCCCGAGAGCTACAGGATAGTAGAAGCCATGGCTGCCGACCTGAACTGTTCGGTCGACGACCTGGTCCGGAACGAAGACCTCCGCAAAAAGGTGGTCCGGAAAAAATATGTCAGCGAGTCGGCCGGGGAATTCACCATCAACGATATTTTGAGCGAGCTGGAAAAACCGGGCCGCGATCCGCGCAGCCCGATTGAAGAATTCCGTTTCGAGGAAAGCATTCGCACGATGGAGGATATCAAACCTGGAATGGTGGTGCCGGGTATCGTGACCAATATCACAAATTTCGGAGCGTTTGTCGATATCGGCGTCAAACAGGACGGCCTGGTTCATATCTCCCAACTGAGCAATACCTTTGTTTCCGATGCCAATTCGGTCGTCCGGTTGCAGCAGAAAGTAAAGGTGACCGTACTGGAAGTGGATGTCGCGCGCAAACGGATATCCCTGTCGATGAAAGACAGCACTCCGCAGAAGGCGGATAAAAAAGCTTCAACGCGCCCCCGCGCTCCGAAGGAGCAACCCGACGACTTCCAGGCCAAGCTGCTTGCGCTCAAAAAGAAATTCAGGGATTAGGAGTGGTCTTTTTACGTTGCAGATAGATATCGAGCAGGACAAAACCCATTATGACGGCAATCAGCATGAACAGCGTAATATAGGTGCCGTTGAAAGCCTTCGACACGTCGACATTCTTCAACTTGCTCAAACCGAGATCGGTGTCCCCGACCCCGATGTTGTCCGAGGATTGCCCGCTCCATTTGAACTGTGCCAGGATGAACACAGTTAAGCCCCCGATCATCGTGAGAAAGAAGGCGCCGATACCGCGGATGATATTCTTATTGATATAGGTCCCGGTAGCCGGCGCCACGTGAAAACGTGCTATTTCTTCCATGACGTTACGCGTGAATCGCAGCGAAGGCCCATCCAGCTCGGAGGCATCCAGCAACCGGTGAACATCCAGGAGCTCGCTGTATTTCTCCTGCCACTCGCGGTTGGTCGCCAGCAATTCTTCGATCGCGGACTTTTCGGCCGGCGTGGAGTGCCCGTCGATATAGTTCCATAGACGATCTTCCATCGGTTGCTCAGTATTCATGCGCATAGCTAAAATATTTTTCGAGTTTTTCTTTTAAGCGATGTCTTGCCCGGTGCAGCTTGACTTTGACGGTATTCGGGTCATAGCCCATGATCCTGCCGATTTCCCCGAGCGACTGCTCTCCCTTATAAAAAAGGGTGATGACCTGTGCGTCATCGGGGCTTAGCATGCGGATTGCCGCATTGATCATAGCGTGACGCGATTTTTGTTCCACGATATTCGCGTTGAATCCCGATTCCCTGTTTTCCAACTGGATCAGGGTCCGCTCGTTGTCGATCGAGGTCGTGTCCAGCCGCTTTTTTCGTAAGAAGGTGATACAGCTGGTTCGGACGATCGTAAACAACCAGGTGCTGAATTTCGCGTCACCTCTGAAATCCGCCAGTGAGCGGTAAGCCTTGACGAACACGTCCTGACTTATCTCTTCGGCATCTTCGCGGTTGTCGGTAAAACGCAGCGCCAGGGTGAACACATATTGCTGATAGCGCTCGACTAATTGGGCATACAGCGCCTGCTCGCCATGCAGAACTTTATTAATAATCTCTGTATCAGTGAGTTCGATATGTGTCACAACTTATAAGACCAAGTATTTCCCCGATAGGTTACACTCCGGTGCTTCTTTAAGATACAAAAAAACCGGGCCTTTTTCGGCCGAACCTGTAACCTTGCGATCTCAGGTGTGGTCTGAGGTTATGTAAACCGAACGCAAAAAATTTAAAAGACACAAAAATGGGACCCGATCAATTAGTTTTTTTCTGGATGATACTCATGACCCTGTCGATTGCTGCCGTCATTTTCGGTCTCCGTTATATGCGCAACAAAGAGAATATGGCGATGATCGAAAAGGGACTCGACCCTAGCATCAGACCCGAACGCCCGCGGCCCGCGCCCTTCCGTAACCTGAAATGGGGGTTGCTGCTGGTAGGCTCCGGTTTGGGACTGTTAGTTGCCTATCTCCTCGACAATACGCTGCTCTACCATATAGGCCACTACATTGGCCAATACAGCGGTGGTGAATACGAAACCAATGGAGCCAATGTCGCGCTTTATTTCGCTTTCATTGCTGTCGGCGGCGGCTTGGGATTGATCACCTCTTACCGCATCGAGAAAAAGGAATTGCTGGATAAAGAGAAATAACCTCCGGGAAAACAGGACGAGGGCCGGCGCAAGCCGGCCCTTTTTTATTTATCAACGACTTCCAGCGCTTTGGATACGACCGGATCCGTCGTGTTGCTGACCTCGAAATATCCTTCGGTCCGCCAGATCTGCCGGGCCATCAGCGCTTTCAGCCGGTGGCGAAGCAGGTCCTTCTCGCGCGCAGAGATCGTGGCCAGGTTGACGCTATCCTTTTCGGCATAGGCGGTAAGACCCTTGAGCAGATGGTCGTCATCTTTATAATGCGCGACAAAATCCGCCGGCGTCCTGAACGCCTGGAAAAAGGGTAGGTGTTGAATATAATACGAATAGACAAACCGATTGATGGTGCCGTCGAGATACAGCGTCGTGGTGCTCCTCGAAAGCGTGCTGGTGTCGAAGCCGACGAAGATATCCGGTGTGATGCCTCCGCCGCCATAGACGGTCCTTTTTTCCGGTCCCAGCGTCCGGTAGGCCGGCCCGGTATGCAAGGTACCGGTATCTCCATGGAGCACCTCTCCGTCATGGAAGCGTCTCATTACTTCCTCGTCATAGATCTCATGGCCTTTATTGTAGGGTTTTTGAATGCTTCGGCCCGTGGGGGTATAATATCGGGCAATGGTCAAACGGAGCGCCGATCCGTCGCTGAGCTGGTATTGCTCCTGGACCAGGCCCTTGCCGAAGGTCCTGCGGCCGATGATCGTCGCGCGATCCCAGTCCTGGAGAGCCCCGGTCAGTACTTCGCTGGCGGAAGCAGTGCCTTCATCCGTCAGCAGGGCCAGCTTGCCTTTTTCGAAAAGGCCATCCCGGCGGCAGCGGTATTCTACCTTTGGCGAACGGACACCGACGGTATAGACGATGAGCTTGTCGCCATCCAGGAAATCATCGGCTATTTCGATGGACTCCTGCAGGATGCCGCCGCCGTTGCCGCGCAGATCGAGGATCAGCCGTTGGAGACCTAGTTGTTGCAGCCGCATCATGGCCTGGGCAAACTCCGCGTGTGTGGTCTCCGAAAATTTGTTGATATGGATGTAACCGGTCTCCTTATTGATCATATAGGCGACATCCACCGAAGGAAGGGGAATGATACCCCTGGTGATCACCACCTGCATAGGTTTGGCCGGTTGTCCCACCCGGAGAAGCGAGACCGTTACCTGGCTGGAACCGGGACCCCGCAACAGCCTGCGTATCTTGTCATTGGAGATGCCGTTTCCTGCTACTGCAGAATCGCCTACCTTCAGGAACTTGTCACCCACCCGGAGACCTGCTTTTTCGCTGGGCCCTCCCGGCAACACATTGATTACGTTGACGGTATCATCGAAGATCTCGAATTCCACCCCGATGCCTTCGAAATTCCCCTGAAGGTCTTCGTTGACTTCGGAGAGATCGGAGGCGGGAATATAAACCGAGTGAGGATCCAGGTGGGTCAGCATGCCGTCGATCGCATCGTCATTCAGGCTATCGGCAGGTACGGAATCCACATATTTCATAGAAATGAGGTCCATGACCTCCTGGACAGGCGTTTGTTGGCGGGTGAGGAAGAAACCCGTGGGACGGAGATTGCCCCGCAAGCGAAAACCGATCACCATACCCGCCAACATGACCATAGCAAATAACAAGGGTAGCCAGACCTGCAGTTTTTTCATTCGAACGAAATTTTAATACCTATATCGGTGAACCGCTGCAATTTAATCAATCATATTTAACTTGCAGGCCAAAAAGGGGTGGGCGGCCGCCTCAGGTCTAATATGAATATACTGATCGCGGACAGCGGCGCAACCAAATGCGAATGGTGCCTCTTGCAGAATGGAAAAAAGAAAAATATCGATACGCAGGGGATCAGCCCCTATTTTCTGGATGTAGCCGGGATCGGGCAGGTGCTCGACCGGGAATTGCTGCCCGCATTGAAAAAAAACCGGATAGACCAGGTGTTTTATTATGGAACGGGTTGTAGCAACCCGGATAACCGGAAGATCGTCAAAAAAGCGATCGGAATGGCCTTTCCGGACGCCGCCGTCCACGTGACCCATGATCTGATGGGGGCGGCCCTGGCGCTTTGCGGTTCCACAAAGGGGATATCCTGTATCCTGGGGACAGGCTGCAACTCCTGCTATTTCGATGGGCATAAGATCGTGAAGAACAGCCCCGGACTGGGATTTATCCTTGGGGATGAGGGCAGCGGCGCATATCTGGGTAAAAAGGTGCTGCAATATTATCTTTATAACACATTTGATGAGGAATTGCGTTATAAATTCGATGCCAGATACGCCACGAACAGCAAGGAGATACTGGAAAGCGTATACAAGCGGCCTCTGCCCAACCGGTACCTGGCATCCTTTACGCTGTTCCTGGTGGAGAACCGGGGGCATTATATGATCGAGAACATCATCGAGGACGGCCTGAACGATTTTTTCTTCAATCATTTGTGCAAATACCGGGAAAGCTGGAAATTGCCGATCCATTTTGTAGGGGGCGTGGCATTCGGTTTCAGGGATGTGGTCGGCGATCTGTGCCGCAGCTACGAATTCGAGCTGGGACAGATATTGCGCCAGCCGATGGAAGGGCTCGTTAAATATCATCTAAAAAATAACTAAGCTATCCGCATGGCATTTGAGAAGGTAACCGAGGAGGAAAGTCGGCATCACGACCTGGAGAAAATGAGCATAAAGGAGATACTGACCGGTATCAACCAGGAAGACAAAAGTGTTCCGGACGCCGTAGCCAAGGCCATCCCCCAGATCGAAAGACTGGTGGTGGCCATCACCGACAAACTATTGGCAGGAGGCCGGCTGTTTTACATCGGGGCAGGCACCAGCGGCCGCCTGGGCGTTTTGGATGCCAGTGAGATTCCGCCGACCTATGGAATGCCGTTCGACCTGATCATCGGCGTCATCGCGGGCGGGGAGACGGCCATCCGCAAACCGGTGGAAAATGCCGAGGACGACCTTGAGCAGGGCTGGCTCGATCTGGAAGGCTATGATGTGGCGGCCAAAGACATCGTCGTCGGTGTCGCAGCCAGCGGAACGACCCCCTATGTCATCGGGGCCCTGGAAGAATGCCGGCGGCGCGGTATCCCAACGGGCTGTATCGTTTGCAACCCGGGTTCGCCGGTCGCGGAACAATCGGATTACCCGATCGAAGTGGTGGTGGGTCCCGAATTTGTGACGGGCAGCACACGGATGAAGAGCGGCACCGCGCAAAAGCTGGTATTGAACATGCTGTCCACGGCCGTGATGATCCGCATCGGACGCGTGGAAGACAACAAGATGGTGAACATGCAATTAACAAATAGCAAATTGGTGGACCGCGGCACAAAAATGGTGATGGAAGGTACAGGCCTCACGGATTATGAGCAGGCAAAGGAATTGCTGCTCCGATCCGGAAGCGTCAAAAAGGCGGTGGATTCTGCCAGTTCATAATGTCGGGCTATGCACGAAATAGAACCTTTTTACAATTGGCGTCATATCTATGTGAGCGAGGAAGACGAGCGGTCGCCGTTTTACGGGAGGGTCTATTCGGAGTTCGAGTTTTCGCAAACGATCTACAACTATTATATCCATCCCCAATGGGATGATTTCGGGTCCCGCACGCTATACCTCAAAGTGCTGCTGGCCGACTATGACGAGCGCTATGTGGTGATCGAATTATTCGGCGAATGGAACGACGCCATCGAGAACGACATCATGAACCTCAAGCGCGAGGTGACCGATAAATTCTTCGAATTCGGAATCACCAAGTTCATTCTGATCGCGGAGAATGTGCTCAACTTCCACAGCGGCGACAAAGACTACTATGAAGAATGGTTCGAAGAAGTGACCGATGCCGACGGCTGGATCGTTTGTCTGAATATGCCAGAGCAGACACAGTATGATTTCAGGAAAGCGAAATTGAATCGCTGGATCGAGCTCGTCGAGCTCGGCAACTGGCGGACCTATAAGCCGATCCACCTGTTCAGGCTCATCGACAGCCAGATGGCCAAAAGGTTGGAGTAAGACGGCAGGTGCACTGCCGGTATGTCGCCGCATGACCGCCGCCGGCAAAAATAAATTTGGTTATTACCGATAAGTCCCTAATTTTGGTATCCTCAGTAGTCTCTAACAATAGTGCACTGATATGATCACGACGAAAGCATACCGTTATTTTTACTTTTTCTTTTATTTCTACTTTACAGGTAGACCGGGATTGCTTTTGTTGACAACCAAATAAACAGAAAAGGTTAACATAAGAAGTCCCGGCCAAAAGCCGGGATTTTTGCATTATGGGCCATGCGCCCATCGAAAGGCGCCAAACTTAGGCTATGGACAAACAAATAAGAGTCTCGATTCAGGGTTACGAAGGTAGTTTTCACCAGATGGCCGCACGGCAGTTCTTTGGGGAAGAGGTGGAAGTCATCACCTGCCCCACCTTCCGGGAGGTGATACGCGTGGCCTGCAGCCGGAAAGAAAGCGACGGCGGCGTGATGGCCATCGAAAATTCCATCGCCGGCAGCATCCTGCCCAACTACAACCTGCTTCAAAAGAGCGATCTGCGTGTCGTCGGGGAGATCTATCTCCAGATCAATCAGCATTTGCTGGTAAACCCGGGGGTGAAGCTGGAAGACATCCGTGAAGTCCATTCCCATCACATGGCGCTATTGCAATGCATCGACTTTTTGGAGAAACATCCTGGCTGGAAGCTGGTCGAGACGGAGGATACCGCGCTCAGCGCAAAACATCTTCAGCAGCATCGCAGCCGGCATCATGCGGCGATCGCCAGCAAGCTGGCCTCCGAGCTTTTCGGCCTCGACATGATCGTGCCGAATATCCATACGATGAAGAACAACTATACCCGGTTCCTCATCCTGAAGCGCGAAGATAATGCGACGGCCGTGCGCGAGCCCGACAAAGCATCCGTCAATTTTCATACGGACCATTCCCGGGGGAGCCTGGCGAGGGTGCTGACGAAGATCGCCGATGGCGGCATCAATCTCAGCAAGCTGCAGTCCTTCCCGATACCGGGCTCCGAATGGGAATACTCTTTCCATGCGGACATGGAATTCGAAAATATCGATCAGTTCAACCAGGTCATAGAGGCGATCACGCCGATCACGGCTGAACTGAAGATCTATGGAGTTTATAAAAAAGGAAAAACGGTGTAATTATGACAACAGCGCGACGGCTGGAGGGCATCGGTGAATATTATTTCTCGCGCAAGCTGCGGGAGATAGACGAGCTGAACAAAGCCGGAAAAAATGTAATCAACCTCGGCATCGGAAGCCCCGATCTGCCTCCGCATGCTGATGTCATCCGCGTGCTGCAGGAGGAAAGCGCGAGACCCAATGTGCATGCTTATCAATCCTACAAGGGATCGCCAGTGCTGCGGAAGGCGATCGTGGCCTGGTACGGCAAATGGTATGGAGCCGACCTCGACCCTGAAACCGAAGTCCTGCCCCTCATCGGCTCGAAAGAAGGGATCATGCACATTTGCATGACCTATCTCGATGAAGGCGACGGCGCCCTGGTGCCCAACCCGGGATATCCCACCTACCGCAGCGCGGTTAAACTGGCGGGGGGCAACTGTGTGGAGTATTCGCTGACCGCGGCCGGCGGCTGGTACCCGGATTTTGACGAATTGGAGCGGCTGGTAAGCACAACCGCCCCTCACGGCTCGACCGATCGCGAGCCCATGGGCCGTATCAAGCTGATGTGGGTCAACTATCCGCATATGCCCACCGGCCAGCTTCCGGACCGGGCACTTTTCGAGCGGCTGGTAGCCTTTGGCAAAAAGCACAACATCCTCATCTGTCACGATAATCCCTACAGCTTTATCCTGAACGCGTCGCCGATGAGCCTTTTGTCGGTACCTGGTGCGAAGGACACGGCGGTGGAGCTGAATTCATTGAGCAAGAGCGGGAATATGGCCGGTTGGCGGGTAGGCATGCTCAGTGGCGCGAAACAGCGCATCGATGAGATATTACGGTTCAAAAGCAATATGGATAGCGGCATGTTCCTGCCGGTGCAGCTGGCTGCCGCAAAGGCGCTTTCGCTGGGCAAAGACTGGTACGACAGTGTGAATGCCGTCTACCGGGAGCGGAGAGGTAAGGTCTTCCAGTTACTGGAGACACTGAAGTGCGAATTCAGCATGGAGCAGGCGGGCATGTTCGTCTGGGCGAAGATACCGGCGGGGTATCCCGATGGGTATGCATTGAGCGACAAGGTGCTGAATGAGGCCGGGGTGTTCCTGACGCCCGGGGGCATATTCGGCTCGGCCGGCGATCCCTATATACGGGTCAGTCTTTGCGCCCCGGTCGAACGGTTTCAGGAAAGTATCCATCGGATAAAGGAGGCGGGCCTATGACATTCGATTCTATCACCATCGTAGGGGTCGGCCTGATCAGCGGCAGCTGGTCGCTCGCGCTCAAGGACAGGGGGCTTGTCCGCAACGTCATCGGTGTGAGCCGTACGGCCGCAAGTGCGCAAAAGGCATTGGGACTCGGACTGATCGACGAGGTCCTGCCGCTCGGGGAGGCGGTGCGGAAAAGCGATCTCATTTATGTGGCGATACCCGTAGATGTCACCGTCCCGGTCATGCGGCAGATAATGGACCTTGTCACGGATAAACAGATCGTGGCGGATGCCGGAAGCACCAAACATGTGCTTTGCGAAAGCCTGGCGGGTCACCCGATGCGGAGCCGGTTCGTAGCCACGCACCCGATGTGGGGAACGGAATACAGTGGGCCGGAGGCCGCCGTCCGGGATGCTTTCAGGGGCCGCGCCTGTGTCATCTGTGAGAAAGAAAAAAGCGATCCGAATGCGGTGGAGGCGATAGAGTGGCTGTATAAGGAAATGGGTATGCATATCGTCTATATGGACGCGAACAGCCATGACATGCATGCCGCTTACATCAGCCACATTTCGCACATTACTTCCTTTGCGTTGGCCAATACGGTATTGGAAAAGGAAAAAGAGGAGAGCGCTATTTTCGAACTGGCGGGCGGCGGTTTCGAAAGTACAGTGCGGCTGGCGAAAAGCAATCCGTCGATGTGGCTGCCCATATTCATGCAGAATAAGGAGCATGTTCTGGACGTGCTGAATGAACACATAGCGCAGCTGAGAAAATTCAAAAGCTGCCTGGAGAAAGAGAACTCCGTGTACCTGAGGGAGTTAATGGAGAATGCCAATAAGATCAGTAGGATAATCAAATAGTAGGGGCGTGGCAGATTTGCCGCGGAGGGTACTTTTACTTGGGACCCGGAGCGGCAAATCCCGTACCTTTGCGGCAAATTTCGAACGACTATGACGACATTCGAAGGGTTAGGCCTGGACAGCAGGTTGGTACAGGCAACGGATGCGCTGGGCTTCAAACAACCGACGCCCATTCAGGAGCAGGCCATTCCGGTGTTATTGAGCGGCACAAAGGACCTGGTGGGGCTGGCGCAGACAGGCACGGGCAAGACGGCGGCTTTCGGCCTGCCGTTGCTGCAACTGGTGGATGCCGCTCAGCGGTATCCGCAGGCGCTGGTGGTCTGTCCGACCCGCGAACTATGTATGCAGATCGTGACCGAGGTGGAGTCTTTCAAGCAGTTCATACCCGGTATGCACCTACTCGCCGTCTATGGCGGGACGTCGATCGGGATGCAGATCAGGGATCTTCGGAAAGGAATTCAGATCGTAGTGGCGACGCCCGGGCGACTGATCGACCTCATCGAACGCAAGGCGATCAACCTGGAACAGATCAGTTATGTCGTGCTCGACGAGGCGGATGAGATGTTGAATATGGGTTTCCAGGATGACATCGAGTTCATCCTGCAAAATACGCCCAAACGAGAGTCGACCTGGTTGTTCAGCGCCACGATGCCGCCCGAGATCAAACGGGTCAGCAAGAAATACATGCAGACCCCGAAGGAGATCACGGTCGGGAAAGTGAACACGGCCAATAAGAATATCGATCATCAATACTATGTTGCGGCGGCTCATCATCGTTATGAGACACTGAAGCGGCTGATCGATTTCAATCCGGGTATCTACGGCATCATCTTCACGCGGACCAAAGCGGACGCGCAGAGCATCGCCGAGAGGCTGACCCGCGAAGGATACGACATCGATGCGCTGCATGGGGACCTGACCCAGCAGCAACGGGACAAGGTGATGGGGGAATTCAGGGAGAAGACATTGCAGCTGCTGATAGCGACCGATGTGGCAGCAAGGGGTATCGACGTTCAGGGGATAACGCACGTCATCAATTACGAGCTGCCGGATGACGTCGAAGTATATACGCACAGAACCGGGCGGACCGGCAGGGCGGGCGCGACGGGCATCGCGGTATCGATTATTCATGGCCGGGAATTGGGCAGGCTCCGGCAGATAGAACGGATCGTCCAGGTACCCTTCCATAAGATGGAGATACCCAGCGGGAAGGATGTATGCCGGAAGCAGTTTTTTACCTTCATGGATCGACTACTGCAGGCGGACATCAGCCATGGAGATTATGAGACCTATGTCCCGATGTTGGCCGAGAAGTTTGCGGAAGTCAGCAAGGAAGAAGTGCTGAAACGGGTGGCGGCGATGGAATTCGACCGGTTCCTGAAATATTACGAGAATGCGGAAGACCTGAACGTTCGCGACAGAGAGTACCGAGGCGGCGAACGAAAAGAATACGGACGCGGAGAGGGCAGGACACGGATCCGTGAGCACAACGGCAATGGCGATTATGCCAAGTTGTTTGTCAACCTGGGGACGAAGGACGGCTTCTACAAGGCAAGCTTCCTGCAGTTCATCCTCGATATGAGCGATCTGCGGAAAGAAGTCCTCGGACGCATCGACATGAAGGAGATGAACAGTTGGATCGAGATCGATCGCAGTGCGGCCCAGCAGATGATCCGCTCGATCGATGGAAAAAAATACAAAGGCCGGCGCATCCGGATGAACGACGCGAATGCGCGGTAAAAATCGAAGTTAAACTACACCTCATATGGAAGCAACTGAAACAAAAAGTGCAAAGGAGATTGTCCAGGCAGCCTGGAATAAGCGTCCGCTGATCATTTCCGGCCCCTGCAGCGCCGAGACGGAGGAGCAAACCGTGGAGACCGTAACCCGGCTGGCTAAGACCGGCAAGGTGGACATCGTACGGGCCGGCATCTGGAAACCGCGTACCCGCCCCGGCAGCTTTGAAGGCATAGGGACGAAAGGGCTGCCCTGGTTGCAACAGGCCAGGAAGCTGACGGGTCTTCCCGTTGCAGTCGAGGTTGCCACCGCCAAACAAGTGGAAGATGCCCTGCATTTCGATATCGATGTTCTATGGATCGGGGCCCGGACGACCGTGAACCCGTTCAGCGTCCAGGAAGTGGCCGACGCGCTTAGAGGAGTTGATGTACCGGTATTGATCAAAAATCCCATTAATCCCGATATCGAGCTTTGGACAGGCGCCGTGGAAAGGGTGGCGAAGTCCGGGATCAAACAGATCGGTCTCATCCACCGCGGCTTTAGTTCCTATGGGAACACCGAATACCGCAATGCCCCGATGTGGCATCTCGCCATTGAAATGAAACGTCGTTCGCCGGGGCTGATGATGATCAACGACCCCTCGCATATCTGTGGCCGCCGGGATATCCTGCTGGATATCGCGCAAAAGGCGATCGATCTGGACATGGACGGTCTGATCATCGAAACGCATGTCAACCCCGACAAGGCATGGAGCGACGCCAAACAGCAGATCACACCCGAGCGGCTGGCCGAGCTGCTCGATAGCATCAAGTGGCGTCATGAAACGACGACGGAGCGCGATTTCATCACCGCGCTGGAACGCCTGCGCGAACAGATCAATCATATCGATGACGAGCTGATCCAGCTGTTGGGTCAGCGGATGCGGATCGCCGACCAGATCGGGCAATACAAAAAGGACAATAACATTACGATCCTGCAGACGAACCGGTGGAATTCGATCCTCGAGAAAGCTTTTGCCAAGGGCGAGAAACTCAACCTTAGCAAAGAGTTCATCACCAAATACTATGACGCCGTGCACATGGAATCGATCAGCCATCAGAACAGGATCATGAATTCCTAAGCCGCGATATGAAGAAAACACAGGTTCAATTTTCGGGCAAGACGACGAATTATTACTTCGATGCCGATTTCGCTTACCTGGGAAAGCTGGTGGATAAGGACCATTCGGTCCTGATCACCGACGACCATGTTTTCGCGGGACAGCAAAAGAAGTTCGGCGGCTGGAATACGATCGTAATCCATGCGGGTGAAGAGTTCAAAGTGCAGGCGACCGTGGACTCGATCATCGAACAGCTGATCGAAATGGGTGCCGACAGACAGACGACCCTGGTCGGCGTCGGCGGCGGTGTAGTCACCGATATTACGGGCTATGTAGCGGCGATTTATATGCGGGGCCTGGCGTTTGGATTTGTGCCGACCTCCATCCTGGCGATGGTCGATGCGTCCATAGGGGGTAAGAACGGCATCGATGTCGGCCTCTATAAGAATATGGTTGGAACGATCCGGCAGCCGGCATTTCTATTGTACGACTATAGTCTGCTGAAGAGCCTGCCGAAAGAAGAATGGGTGAACGGTTTCGCCGAGGTCATCAAGCATGCCGTAATCCGGGATGCTGCTTTGTTCCGAGAACTGGAAAAGAATCGGCTGACCACCTATCTGAAAGATAAAGCGGCGTTGGGCAGGCTGATTTCCCGGAACGCGGCCATCAAATCGGCCATCGTCGCAAAGGATGAGTTCGAGAAAGGGGACAGGCGGCTGCTCAATTTCGGGCATACGCTTGGGCATGCCATCGAGAACCTGTACGAACTGTCGCATGGTCAGGCGGTGTCTATCGGGGTAGTTGCCGCCTGTATGATCTCTGAAGAATTATCGGGATTCCGCGAGACGGACCGCGTGATCGCAGCATTGAAACGATATGGTCTTCCAACGATGGCGGAGTTCGATATCAAAGAAGTCTTGAATGTATTGCGGAAGGACAAGAAGAAAGTGAAAGACACGATGAATTACGTGCTATTGAAGAAGATCGGGCAGGGACTCGTCAAACCTGTTCCCATCAGTGAACTCGAGAAATTATTACAATCCATCCTGGCCGCCCGTGGCGGCCCGTCCGCAACAAAAACGGCTCGCTGACTATGGAGGTGACTATAAAGCCATCGACGTTGAAGGGCACGATCCTGGCGCCGGCGTCCAAGAGCAGCATGCAACGTGCCTGTGCAGCCGCATTATTGCGGGCTGGGGAGACGATCATTCATCATCCTGGCCATTCCAATGACGATAAGGCTGCCCTGGGTATGATCAGGGATTTGGGTGCGGAAGTTTCGACGCTGCCTGGTGGGTCGCTTCTCGTGAAGAGTGCAGGAGTGGCGCCGAATGGTATTTCCAGGGTCAACATCGGCGAGAGCGGGTTGGGATTAAGACTGTTTGCTCCCATTATCGCATTGAGCGACCGCGTAATACGGGTGAACGGAGAAGGCAGCTTGCTCAACCGTCCCATGGACTTATTCGATGAGATATTTCCTCAACTGGGTATCCGGATCGCATCCAACGGCGGCAAGCTGCCTCTCGAGATACAGGGACCGCTGCAACCGCGCAATATAGAGATCGACGGCTCGATGAGCTCGCAATTCCTTACGGGATTGCTCTTTGCCTACGCCGCCGCCGGCGCGAAAGGCGTTTCCATCCGTGTGCGTGACCTCAAAAGCAAGCCGTATATAGATCTTACGCTGCAGGTCATGCGTCATTTCGGGTGGAGCGTGGAGAACAGGAATTATGAGGAGTTCGTATTTAGCGCCGAAAGACAGACCGGGGCTACCGATTATACGGTAGAGGGCGATTGGAGCGGAGGAGCGTTTTTGCTCGTAGCGGGGGCCATCGCGGGTCCCATTACCGTGCAAGGACTGGATAGTCAGTCCACACAGGCCGACAAGGCCATCCTGCAGGCACTGCGCGACAGCGGCGCCATGTTAAAGGAGCAAGGAGCCGATCTGGTCGTCGGGCCTGCCGCGTTAAAAGCCTTCCGGTTCGATGCCACCGATTGTCCCGACCTCTTCCCGCCCCTGGTAGCCCTGGCCACTTATTGCGTCGGAGAGACGGAGATAAAAGGCGTAAGCCGGCTGGCCCACAAGGAAAGCAATCGGGGCATGACCTTACAGGAAGAATTCAGCAAGATGGGCGTGCGGATCGATCTGGATGGCGACCGGATGCTCGTGCATGGCGGAAGCCGGACGCGCGCCCAAGGCAGAGGGGGCCGAGTGGTCCGGCAGAGCGGGACGCCGGTGGTCCGACGGGGCGCGACAGTACATTCGCGTCATGATCACCGGATTGCCATGGCCTGTGCCGTAGCCGCTTTGCGCGCAGCCGCCCCGGTGGTGATCGAAGAAGCGGAGGCCATCAATAAATCCTATCCTGATTTTTACCGCGACCTGCAAACTCTACGTCATGAATAGCACAGGCCGTCTTTTCCGCATCCATATTTTTGGCGAATCCCACGGGGAGAGCGTCGGCGTTTGTATCGATGGGTGTCCCGCCGGGCTGGCGTTGCCCATCGATGATTTCCTGCCCGATCTGGAAAGACGCAAGGGCGGGATACAAAAAGGCACCACCCCGCGCCAGGAGGAAGACCTGCCCATCTTCAAAAGCGGCCTCTTCAACGGAATAACCACCGGCTCGCCGATCACCATCCTGTTCGAAAATAAGAACACCCGCTCGGCCGATTACGAAAAGCAACGGGCGGTGCCTCGGCCGGGACATGCCGATTTCGTCGCGCATAAGAAATTCGGAGGTTTCGAGGACTATCGCGGCGGCGGTCCTTTTTCTGCGAGGCTCACGGTGGGGCTCGTGGCGGCAGGGGTGATCGCGAAGAAATTATTGCGGGAGGCCAGGGTGACGGCGAATATTTTGGAGATCGGCGGTGAAAAAGATCTCGACAAAGGCCTGCAAAAAGCCATCGACGCAAAAGATTCCATCGGGGGCATCATCGAGTGCCGGGTTAGCGGTTTGCCCACCGGACTTGGCGAACCGTTTTTTGACTCCGTAGAGTCTTTGCTGGCGCATATGGCCTTTGCGATACCCGCCGTTCGCGGCGTGGAATTCGGGACCGGCTTCGCAGCGGCCAGGATGTTCGGCAGCGAGCACAACGATGCTATCGAAGATATCGAAGGCCATACACGCACCAATCATGCCGGCGGGGTGGTAGGCGGTCTCACGAACGGCAACGAACTGGTATTCCGTATCGCTATAAAACCCACCTCCTCGACGCCTAAGGAACAGCAGACGTTGAACTGGGAGACGGGCCGGGTTGAGCCATTTTCCGTCAAAGGGCGTCATGATCTGTGCGTCGCCCTGCGCGCCCCGGTGATTTTGGAGGCGGTGACGGCCATAGTGCTGGCCGATCTATTGCTGCTGGAACAGTATATGCCCAGGGTAATCAAATAGACGGTGAAGCCGATCACAAAGAAAGGGACGGATAATCCCAGAGGGTCGATTTAAACGTCATTAGTATGAATGCAAACAATTTGCCAGACCCGGGAACGTTAATATTCTGCACCGCTGGGGGCGGTGTGAAGAAATAGTAAAAAAAAATGTAATACGCGTTGATAAGCTAATCAATCGTTGTATCTTTCCATCAAATGAATTACTTCGAGCGACGCATCTTCTTAGTCCCTGTTTTCCTGCTTTCCACGATCTTTTTTTGCTGTCACGGCAAACCGGCGGGTCCGGCGGAGACCGATCATGTCTCGAATCCCAAAAAAATGGATGAACACGTGGGGACCGATCTGAAATCTGTGCTGCAGTATGCCGCGGACAATGAGGACCGCATGAACGATACGACCACCCTTCTTTACCGGAAACTCGAAGACAGCGTTTACCAGGGTAACGGCTATACGCCGCTGTGGAGCGATAAGGAGCGCTGGCTTCCGCTCAGTGACAGCCTGCTGGCGTTTATCCGGGACAGTAAGGAATACGGTCTTTTCCCATCCGACTATCATTGGGGTGCACTTTCCTTTATCCAGCGGATCGTACAGGAAGATTCCAACGCACGGAAGAACGCTGCCATCTGGACCCGAGGCGATCTGCTGCTGACCGACGCTTTTTTCAGCCTGGTGAAAGACGTGAGGCATGGCAGGCTGGACTTCGATAGCATTACGCTTCGGAAGGATTCCGTGCTGCCAGACAGCCTTTATACACAGTCCCTGGCTGCTGCCCGGGGGGCCGGCGCGATTGCCCCGGTGCTCGACAGCCTGGAGCCCCGTCACCCCGGCTACGATTCCCTGAAAAAGTACCTGAAGGACTTTCTGGCGACCGCGCATTTCCGGAAGAATACCTGGCTGGATTACCCCTATAAGGATTCGGCGGTCTTTTATAACGCACTCGGACACCGCTTGCAGGAATCGAACTATATCGACTCGGCGGCGACTGGCTTCGATACGGCCATGCTCAGATCGGCAATGCGGCGGTATCAGCAGGTCAACCGGCTGAAGGTTACGGGACGACCGACGCAGGAGATGGTGAATATGATGAATAACAACGACTGGGAGAAGTTCAAACGCATCGCCATCAATATGGACCGGTACAAGCACCTGCCCGACACCTTGCCCAAGACCTACGTGTGGGTGAATATTCCGGCCTATCTGCTGCAGGTGGTCGACTCCGATACGGTCGTCTTCGAATCGAAGGTGATCGTCGGCTCCCCGAAAACGCGCACACCTTTACTGACCAGCGAGATATCCAATTTCGTGACCTATCCTCAATGGACGGTCCCCATGAGCATCATCATGAAGGAGATGCTTCCGGCGATCAAAAAGAACGTCAACTATCTGCAGAAACAGAACCTGATGGTCGTGGATGACAATGACAGTGTGCGTGACCCGACGAAGATCAACTGGAAACGACTGAACAAACACAATTTCCCCTACCAGCTGAAGCAACGGCAGGGGGACGATAATTCACTCGGCGTTATGAAATTCAATTTCCGTAACAAGTACGATGTCTACCTGCACGATACGAATGTACGCTGGATGTTCGATGAAAAATACCGCGCCGTGAGCCACGGGTGTGTGCGCGTGAAGGACTGGGCGAAGTTGTCTGCCTTCCTGATACGGAAGGATACGATGCGTTATCACCCCGATTCGCTGAAGGCGTGGATCGCCCGGCAGGAAAAGCATACGGTCTATGGGTTCACCAAGGTACCCATCTTCCTCCGCTATTATACCGTGGCGGCGCGGAAAGGCAAGCTGGTGTTCTATGATGACATTTATGGGGAGGACCGCGAGCTTCGGAACCGGTATTTTGCTAAAAAGCCGATTTATTGATATCTTGTGAGACAGCCAAAGACCGGGCGGGCCGGCCGGGCCGTTAATCCAACTATCCATGTCCAGAAAAAAGCTAAGAGCCGGGGTTCTCGCTTGTGTGCTGCTGCCGGCGGCTGCAGGCGCCGCTGGAAGCGGCGCGTCCCATAGGGCAGTCATTAGCGTCGCCAGGGAGGGAAAACCCCTTCGGGATTCCATACCCCATAAAGTCCGCCGTCGCCCGGCGCCCGTGAAAGTGCAGTATGGGGTGGCCAGCTATTATGCCAATAAGTTCGAAGGCCGAAAAACCTACACCGACGAGATCTTCCACCAGGATAGCCTGACCGCCGCCAGTAACACCCTCCCGATGCATACGTGGATCAAGGTCACCAATCTCCGCAATCATAAGACCGTCATCGTCGTGATCAACGACAAGATGCATCCGCGCAACAAACGGCTCATCGACCTCAGCCATGCCGCCGCGGCCCGGTTAGGCTTTGCGGGCAGGGGACTTACCCGCGTGCGCATCGATGTGCTCGGGAAGAAAAGACCGCGCCATGCCGAACAGGAGATAGCCGCCGATTCCCCTTAACTTTGTAGCCTAAAACGTATATGTTATGAAGGCAAGCATCGGCATCACACCAGGTAACCTGCAGGCTGTGTCAACGGAACTGAGCAAGTTGCTCGCGGACGAATTTATCCTGTATACGAAGACGCGCAACGCGCATTGGAACGTGGAAGGCCCCGATTTCCATGCCATGCATATCTTTTTCGAACAGCAGTATGAAGCGCTGGATGAGACGATGGATTCCGTAGCCGAGCGTATCCGCCAGCTGGGCCATTATTCGCCTGCCACCCTGAAAAGTTTTTTGTCGCTGACCCATTTGACCGAGAAGACCGGCCAGCGCAACGACAGCATGGATTTCATCAGGGAATTGGTGACAGACCATGAGAACATCATCATTTTTCTTCGCGAGAATATCAATCGCTTTGCCAACGAATACGGCGACGCGGGAACCAGCGATTTCATCACAGGTCTCATGGAAGAGCATGAGAAGATGGCGTGGATGCTCCGTGCGCATTTGAAATAGGCCCCTCTGCGTGCGCGTAGTGCCCGCCGTCCCCATTCTGCCTATTCGTGTTTGCCGAAGAGGCGTTTGAAGAAGCCCTTCTTTTTCGGCGGAGGCTGTTTCTTGTCGGCATCGCTCACCGTGATCTTGACGGAACCTTCTTTGCTGGTCTTTTCATGTGTTGCCTCCAGCAGGATTTTTTGTTCCTCGGGCGACAGCCTGGAATCTACCGGCACGGTCGGCGGACTGGTATCGAGGTAAAGGTTGGCCCTGCCGTTGCCCATATTTGCTCCCTCGGCGCCGGGCGGCGGGGTCTTTTCGATGTTCATGTAATCATACATCATTTCCTTTCGCACATTCTCCGGCTCGACGAATTTCGCCTGGCGTTCGATACCCAGCGATTTGTCGCTCAATACTTTGGTGAAAAAATATTCCCATATGGGACGTGCCGCCTGCGCGCCATAACCCAGGCCCCCTTCGAGATGGATGAAGCGGTCGTCGCAGCCGATCCATGCGCCTGCCATCAGCTGCGGCGTATATCCCATGAACCAGGCGTCGGAGTTGTCATTGGTGGTTCCCGTTTTCCCACCCATTTCGGCGATACCCAGCCGGTTGCGCAAACCGGCGGCCGTACCGAAGTCCACGGGGCCCTGCATCATACGCGCCATCGTATAGGCCGTTCCCTGGCTGATCACCTCTTTTCGTTCGGTGTCGAAACGCTGGAGCACATTCCCGTTCTTGTCTTCGATACGCGAAATATAATAGGGTCGCGTGCTGAAGCCTCCGCTGGGGAACATCGTATAACCCCACATCATTTCGTACAGCGAGAGATCGCACGCCCCCAGCGCCATCGAAGGATAGGGCTCGATCTTCGTGGGGATACCCACCTGGTGCATATATTCGGCAAACCTTTTGGGTCCCACTTGTTTCATGATATAGGCGGCCACCCCATTGACCGACCAGGCGAGACCCGATGCCATGGTCATGCTGCCCCCTTCATGTTTATCGGGACGGGCGGGGACGTAGCCGAAGCCTGGAAAGTATTGCTGGCTTGTCTCGCATTCCGTTTCCGGCGTGAAGCCGTAATCTTCGATACCCAGCGAGTAGAGGAAGGGTTTGATTGCGCTCCCCACCTGCCGCTTGGTATTGATGTTGACGTGATCGAACTTGTAGGTCTTGAAATCGATGCCGCCCACCCACGCTTTTACGGCGCCCGTCACCGGGTCCATAACCATGAAGGCCGTCTGAAGCATCTGCTGGGTGTATTTGATGGAATCCATCGGCGTCATCACGGTATCTTTTTCGCGCCTGGTGTTCCAGGCGAACACTTTCATCGGGACACGCTGATAAAAGGTCTTGCGGATCGCCGGTTCGGTCAACCCGTCGTCCTCCTCGTTGTGCCAGCGGTCGCTGTTGCGCATCGCGGCTTCCAGGATATTGGCGTGGTCCTTCCAGATGAGCCCCTTACGGACGTCATACTGGGAACTGAGCGCTTTTTGGAGGATCGGGAGTTGTTTAGCTACCGCCTCGTCGGCGTAGAGCTGCATCCTCGGGTTGATGGTCGTGTATATCTTGAGACCGTCCGTATAGAGGTTGTACGGTTCACCGGTGGCCGGGTTCTTATGGTCCTTGCACCAGCGTTGCAGTTCCCCCCGGAGGACATCGCGGAAATAGGGCGCAAGGCCATTGTTCTCGTCGATCTTTTTGTAATTGCTCAGATCGATCGGACGCGCTTTGTATCGCGCGGCTTCGCTCTCCGACAGATAGTTGTTCTTCACCATTTGGTTGATGACCGTATTCCGCCGGTCGATCGCCATTTTCGGATTACGGCGGGGATTGTAGAGCGTATTGCCCTTGAGCATCCCGATGAGGATGGCCGCTTCGTCCACGGAAAGCCGATCCGGTTCTTTCTGGTAAAAGGTGCGCGCGGCATTCCGGATGCCGTAAACATTGTCGCCGAAAGGCACTTCATTCAGGTATAGTGCGAGGATCTCCTGTTTGGTGAAATTGCGTTCCAGCTTGATAGCGATGATCCATTCCTTCAGTTTTTCGATGAATCGCCGGACGAAATTCTTCGAGCCCTGTTCGAGCAGATTTTTGGCCAGCTGCTGGGTGATGGTGCTACCGCCGCCGTCGCGTCCCAACTTGAGGACCGCCCGCATGACGGAATAGCCGTCGATGCCGGAATGCTCATAAAAACGCTCGTCTTCCGTAGCGATCAGCGCGTTGACCACATTCGGGGAAATATCCTTGAATTCCACATTGCTGCGGTTACCCTTGTCCTTATAGTACTTTCCCATCGGGGTCCCATCCTCCGCGAAAACTTCGGTGGCGAGGGTAATGGAAGGGTTCTCCAGCTCCTTGAGGGATGGCAGGGCGCCAAATACGCCCAGATTGATCAGGACCAGGAAGAGAATAAAAGCTCCCAGTCCATAGAAGAAGGCACGCCAGAAAATACGGATCGCACGAGACGACATATATAGATCAGTTGCTATTTGTGAGCTTTGTAAAAATAGGGTTATCCCTGTTAATCAAATTGAAAAATTGGCACGCTAAGGCCGGAACCCAGGATACGGATTTAAAAAGTCGTGGGATACGCCGCAGACAGGAATTTGCGATAGGCGGGCATATCCTTGTTGTCCAGCAGCAGTTGCAGATTGGCGTCGGATATGATCAGGAACGTGTATTTGCCGGCCGGCAGCCAGGGAACGATATCCCTCGGCGCTTCGGGTTTTACGGTCTTCAGGTAAGTCAGGGCTTCATCTGCATTGGGGAATCCACTGATGACGACCAGCTTGAGCGAGTCGCTAAGCGAGGCATTTTCCGTCTTCAGGCCCTTACTGTAATAGGTTTCGAGGTTAAACCGGCCAAACGCATTTTTCGCTTCCGATACGTACACCGGATCCACCTTGTCCAGGACGATGATCACCGCATGCGGTTTGTCCGGCATAAGAGTGAATGCCGAGTTTAATGTTCGCAATTTTGCTGCCAATTGTGAAGTATCCCCGTGTGATTTTTTCAGCGCGGCTATGGAATCGTCCCTATGTTTCTCCCGGGCGAGCTGCAGGGAATCGGGGCCGCCGAGCGCTCGTTCCTTTGCCCTGGCGCGGGCCCAGGCAGAAGTGTCTTCTTTGACCAGCATATTGGAGTCGTTGCGGACCATTCGCGGTCTGCGGTTGGCGGCAGCCTGGGCGGCAGTATCGGGGGCGGCATTGAGCACGGTGTCTTCGTCTTTAGCCCTTGTGATATTCAAACGGGTCAGGAAGTCCTCGATCTGGCGGCGGCGACTAAGGACGTCCAGAAGGGTGGCAGCCTTATCCGCCATTGGCGTCCTGGGGAATTTACCCTGGATGCTCATCAGGATGCCTTTCGCCTGTTGATCCTGGCGGGTCTTGATAAAATAGACCGATTCGATGTACAGCAGCTGCGGCGTCCAGTATTTGTCGCCGTAGAGGCTATCGGCCACTTTTTTCTCCGCCAGCGCATCGTCGAAACGGCCTTCGATAAAGTCCAGGTAGACCTTGTCATATTGCCTTGTGGCTTCGATCTCGAGACGGCTGTTGGCCTCTTTGACCGAATCCGGATTAGTGATCCTGGCGGTGTAGCTGCTTTTCGGATACTTTCCTTCCAGCAGCGCAAGCACGCTGTCCGCATGTTGTTCATCGCCGAGCTGTTTATAGCAGTAATAAAGATCGAACAGCGATTCCTCCCTGTGACTGGTCGACGGGAAGTGAAAGAGTAGCGAATCGAAGGAGCCGATGGCATACGGGTAATCGGCTATCCCATCCTGGTAGCCACGGCCGAGATGGAACAGCGCCGTTTCGATCGAGTCCATCGACTTCTGCATTTTCTCGGGTGTCAGCGGCAGATGACTGAGCAGGGTCTTATAGTCGATCTTGTTGGATGCTGCCAGCTTCGACAGGCTGTCCGACAGGTCAACGGTCCTGCGGCCGCTGGGGCCCGACGGCATATTGGTCTTCATGATCGAAGCTATGGCCCAGTTGTCGACATTCGGCCGGCTGCCCCAGTTGGTCCGGAAATCGGAATAGCCTTTTGCCTTTAGCGTCGGGTTGTCGAAATACCAGGATGCGCCGCTGCCGTTGGAGAACAGATCGGGTACCGTCTCGTTGTTGCGGATCGGGGAGGCGGAGAAGCCGGTGTCCTGTTCATCTCGAAGACCCTGCTGGCGGCGAAGGGTGCGGACGAGTTTTTTGATCAGCGCGTCCCGCCGGGCCGGCGGGAGGGCTGCAATACGCTGCAGGCTGTCCTGCCGGTCGATGACCTGCAGATTCGACACGATGATAGCCAGTGCCGCTTTCCGGTCGGGAAGCCAGCCGATATCTCCCATCGACGCCATATCGGAGGGGCCGAAACTGAGGCTGTCGTAGTACTGCTTTGCATTGCGATAGTCCTTCGCTTCGAATGAAAGGTTTCCAAGCTGCAAAAAGGCCTTGTTCCGCTGGTTGTTGAGCGACCCGACGCTATATTTCGCGCAAAGTCGGAGATCCGCGATGGCGCCGGCCCGGTTCTTTCGTTCGAGCTCCATCTGTGCGGCGGTATAATAGATGATATCCCGGTAAGGGGAATAGCGGTCTTTGTGCGCCATTTTTGTCAGGGCCTCGATATTTCGCGCGATATAATCCTCGCCGCCTTCTTTATTTTGCCGGATGGCATTCAAACGCGCATAGATGTCCAAAATCGGATTGTAGGTGTGGGCGACCGTTCTTTCGTAAAACGTCTTGGCCTGGAAGCTGTTACCCGATCTTTCGTAGAGTTGGGCGATCAGGTATTCCCACCGCGCAACCTCCTCCCGTGTTTCGGCGGCCGGAAGCGCTTTTTCGAGAAAGATGGCTGCGCTGTCGTTGATCCCCTGCTGGTAATACCAAAGGGCCCTCACTTCGTTGAGATCGGGCATCAGCCGGGGCGGGAACTGCGGGTCATGCAACAGGATCTGGATCAGGCTGGCCGACGAGGCATAGTCGTTCTGTGCGATATAGGTCCGGACCTTCCAGATCAGGGCGTCATTGCGGCTGGGCGGCCGTGAAAAAGCTTTTTGAAGGATATTGGGGTGTTCCTTCGTCGTAACGACACTGGCATTATTGCCCTGCATCTCGTTCTCATTGCTTCCGATGGGCAAATAGTATTCATCCTTATCCCGCGGCGCGAAGGCCCAGTTGAGGAACTGGAAGGTGGTATAGGCGGAATCGAAGCTCTTTCTGTAATAGTAGGATTCACCCATCAACAGATAGAGGTTGTCGATCCAGTCGTTGCGCGTGTCGTGGATCAGGATGCCCATGGTGCATTTGTAAACGATGGAATCGAGCTCTCTTTTTTGTGACGCGGTGGCGTCCAGGCTATAGTCGTAGAAGGGGAGGAGCTTCGTATAATCGTCGCGGAACCGGGCTTTGGCCAGCGCAAGGATCCCTTTCAATTTTTCGTTAGCGTTGTAAAAGTAGTTGTAATGCGTGATCGTGTTCTGGATGAAGCGGCGGCTTTTCTTGAATTTCTTGCCGTTGTTGGAAGTTTCCGAGGCGAGGACGCGGTTTTCGTATTTTGGAGGCTTTACAAGGTCATAATCGACACCCACCTGGGCCGATACGGCCAGATAAAAGCATGAAAAGATCCCTAATAGCAAGTACTTACTATACGCCACGCTGCAAATAAAGGGACGGACCCACCCGCAAGGGTGCGAACGAGTCCTTGCCAGTGGCAAGGGCGAAGTTCACCGGCGACCGAAGGTCCATCATTAGATAATCCGAGGCCGGGTCGCAAATTTCGCGAAAAGACCCGGTACGAGGATACATAACTGTTTTTCCAGCGATTTATTTTGCTATCTTTATGCTAATAAGTCCAATATGGCCAAATTCGATGCCAATTCTACCCTAAAACGTCTTCAAAACCGATACAGGCTGGTGGTCATGAACGATGACACCTATGAGGAGGTCGTGACCTTCAAGCTTTCCCGTCTGAGCGTATACACTGTTCTCTGCACGATTTTTGTATTGTTGACCGGGCTTACGGTGGCGTTGATCGTATTCACGCCATTGAAGCTGTACATTCCGGGATATGGAGATGTAAGTAATACCAGGGACCTCCGTGAACTAAAAATGCGTACCGATTCGTTAGAGCAGGAAGTAAGGTACAAAGATCAGTATTTGGAGAGTATAAGGAATGTGTTGCAAGGCGGGGCGACTGTGAAGCTGGATACGACGACCCTGAAAGTGCCGAAGCCCGAGAAAATCAGTGATTAAAATCCATATTATATGTTTAACGGCAAAACCAAATCTGACGGCCTCGGCGAAGAGACCGTAAGCACGAGTGCCAGCCTGATCGGCGCCGGCACAACCATGAAAGGGGACATCACGAGCAACGGCGATCTTCGAATCGACGGCACCCTTGTAGGGAACATCCATTGCTCTGCCAAGGTGATCATCGGCGCCAATGGGAATGTCCAGGGTGATATCAACGGCCAGACCGCGGATATCCTGGGAAAAGTGACGGGCACCATTAAGGTCAAGGACTTGCTGCAGATCAAGGGCGGAAGTACCGTCAACGGCAATATCGAAGCTGCCAAGCTGCAGATCGAGCCGGCGGCTAATTTCAACGGAGAATGTCATATGACCGCCCCGGCACTTACTACCCCGTCGAATGGCAAATCTTCTCCGGAGATCAAGAAGGAGTATAAGCATATCGAAACCGCCCTCGGCTAGTTGGGCGGTTCACCGAGACCTTTGAATTCCGGCTTTGCCGGAATCATCGGGACCATTGAAAGACATCATGGGCCGAGATAAAAGACGTAATGGCACGAGGTAACCCTCCATCGCTCCCGCCCGCTAAGGATGATAACGATGCCGCCGGCCGCCGCCGGCAACTGATACGCTATGCGGGTATATCTTCGGAAGTGTTCGCTTCGGTAGGTATATCAGTATTTCTGGGGATCAAAGCCGACAAATGGTTAAAGCTTTCTTTTCCGGTCTTTTCCCTGTCATTACCTTTGCTGGTAATCGTGGTCCTGCTCGTCCAGCTGGTGAAAGCAGGCTCGAACAAGAAAAATGGAAAATAAGACGACGACCCGCCGGGCGTTCCTGCCTATATTGCTGACATTCGTAGTGTTCAGCGTTTTGATCTTCTTCTTCCGGCGAATGGCGGCAGAATGGAGTACGGATCACCGGGTGCTGCTGGCGGGTAATATCTTGCTTTTCGCAGTGACCGCAATATCGTTCCGACTATATACCAAAGGATTGCGCAACAAAAATGCCCACGTATTTGTACGTATGATGTATGGGAGCCTGTTGCTCAAAATGATGGTTTGTCTCGTGGCGGTCCTGATCTACGCCGTTACTGCCGGCCCGGCGGTCAACCGCAACGGCATCATCGGCTGTTTTTTCCTGTATCTTTTGTATACCTTCCTGGAAGTGAGGATCCTTCGAAAAAATGCCTAAGAAAGAAGCTCCGATCGATTATTTGCGCCGTTGGATACCCGAACAGGCTGCCCATTTGATCCTGGACTACCTCCATCGGTATCATGTACACCTGACGATCACGCGGGAGCGGAAAAGCGTGCTGGGGGACTACCGCCATGCGACCAGGACCAGCAACCACCGGATCAGCGTCAATGGTAACCTGAACACCTATTCCTTCCTGATCACCCTGATCCATGAGCTGGCACATTTGGTGACCTTTGTCGAATACGGCAATGGGGTGGCCTCGCATGGGAAGGAATGGAAGGCCATTTACCGGCGGCTGCTGGAAGAATTCATGCGGTTGGCCGTTTTCCCCAGCGATATCCTGGCCGCCCTGAAAAAAAGTTTGCACAACCTGCCCGCCAGCAGCTGCGCCGACGAGGACCTGATGCGTGTCCTGAAGGATTATGACGAGAATGCAGGGGAGCTTTTACTGGTGGAACAGCTGCCCGAGGGCGCCTGTTTCCTGCTGGAGGACAACCGCGTCTTCCGGAAGGGACCGCGTCTAAGAAAAAGGTACCAATGTATCGAAGTAGCCACCGGAAAATTGTATCTTTTCAGTCCGATATACGAGGTCAGACCCGCCTCCTGAGCCGCCCGCCGGGGCCTTGAATGCCTGGTTGATCGTTGCCCGTTTTTGATCCATCCTTTTCGTCTGGAACCCTACAGGTCTTTCAGCATCCAGACCGTACAAGTATAGTGCCCCGTATTCCCCATTGCGCCGTCGAGATGACGAAAGCCCAACTTTTCATATAGTGAGATGGCTTTCCCGAACTCCGGCATCGTCTCTATATATACGTGGCGATACCCGGATCGTCTGGCCGACTGCAGACATTCATCGAGAAGCAGGCTTCCCAAACCCTTGCCTCTCATGGAGGGAACAAGATACATTTTTACCAGTTCGCATATGGATGGGGGTAAACCGGCCGAGGGATAAATGCCTCCGCCGCCGGCGATTTGGCCATCGATAAGGCCGACATGATACCGGCTCCCTGGCGCCTGGAACGCGGAGTACAGGTCATCGAGGGCCTCGTCATAAAAGGCCGTTCCGGGTTTGTCCAGGTGGAATTCCCTGAATGTTTCACGAATAACTCCTGCTAAAAAGGGATTGTCTTCCGGCCGGATGGGCCGGATCTGCAGCTTGTCCATGAGGGCGAAAGTAGGACAAAATTTGCGCTGCCCGCCCGGACGCTGCCCGCCCGGATCAGCTCAGCAGCGCGATGACGCCATACAGGATGGCGATGGTAACGATCAGGATGCCGATGAACGGCTTGTCTGCATGCTTCATAGCGAATTAAAGATTTTTCAACGGTGCTATGCAGTCGGCCTGCGGCCTCGTGTCATAACCAGTCGATGATTTTCATTGGTGTTATGGTATGACTGGTTAACGCACGCGGCACGGGAATTAGTATGCGGAAAGGATCAGAGTTCCGAATATTCCGTCGGATGCAGAAAAACGATATCGATATGCGAGACATTGTGCTGGTACTGGGGCGATCCTGACAGCTGCTTCCAGGCCGGATCCGCGCTGAAGGTCTTCCAGTGCTGCTCGCGCGAGGCCATGTTATCAAAGCTGGTCATGTACATGAGATTGGGCATATTGCTCCCGGACAGAACGGACGCGTAAAAGACCGCATTGAACCCCAGCCGCTGGAACAACGGGATCTCGCCGCCTTCATTGAACATGTGTACCTTATTGGCGAAATATTTTTCGGTCGGCCCTTCGTAGCTGCGCAGCTCGTACACCCTCTCCGCCCTGGGTCCCTGCAAGGCAGCGGGTACATTGTGTCGCGGCATGTCGGGAAAGGCCTGCAAAAGGATCGATTCGATACGGTCATAGGGCGCCTGGTCATAGGATGCATCCAGGTAGTCCTTGCCATCGGAGAGATATTGGGCATCTTTTGCCAGGGCGGCGGAAAGTCCGGTAAATTGTTCAAGGCTTTTGAACGGGATAAGCACATAGATACGACGGACTGAGGCCGTATCGTTGCCGACCGGTTTAAAAACGCCCACGTCGGCGATACCCATGCGGTGCAGCGCAGGGAGAAAGGCATGTTGCAGATAGTTATCCACACGGGCTTCCTGTTCCGCATTTTTCAACTGATAGATGCGGATGGAGTAGAATTCCCGCGTCTTCCCATCCACGCGTGCGCTGGCGGAGAAAATATTGGTAAACAAGGAGATGGCAATAAAGAGTTTGTACATTGAAACTAAGTTGAGCCCTTAAATGTAAATTAGTATGCCCGTTTTAACAAAAACTTGCCCCGCCGAAGAAAAGAAATAGGGACAATAGCCCTAACTTGGCGGACTCCTGACTGATGTATGCGAAATATACTTTATCTATTTTTACCGTGTTTGCTGTTCGCCGTTCCCGGAAAGGCGCAGCAATTCCTTACCGGCAAGATCTACAAAAAGAACAGCACGGAATCCCTCCAATCCGTGAGCATCCATAACATCACGAAACAACGGTACGACCTGTCCGACGAGGACGGCAGCTACAGCATCCAGGCATCGCCGGGGGATCATATCGCCTTTTCGTCGGTCGGTTACAAGGCCGATACGTTGACGGTCACCGCCTCATTGCTGACCGCAGCCTGCCCTATCTATCTCGACATCAGGGCCCAGACACTGCAAGCCGTGCGGGTGGGAGAGTTCAGCAATTACCAGCTGGATTCGATGGACCGCCGGAAAGAATATGCCTGGGTCTATGATCATGAGAATACCCCGAAAGTGGCCAGAGACCGTCAGGGCGCCGACGGGGTGGGAGTCACGTTCAACGTTTTCCGCAACACCGGCAGCGCGGCCAAACAACGGATCCGGCTGGAGAAGCGTTTGGAGAAAGAGGAGGAGGACTACTATGTCGATTCCCGTTATAACAAGGACTACGTGACAAAGATCACGCACTTGAAAGGCGATTCGCTGAAGGAATTCATGCAGCGGTACCGCCCCTCCTACGAATATTGCCGGAAGGCGGCCAATGTGGATATCCTCATCTATATCAACGACAGCTACAAGCTGTACATGAAAGGGGACAATTGATGTATATTTGAGTGCATGGAGCAACTCAGAAGCCGGGACTGGTTCGGAAAGACCGACAAGATGGGATTCATCTATCGCAGCTGGATGAAGAACCAGGGATTCCCCGAAGACCTTTTCCAGGGCCGACCCGTCATCGGCATCTGCAATACCTGGTCCGAACTGACACCCTGCAATGCGCATTTACGGGATTTCGCCGCGATCGTCAAACGAGGCGTGTATGAGGCGGGCGGTTTTCCGCTGGAGTTCCCCGTCATGTCGCTGGGCGAGACGCTGCTGAAACCGACGGCCATGTTGTTCCGGAACCTGGCCAGCATGGACGCTGAAGAATCCATCCGCGGTAACCCTATTGATGGGGTAGTTTTGCTAACGGGTTGCGATAAAACGACGCCTTCGACGTTGATGGGTGCGGCAAGCGTCGATCTCCCTACCATCGTCGTGCCGGGTGGTCCCATGCTGAATGGAAAATTCCGCGGGCATGACATCGGCTCCGGGACGCATGTCTGGAAATTCGAGGAAGAGCGGAAGACCGGCGCTATGTCCGACGAGGAATACCTGCTCGCGGAAAGTTGTATGTCGCGCAGCGCCGGCCATTGCATGACCATGGGCACCGCTTCCACGATGGCCTGTATGGTGGAGTCGCTGGGACTTACCCTGCCGGGCGCGGCAGCCATACCCGCCGTGGACGCCAGAAAAAAAGTGATGGCACATCTCTCAGGGAGACGTATCGTCGAAATGGTAAGGCAGGACCTGCGTCTGTCAAAGATACTCACCCGCCGGGCGTTCGAAAACGCCATCAAGGTCAATGCCGCCATCGGCGGAAGTACGAACTTTATTATCCATCTTACCGCTATCGCCGGACGCCTAGGCGTTCCGCTGGAACTGGAGGATTTCGACCGGTTGGGCAGCGGCATACCGCTGCTGCTGAACCTCATGCCGTCCGGCAAATTCCTCATGGAAGATTTCTATTATGCAGGCGGATTGCCCGTCATCCTGAATGAGCTGCGCGGGTTGCTGGACATGGAGGCGATGACGGTCAGCGGGAAGTCTCATGCCGATAATATAAAGGGACGGACGGCGTGTTACAACCGGGACGTGATCGCGGATCTCGGCTCACCGCTGATCGATCATGCGGGCATCGCCGTTCTGAGAGGCAACCTCGCCGTCAATGGCGCCGTCATTAAGCCCTCTGCGGCCACGCCTGCGCTCATGCAGCACCGGGGAAGGGCTGTGGTGTTCGAAAACATCGAGGATTATCACCGTCGCATAGACGATCCCGGTCTGGCGATCGACGCGTCGAGCGTGATGGTCCTGATAAATGCGGGACCGGTCGGCTATCCGGGGATGCCGGAAGTTGGAAATATGACGCTGCCGAAGAAATTGCTGGAACAGGGGGTAACGGATATGGTGCGCATTTCCGACGGGCGGATGAGCGGAACGGCCTACGGAACGGTCGTTTTGCACGTGTCCCCGGAGTCCGCCGTCGGCGGGACGCTGGCCCTGGTAAGAGATGGGGACTGGATCGAGCTCGACGTAGCAGGACGCAGGCTGCACCTGGATGTGCCGGAGGAAGAGCTGGCGCAGAGGAAGAAGGAGTGGTTGCCCCCGGGGGTGCCGGGTGCTGAAAGGGGTTACGTTCATCTCTATCGCGAACACGTACAGCAGGCGCATTTGGGCGCGGACCTGGACTTTTTGCGCGGGGGATCGGGTTCGGCGGTGAGCAGGGACTCGCATTGAAAGCTTGCCGGAGATTCCCGGCATGTCCATATCTTACTGTCTATGCACTTTTTGCTGGTTCTTTTCGGCATTCTGCTCCTGGTAGCGCTCATTTCCTGGGCCAGGGTGAATGCTTTCCTGGCCTTCCTGGTCGTTTCGGTGATCACAGGATTGTTGCTGGGCATTCCGTTCGGCCGCATTGCAGGATCGGTATACAGGGGGATCGGCGATACCCTCGGGCAACTGGCCATCGTCATCGCGCTTGGAGCCATGCTGGGAAAGCTGGTTGCCGAAAGCGGCGGCGCGCAGCGGATCGCCACGACCATGATGCGGCTTTTCGGAGAAAAATACCTACAGTGGGCGCTGCTGGTCACGGGCTTCGTCATCGGTATCCCGCTTTTTTACAATGTGGGTTTCGTGCTGGTGGTGCCGCTGATCTTTTCGGTGGCATACCGGTACAAGTTGCCTGCGGTATACATCGGTTTGCCGATGCTGGCTTCCTTGTCGGTGACACATGGCTATCTCCCGCCGCATCCTGCCCCTTCCGCGCTCGTGGTGCAGTTCCATGCCAATATGGGGAAGACCCTGCTCTATGGGATGGCTATTGCCATACCTGCCGTTATTCTCGCCGGACCCGTTTATTCACGGACGTTGAAACACATCGTGGCCACGCCCCTGGAAGGACTCGTGGCCGCCGAAAAGCCCGAGGACAGGCTGCCGGGGATCTTCAACAGCCTTTTTTCGGCCCTGCTTCCCGTGATACTCCTGATGGCAACGACGCTGCTGCCTATCCTGTTCACCATCCCGGATAGCTGGAAAGGGGTGGTGGCCTTTTTAAGCGACCCGTCCGTCATACTGTTGATCGCGATCGCAACGGCTACCTATACATTGGGCATCCGTTGCGGAATGAAAATGTCCAAGATCACGCGGACCTATGAGGAAGCCGTCAAGGATATATCGGTTATCCTGCTCATCGTGGCAGGCTCGGGAGCTCTGAAAGAAGTTTTCTCGGATAGCGGCGTCAGCAAAGAGATCGCAGGTGTCCTGCAGAACTGGCCTATCCACCCGCTGATATTGGGATGGCTTATGGCCGCGATCATCCGGGTTTGTCTGGGCTCGGCCACCGTAGCCGGGCTAACGGCCGCGGGCATTATCCTGCCGCTGACCGCCCGCATGCATGTGGACCCCAACCTGATGGTGCTGTCCATCGGCGCAGGCAGCCTCTTCTTTTCTCATGTCAATGACAGTGGATTCTGGATGTTCAAGGAGTACTTCAACCTTTCGATACGGGAAACGATACGTTCCTGGTCGCTGATGGAGAGCATTGTCTCGCTGACCGGCCTGGCAGGGGTACTCGTGCTGAATGCCGTTATATGAAGGGGGGCGACAGCTTTCTCTCATCTCAAAAAATTAAATTTTGGACATTGCGTTTTCGCCATTAATTTTGCAACACAATGATCCAAACACAACATCATCACCATCATGTACACTTGCCCTGGGGGTAGGCCGGTGGTGTGTTGTCCAAAAATACAATAACTAAAGGGCTTACCGCGGGGTGAGCCCTTTTTCGTGGGCCACTCCGGGGATGCCGGACAAATTTTATGGGTAAACTGAAGATCGCTATTCAAAAATCGGGCAGGCTATACGACGACAGCGTCAGGCTGCTGGAAGATTGCGGCATCGACCTGAAGAACGGGGTCAACAAGCTGAAGGCGGAGTGCGACAACTTCCCGATGGAAATCTATTTCCTGCGGGACGACGATATCCCTCAATACGTGGAAGATGCGGTCGCTGACATCGGTATCGTCGGCGAGAATGTCCTGTACGAGAAGAACAAGAAGGCGGAGATCGTCGAGTATCTCGGGTTTGGGAAATGCCGGTTATCCGTCGCCGTGGGTCGCACCGATGTCTATGACGGTGTCGAATCTCTCAACGGGAAGAAGATCGCCACTACTTACCCGCTGCTGGTGCGGCAATTCCTGGAAAAGAACGGCATCAGGGCCGAGATTCACGAGATCAGCGGATCGGTCGAGATCGCTCCGGGTATCGGCCTGGCAGACGCCATCGTCGACCTGGTCAGCAGCGGCAGCACGCTCTTCATGAACGGACTTCGGGAGGTGGAGACGGTCCTCCGATCCCAGGCAGTCCTCATCCGTAACGAAAAGATGGGTGAGGGCGAGCGGCAACTGCTGGACAAGTTCGTATTCCGCATCCGCGCGGTGAAGAAGGCGCGTAATACCAAGTATGTCCTGCTGAACGCTCCCAACGACAGGCTGCCCGAGATCATCCGGTTGCTGCCGGGGATGAAAAGCCCTACGGTATTGCCGCTGGCGGAAGCAGGCTGGAGCAGCGTCCACAGCGTCCTCAGCGAAAACGAATTCTGGGACATCATCGAAAAATTGAAGGCTGCGGGCGCACAGGGTATCCTGGTCGTGCCCATCGAGAAAATGATCGTTTGATATGGAAATTACCGACATACGAAAGGACTCCCGCCCCCCGGCGGGCGGATGGCTGAAAAGGCCCGTGCTGGATACGCGATCGCTGGAAGAGACCGTGTCGGCTATCCTTACCGAGGTCAGGCAGGACGGCGACAGGGCCGTTCGAAAATTCTCACTTCGGTTCGACAAGATCGCGCCGGAAAGAACCGAGTTAAGGGCCGATGAGATCGCCGCGGGTGCGGCTGCCGTGGAAGAAGGCTTGGGAACTGCGATCCGGATGGCGGCCGATAATATTCGCCGATTTCACAGTGGTCAACGGCATGAGGAACCGGTCATCGAAACGATGCCGGGCGTGCGTTGCTGGCGCAAACCGGTGGCAATAGAAAAAGTGGGATTGTATATCCCGGGTGGCAGCGCCCCCCTGTTCTCGACCCTGCTGATGCTGGCGATACCGGCGCAGCTGGCAGGTTGCCGCGAGATCGTCCTTTGCAGTCCACCCGATACAAAGGGCGGCTTACATCCCGCGATCCTTTTTGCCGCACAGAAAGTCGGCGTGACGCGGATCTTCCGCGTGGGCGGCGTACAGGCCATTGCGGCTATGGCTTATGGAACGGAAACCGTTCCGGCCGTTTACAAGATTTTCGGCCCCGGCAACCAGTATGTCACGAGCGCCAAACAGCTGGTACAGCGCGAAGGGGTTGCGATCGACATGCCCGCCGGTCCCAGCGAAGTAGCCGTATATGCCGATGAGACCGCAGATCCTGTATTCGTGGCGGCCGATCTTCTTTCTCAGGCCGAACATGGCCCCGATAGCCAGGTGCTGCTGGTGAGTACTTCCGCTGCCGTCGTAGAACGGGTGTTGTCGGCGGTGGAGGAACAGCTGGCGACGCTGCCCAGGGGCGACCTTGCACGAAGCGCGCTTGCGAATAGCCGGGCCTTTGTGGTACGGGATGGCGACCAGGCAATGAGCTTGCTGAACGATTATGCGCCCGAACACCTGATCCTCTCCTGTGAGGACGCGGCGTCAATGGCGCAAAAGGTGATCAATGCGGGTTCGGTATTCCTCGGTCATTTTTCACCGGAAAGCGTGGGAGACTATGCCAGCGGCACCAACCACGTTCTGCCGACGAACGGACATGCCCGCGCATTCGGCGGAGTGAGCGTAGACAGCTTCGTAAAAAAGATAACGTTCCAGGAGCTGACGCGGCGGGGACTGACCGCCATCGGTGACACGGTCCGGCGTATGGCTGAGGCCGAAGGGCTGACAGCGCATGCGCGCGCCGTCGGGCTGCGGATCGACAAATAAGCGGTCAATAAACGATATGTTCAATCTAGATACACTTTTACGCGAAAACATCCGGCGGCTGGTGCCATATTCCTCCGCCCGGGATGAATTCAAGGGCGATGCCAAGGTCTTTATCGATGCCAATGAAAACAGCCTGGGCTCACCGCTAACGAAATGGTATAACCGCTATCCCGATCCTCATCAGTGGAAAGTGAAAGAAGCGATCGCGCGGATAAAGGGCATCGATCCCAGGCATCTCTTCCTGGGCAATGGAAGCGATGAATGTATCGACCTTCTATACAGGGCTTTTTGTGTTCCCGGCAAGGACAATGTGATCATCAACCCGCCCACCTACGGCATGTATGAGGTCAGCGCGCATATCAATGATATCGAAGTGCGGCAAGCAGTCCTGCTGGACGATTTCCAGCTGGACCTCGTTCACCTGGAGAACCTCGTCGATGAACATACGAAAATGATCTGGATCTGCAGCCCCAACAATCCTACCGCAAACTCCATGAACCGGCAGGATGTGGAAACGATCCTCAACAATTTCCCCGGATTGGTGGTTATCGACGAAGCCTATATCAATTTCTCCCGGCATCGCAGTTTTATCCAGGAACTGAGCGACTATCCCAACCTGGTGGTGCTGCAAACGTTCAGCAAAGCATGGGGATTGGCGGGTCTGCGTCTCGGTATGGCATTTGCAAGCGAGGCTATTATCGAAATCTATGATAAGGTGAAGCCTCCCTATAACATCGGTCAGGCCACGCAAGAATTGGTCCTTAAGGCGTTGGCCGAAGTAGGCCAGGTGAATGACATGATCCGCACGCTGGTGCAGCTGCGCGACGAGCTAAGCGAGGCGCTGACGAGCCTGCCGGTGGTGTTGAAGGTCTACCCGAGCGATGCCAATTTTTTGCTGGTCAAAACGACGGACGCCCATGGGATCTATGAATATCTCCTCGACGCCGGCATCGTCGTACGCGATCGCAGCAAGGTCCGGCTGTGTGAAAGTTGTTTGAGGATCACCGTGGGGACGAAGGCCGAGAACGCGGAATTACTGCGAGCGCTGAAGGCCTGGTCGGGGTCTAAGTAAAAATTTAGTACACAGGGCTGGATTTTTAATTTAATTTAGGGGTCGAAAATTTTTTATTCCATGCATATCAATCGATCGATTCTCAAGCTGCTGCCATACGGTATCATCGTGCTGTGTCTCGCGGGCCTGCCGGCCGCTGCTCAATTGAAACTGCCCGCAGGCTTCAAGGCGACCGTGGTGACGACCGATATGCAGAGGGCGCGCCATATTGCAGTCGCGCCGAACGGGGTCATCTTCGTCAAATTGGAAAGGCTCAAGAACGGGAAAGGGATTTACCGTCTCCAGGACACTAACGGTGACGGGAAGCCTGATAAGATAACCGGGTTCGGGAATTATGTGGGGACTGGCATGTACCTCAAGGGCGATTATCTCTATGCCTCCTCCAATACGGATGTCTATCGTTACCGGCTGGACAAAGATTACAATGTCCTCGACCCGGACAAGCCGGAGCGCATCGTCAAGGGGCTGCTCGACCGGGGTGAGCATAACTCCAAATCGATCGTGCTGGATAATAAAGGCAATCTGTATGTCAATATCGGCGCCTATTCGAATGCCTGTCAGCTCAGCGACCGGCAGAAGGGTTCCCCCGGCCAGATGCCGTGCCCGATCCTGGATTCCGCCGGCGGTATCTGGGAATTCAAAGCCGATGTACCCGATCAGACGTACGGCGATGATCACCGTTATGCCACGGGCTTGCGGAATGTCGTGGGGTTGGACTGGAACACCGCCACCAATACGCTGTTCGTCATGCAGCATGGACGCGACCAGCTGAGCGATCTTTTCCCTCAATACTGGGACAAAAAGCAAAGCGCCGAGCTCCCCGCCGAGTGTATGTACGAATTGCACAAGGGTTCGAATTGCGGATATCCCTATATTTTCTATGACCAGATCCAGCACAAACAGATCCTATCGCCCGAATATGGCGGCGACGGCAAGAAAGGACCCGCCAAACAATACCAGGACCCTATAATGGCCTTCCCCGGTCACCTCGCTCCCAATGGCATGCTGTTTTATACCGGCAACCAGTTCCCGGAGAAATATAAGAACGGCGCTTTCATCGCCTTCCATGGCAGTTGGAACCGGGCGCCCGAGCCGCAGGAAGGATATTATGTAGTTTTTGTGCCATTCAAAAACGGGAAGCCTGCGGGAAACTGGGAAATATTTGCCAACAATTTCGCGGGAGGACCGGATAAAATGCAGCCGGGTTCGGCGGAGCATCGTCCCTGCGGACTGGCACAGGGACCCGATGGTTCCATTTATGTGACGGACGACCAACGGAACGGCGGCACCATCTGGAAGATATCGTATCATAAATAGCATACATGAAAACAATCTCTTTCGCATGCGTCATAGCCGTCGGAGCGATGGCACTGACGACAAGGCCCGCAAATCCGGCGGCGGCCTGGCCGGCGATACCCGATCCGACCTCGCCTGCACAGGGTGGCATACAGGCTTCCATCACGCGGGGTAAACAAGTCTATCTCGAACAATGCCTGGCCTGCCACCAGGCGGATGCATCGGGAGTGCCGAATATGAACCCACCGCTCATCAAAACGAAATATGTATTGGGCGACAAGGCGGCGCTGGTGAAGATCGTCCTAAACGGCATGCACGGGGAAAAGATCGGGGATGATGACTACACCGGCGTCATGGCTCCGCATCCCGATCTGGCCGATCAGCAGATAGCGGATGTCCTGACCTATGTTCGCAATAGCTTTGGCAACAAGGCGAGTGCAATAACCGTGGCGCAGGTAAAGGCGATCCGGGCTGCCAACAAACCAGCTGCCCAGTGAGACGGGTCCTCTTCATCGACCGGGACGGTACCCTGATCAGGGAGGCACCGCCCAGCTATCAGATCGATTCCTTCGAAAAATTGGAATTCTATCCGGGGATGTTCGAATACATGGGGCGCATCGCGCGTGAATTCGATTACGAGTTGCTGATGGTAACGAACCAGGATGGACTGGGTACCCATACCTTTCCCGAGGATACCTTTTGGCCGGTACAAAACTTTGTGATGAAAGCGTTGGAAGGCGAAGGCATCCGGTTCAGCCACATCTTTATTGACAAGACCCATGCGCTGGAACTGGCGCCGACACGCAAACCAGGCACGGGGATGCTCAAGGCCTATATCGGCAATCCCGAATACGACCTGGCTAACTCCTTTGTGATCGGGGACCGCATTACCGACGTCCAACTGGCAAAAAATCTCGGCTGCAAGGCCATCTGGCTCAATAATGACGAAGAACTGGGCCGAGCAGAGATCGGCGACAACCGGCGCGATCTCGATACATGCATTGCGCTGGAGACGACGGAATGGAGCAAGATCTATGAGTTCCTGAAAATGGGTCTTCGGCGGGTGACACATGAGCGTCGCACCAGCGAGACACAGATAGCAATCGAACTGAACGTCGATGGCAGCGGGAATGCGTCCATCGGTACCGGTTTAGGGTTTTTCGATCACATGCTGGAGCAGATCGCACGTCATGGAAAGATGGATCTGAATATCCGGGTGAAAGGTGACCTGCGCATCGACGAGCACCATACCATCGAGGATACCGGTATTGCGTTGGGAGAAGCGTTTGCAAAGGCGCTGGCCGACAAACGGGGCATGGAACGTTATGGATTTGCGCTACCCATGGATGAGGCGGACGCACAGGTACTGATCGATTTCGGCGGCCGCAACTGGCTGGTCTGGAATGCGGAATTCCGTCGCGAGAAAATCGGCGAGATGCCGACTGAAATGTTCGTTCATTTTTTCAAATCCTTTTCGGACGCCGCGCGTTGCAATCTGAATATCGCCTGTAGAGGAGAGAACGAACACCATAAGATCGAGGCGATCTTCAAGGCGTTTGCCAAAGCGATCCGGATGGCGGTGAAACGCGACCCCCTCAGCAACTATCTGCCCAGTACCAAAGGGGTTCTGTGAATCAGACTTTGAAGAAGACCTTCTTTTTAAACAGGAGATAGCAAAGACCCCATTCGCACGCGAAGATCGCCAGCGAAACAAGGATCGCCTGGATGGCCGCTGGCATACCGGTCAATTTCAGCAACCCCCCGCTGACGGCCGAAGCATAGCTATTGAACCACCGGTGTCCGACGATCTCGAAGAATAAGTAGATGAAGATGGAATTCATGCCCACGATGGTGAAGAACTTCCAACCGTTGCGATGATTGCGGACGTCGATGAACCAGTAGCATACCGCCAGGATAAGCAGGCTGTAACCGAGAGACACGAGCACGAAGGAACTAGTGGCGATGCGCTTGATGATCGGCGTGATACCTGCCGCGTCCAGCGCATATCCAAGCACCAGGGTAAGAATGCCCCACACGAGGAGGCGGCTGGTTTTTTTCGCGGCCGAAGGATCCAGGAGCAGCTTGCCCGCCAGCGCGCCCGCGATCGTATGCACGGCCGTGGGAATACAATTGATTGCCACCCAGCCGTCCTTGTTGATCTTGTTCATCAGTAGAAGATCGACATAGTTGCCAAAATTATGCTGGTCGGTAAACGGTTGATCGAAACCGGGGATATGGGTCCAACGGTAAAGGAACTCGGTCAGCAGCAGCAGACCCGCGCAGGCGGCCGCTTGCGCCGCAAAAGACCATCGGAAGATGAGAAAGGCTATCAGAGAGGTGAAGGACAGCTGTGTGAGTACGTCCCAAAGCTCGAAAGATAGTCCCCGCGGTCTCACGGCATAGTCCAATACGCCCCAAAAAAAGAGCCACCCGGATCGTCTCAGGGCTTTTCGGAAGGAATATCCCCATGTCCTGCCCTCTTTTTGCTGCCGGTGGAGCGAAAATGCCATGGCGGTCCCTGCCATGAACATAAAGGCAGGCTGGACGAGGTCCCAGGCATGAAGCCCGTGCCAGGGATGGTGGAACAACTGCAGGAAGAACGGGTGCAGCGCCGTGTTCTCCGAATCGTTGGCAAGGTGCTCATAAAGACCGGCGGACTCCAGCGCAAGAAGGACCATGATCCCGCCGCGCATGACGTCGAGGGATAGTAGACGTGTATTATTACCCATATTCAGAATAGTGTTTGCAGTAATCGATATCCTTCGTCCCAGCCGCCCAGCCCGGATGCCGCATTAATATGTCCCACCGCCCCGGCAAGCACGAAACGGCTGCCCCAGCTATCGGCAAAAAGCCGCGCGCGCGGAAGGGACAGGTACTGGTCGTTGCTGCTTGCTACGACGATCGAAGGGAATGGCAATTTGTTCAAAGGAACGGGATCAAACCCCGAGGTTCCTTTGGGGAAACCCGGTGCTTCAACATCGCTGGGAGCCACCAGTAAAGCACCCTTGATATGGCGATCATATCGTAGCGCCCAATGCGCTACCGTGATACAGGCCAGGCTGTGACCGATGAGGATCACCTGTTCGGGAGGAAAGGGAGCGATCACTTCGGATATCGTATGGATCCAATCGTCTTTGTCCGGGTTGTCCCAATCCTGCTGATGGATGCGGGTAAAACCATACCGTTCTTCCCAACGGGTTTGCCAGTGCTGAGGACCTGAATTATACAGCCCCGGCAGGATGAAGCAGTAGCTTGGTAGCATGCCCGAAAATAAAAAAATTTGGTGAAATCGTTTTTACCTGCCATATTTGTCTTGCAATGCAAATTTTATTCAATCAACAGTGGTGGTGGCATACATACTCTTTGCGGGGCAAGTAATGCTATTGTCATAGTTTACCATATTTGGGCCCCGATGTATCGGGGCCTTTTTCATTATAGGAACGGGGTTCCCTCGACCAAAGGTCAATCATTAGCGCCATGAGAAAGATAGAAATACAGACAGTCTGTCACAAGTTACTTTCGGATATATATACGCCGGTGGGTATCTACCTGCGGTTGCGCGACCGGTTCCGGGATACGATCCTGCTGGAAAGCACGGACCATCATGTAGCCGAAAACAGCTATTCCTTTATCTGCATCAATGCCATCGCGGGCATCGAGATCACGGATAGCCAGCGTGTCGAGATGAAATTGCCCGGGCAGCCCCCCGAGCGTTCGGTCCTCGGCGATCTTTCGGAAACACCCAAACTGCTTTGGGAATTCATGCAGCGGTTTGAAAACGAGCGTTCCGAAGAGAAATCGGTACGGGCGATTCAGGGTTTATTCGGGTATACGACCTATGATGCCGTACAATTCTTCGATACGATACAGTTTCGGGACCGGAAGTCGGCGGCGGGAAGCGGAAACAGCCGGGAGAGCGTCAAAGCACCCATTCCCCTCATGCGCTACCGGCTCTACCAGTACGTCATCGCGGTCAATCATTTCCGTGACGAATTGCATATCTGTGAGAATAAGATCGCGGGTCTGGAATCCGAGCTTCCCCTCGTGGAATCGCTGATCCGGAGCAAGGACGTCCCCGTCTTTCCCTTTCAGCCGGTGGGTGGCGAGCGGTCCAATATGACGGACGAGGAATACCGGGAAATGGTCTCGCAAGGGGTTCGCAGCTGTCATCGCGGCGACGTTTTCCAGATCGTTCTCAGCCGCCGTTTCGAGCAGGGTTTCACCGGCGATGAATTCAACGTCTATCGCGCGCTTCGCAATATCAATCCATCGCCTTACCTGTTCTATTTCGATTATGGTGATTACAAGCTGATGGGGTCTTCGCCCGAATCGCAGATCCTGTTGCAAAACGGTGAGGCGATCGTTCATCCCATTGCCGGGACCTTTCGCCGTACGGGAGATGACATTGTCGACCGCCAGATGGCTGACCGCCTGCTGGAGGACGCTAAAGAGAATGCCGAGCATGTCATGCTGGTGGACCTGGCCCGTAACGACCTGAGCCGGTCCTGCGATGATGTAAAGGTGGTCCATTACCGGGATATCCAGTATTACTCGCATGTCATCCACCTGGTGAGCGAGGTCCGGGGCCGGTTGAGGCCGGGTCATAACCCGTTTGGCCTGCTGGCGACGACCTTCCCCGCCGGGACCCTCAGCGGGGCGCCGAAATTCAAGGCCATGCAACTGATCGATAACTATGAGCCGACGGCCCGCAGCTACTATGGCGGTTGTATCGGATTCATGGGGTTTGACGGCAGCTGCGTACATGCCATCATGATCCGCAGTCTCCTGAGCCGTAGCAATACGCTCACCTATCAGGCCGGCGCCGGTGTAGTGGCCGCGAGCCAGCCGGAAAGCGAACTGCAGGAGGTCAACAATAAACTGGGTGCGCTGAAATCGGCGATCCTTTACGCAGCAAAAATTTAAATAAAAACCTGTGACACGTATCCTTGTTTTCGACAATTACGATTCATTCACGTACAACCTGGTGCACCTGGTGGAAAAGATACTCGGGCAAAGCGTCGACGTGCACAGGAACGATCGTATCCCGCTGGAATCGATCCGGGAGTATGACAAGATCATCCTGTCCCCCGGTCCGGGTATCCCGGAAGAAGCGGGATTGTTATTGCCGTTGATACGCGAGTATGCCGCTACCAAATCCATTTTGGGTGTTTGCCTGGGACATCAGGCCATCGGGGAGGCATTTGGCGGCAGACTGATCAACCTGAGCACAGTCTACCATGGCATCGCGACGCCGGTGCATATCCTGAAGACCGGAGGACTATTCGATGGGATGTCCGGGACACTGGAAGCCGGACGGTATCATAGCTGGGTCGTCAGTGAGGAAGCATTCCCGAAGGAGCTCGAGATAACGGCCCGGGATGACAACAATTATATCATGGGTCTGCGCCACAGGAGCCTGGACGTACAGGGTCTGCAGTTCCATCCCGAGAGCGTATTGACCCCGATGGGAGAGCAGCTATTAAGGAACTGGTTAAAAGCGTAATGATATGAAGAAGATCTTACTGTATTTATTCGAGCACAAGACCCTTCCCCGTCAGCAGGCCAAAGACGCGCTGGTCCGCATCTCGCGGGGAGAGTTCAATGACAGCGAGCTGGCAGCCTTCATTACGGTATACCTCATGCGGAGCATTACCATCGACGAGCTGCAGGGGTTTCGGGATGCGTTGCTGGAACTATGCGTCCGCGTAGATCTGGACGGCAGGGAAACCATCGATATCGTAGGCACGGGAGGGGACGGGAAAAATACGTTCAATATCTCGACGCTGTCCTGTTTCATCGTTGCAGGCGCAGGACATACCGTCGCCAAACATGGCAATTATGGCGCATCGAGCATCAGCGGCGCTTCCAATGTCATGGAGCAGCTGGGCTACCGGTTCAAGAACGACAGGGACAACCTGCGTCGCGAGGTCGATACCGCGGGAATCTGTTTCCTGCATGCACCCCTGTTCCATCCGGCATTGAAGACGGTGGGGTCTATCCGAAAGGCGCTGGGCATCCGGACTTTTTTCAATATGCTCGGACCGATGGTCAATCCGGCCTTTCCCGCGACACAACTGGTAGGCGTCTACAGCCTTGAGATGGCGCGTATCTATAATTACCTGCTGCAACAGAATGGCGCCCGGTTCACTATCCTGCACAGCCTGGATGGGTATGACGAGATATCGCTGACCGGCGATACCAAGGTGATCACCAACGGTGGCGAAAGGATCTATACGCCGGAGGAACTAGGGAAGCGGATGGTGAGTGCAACCGACATCTACGGAGGGAACACGGTGGAGGAAGCGGCCAAATTGTTTACGAAAATATTGAAAGCCGAAGGCAGCTGGGCGCAGTCTTCCGTCGTCCTGGCCAATGCCGCCATGGCGCTGAATGCCAGTGGGCGGTTCGAAGATTATGGAAAGGCGTACGAAGCCGCCGTGGAAAGTCTCGAGAGCGGCAAAGCATATGGCGCGCTGGAGAAATTAATAGCACTGCAATGAACATACTCGATAAGATAATTGCGCGCAAACGGAAGGAGGTGGACGAGCGGAAGACGGAAGTGCCGGTAAGGGACCTGGAGAAGAGACCTTTTTTTTCCCGAAAGCCCTTGTCCTCCGCGCCCTTTTTGACCGATCCGGGCCGCACGGGTATCATCGCAGAATTCAAGCGGCGGAGCCCCTCGAAAGGCATCATCAACGACCGTGTGTCGGTCGAAGAGGTCACGCGTGGTTATTCGGCTGCGGGAGCCAGCTGCTTATCGGTGTTGACGGACGAATCGTTCTTCGGCGGGTGCAGCGAAGACCTGGAGAAAGCCAGGGTGAATGACATCCCGATATTGCGGAAGGACTTTATCATAGATGAATACCAGATCGTCGAAGCGCGATCGATGGGCGCCGATATGATCCTGTTGATCGCCGCGTGCCTGTCACCGGAGGAGGTGCGACGGCTGGCCGGTTTCACCGTTTCGATGGGGCTCGAGCCGTTGCTGGAAATACACGGCGAGGACGAGCTGGGTCACATCTGCCAGGCCACCAGGCTTGTCGGAGTGAACAACCGCGATCTGAAAACGTTTACTGTCGATATAGATCGTTCGATCCGGCTCGCCAAACGGCTGCCTCCCGACAGGCTGCTGATCGCGGAAAGCGGGATCGACCGTGTAGAAACGATCCGCTACATGAAGGAGGCCGGTTTCCAGGGTTTCCTGATGGGCGAACATTTCATGAAAGAAAAGGATCCGGCGATTGCCTTTGCCTCATTTGTCAAACAGTTGGAAAGCGTATGAGAGTAAAAGTTTGCGGCATGACCGACATCGGACAGGTCAGGGAGCTGGACGCCATTGGCGTCGATTTCGCGGGTTTCATCTTTTATCCGAAATCCCCGCGCTATGTGGGAAAGCACCTGACGGGCGAACAGGTCAAAAAAGCGCGTCTTCGCCTGGGTAAGGTAGGCGTATTCGTCAATGCGGATTATGACGAAGTCATGCGGCAGGTGGATGCATACGGCCTGGATATGGTGCAGCTGCATGGCGATGAAACGCCGACGTTCTGCGAACAACTGGCCAACTATATCACCGTCGTCAAAGTCTTCCGTTTGAGCGACAACGACCCGGTGGAATGGCTCATTCGCCCTTACCAGGACTCCTGCGATATGTTCCTGTTCGATACCGAGGGGGCGGGCTATGGAGGCACCGGAAAGAAATTCAACTGGGACATGCTCAAACCTGCGCTCATCGATAAGCTGTTCTTCCTGAGCGGCGGCATCGAGCCGGATGACGGGGGGAAACTGGGCGCCTTTGCCCGCGAACCGGTAGCGCGTCGGCTGTTCGCGATCGATATCAACAGCAAATTCGAGGTCAGCCCGGGGGTCAAGGACCTAAAAAAAATAAAGACGATGCTTGAAGGAATGCGATCACCGAATAAATAAAAATATTATGACGACGATCAGTGCTCCCGACGAACGGGGTTATTACGGCCGGTACGGAGGGGCCTTTATACCGGAGATGCTCTATCCCAATGTAGAGGAACTGCGTACGCGCTACCTGGAGATCATTCATGAGGCTTCGTTTCAGAAAGAATATCGTTCGCTGCTGAAGGACTATGTCGGCCGACCTTCGCCGTTGTATCTTGCCGCGCGGATGAGCGCCAAATACAATACACAGCTGTTCCTGAAACGCGAGGACCTGAATCATACCGGGGCGCACAAGATCAATAATACGGTGGGGCAGATATTGCTGGCGCGCCGGCTGGGAAAACAGCGGATCATTGCCGAAACGGGTGCGGGACAACACGGCGTAGCCACTGCCACTGTGTGTGCGCTGAAAGGCATGGAGTGCATCGTCTATATGGGAGAAAAAGATATCGAACGCCAGGCGCCGAACGTGGCCCGGATGAAGATGCTGGGAGCGAAGGTGATACCCGCCACCAGCGGCAGCAAGACGCTCAAGGATGCAACCAATGAGGCCATCCGCGATTGGATCAATCATCCGCTGGACACCCACTATATCATCGGCAGCGTAGTAGGCCCGCATCCCTACCCGGACATGGTAGCGCGTTTTCAGAGCATCATCAGCGAAGAGATACGCGCTCAGCTGAAGGAAAAAACGGGTAGCGAGCTTCCGACGCATGCCATCGCCTGTGTCGGCGGTGGCAGCAACGCGGCCGGGACATTCTATCATTTCCTGGACGAGGGAAGCGTCGAACTGATCGCCGTCGAGGCCGCAGGACATGGGCTTCACAGCGGGATGAGCGCTGCTACCACGCAGCTCGGTAAACCCGGTATCCTGCATGGCAGCCGCAGCTATGTGATGCAGACCGCGGACGGCCAGGTGGTGGAACCGCACAGCATCTCGGCAGGTCTGGATTACCCGGGTATCGGTCCGCTGCATGCGCATCTGCATGACAGTGGCCGGGCGCAATTCCTGAGCGCCACCGATGACGAAGCTGTCGCTGCCGCATTCGAACTGACGAGACTGGAGGGTATCATACCCGCGCTGGAATCCGCGCATGCGCTGGTGGCGCTGGACAAATTGCAGCTGAACGAAAAGGATACGGTCGTGTTATGTCTCAGTGGAAGAGGCGATAAAGATATGGCTACCTACATGCGCGCCATGGAAGGAGGTATGGCATGAGCAGGATTGCTGAGTTATTTCAGAAAAAGGACCGGCGGGTATTGAATGTCTATTGCACGGCCGGTTTCCCGCGGCTGGACAGCACACTGGAGGTGATGAAGGCCTTGCAGGACAATGGCGCCGATCTGATCGAGCTCGGCATGCCTTACAGCGATCCTCTCGCAGACGGCCCCGTGATCCAGGCCAGCAGTGCGCGGGCGTTGGAGAACGGTATGAGCATAGCGCGGTTGTTCGAACAGCTGGCGAAAATGCGCGAGCGTATCCGGATACCGGTATTGCTCATGGGATACATGAACCCCATTCTCCAATATGGTTTCGACCGGTTCTGCGAGGCGGCGGCGGTGGCCGGTGTGGACGGATTGATCCTTCCCGATCTGCCTATTTTTGAATTCGAGACGGAATACGGACCGGTGATGAAGAACCATGGGCTGGACTTTGTATTCCTCGTCACGCCCGAGACATCGGACGAACGCATCCTGAAAGTGGATACGCTGAGCACGGGTTTTCTTTATGCGGTGTCCTCCTCATCCACGACGGGCGGCTCGAAGGATATGTCCGGCCAGGAAGGGTATTTCCGGAGACTCAGGGAGATGCAGCTGCGCAACCCGGTACTGGTCGGGTTCGGAATCCGCGACAAGGCGAGTTTCGAAGCAGCCTGTCGCCATGCTAACGGGGCGATCATCGGGACGGCCTATATACGCGCGATAGAGACCGCGGCGGATGTCGGCGGGGCCACCCAACAATTCTTATCAACTATTTTGAAATGAAGCTGGTTATTGTCAAATATAATGCCGGGAACATCCAGTCGGTCTTGTATGCGCTGGAAAGGATAGGATGCGGCGCGGAGGTCACGGATGACAAAGCGCGAATAGCAGGCGCCGACAAGGTCATCTTTCCCGGGGTAGGAGAAGCCAGCACGGCGATGGAATATTTACGCGCACGCGGGCTGGACGCCGCGATACGCGGTCTCCGGCAACCCGTGCTGGGCATATGTCTCGGCATGCAGCTGCTATGCAGCTACAGCGAAGAGAACGATACGGATTGCCTGGGAATTTTTGAGGAAAGGGTGCGAAAATTCGAACCCGGCGATGGCCCGGCAAAGGTGTCGCAGAATGTAGCTGCCCCCGCCGCGACAAAGGTCCCGCAGATCGGCTGGAACAACATCTATGACCTGGAGACCCCGTTGTTCGAAGGTGTCGCGGACGGCAGCTGGTGTTATTTCGTACACGGCTATTATGCGGCGCTGGGAACCCATGCCATCGCCAAAACAGATTATGTACAACCCTATAGTTCGGCCTTGCATCGCGGCAACTTTTACGGAGTGCAGTTCCATCCCGAGAAATCCGCGCAGACCGGGGAAAAGATATTGAAAAATTTCATTGAACTTATATAGGCGAAATGGAGATCATACCCGCTATAGACATCATCGACGGAAAATGTGTGCGCCTGACACAGGGCGACTATTCGCAAAAAAAGATCTACAACGAACGCCCGTTGGAAGTGGCGCGGGCTTTTGAAGACGCGGGACTGCGGCGGCTGCATTTGGTAGATCTCGACGGCGCAAGGGTGGGATCCGTAAAAAACTGGAAGGTGCTGGAGATGCTGGCGGGGAAGACGGGGCTTATCATCGATTTTGGAGGCGGTATCAAGACGGTGGCGGATGTTGACATCGTTTTCAACTCGGGTGCGGCGCTCGCGACCATCGGTAGCCTGGCGGTAAAAGATGGACCGCTGTTCGTCAGCTGGCTGGAAGCCTATGGGGCCGACAGGTTTTTATTGGGCGCCGATGTACGCAATGAAAAGATCGCTGTCGGCGGATGGCTCGAGACGACGGACCGGTGGGTCTATGATTTTGTCCGCGAGTATGTGGAGAAGGGTATTCGACAGGTGTTTTGCACCGACGTGAGCAAAGATGGATTGTTACAGGGGCCGGCGTTGGAGTTGTATAAGAACATCGTTGGCAAATTTCCCGAATTGCATTTTATCGCGAGCGGAGGGGTCAGCGGGATAGACGATGTGCTCCAGTTGGAGGAGGTTGGATGTCGTGGGGTCATCATCGGGAAAGCTATTTATGAAGGGCGGATCCGGTTGAACGAGTTAGCGAAATTATGATATATCATTTCGTCGCGATCACTAAAAAAAAATGAAACAAGCGTGTTGACCAAACGTATCATCCCCTGTTTGGATATCCGGGACGGACGCACCGTCAAGGGGGTCAATTTTGAAAATATCCGCGACGCCGGCGATCCGGTAGAACTGGGCGCGCTATATGCCCAACAAGGCGCCGACGAGCTCGTTTTCCTGGATATTACGGCCACGAACGAAAAGCGCAGGACGCTGAGCGATCTGGTGAACCGCATAGCGCATCATATCAATATCCCTTTTACTGTGGGAGGCGGCATATCGGGCGTGGAAGACGTCAGTGTGTTGCTGCAGCACGGCGCCGATAAGATCTCCGTCAACACATCGGCCTTCCGACGGCCGGAACTGGTAAGCGAGCTGGCAAAAGAATTCGGCAGCCAATGCGTGGTCCTGGCCATCGACACCCGTATGGAGGAAGACGGTCAGTGGTACGTCTACCTGAACGGCGGAAGGGTTCGGACGGAAATGTTGTGTGCCGACTGGGCCAGCGAAGGGGTCGCCAGGGGCGCTGGAGAGATACTGCTGACATCGATGAACAACGATGGAACGAAAAAAGGTTTTGCGTTGGACATCACCCGTCGCCTGGCGGAGACACTGCCGGTACCCGTCATCGCTTCGGGCGGCGGGGGCATACCTGAACATTTCGCGGAGGTGCTTGGGGCCGGGAAGGCGGATGCGGCGCTGGCTGCCAGCATCTTCCATTTCAAGGAGATCGGTATTCCGGAATTAAAAGGATATTTGCAGAAGCGCGGTGTCGCCGTGCGGTTGTAATGGGTATAGTTATGGAAACATTGAACGTGAATTTCAGTAAATCCCCCGACGGCCTGGTGCCGGCCGTCATCCAGGACAGTGCAACGGCAAAGGTGTTGATGCTGGGTTACATGAACCAGGAGGCGCTGGACCGAACGATGGCCGGTGGGAAGGTCACCTTTTTCAGCCGCAGCAAACAACGGCTATGGACCAAAGGAGAAGAAAGCGGTAACTTTTTGTTGCTGAGACATATTGCGGTAGACTGTGACCAGGACACACTGCTGATCAAGGCCGAACCGCTGGGACCCGTTTGCCATACGGGTGCGGACACGTGTTGGGACGAAAAGAACCATCGGGAAGATTTTCTGGCCGTCCTGGAAGAGGTGATCCAGCAGCGCCGCCGGGAGGGCAGCCCGGATACATCGCATATCGCCCGTCTTTTTAGCAAGGGGATCAATAAAATAGCGCAGAAGGTCGGAGAAGAGGCCGTAGAGCTTGTCATAGAGGCCAAGGACCATGACGACGGACTCTTTCTCAATGAGGCGGCGGACCTTTTGTTCCATTATCTCATCCTTCTGAACGCAAAAGGGTTTAACTTGCAGGATGTGGTACAAGTGTTGGAGAAACGGCACCAATCCCCCTCTCCGGCGCACAAAAAGTAATCGATATGAAGCTATTTTTCGGGTTTTTGCTGGTTCTGCCGGCGATGGGTCGGGCTCAGCAGACTGCAGCTCCTAAATTTTCGATCACCGGCGAGGTAAAAGGAGTTCCGGAGGGTTCGGAAGTCTTTTTGACGGATGTATCCAATCCCACGGATACGCTGGCATCGGCACACGTCAAAGAAGGGGTTTTCGTCCTGACGGGTCACGTGGATGAACCCAATCTCTATGAGCTGAATTTTCCCGGGGCCAAAAAGAAGACGCCGCTGTTCATGGGAAACGATAAAATGACGATCACCGGGACGATGAGCGATCTCGTGCATTTGAAGACAACCGGATCTCCCTCCAATGACGATTTCGTCGAATTCCAGACCCGGTTCACACCATATTTCACGCGCCTGAATAGCATCATCTCGGAAGCGAACGGGGTTGGGGAAGACGCCAAAAAAGAGGCTCTTTTTCAACAGTACAAGCGGGTGACGGATACCATCTTTACCGTGGTTGACGAGTTTATCCGCGGGAAGTCTTCCTCATATGTTTCACCGTTCGTGCTGGTCGTCGTCAACCAGTTGACACAGGACGTGATGGCCCAGGATAGACGCCTGCATTCGTTGGCGCCCGAGGTGCAGAAGGGCTATTATGCGCAGTATCTGCAAAAGAACCTGGACGATGCCAAGGTAGGCGCCATCGGCACCGATGAGATCGATTTCACACAGAATGACACGTCAGGACATGCCGTCAGTCTTTCTTCCTTCAAAGGGAAATATGTGCTGGTCGATTTTTGGGCCAGCTGGTGCGGCCCTTGCAGGATGGAGAACCCCAATGTGCTGGCCACGTATCGGAAGTTCAGGAATAAGAACTTTACCGTGTTGGGCGTCAGCCTCGACAAGGCAAGAGAGCCCTGGCTAAAGGCCATCAAGGATGACGGCCTGGTCTGGACGCAGGTCAGCGATCTCAAATTCTGGTATAACGAGGCCGCTGTCAAATATCACATCGCGCAGATACCTTCGAATTTCCTGGTGGGGCCTGACGGCAAGATCGTAGGTCGTAACCTGCGTGGCGCGGCGCTTCAGGAAAAGCTGTGCGAATTGCTGGGATGTAATTGAATAATATAGCGGCGCCCGCGGAGCGGGCGCCGCGGGTCTCTCAGTTAATATCCTTTCCTTCCTGTAACATCGGCTTCAGCCGGGCAATATTGTCTTTATTGGCCTTGTCGGGCGCCTGGGCCTCCGCTTTTGTCAGGTATTCGAGCGCCTTCTTATAATCTCCCATGCCGGAATAGCCTCTGGCCATCCCCACATTGGTTGTGAATTCATTGGGATGTTTGTCATAGTTCATCTTGAATGCTTCGAAGGCCTCCTTGTTCCTTTTCTCCCGGAGCAAAATCCGTGCATATTGGTGCACTTCGGCTTCCTTGCCCATCGGCAGCGCTTCCTTCATGATCGCGTCCGCTTCATCCTTCCTGTTCATAAGCGTCAGTATCTGCGCCTTAGTCGTCAGGGTCTGGAAGTTCTTCTCACCGATGAAGGGCTCGCTGATCGCCTTGTCTGCCCAAACGAGTCCCTCGTCCAGATCGGTATTCTGTTGCGCGCAGAATTGAGCGGCCTGCATAAAGGCGTTATACCGAAAGCCTTTGTCGCTGCGCAGTTCGCGGCGGAAGGATTCAAGCTGCGTTTTGGGATAGTCGACTGCCACCCTGAAGGGGATGCTCAGCTTCTCCCACTCGAGAGCCACCGTCGCGGCATCCTGCTTTTCATCGGTAAACTCGTATTTCAACCATTCCACACTCTTATCCAGCGGGACGGGCTTGACCTTGACCTGGAGGACGTCTTCCTTGGGATCGTAGAAGAAGCTGCCCCAGCTGGTTGCGTTCCGCGAAAAGATGAGCGTGCATTCGTTGGGGTCGTAGGCGACAAAGAAACCGTATTTGCCGGCGGGCAACGGCTGTCCTTCGATGGTCACATCCGTAGAGAACTGGATGGTGGTGTTTTCGTTGGCTCCCGCACGCCAGGGGGCAGCCTTGCTGGTGCCGAACCCAAGGTCATTATAGCCCGTGGGTATCAGCTTGCCCCAAACGGCGCCTTCGCGTCCTTTAACGCCGGGCCGGTTGTAATGGATGGTGACATCCGTAATGCCTATGCGCTCGGCGACCGTGGCCATCTTATTTCCGCCATCGGGGAGGGTTGTCAGTTGGGCCCTGGTGGAAATCGTGATGAAACAGGTCAAGACCGGCAGGATGCCGGCAAATAGACGCTTTCTCATAAGAAATATATTTACAGGTTAATGATGAAGAACTAGCCAAATATAGCGTTCCGGGGCAGGGGGGCGGAAGCGATATTACAGGGAAGGCCGAAAGCCGGGATATGGAGTGGCCGGGTGCGGCATCCCCGAGGAGCCATTGAAAAAGGCGGGGTGGTGGTTGAAAAAGGCGCGCAGCGGCTCCAGGCCGCAAGGTTCAGCTTAACTGGCGCTTGTACAATTGGATCGTATTCTCAAACCCCAGGTATAGCGCGTCACAGATGAGGGCATGGCCGATGGAAACCTCGTCCAGATCGGGGATGTTTCGGGAGAAATACTGTAGATTTTGCAGATCGAGATCGTGACCCGCATTGAGACCGAGTCCCAGCTGACGTGCGTGGATGGCAGCCCGGCGATAGGGTTCGATAGCCCTTTCCTTATCGCGGCGATATTCATGGGCATAGGCTTCGGTATAAAGCTCGATCCGGTCGGTGCCCGTTTCTGCTGCGCCTTCCACCATCGCGATCACGGGGTCGACAAACAGGCTGACACGGATGCCGGCTTTCTTAAAGACGGTCACGATGTCGACCAGGTAGGCCTTGTGCCGAATGGTATCCCATCCATGATTGGACGTGATCTGGTCCAATGCATCGGGCACGAGCGTCACCTGTGCAGGCTTTACATCCAGGACGAGATCGATGAATTTTTTCTCCTGGCAGTTGCCCTCGATATTGAATTCGGTAGTAATGATCTTTTTGATCGCGTAGACGTCGGCATAACGGATATGACGTTCGTCAGGGCGGGGGTGGACAGTGACTCCGTCGGCGCCGAATTCCTGGGCGTCTATGGCAGCCTTGACGACATCCGGGTTATTACCACCCCGGCTGTTCCGTAGGGTCGCAAATTTGTTGATGTTAACGGAAAGCTTGGTCATGCCTCAAAGTTAAAGAAAACAGTGCAGGCATGTGCGGAGGGCGTTGATGATGGAGAGGGAAAACCTGGGAGCAGCGGCGCGGCGGGTTAAACGACGATCAATTCAGATGGACGAACGGACCTTCTTCGGACTGTTTGAACAGGCGGGTCCTGTAGATTGCCTCGCCGGAGGAAGTTGTGATCTCAAGCTGATAGTTCCCCGCGGAATGGGATTCGAGGTTTTCGAAGGGGATGCGGTTGGTACCGATGACCAGACCGGCGCCAAGCATACGGATGATTTTTCCCTGGCTGATGTCGGCCAGCGAAATGATGCAGTCGATATTCTCGTCGCAGGTTATCTCTAGCATGATATAATGAATGAACGGGTTCGGATAAACCGAAATTTCAATTGCCATAACCATAACCAGTAGTTTATCTGTGTTGATCGGGGTGAACTTTGGTAACTACCCTTACCGGGATCAATGCGGGCATTTGCTCCTTTGAGAAGGTCAGCGTGGTAAGTACAGCATTCAGTAAGTTGATCAAAGTTTTCATGGTAGTGCGATTTACTATAATAGTGACCAATTTGCGGCCAAAAACTAAATAACTGATTATAAATCAATTGGAGTCAAGCCAGGGCCAACGTATTTCCCGAAATGGGAACGTTGCGGTTTTTTTGGGAATCCATCGGAAAAATACGAAGGAAAAAATACGATAAAGAGGTCCGGTGGGCTGCATGCGGGGCGCAGTATAGCGGGCCTGCGAACCGGCATGACCTCAGAATCGCCCCACGATCTTCAGGTTGATGAGCCGGGGCGTCAGCCGTTCGGGAATGGCATAGGTTGTATTCGAGAAGTCTTTGATCAGCATGTAGGAGATCGTATTGGCACGATCGATGAGGTTGAAGATCTCGAGCGAAGCCCAGATGTTGTCAAAACTGCGGAAGGGATTGTGGCTTCGGCGGTTGCCTTTTTCGGCATCGAGGAGGAGCGCACTAAAGCCTACATCGATGCGGATATAGGGATCGATCGTCAGCGCGTCACGATAACGCAGATCGCCCGGGATACTGAACGGGAGATTGCTTCCATACAGGAAATTCAGATAGGCTTTGAGATTTTTGTTGGTAGCGAGGTAGTCCTGCAGGAACAAACCGAAAGTAAAGAGCCGGTCGGTGGGCCGGCGTACCCAGCCCATAGGCTTCCGTGCGCTGTCGAGAGGATGACCCAGCGAGTCGAGCGTATAGGTATAAAAGGACGTATCGATCTTTTCCATCGAGCGCATAAAGCCCATGCTCACCCAGCTTTCGGCGTCCTTTACCAGTTGACCGAATAGACGAAATTCGATCCCGGTAGCGTAGGCGTTGGCATCATTAAGTGCGAAATACTGGATCTTGACATTGTTGATATCGTAAGGGTTCACCCTTGTCATGGACTTATAATAGGCTTCGGTCGTGAAACGGAACGGGCGGTCGCCAATGTGAAAGTTCCGGTCGAAACCCGCTACCGCCTGCCAGCTTCGTTGTGCCTTCAATGCGGTATTGAGTGACCCGTCGGGACGTAGCATCTCGCGAAAGAATGGGGGCTGATCATAGATCCCGACAGCGGCATGGTAAATGATGTCCGCTGCTGAGTTCCGCGGTTTCCAGGAAGCACCTATCCGCGGAGAGAGCAGGAACTCATTGTTAAGTGTATTATAGTTGTAGCGTAGGCCGCCCTGCATCGTGAAAGAGCCGGAGTCGCTGAACAAAAGATTGTCCTGAACATAGCCGGTCAGCCGGGTGATACCCGGATCATCCTGTCCGTTGACGACATTGCTGAGCGCGGGTGTGCCCGGGTCATAGGGAAGCGAATAGCCGGCGGAGTCCTGGTACTGCCATTCGTGGAGGTGATCGTCCACGACCTGCCGTTCGGCGCTGACACCCCATTGCAAATAGTGGTGGTCCAGCGTCAGGTATCCCTTATGCGTGGCATTCCACACGGCGATGTCTAACCGGTCACGTGCGAAATTCTGATAGGTACCTGCGCCCAGCGGGTTCGTAATCTGCCCAAAACCGGGACTGCTCTTGTCGAAATCGCGGTCGCCGAAAAGGTAGGCGCCGGTGATGTCGTAGGTTTGTTGTTCCATGTCCTCGAAACGGGAGGCCATCCATTTCAGCCGCAGCCGGGAGTTCACCTGCTGCGATAGGGACAGACCGAGCATGTTGGTCAGATAGCGGTCCTTCTCCTGGCCTTCGAAATACGTGTCGAGGCCCAGATTGGCCGTGAAATACGGTGAGAAGATAGAAGAAGTGAGTTGGCTGAATTGCGGGACGAAATTGAATCGGGTTTGGGATAGGATGCCGAGCAGCTCGAGTTGCATTTGCGGATTGATCTGCCAGGAGAGCTGGGTTTGAATGTCGGAGGAAGAGGGCGCATAGGTACCCTTCGTTTCCTGGCTGGCGAGCAGGCTGCCATTGCTGCGGTTGCGGAGGCCTATGAGCCAGGAAAATCTCCGGTTGGAGGAGGCGCCCTCGAGATGCAGGCCCTGTTCCAGCAAGCCGACATAGGCAGAACCACCGAATTGAGTGGGTTTGCGATATTGTATATCCAGCGCAGAGGACATCTTGTCGCCATACCGGGATTCGAAACCGCCCGTATAGAAACTGACACTCCGGGTCATTTCGGGGTCGATGATGCTGAGCCCTTCCTGCTGGGCGTTGCTGACGAGATACGGGCGGAAGACCTCGAAATCGTTGATATAAACGAGGTTTTCATCATAGTTGCCGCCGCGGACGGAATACTGGGATGTCAGCTCGTTGTTGGAGCCCACGAATACCTTGAGCAGGCTTTCGATGCCGCCGGTGGGAGTAGGGATATTGATCGCATTTTTGGGATTGACCAGGATCAGACCGGCCTGTTGTCTTTCGTGCTGGTCGGAAACAACGATCGGTTCGAGCGCTTTTCCGCTTCTTTCCAACCGGACCACGACATGTTCCTCTTCGTATTCGTTGAGCAGGAAATTGCGTTGTTCGGACCGGTAGCCCGTGAAGGAGAAGATGAGCGCGAAGGCCTTTTCTGCAGGCACTTTGATACGGAAGGTCCCCGAGTCTGTGGTCATGAGCCCGGATTGTCTCCCCAGTATGGTAATGCTGACGCCCGGAAGGGGTTTATCGTTCTCATCCAGGAGCCTCCCGGAGACGAAGGCATGGTTCTTCTGGGCGGCGGCCGGCAACGTCAGAGAAAGGAAAAGGGCCAGGGCGGCAATCAGGATTCTCAAAACTGTTTTTGTTTAAACGATCAGTCTACATATTTAAGTGCGTAGATAGTGGCTTTCGGGTCGGGCGAACTGAACACGGTATTACCTGCGACCAGGACGTCGGCGCCCGACTTGACCAGGCTGGCTGCATTCTCCAGTGTCACTCCGCCGTCGATCTCGATCAGTGTATCGAGACCCCTGTCGTGGATCATCCGGCGCAGGTTGCGTATCTTCTGAAAGGTATGGGGAATGAATTCCTGACCGCCGAAACCGGGGTTGACGCTCATCACCAGCACTCCGTCCAGGTCCTGGAGAACATCGCACAGCAGGTCGGCGGGTGAATGGGGGTTCAGCGCCACGACTGCTTTCATTCCAAGAGATTTTATCTGCTGGATGTTCCGGTGCAAATGCCGGCACGCTTCGAGATGGACGATCAACCGGTCGGCGCCGGCCTTTTTGAATGCCTCGGCATAGCGCTCGGGCTCTTCGATCATCAGGTGGACATCGCAAACCTTGTCGGTAGCCTTTCTGATCTGCTGGATGACCGGGAGACCAAAGCTGATGTTGGGAACGAACCGGCCATCCATGACATCGAGATGCAGCCAATCGGCCTTACTTTCATTGATCATTCTGCACTCATCTTCCAGTCGAAGAAAGTTGGCGGCCAGCAATGAAGGCGCGATGATGGGCATAAGTAGTTGTTTGGTCCGAAGATAGGCAAAAAAACAGGCCGTTATTGCAAACGTTTGATGCGCTCGGCTGCCTCGGTAAATTCCCTGTCGAGGGCGAGCGCCTGGCGGTAGTACAGGATGGCCCTGTCTTTGTGGCCGGTGGCTTCAAGGCAGCGACCCACCCAGTAATATCCATCTGCGTACGTATCCGAGACCCGGATGGTCATCTGGAATGTCGACATCGCAGAATCGAACTTTTTTTGTTCATAGAATGCGATGCCCTTTTCCAGGTAGGCATCGGTGAATTTCCAATCACGGCCGATACAGGAATCGAACATGACGATGGCTTTCTTATACTGCGCAGTGTTGGAGAAGTAGATGCCTTTGATAAAAAAAGGATCGAGAAGGGTGTGGGACGAATCTTTCTTCAGGATCTCGTCGCAAATGGGCAACGCGGCAGGGTTACGATTTTCCGCATAGAGGTGCGCCAGCTCGAGACCATAGGTATTCACCGGTTGCAGGGTATAAGCGCGGTGGAGGGCGGCGATGGCCGGCACGGTGTCGCGGATCTTTTCCAGGAGCATACCTTTCTCGTACCAGATCTCGTTGTCGAGGGAGTCCCTGGCAAGCATCCCATCATATATTCCGAGCGCTTCCTGGTTCCTTCCGGATTGCTGGTAGAGCTCGCCGAGCATGGACGGAAAAGCTGTGTTGGAAGGATATCGCCGGCGGCAATCCTCCAGCACCCGGATGGCCTTATTCGTCTGACCGATGATAGAGAGGGTGGAAGCATAGCGGAAACCAGTCGCCTCGTCCGGGTTGATTTGCCAGGACTGCCGGTAGTCATCGGCAGCTAGTTCATGCTTATTATTACGCGACAACAGTTCGGCCCTGCGGAAATAAAGACCCGCGGCGTTCGGACCTTTTGCCTGGCGGATACTGTCCGTCAGTGCGGCATAAGGGGGATAGTTCAAGATGGCGGAGCGCTCGCCGTTCGCGTTGCCCTGGTTGTTACAGCCCGTACTCAGAAGGCAGGCGCAGCATGCCGCCACGAACAGGGACTGCAATGAATGGTTCATGCGGACAAAGGTAGGGAACCTGGATGAAAGCCGGAACTTCGGCTTACCGTACGATCACCGTAAAACTCCTGGTGACGCCCTGCACCATGGTCTGAACGACAACGGCGGCGGACCCGGCGGCCTGCGAAGGCAGATGCACCGCGTATTGCGTTTGTCCATGCCCTTCAGTATGCAGCAGCAGCTGCCCCGTCATCGTATAAACGTTGATGAGCATTTGTCCCATAGCGGAGGTAGTGACGTAGAACGTACCGCCCACAACAGGGTTGGGATAGATAGCTGCCAGCCTGGCGGAATTGGGATCACCCACGGTGACAACGCTGACCGGGGAATAGAGGGTCTTGCCATCGGCTTCCACGCGCGCGATACGATAGTCGATCGTTCCGGCGGGGGCATCGTCGTCGGTGAAATGATAACTCGCATTGGGGTTGCCGCCGGCATCGAGTGTTGCTATAGTCGTCCAATCCAGGCCGCCCGTGTTACGCTGGATCAGGTAGTGATCGGCTGTCATGTTCCTATTGTCCGTCCAGGACAGGGCGACTTTGCCGTTATCGGTATGGGATGCGTTGAGGGCCAGATCGGATATCGCCAGGACAACGCAGGAGAGCGAACCGGCATTATTGAGAGTGGCGCAACCGGTGATCGCCGAAGAACCGATGTGGACGGACCCGTTGTCGTCCGTATACGAACCGCTGCTTACCTTGATAGAATTATTGCCGGCTGCGACACCTACGAAGGAATTGCCTATGACCGTGAGACCCGATGTCGTCACATGTGCCGTGCTGCTACTGGTGTTGTCCCCGATCGTGAGGTCCGAGCCATTGTCGAGCTTCAGCGTGGCGCTGACCGCAAGCAAGCTATTGCCGTTGAGATTGACATTTGCATCGTTGAATGTCGCGCTGGAGTGAGCGGTGAACGAGCCGCCGGAGTTCAGGGTCAGGCTTCCGCCCGTCATGGAGACATTGCTGCTGACGACAGCGCCACTGTTATCGTTGAAGGCGAACGTGGTATTCGTTGAAGTAAGCGAACTGGATTCCGAGAATAAGGAAGCATTATAGGTTGAAACCATGCCGCCTGTGAAGGTTGCGCCGCTACTGTTAATGAACGAGGACGTTCCCCGCAGCGCAATCGTGTCGTTGGTGAAGTTCGACACGCCGCTCGTCTGCAATTTTGAACCGATGTTCATGTAATAACTGTCACCGGAGGACGTGAGGTTGTTGGTTGAAATGGTCGCGATCCCGGACGTAACGAACACGGTATTGCTGAACCAGCTGGTAAGGGCGGAAATGCTGGAACTGTTGGCCATGGTGACGTGCGAGTTCTGAATGGTATCGGCAGAGGAAGTAAAAGAGATCGTACTGTTAAGGTGTATCGAGTCCCCGTCGATATTAGCCGTGCTGAATTTCATCGCCGCATTGACGGCGATCCGGCTGTTGGAAATTTCCGTCGGACCGCTGGAAAAGGTCAGAGCGGCATTAACGGCGATGCTATCGTTGGTGAAATTGATGTCCTTCAACGACCCGGGCGAGCTGTTGAAAATGACCGTCACCTTGTTGAAGGTGGTCGTATTGTTCGGAAAATTGAATGCCGCGCTGACCGTTACGGTACCGCCGCCGGTGAACGTACAACCGTCGCAGGTGCCGGTAGTTGCCAAGTTCAGGGTATAACCTGTCGGGATAGTAATGGTGCATCCGGTACAGGTACCCGAGGGTATCAGCGTAGCCCATGTTTCAGGGTTGGTCGTCACCGTTTGAGCATCGGCGGCTTGCCAAAGACAGGCCGAGAGCAGTACGGTCAGGATGCGTGTAAAGGTCTGTTTCATGGGTGTTGGCTCTTGCTTTTAATTGGATATTGGATACCGCTTTGGAGCACAATATGGTGCCATTTTCACAAGCAGTTGATTATCAATGACGGGAACTAGGGGTTTGTCTTTAGTAAATTCTCTCTCCGGGAATTTTTTCCCACCTGAATACGGAGTCCGCGTGGTGTTGTAGCTTTGCTGCCGTTCGAAAAAAACTAAACTCAACCGCATGTATAACTTTCTGCTCGAACTGCACAGCATTCTTCGCTGGATCATCATTTTACTGGCGGTCGTTGCGATCGTCCGCAGCGGATCCGCGATGGCGGCCAGAAAGCCATTTGGCGCCGGGGACAAGAAAACAGGATTGTTTCTGATGATTGCCGCGCATATCACCCTGGTGGTAGGGCTTTATTTATGGCTTTTCGGGCCATTGGGGCTGGCGAATATCCGGAATTTGGGCTTTGGGGAAGTGATGAAGGATCGGACGTACCGTTTTTTTGCGGTCGAGCACTTGTTCGGGATGTTGGTCGCGATCGCGCTGATCACGGTAGGGCGTGCGGCGTCGAAGAAGAACATTTCGGATGGGTCGAAGCACAAACGGACCTTTTGGTTCATCCTGGCAGCCCTGCTGATCATTTTGGCGACTGTGCCCTGGCCGTTCATGACGGGCATCGGGCGGCCGTGGTTGTGAAGGTCCTGAATGGTATAAATGAAGGCCGCCGCGGTTTTACCGCGGCGGCAATTACTTTGTCAGGGTTTAACGATCTTTCAGGCTTCCAGAGGGGATCATTGGGGAATGTTCATTTGGACGGATTCACTTTTCCCGGGGGTTGGCCCTGGCACTTCTAAGGTTTTACTCGCGGGCATTATGTCTTTTTTAGGAGCTCATGAATGCTTCGCATTTCAGGAATTGGACTTCAGCATGGTTTTCCGACGGATTCTACGGTTTAGTTCGCGGGCATTATGTCTTTTTTAAGGGCTCATGAATGCCGGCGTACTTTCAAAGGATTGGGTTTAGGTTTTTCAGGATCTGGTTAGGTCTTTTTCAGGATTGGATGAATCTGGTTGATTTTTCAGGATTGGATGGATCTGGTTTGGTCTTTTTCAGGATTTGGATGGATCTGGTCTTGGTTTTTCAGGAACTGGTTTTTTGGATTTTCAAGGATTCTGGTGCTTGGTTCTCTTCGGAGTTGGATATCGGTTTTTCAGGAACTGGATCGTTTTCGTTTGCTGATACAAAGATTAAAAAGATAAGGGGGGATCGGAAACTTATTCGACAAAGGATCGATTTAGCCCGACGAAAGTCAATATTGCCCGACGAACGTCAAAATGAGGCTTTTGGACAGGTTTTATGATGGGTCCTGGGTTGGATTTGGGGCCGACGAATTGGTTTTCGACCTATGCGCCGGGTCGCAGGCCCGTGGGGAGTAATAGTATAAAAAGCAAAGCCGCCACGGCTCGCGTGGCGGCAATTTTTTTGTCAGGGGCCAATCGTTCAGGCTTCTACGGGGAAATTGGATTCATTGGACGGATTTCACTTTTCCCGGGTCTTGCCCTGGCTTAGACTTTCATCGGATGTACGGATTTTAAACGGGCTCAGGATTAAATGGGTCTGGTTTTTCAGTGGATGGATCGTCGGTTTTTCAAGGTTCTTTGGATCGTTTGGTTTTTTCAAAGGTTCTCGGATCATTGGTTTTTTCAAGGTCATTAGGTCATTCGGACATTTGGTCTTTCAGGGTTGGACGTTGGCTTTTAGTTCGCGGGCATTATGTCTTTTTTAAGGAGCTCATGAATGCTGGCGCATTTCGGGATGTTGGATGTTTGTTTTAGGATATCGATCGGGTTCTTCTTTTAGGATTTTAGGATTTGGTTTTTCGGATCGGATTGTTTTCGTTTGCTGGTACAAAGATGGAAAGGAATGGACGGGATTTGAAACTTTTTCGATAAAGGAATTGTTTTGCCCGACGAAAGTAAAATTTGCCCGACGAAAGGAAATTTGGCGGCCGGAAATGAGGCGGCGAGCTAGAGGATATTCAGCTTCGCGGCGACCTCGTCACGGTGTCCTTTACCGATAGGTATCTGATTGCCAAGTAAATAGATGGTATTGCCGCGGATATCGTCGATCTTTGTGATATTGACGATGTAGGAACGATGGACCTTGAGGAAGTTGGGTCCGATGAGCTTCTCTTCCATATTCTTCAAGGTGCTGTAGGTAATATAGTTCCTGGCGGGCGTTACAAATTTCACATAGTCGCGCATGCTTTCAAGAAAGAGGATATCGTCTTTTTTCAGCTTGATCAGTTTGTCCTCCGCCTTGATGAACAGGAAATCGGTATCGGTGGAAGGGGCGGATACAGGAGGAGCGACCGCGGAGGCTTGCACTGCAGCAGATTTTAACTGCAGCTTTTGGATGGATTCCTGGAAACGCTTGAAGGTAAACGGCTTTTTCAGGTAGTCGTCCACATGATATTGAAAGGCATTAAAAGCGTATTCGGTCTTGGAGGTCGTGAGGATGATCATCGGGGAATAAGTGAGGCGGTCCAGCAGATCGAAACCGTTGGCGCCCGGCATTTCTATGTCCAGGAAGAGCAGATCCACCTTTTCCCGGTCAAGGTATTCGAGGGCATCTGATACATTCAGGAAATGCCCTTTCACTTCGACCAGGTCGGATTTTTCACAGAATTTGCGTAGAAAATCCGCGGCAATCTGGATATCTTCAACTATAATACAAGAAAGCTTCATCCGAAAACATATAATCCGAATAACGGTTAACTATCCATTCGCCTCGTTATACTCCCTTAACCTGTTGTATTCCTTTTCTATTACGCGTTGTGCCTTTTCTTTTCTTTCAGTCAGGAGGCGATAGTCATCCCGCAAATCGTCCATCCTATTAACGGAACAATTGTTCTCGAATTGTTGACACAGCTCCTGAAGATCCGTAAAGCCGACATATCCGAACAAAGTTTTGCAAGTGTGGACACAGGTTCCCAAAACGGGAAGATTTTCATTTTCGAAAGCGTTGTCCACGCGTTGCCAATATACAGGCAGGTCTCTCAGGAAATCCTCGAACACCGTTTCTGCGTATATAGTGTCACCGTCGAACAGTTCGGCTAGAAACGCGGAATTGAGGCATTCATCAAAAACAAATCCTGACCGGATATTTGGCATGGGTGCTGCAATTTTTTGGTTGGCATGTCGTTTAAATAAAATACTCCCCGCGGAGGGGAATTACGGACCTTATCAGACGGGAAAAACACCCGTTTATTGTTTAAAAATCCAGATTGTTATGAAAATATCGAGACCCCTTCTTTTGATCCTGGTCACCGTAGGGATGGTAGCCGTATCTTCCTCTTCTGCGTATTGTCAGGCGCAGTGTAATCTTCTTCAGGCGAACAATGCTTCCAATGTCATGCACGCGTCCAATATGAATTATTGGTTCGGTATGATGGAATTGCCCTTTTTGTTCATTGCTGTATTCTTTGCTTTTCTGACGGCCTATGCATTGCGTGGGGGCCGCTTTGGAAAGGGAATGACGTTCATGGCCTGGGGTTTCCTCGTGATGGCTGTCGGTCATCTGCACATGCAGGTCGAACACTATTACGGTATTAATATCCTGAAATCCCTGTTAGGATCGCTCAGTGGTTCCATAGCCTGGTTTGGTGCGCTGATCCTGACCTGGGGCTTATCCGGTCTGGGTTTCTGGTCCATCTATAAGGCCAGCAGGGGAGCGTAGGATGGATATCGGATTAATCGTTTGCTAATTCGAGCATACCCATGCTAAAACAACTACTGAAGGGTAGGAGTAAAACACCCGTCAACCGTCGAACGGGTGAACAATCCGCTCTTTACATAGCGCTTTTTGAATTCCTTATAAGCATCATCTCGATACCGGCCAATGCCGAGCAGCTGATACAGCTGGGGCATAAGGCTGCCGGAAAGAGCGCCGACGAAGTTTTTCACACCTACCTGTTGTTCGAGAAATACCTCACTTCCTTCGAGCAGATGGAACAGCATACGAGGAAATCGTTGCGCGAAAGGATCCGGCAGCGTTTCCCGGCGTTACTCAGGGAGGGCTCCATCTTCAACATCCTTTTCGTTTCCGAGTTCGAGCAAAAGAACACGCTTGCCATTCAATTCCTTCATAGTTTTCTGGTCGCCCTGCGGGATAAGTTCGGACGCGCCGGGGACGGTTATTTCGAGAAGAAGGTCGCGGAGCTGGCGGCCCTGGAAACCCGGCGACGGGACCCGGATATTTTCCGCAACCTGCAATTCCTGAGCTTCGACGTATTCCACTTTATCAGCAACAATTATGGCGAGACGCTGGCGGGAAAGATCTTCGAAAAAAGCTACGATGCCTTTTCCGGCAAATACAAAGAGCTGGAGTTCTTCCCCTACATGGTGACGCTGGTACCCAAAGAAATAGTCGACCGGGAGCACCTGGGCATCTTCACTCAAGCGCAAATAGAACAGATCTTCCTGGAAAAGCTGGCCGAATCCGAGCAGCTGAATATAGCCCTAGACCAGAAAATAAAGGAGAACGAACGAACGCAGCGGTTGTTGCGAAAGAATGAGGTCATGCTGAGCGGTGTGATCTCTTCGGCCCTCGATGCCATCGTCATTACCGGCCAGAACGGACATATCATCCATTGGAACGCGGCGGCCACGGAGATCTTCGGATATGCCGAAAGGGAGGTGAAGGGACAGACCCTGATGGAGACGATCCTCCCGGCGTCATCCGGCCAGCAGCAGTTCGGCGGTTTCCAGGGATTCCTTGAAAGCGAAGGCGCATCCATCATCAACCAGCGGCTCGAGCTGACCGCGGTCAGGAAGAACAGAGAAGCATTTCCCATAGAACTAACGGTTACGGCCATCGAGGATGAGAGCGAATCCTATTACAGCGCTTTCATCCGTGACATTTCCAGCCGAAAGCAGCGCGAACTGGAGCTGGTGCAGATGAAAGAAAAAGCGGAGCAAGCCGCCAAGGCGAAATCTCAGTTCCTCAGCGTCATGAGCCATGAATTGCGGACGCCGCTGAATGCCGTCATTGGTATTACGCATCTCTTGCTGCAAAGTCAACCCCGCGAAGACCAGCAGGAAGACCTCCGGACGCTGCAATTCTCCGGCGAGAGCCTCCTGCACATCATCAACGATATCCTCGATTTCACGAAGCTGGATTCGGGTAAGATCGAGCTTTCCTCGATCGATTTCAACCTGCGCGATCTTACCCAGAGCCTTTATCAGTCGTTCAGTTTCAAAGCTAAAGAGAAGAGCATCGTTTTCGATGTCGAATACGATGAGCGGATGCCTTTTTTCGTGAAAGGCGACAGTTTCCGGCTTTCCCAGGTGCTGAACAACCTGATCAGCAATGCCATCAAGTTCACCCGGGAAGGATTTGTGAAATTGAAAGTGGAGATGATCGAGCGGCAGGGTGCATCCTACGTGACACGTTTTTCGGTGGTCGATTCGGGCATCGGTATCCCGGAAGAAAAGCAGGAGAAGATCTTCGAACAATTCACACAAGCCGATAGCGATACGACGAGATTGTATGGCGGGACGGGGCTTGGACTGTCGATATCCGGGCGCCTGGTGGAGCTGATGGGCAGCTCGATCCTCGTGTCGAGCACGCCGGGGAAAGGGTCGGATTTCCATTTCACCCTGCTGCTGCAGCATGGCAACAAGACCGATCCGGCATCGGTAACCGCGAAAGTGGTGCCGAAGGGCAACGAGCAGTTCAAGAACAAAATGATCCTGCTGGCGGAGGACAATGTCTTCAATGCCAATATCGCCCGACGCTTCATCACCGGTTGGGGGGCCCAGCTGGAGATCGTGGTGGACGGCCGTCAGGCGCTGGAGTTCGTCTCGCGGAGGAAATATGACCTTATCCTGATGGATGTGCAAATGCCCGTGCTCGACGGGTTCGCCTGTACGCGGAAGATCAGGAAACATTTTAAAGATGTGCCTATTATCGCCATAACCGCTTCCCCGAAAAACGAGATCATCCACGAGATCATGTCCTGCGGGATGAACGATTTTGTCAGCAAGCCCTTTAAACCCAATGAGCTTAGAACGAAGTTGCTGGAATGGTTGTAGATTTGGGTAAAACCTTCTGCCATGAGCCGGAAATTCTTTTTATTGTCTGTGGTAGCCTGTTCCTGTGCCTGTTCCCCGCGTCCCTCGCGCGAGATCCTGGCCCGTTACCCGAACGGGAGGGCCGAAAAGGTGATCGACCACGCAGATTCGGGGCGGTATTATGAAAGAGTATTGTATGAGAATGGCTTGTTGAAAAATGAGAAGCAATTCGTCGACGGGAAACAGGATGGTATGGAAACCCAATATAACGATGAGGATGGAGGCAAGACGGCCGAGATGCACTTTGAGGATGGGAAAAGAAATGGGATCACCCACGAATTCTATCACAATGGCCGGGTGGCGTTCGAGGGCAACTGCGTGGATGGGAAATTCGAAGGGTTATCCACCTGGTATTACCCGAGCGGCAGGGTTAAGGAGTCTGGCTATCGGCACCTGGACAAAGATACCGGACAATGGAATTATTACGACACGTCTGGTGCGCTGATGAAGAGCGTACAGTTTAGCCGCTAGCCGCTGCGCGGACCTAGTTCGATCACCTCACAATCGCGCATATCCGACCCATCGATGGTAAAACGAACGAGCGTACGGACGCTGTGCCATCCCTGTCTGCCCGCTGCGCCGGGATTCATGTGGAGACAATGCAGCCTTTCGTCATAGATGATCCTGAGGATATGGGAATGCCCGCAGATGAACAGCTGCGGTGTGTCGGTATCCAGCTCTGTTTTTACGGCAGTGTTGTATCGTGGCGGATAGCCGCCTATGTGCGTCATGAAGACCTTCACTCCCTCGGAATGCCAGCGCAGCTTTTCCGGATAGACGCCCCGGATATCCGCCCCATCGATATTGCCGTATACGCCGCGCAATGGTTTAAAAGCGGCCAGCCGTTCGGCAAGCGGCCTGGCCCCGAAATCTCCTGCGTGCCAGATCTCGTCACAATGTTCGAAATGCCGGAAAACGGATTCGTCCAGGAAATGATGGGTGTCGGATAACAGGCCGATCTTCAGCATGGGGGTAAAGGTAATATTTATTAATTTTGGTGAACGATCAGCTATGCCGCATTACCATTCGCTGGGGACCATTCCCCACAAACGACATACTCAGTTCCGCCGGACGGACGGCACTCTTTATTCGGAACAGTTGTTTTCTACCGAGGGTTTTTCCAATGACTATTCGCTGTTGTACCATATCCACCCGCCCACGGAGATCATCGCGACGGATGCTCCCTATGAAGCACAACCGCGGATCGCCGAGGATAAGATGTTGAAACATCGCAGCTTCGAGGGGTTCAAGGTCAAACCGGAGGACGACTGGATAAAAAGCCACCGGTCCGTGTTGGTCAACAACGACGTTCACATTATCCTGGCAGCGCCAAAGCGGGGCTCGGAAGGCTACTTCTGTAAAAATGCCGATGCCGATGAGCTTGTTTTCATCCACCAGGGCAACGGAACCCTCAGGACCATGTATGGCGATCTGTCTTTCGGCTATGGCGATTACCTGGTGATCCCCCGCGGGACCATCTACCAGATCAGCTTCGATCAGGAAGATAACCGGATCTTTATGGTGGAGAGCTTCAGCCCGATCCGTTATCCCAAAAAATACCTTAGCCCTTATGGTCAGCTGCTGGAGCATTCTCCCTATTGCGAAAGGGATATCCGAGGACCGGCGGACCTGAACCCGCGGGATGAGAAGGGCGACTTCCTTATCTACACCAAAAAAGCAGGCAGGGTATATGGCATTCATTACGGCCATCATCCCTTCGACGTGGTCGGATGGGACGGTTGTTGTTATCCGTTCGCTTTTAGCATCCACGACTTCGAGCCGATCACGGGTCGGGTGCACCAGCCGCCTCCGGTGCATCAGACATTCGAAGGACGCAACTTCGTGGTGTGTTCCTTCGTCCCCCGCCTGTTCGATTATCATCCGATGTCCATACCCGCTCCATATAATCACAGTAATATCGATAGCGATGAGCTTTTGTATTATGTGGATGGCGATTTCATGAGCAGGAAGAATGTAACGCGCGGCATGATCACGCTTCATCCCGGAGGTATCCCTCACGGACCGCATCCCGGGGCCGTGCAGCGCAGCATCGGCGCAAAAGAAACAAAAGAGCTGGCCGTCATGGTCGACACGTTCCATCCCCTGATGCTGACAGTCGACGCGCTGGAGATCGAAAATCCCGGTTATACGATGAGTTGGGCGGAATAGATGGCGTATATTAGGGGATGAAACCGAGCCTCGGCGAGGTTCCATTCGGCCATTGAAAAGACATTATTGACGAATGAAATATGCAAAACTAACTGTCGCCGCCGCCGCCGTCCTGTTTTCGTGCCGCGGCAAACAGCAGGCAGACCTCATTGTTTTTCATGCAAAGATCTATACGGTCGACACCTCATTCGACACCGTACAGGCGATGGCGGTCAGGGAAGGGCGCATACTGGCAACAGGTTCCGATGACGACATTCTAGGGAAATATTCGGCGCCTGTGATGACCGACGAGGGCGGCAAATACGTTTATCCCGGATTTATCGACGCTCATTCGCATTTTGTAGGCTATGGCGAGTCGCTTTTCATGGCGGATCTTTTCGGCAGTAGGAGTACAGAGGAGATGGTGCAGCGCGTAAAGCAGTTCGCCGATGCGCATCCGGGGATGGTGTGGATACGGGGACGCGGATGGGATCAGAATAAATTCCCCGGCAAGGGTTTTCCGGACAACACGTTGTTGAATCAGCTCTTTCCCGCGACCCCCGTGGTCCTGGGAAGGGTGGATGGTCATGCGTTGCTGGCAAACGCGAAAGCCCTGGAACTGGCGGGTGTACATCCCGATCAGCAGATCGAGGGAGGCGTGATCGAAACGAAGAGGGGGCGATTGACCGGGATCATGGTGGACAATGCGATGCGGCTGGTCTACCGGCAGGCGCCCAACCCATCCGCGGCGGAATTCTTACAAAGGGTAGATGCCGCACAGCAGAAATGTTTCGCGCAGGGGTTGACTACTGTCGCAGATTGCGGGCTGGACAGGGCGGCCATCGAGGCGCTCGACTCGTTGCAGAAGGCGGGTAAGCTGAAGATGCGGGTCTATGCAATGGTGAGTGACCGGAAAGACGATCTGGATTATTTTATTCCGAAGGGGCCGTACCAAACGGACCTCCTGTATGTGAAAGCGGTAAAAGCTTATGCCGACGGGGCGCTTGGCAGTTGGGGCGCCTGTCTGCTGGCGCCATACAGCGACCGGCGGGGATGGGTTGGGAAACTTCTGAACGAACCCTCGCATTACGATTCTCTGGCCGCGCGGCTGGCGCCGACCGATTGGCAGCTGTGTACGCATGCCATTGGAGATTCCGGGAACAGGATGATCCTGAAGGTGTACAATAAGTATTTAAAAGGAAAGAATGACAAGCGCTGGCGGGTGGAACATGCGCAGGTGATCAACGACCAGGATTTCGATCTTTTTGGCCGTGGATCCATCATTCCCTCTGTACAGCCCACTCATGCGACCAGCGACATGTATTGGGCGGGCGACCGGCTGGGACCCGTGCGGCTGAAAGGGGCCTATGCCAACAAGCGGTTGCTGCAGCAGAATGGCTGGCTGCCGCTGGGGACGGACTTTCCGGTGGAAGATATCAGTCCGTTCAAGACTTTTCTCGCCGCGGTGTTCCGGGTCGATGCAAAGGGCTATCCCGCCGGCGGGTTTCAGCCGGAGAATGCGTTGACCAGGGAAGAAGCCATCAGGGGGATGACGATCTGGGCGGCCAGGGCCGATTTTTGGGAGAAAGAGATCGGCAGTCTCGAAGCCGGTAAGAAGGCGGATTTCGTAGTGCTGGATCAGGATCTGATGGAAGTACCTGCAGGGGGCGTGCTCAGTGTGAAACCGCTGGCGACGTATTCATCCGGGGTGAAAGTGTTTGCCCTCCCGTAACTTTGCTGTTTAAAAAGACTTTTATGGAATACAGAGAACTCGGCCAGTCGGGTATCAAGGCCTCTGCGATCACGTTCGGCGCCTGGGCGATCGGCGGTTGGTTGTGGGGAGGCAGTGACCGTAAAGACGCCGTCGCCGCTATCAAGGCCTCCTATGACGAAGGAGTGACATCGATAGATACTGCCGCGGTTTATGGAATGGGGTTGAGCGAAGAGATCGTCGGAGAGGCGTTGCAGGGCATCGCCAGAGAGAAAGTGCAGATCATGACGAAGTTCGGCATGCGATGGAATATGACGCGCGGCGATTTTGCATTCAGGAGCCAGGACAATGCGGGGGTTCCATTGGACATCTATAAGTACGGCGGCAAGGAAAGTGTGATAAAAGAGTGTGAGGACAGTCTCCGGCGTTTGAGAACAGACTATATCGACCTGTATCAGCAGCATTGGCCGGATGTCACCACGCCTATTTCGGAAACGATGGAGGCGTTGGCTCAACTGATCCAGGATGGGAAGATCAGGGCGGCCGGTGTCTGCAATTATGATACGGCGCAGATGAAGGATGCGGAAAAAACGATCCGGCTGGCATCGGACCAGGTGCCCTATAGCATGGTGCGACGTGAAATAGAAGACGAGCTGGTGCCGTATTGCATCGGCCATCGCAAGGCAATCCTGGCATATAGTCCGCTGCAACGCGGCTTGTTGACGGGAAAGATCCGCCCCGGTCATCGTTTTAGTGAGGGGGATAACAGGGGCGACAGCAAGTATTATAAGGGAGACAATCTGACGCGGATCAACGCCTTCCTCGACGAGCTAAGACCCATGGCCGACGAGAGGGATGCGAGTCTTACGCAGCTGGTCATTCGGTGGACGCTCCAGCGACCAGGCATTACCATTGCACTAGTGGGGGCGAGGGATGCCCGGCAGGCGGTCGAAAATGCGCGGGCCATACGGATAGACCTCTCGGCCGGGGAGATGGCTTTTATAGACGAAAAGCTGGCCGAGCTGCAGGGTGCGCTTGTGATTTAGCTTGAAATCCCGTAAATTCGGAAGTAACAAACTAAAATGAAGTCGTATGATCCCATTTCATGAATTGAGAATCGGAGATATTGTACTGATCGAGTATGATGGCCGGCGGACGGAGGGCGAAGTGACCGACAAGGCTGATGCAGACAGACTTGTCTGTATAGACAATGAAGTACAGGAATTTTGGTACGGTCCTGAGGATTTGTACCCTATCCCATTGGATGAGAATCAGTTATTGAAATTTGAGTTCGAAAAGCAAGTGCAGGCCGATGGGTCTGTCAAATATCTGCGCGGCCCTTTCCGGATCTTGCTGCCCCTGAAGGACAGTTTTGCCCATTTCGAGATGTGGTACAGGGAAGACAGGCGTCATATCACGGAGCACATTAGCGTGCATCAGTTGCAGAATTACTACCATCAGATGACCAAGGTGGACCTGGTGAGGGGTGTTAAGGCGCACTGAGGAATTGGCCCGGACGGACGGGCAGCTCATCGTTTATATAATATAATTAAGCAATGTGTTCGGCCGAAATCTCACTTTCGGGCCTGATTTATAGCTATTTTTTGCCGCAAATCTAAATTATTCCTATCTTTGCGCTCCCAAAAACTGTATGGCGAAACAAGCACTCATTAAACAAGATGGTATCATTCTGGAAGCTTTGTCCAATGCTATGTTTAAAGTAAAGCTGGAAAACGGCCACGAAATTCTGGCAACCATCTCAGGGAAAATGAGGATGAATTATATAAGGATCCTGCCGGGCGACAAGGTAGGAGTGGAAATGAGCCCATATGATCTGACGAGAGGTCGGATTATATTTAGGTATAAATGAGTAGTAGGGACGGGCGAATACGGCGAGGATTATAAATAAACGATAATCATGACACGAGGCGAAGCCGACTGCATGATACCAATAAAAAATCAAATAACTCATCATGAAAGTTCGTGCATCGATCAAGAAACGTAGCGCCGATTGTAAGATCGTGAGGAGAAAGGGGAAGCTGTATGTCATCAACAAGAAGAACCCTCGTTTCAAACAGAGACAAGGTTAAACGCAGAAAAATTTAAAATAAGAATATGGCTCGTATTGCCGGTGTAGACTTACCAAAAAATAAAAGAGGAGAGATCGGGTTGACCTATATCTTCGGTATCGGTCGTTCGACCGCTCAGTATATCCTGACCAAGGCTGGTATAAATTTCGACAAGAAGGTGCATCAGTGGGATGACAATGAGCTGAATGCCATCCGTAATATCATTACGAATGAGTTCAAGGTCGAGGGTGCGCTTCGTTCGGAAGTACAGATGAATATCAAGCGTCTGCTGGATATCGCCTGTTACCGCGGGTTGCGTCACCGTAAGGGTCTGCCCGTTCGCGGCCAGCGTACCCGGACGAACAGCCGTACGAGGAAAGGAAAACGTAAGACGGTCGCCGGCAAGAAGAAGGTGGCTAAGAAATAATTGAATTTGCACGGGGCGGGCCTTGGGTCCGCTTCTTTGTGGATCGGCTGCGGATGCGGGTGCGCGCGGAGGGCTGATCCGGTCCTGGTTAACGGGATGGATTTAAAAAATGGGCCGATGGCCCGCAAAAGACTACCTCACCAGAGTATGGCAAAAGCACAAGTAACCAGCGCGAAGGCCGCTGCGAAGAAAAGGATCGTAAAAGTAGATGTCTATGGCGACGCACACATCGTTGCCAGCTTCAACAACATCATCATTAGTCTTACCAACAAAAATGGCCAGGTCATCTCCTGGAGCAGTGCCGGTAAGATGGGTTTCAAGGGTTCCAAGAAGAATACGCCTTATGCAGCCCAGATGGCTTCCGCCGATGCCGCTAAGGCAGCTGTGGATGCCGGTTTGAAGAAAGTGGATGTATATGTGAAGGGTCCCGGTTCCGGTCGTGAGAGTGCGATCCGCTCGCTGTCGAACAATGGCATCGAGATCGTGATGATCAAGGACGTGACGCCGCAGCCGCACAATGGTTGTCGCCCACCCAAGAAACGCAGGGTATAATAGTTGACGAACCTCCGCAGGGGTGTCGTTCATATATTTAAAAGCCGGGTAAGATTCAGTTTTAAGATTTTTTCATAATCTTATCCGGGAACTAAAAAATCTAACAAAGAACATTATGGCACGTTACACCGGTCCAAAGACCCGCATTTCCCGTATTTTCGGCGAGCCTATTCTAGGCAACGGCAAATATTTAACCAAGAACAGCAATCCTCCCGGCCAGCATGGCGGCACCAAGAAGCGCAAGGCGCCGGGAGAGTACGCTTTGCAGTTGCGCGAAAAGCAAAAGGCAAAATATACTTATGGCGTTCTAGAACGTCAGTTCCGCAAGACCTTCGAAGAAGCGGTCCGTCGCAAGGGCGTTACCGGTGAGAACCTGATCCGGCTGCTCGAAGCGAGACTCGACAATACGATATTCCGATTGGGCATTGCTCCTTCACGTCCTGCCGCCAGACAGCTGGTAACGCACAAGCATGTCACCGTCAACGGCGAGGTCGTGAACATCCCTTCTTTCGAATTGCGGCCGGGTGACGTCATTAGCCTAAAGGAAACGACGAGATCGAACACGGGCATTACGAGTCAGATCCGCGGAAAGAATGCGAAATTCAACTGGCTCGACTGGTCAGAAGCCGAGTTCAAGGGTACATTCATCGCCTACCCCGAGCGCGAGAGCGTGCCGGAGAACATTAAGGAGCAATTGATTGTTGAATTGTATTCGAAATAATCTAAATTTAAATATGGCCATTTTAAATTTCCAGAAACCAGACAAGATCATTCTTCAAAAGGCGACCGATTTTGAAGCTCAATTCGAATTTCGCCCTTTAGAGCCGGGTTATGGTGTCACCATCGGGAA